>Ga0335074_10015430_pt1 | contig 10733 bp, 9 predicted proteins | sample Lox_Sample_23_FD_206715 | JGI IMG/M metagenome (GOLD analysis project Ga0335074, IMG submission 206715) | Soil microbial communities from Loxahatchee National Wildlife Refuge, Florida, United States - Lox_Sample_2.3 | ecosystem: Environmental > Terrestrial > Soil > Wetlands | place: USA: Florida... | reverse complement strand
GCAACTCCTGCGGGGAAAATGGGATGCAGAGAGTGTAGCTGGTCCGGCGCAACCGGCGAAAGGGAATTCGCCGGTCGCCATGGGAAGTCAAGCTCGCCACTTCTGGTCGCCAGCAACCAGCTGCCAGAAACTAGCAACTAGCAACCGGCAACTGCTTACCGCTTGCTCTGGCCGCGAGCCAGCTTCCGCACTTTCTTCTTCTGCGACCCGCGCGGTGTTGTCCGCTTCGGTTTGGGGGCAGCCTTCTTGCGGGCCGCGCGTTTCACCTTCTTGCGCTCTGCTTTATCTGCGATCGTCTTTGTGTTTGCCATGAAAATCCTTTCCGGAGCCGATTGGCGGCCTCTACAGCCGCTCCAGCTGCGCGAATTTCTCCACCAGCTTTTTCACTCCGAATCCTGAAAATTGTACCGTAATCTTCGCGTCGTCTCCCTCGCCTTCGCGCCGGAAGACGATCCCTTCGCCGTATTTCGGATGGCGGACGCGCTGCCCGGACTTGAATCCCGTTGCGCCCTTCGCCTCCGGAACATCAAGCTTCGGCCGCCCGCTCTTCGGCGGAACGCCCCCGCGCCCGGAAAAGAACCGCGCAATGTTATCCACGGAATCCGCCTTGCCTCCAGCAGGCGGCCGAACCAGGCGGTCACGCGACGGATTGCCCCGCCCGCCGAACCCAGCGCTCTGGTCCTCATCTTCGTAGCTGTAGTGCCGGCTCGTAAAATCCTCGCCGCCGCGGCGCGAGAACTGCGAAGGCGCTTCGGTATACCCAGCCGCATACCCGCCCCACGAACTCGCCCGCCCGCGTCCCCCGCTCAGGTCTTCGATCAGTTGCTGCGGAATCTCCGCCAGAAACCGCGAGGGAATCGTCGGTTCAGGCATGTCGTTGCCATACCGCCGCCGGTATCGTGCCCGCGTCACCACCAGCGCGTCCATCGCGCGCGTCAGCCCCACATAGCACAGCCGGCGCTCCTCCTCCATTTGTGGCGGATCGTTCAGCGTCCGCGAATGCGGGAACAGCCCCTCCTCCATCCCCGCCAGCACCACCAGCGGAAACTCCAGCCCCTTGGCCGCGTGCAGCGTCATCAGCGTCACCCGCGCCTCCGGATCGTATTGGTCGGCGTCGCTCACCAGCGCCGCATGATCCAGGAACTCCGCCAGCGTTTCGCCGCGTTCCTGCGCATCCTGCGCTGCATTGGCCAGTTCTTTCAGGTTCTCAATCCGCGAGAAGGCTTCCGGCGTTCCTTCTTCTTCAAGCGATCGGATATACCCGGTGCGGTCGATCAGGAACTTGATCAACTCCGGCAGCGTGGCCGCTCCACCCGGTGCGCGGAATCCCGGTGCCGCCTGGACTCCTTCTCTATCCGGAGCCGCAGCCGCATGCGGTACCGGCGGCTCTTCGCTGAACACGCTGAACGTTGCCGGCGTGAAATCCGTCTCTTCGGCAATGTCGTCGCCATGGGTCAGCGCCAGCGTTGCCTGCGCCGCATCGCCAAACTCGAAGCTGGTGTCGGGCTCAGCCGCCGCAGCCACCGTTTCCGGCGCCGATTCGCCCGCCGCCACATCCGCTGCCAGCTTCTCCGAGAATCCAGGCGCCAGGAGCGCCCGCGCATCGCTGATGATGCGCTGGAACCCATCCAGCGCCGTCAGCGCCCGCGCCGGCAGCAGCTTCGCTTCGATCGCCCGCTCAATCCCAGTCCACAGGCTCGCGCCCGTCTCCAGCGCGATTCGCTCCACCGTTTCCATCGTCGTCTTGCCGATGCCGCGCGCTGGCGTATTCACCACCCGCTGCAGCGCAATCGAGTCGTGCGGATTCTGCGCCAGCTTCAGATAGCTCAGCAGATCCTTGATCTCAGCGCGCTCGTAAAACGAAAATCCGCCCACCATCGTGTACGCAATCCCGTACCGCCGCATCGCCTCTTCCACCAGCCGCGACTGCGAATTCGTCCGGTAGAGCACCGCGCATTTGCACCCCACGGACGAAGACCCGTCCGCGGGGACCCCGCATTTCGGCTCCGCCTGCTCTTCAGCGGCCTTGCGCAGATATTTCTGGATGTAGTCCGCGACGAACAGCGCCTCGTTCTCCCCGTCCGGCGCCTCGTAGTAGCCGATCAGCGAGCCGCCCTCGCGCGAAGTCCACAGCTTCTTGCCCTTGCGCTGCGCGTTCCGCGCCACCACCGACGAAGCTGCTTCCAGAATGATCTGCGTCGACCGGTAATTCTGCTCCAGCCGCACTGTCTTCGCGCCCGGAAAATCCTTTTCGAACTCGAGGATGTTGCGGATATCCGCACCGCGCCACGAATAGATGCTCTGATCCTCGTCGCCCACCACGCAGACATTCTGGTGTTGGCCGGCCAGCAGCTTCATCAGCTCGTATTGCGGCCGGTTCGTGTCCTGGTACTCGTCCACCATCACCCACCGCCAGCGCCGCTGGCAGCGCTCGCGCACTTCTTGTGACACTTTCAGCAACCGCACAGCTTCCAGCAGCAGATCGTCGAAGTCGAGCGCGTTGGCCTTGCGCAGCTCCTTGCGGTATCCCTCGAAAATGTGCGCCACCTTCTCGCTAATCGGGTCGGCCGACTGCAGGAAGTACTCCTGCGGGTCGATCATGTGGTTCTTCGCCCAGGAAATCTTCGAGAGCACCACGCGCGGCGTCAGCTGCTTGTCATCGAGCCCCATGCGCCGCATCACCGCCTTCACCACCGCCTGCTGATCGGTCTCGTCATAGATGGCGAAGCTGCGGGTCAGTCCCTCATTCCCCACTCTCAGCGCTTCGATATCCCGCCGCAGCAGCCGCACGCAAAAGGAATGAAACGTCGAAATCAGCGGCTTCGCCAGCGAGCCGTGCCCGATCAGCTTCTCGACGCGCTCGCCCATCTCCGCGGCAGCCTTGTTGGTGAACGTCACCGCGAGAATCGAATCCGGCGGCGCGCCGCGCTCCTCGATGAGATACGCGATGCGATGGGTAATGACGCGCGTCTTGCCGGAACCGGCGCCGGCCAGAATCAGAACCGGCCCTTCGACGGCTTCGACGGCTTCACGCTGCTGCGGATTCAATTTGTTGAGGAGATGCTGCACGGTGGGTCGGCTCTCTCTCAATTCTAAGCGGAGCGCGGCGACGTTTCGGTGCAGAGCCCAGGCTGAATGGAATCAGTGGGACAGGCGCACCGCAATTCAATAACTTCTCTGCGTCCTCCGCGCTCTCTGTGGTGAACTGTTGGTATGCCGTTCCTGGCCGCGACCGACCTCACCAAAATGTACGGCCACGCTGACCAGGGAACCCGCGTCGTCGACGGCGTCTCCTTTTCTATCAATCGCGGCGAAACCCTCGGCCTCGTCGGCGAATCCGGGTCCGGCAAAAGCACCATCGCCCGCATGGTCCTCGGCCTCATCCCGCCCACCAGCGGCACGGTCCTCTTCGACGGCCATCCCGTCACCGGCGTCCCACAGCGCACCCTCCGCCCGCTGCGCCGCCGCATGCAGCCGGTCTTTCAGGATCCCTACGCCGCCCTCAATCCCCGCATGACCGTCGAGCAGATCGTCGCCGAGCCGCTCATCATCCACGAGCGTGCCGGTCGCGCCGAGCGCCGCCGCCGCTGCCACGAGCTCCTCCGCCAGGTCGGCCTTGAGGACTCGGCCCTGCGCCGCTACCCGCACGAATTCTCCGGAGGCCAGCGACAGCGCATCAACATTGCCCGCGCCCTCGCCCTCCAGCCCGAGCTGCTCGTTCTCGACGAGCCCGTTTCCGCTCTCGATGTCAGCGTCGGCGCGCAGATCGTCAATCTCCTCCGCGACCTGCAGCGCGAATTCTCGCTCACCTACCTCTTTATCTCCCACTCCATGCCGCTCGTGCGCTATCTGGCGACGAATATCGCCGTGCTCCAGGGCGGCAAGCTCGTCGAATTCGGCACCCGCGATCAGGTCTGCGACGCGCCCCGCGAGGACTACACCCGCAACCTCGTCGCCGCCACGCCGGAGATGAAAGCCGGATAGGCGTCAGGCGGGCTGGCTGGAGTCCTGCGCTTGCTCACTTGCCGGAAGCAGGAAATTCGCTATCAGTGGGCCGCAACGCCAGAACAGCCAGGCCATCAGCAGCGCGAGACCGAGGTTCGCGAGGTCCCAATAGATCTGCCGCAGCAGGCCAGAATTTGTGGGAATTGCAAATACCGAGATCACATGAGCATGCTGGAGGTCCGCAATCAGCCGTAACACGAAAATGATCTGATTGAACGCGACGATGATCTGTAGCGCTGCGATGGCGCGGCTGACCAGAAGAACTGCCTCTCGCTTTTGCATGGCGTCCTCGTTTCCGGACCAGTTTTCGCAACATCCTAACACCTGAGCGCCGGCTTGTCCCACCTGCGCGGATGGGCACGAACGGCAAATGGAAAGTCCGCCCATACAATCGAAATAGTGCACCCCACGATCTTCCACTACCTCTTCTTAGCCCTCGCGGCCCTCCTCGGCGGCCTCGTCAACTCCGTCGCCGGCGGCGGCGGCTTCATCGCTTTTCCCGCCCTGCTCAAAGCCGGACTCCTTCCCATCCAGGCCAATGCCACTAACACCGTCGCTCTCTGGCCCGGCCAGTTCACCTCCATCGCCGGCTATCGCGAGGACCTGAAGAAAAACTTCCGGCTCGTCATTCCGGTCATGATCGTCGCCGTCATCGGCGGCGTGGCCGGCTCGCTCACCCTCCTCCACAGCAGCCAGCACTCGTTTCTGCGCCTCGTTCCGTACCTCTTTCTCCTCGGCGCCACCAGCTTTGCCCTCAGCGGACCTCTGCGCCGCCGCATGCAGCGTCAACTGATGGAGTCATCCCAGCACCCCGAGCGCCATCACCGCGTTCACCTCATCCCGCTGCTGCTGTCGCTGCTCGCGATTACGTACTACATCGGCTACTTCGGCGCCGGAGCCGGCCTGCTCACCATGTCCGCGCTCTCGCTCTGCGGGGTGGAGCGCATCGCCGAAATCAACGCGCTCAAGACGGTCATCACCACCACCGCCAACGCTGTCGCCTGCATCGCCTTCATCATCGGCGCCGCAGTTGAGTGGCGCTACTGCTGGATGATGATGATCGCCTGCGCCATCGGCGGCTACACCGGCGCCCGCAATGCGCGCCGCATCAGCGACCGTGTCCTGCGACCCTTCATCGTCGCCCTCGGCTTTGGTCTGGCCATCTTCTTCTTCCTGCACAAGGGCGCCCTGTGACGCGCGCCGCGCGCATCGTTGCAGTGCTGGCGCTGCTGTCCGCGCCGGCACTCGCCTCAGCCGCCGCTCAGGTCCCGGCCCAGCCGCATTCGTACTCCGGCTTCGACAAAGACGACTATCCCGGCGACGCTCTGCTCCCCGCGCTGCATCGCGCCTTCGCCTTCACAGGATTCTGGCTGAACAATCCGCCCGGCATGACCACGAATCCCTGGGCAGGGAAGCGCTCCGTCGTCCGTGCCGCAGGCTTCGGCTTCCTCATCCTCTTCAACGGCCGTCTTGACACAGAGCTGCAGCACAGCGACCCCGCCGCGCTGGGACACAGCGACGGTACCGCAGCCATCGCCGCGGCTCATCGTGAAGGCTTCCCGCCGGGAGCGATTCTCTTCCTCGACCAGGAAGAAGGCGGGCCGCTCCTCGACGAACAGGCAGCGTACCTCGGCGCATGGATCGCCGCCGTGAAGACTTCCGCATACGACCCCGGCGTCTACGTGTCCGGAATCCCTGTCCCAGCCGGCCGCGGCGTCCGCATCTCCACCGCGCAGGATGTCCAATCCCGCTTCCCCGGCACGCAGTTATGGATTTGGGATGACCGCTGCCCACCCGCCCCCGGCTGCGTTATGCCCGGCACGAGCCTCACCTTCGCCGGCAGCGGGCTCGCGCACGTGCTCGTCTGGCAGTACGCTCAATCCCCGCGCCGCAAGGCCGACACGGCGTCCTGCCGCCGCACCTACGCCCCCGATGGAAACTGCTACGCGCCCGGCCTGCCCCACTCCGATGCCACCTACATCGACCTCGACCTCAGTGCTTCGCCCGACCCCTCCCGCGGCCGCTGACGCAGGCATGAATCATCCCGGGAACCGCAATTCCGCAATCACCGGCGGCCGCTGATCGAAGTCGCTGTAACGAATCCATCGCGGCCGCACCACCAAAAATGTAATCGCCGGCGACTGCATCCGCGCGCGCCCGCCGGGCCACGCTTCGAAATAAATCTCCTGGTATCGCGCCCGCTCTTTGCCTACCGGCTCAAACGCCTCACCCTCGAACTGCGCCGTCTGCTCCCCGCTCCATCCCCCGATCACCAACGAGCACACCGGTCGCGCCGTCAGGTTCGCATACTTCCGTGAGGCCTTCAGCATGTCGAAGATGACCTCCAGCTCCGGCGTCACCGCAATCCCCACCAGCGCCGACTGCGGCGTTCCCGCCTCCGACAGGCTCGACACCACGGCGTAACGGTTGTTTTGCAGGAACTCCAGTATTCCGGCGCGGTCCATCGTCCCTATGGCTCCTCACTTTCCCGCGGCCGGCATCCGGTAATAGCTCTCCGGCGGCCCCAGGTAGCTCGCCGGAGCAGCCGGTTCCGCCGGCGCGCTCGCACCCGGAAAGCGCGGCGCCTCCGGATTCGCGAACGCCACCACCAGCTTCTCCAGAACCACCCCTGGATCGACCATCCGAATCTTCAGCGTGTGATAGCCCGCCGTCGGCACATGCAGCATCGTCGTCACTTTGCGCACGCCGTCGCTCACCGCCGTCGCCCACGCCTGCTCCGAGTTGTCGGCCAGCGCATCCACGATCACCGGCGCCTGATTGTCGAACGAAACCGCATACCGCAGTCCCCGCCCCGGCACAAAATTCATCGTCGGCGCCAGGATCGCCTCCACGCTGCATTTCCCGCTGTCGAACAGATACATCCGGTACTCGAGCGTCGGCGCAGGAACTGGCGGCAGCACGCTCGGCGCAGTCACCGGTAGGATCGTCATCCCCGACAACGTCTCGCCGTAATCCGGAATATTCACCCATCGTGCCTCAGCGGCCGACGTCTCGCTCGTGAAATGGGCCGCGTCGATCGAAACATAATGGCGCGCCTCCACAAACCCCTGTAAATCCTCTCGCGTCGGTGTCGCCGGATTCAACTCCTTCACCTCGACTGTCACCGCCGGCCCATTCTCCTGCTGGATAACGATGTCGCCGTCGTTGCTTCCCTGTGGCGCTTGCGTCCAGTCGACGCTGGCAAAGATCCGCTGCTCCTTCTCGACGGTCCCCGACGTCGCGCTCAGCCGGATCCACGGCTCATTCGCCTGCGCCGTCCACGCAAATGGCTGATCCCCGCGACTGAAAATGTCGATCCACCGCGTCTGCCGATTGAAATCGTCGAATGTCGGCAGCCGCAGCGGCGGAAAGGGCCCGTTGGTAGCGAATGCCGCGCCCTCCACAGCGACGGCCATGTGTGGACCGACGAGCGGCTGGACCCACGTCACCGCCGGCATCGCGTTCACCGGTGGCTCGTTCCAGTACGTGTAGCCAATGTGCGTCTGATCCATCATGTGATCCCACTTGCCGTGCGCCAGCCCGTGGTTGTACTGGTACGTCAGCGCGGCATCCTCGGCAAACAGCTTGCGCGCCCGGTCGGCCAGATCGTTCGTGCTCACCCTCCCCTGCGTGGCATACAAGGCATTCTCGCCCGCCGTGATGTACAGCTCGTTCACTACCGCCGACGCCTTCAGTGGATACAGCACCAGTTCGAAGTACGCATCCTGATCCGCCGCCGGCAGTTTCTCCCCCAGCTTCTCGGCCTCATTCGTCAGCGCCTGCCATTCGCCGTACACGCGCTCCGCCTCGTCAAAGTGGATCAGGCTGAACGTGTTCGGTTCCAGCAACTCCGGCTTCCGCCGCCCGTTCAACTTGGTATAGCCCGTCAGCAGCTTCGCAATCTCCGCCGCGTGTTCCGGCCCAAACTGCTGCGCCGCCCAGTCCTCCGCGTACTGCTGCAGGTCATCCTGGTTGAACCGCGCCGGGTTCCACGCCATATCCAGAAAAAACGAAACCGGATACTCCATCGGCTTCAGATCGCCGACATTCACCACCCAGATCCGCGTCGCGCCATACCGCCACGCCAGGTTCATCTGCTCCCAGATCTTCGGGACGTAATTTGTGTTCAGCCACTTGTAGCTGCGCGGGGCGCCGACATAATCGAAGTGGTAATAAATCCCCGCGCCGCCTGGTCGCTTTCGCTCCGCCGCCGTCGGCAACCGCCGCAGATCGCCCCAGTTGTCGTCGCTCCACAGCAGCGTCACGTCGCCGGGCACGCGCATGCCCGCGTTGTAATAGCCTTCGACCTCCTTATAGAGCGCCCATAGCTGCGGAACCTTGTCCAGATCGGGATTCACCGTCTGCTGCAGAATCCTTCGCTGGTCGGCGACGATCTTCTCCATCAGCGCGATGTTGTCGCCGGTCGACATCGCCGTGTCGTTGTGGCCGCGCATCCCCAGCGTGACGACTTCCTCGTAGTTCTTGTCGCGCTTCATGCACCCGCGCCAGAATTCATCGATGCGCTTCTGGTTCGTCACGTAATTCCACGGCCCGAGGCTCGGCTTCCACTCCTTTTCCGCGCACATCATCGGCTCTTCGTGCGACGTCCCCATCACGATGCCATAATCGTTGGCCAGTTTCGCGTTCAGCGGATCGTCCGCCGCAAACGCGCTGTTCCACATGGCCGGCCACAGATAATTCGCCCGCAGCCGCAGCAGCAGATCGAAGACCTTCGTATAGAAAAGGTGGTTGTACCCGCCGTATTTCTCGTTCACCCAGCCGGTCAGTGCGGGAGCCTCATCGTTGAGGAAGATCCCGCGGTACTTCACCACCGGCGGCCCCACAATCCATCGTCCCGGCTCTGCGTAGAGGGCGTCTTTGTGGGGCACCGGCACGTCGGCCCACCAGTACCAGGGCGACACGCCGATGTCCGCGGACAAATCGTAGACCCCGTAAATCGTCCCGCGCTTGTCGCTGCCCGCAATCACCAGCGCCCGCGCAGTCCCACGCAGCTGGACCACCTGCGTCAGCGTTGCCTCCCACTGCCCGCGAATCGCGCTCACGTCGATCCTGTGCTCTCGGATCAGCTCGTCGATAACCCGGCTTCTGCCGATCGTCCCGATCAGAATCACGTTGCCGCGAGGCGGCGCCGTGGTCTCCACAAGCTGCGGCGTCACGCCCGTCACGCGCCGCAAATCCCCCTGCAAATCCACGGCCGCGTGCCGCACGCCCCACCAGTCATCCGGATCGACCCGGATCTCCGGCGTCTTCCCGTTCTGCGCCAGCGTGAACCCGCCCGCAACCGGCGTGCTCCGCACATACTGCGGCTGCCCCAGAGCCAGCCCGCGCACCGGCAGCGCCAACATAGCAATCAGCGCCAGCCGCCGGGCAATGCAGCGCGCTGTGCGGCCGGAAGGGAAGTGAGCCATCGAATCCATCCTCGGGAAATTTATCGTCCCGAACAAAGATAGATCAATCTCCAGACCAGCCCGCGCCGCGCAACGCGGCTTCCGGAATGGTCGCCGCTAAAATGGAACCTGATGCCGCGCTCCGCCCGCCCGCCCAGCAACATTGAGGCCGTCGACGCCCTGCTCGTCCAGGGCGGCCTTCACCCCACCCGCCGCCGTCTCCGCGTCGAGCGGCCGGCGAAGCGCGAGGGTCTCGACGAAGTCCGTCCGCAGCAGCCCATCCGCGTCGTCAAATCCCGCATCGAAATTGTTCGCGCTCCCGCATTCGATCGCCTTCCCTGGCTCATCCACGGCTTCAGCACGCGCACCGGCGGCGTCACCCAGGCCTACGCTCCCGGCCAACGCGCCGGCGAGCTGAACCTCGGCTTCACCGCCTCCGATTCCCGTGATAACGTCCTCGAAAATCGCCGCCTTCTCCTCGAGGCCCTCGGCGCGCCTCGAAACGCAGCCCTCGTCACGCTGAAACAGATTCACTCTTCCGTCGTCCGCCGCGTTCGCCGGCCCGATGCCGGCCGCACTCTCCGCGGCGACGGCCTTCTCACCGGCGATCCCGGCGTGCTCCTCGCCATCCAGACCGCCGACTGCATCCCCGTCCTCGTCGCCGACACCAAAAAGAAAGCAGTCGCCGCCTTCCATGCCGGCTGGCGCGGCACCCTGCAGCGCATCGTCGAGAAAGGCATCGGCCGCATGCGCTCCGAATTCGGCAGCCGTCCCGAAGACCTCATCGCCGCCATCGGTCCCGGCATCGCGCTCTGCTGCTACGCCGTCGGCGAAGAAGTCCGCAGCGAGTTCGCCTCCCAGTTCGCCTACGCGCCTGAGCTTTTTCGGGAGCTGTCTGAGTCCGATCCCATTCGCGAGAAATATCCGCTGCTCTTCCTCACCGCGCGCGCACCCGGGCACAGCAATCTCGGCCCGCAGCTACACCTGGATCTCATGGAAGCCAACCGCCGCCAGCTCATTGACGCCGGCCTGCGCCCCGAGTCCATCGCCGTCATCGGCCACTGCACCCGCTGCCAGCGCAATCGCTACTTCTCGTATCGCGCTGAGCAGGGATTCACCGGCCGGCTCTTCTCCATCGCCGGTATCCGCAAATAATCACACTGTGCCCGCTGCGCCTCTCGCGCCGGGCCCGTTACTCTCCGCTTTCCAGCGTCCGCCGGAAGCTCAGCACCGGCGACTTCGCGTTGGCGATGATGTCGTACACGGTGTCGTCGCCCCGAATCGGCCAGAAGGTCACATCCTTGCTCACGCCCAGCACGA
>Ga0335074_10015429_pt1 | contig 10734 bp, 8 predicted proteins | sample Lox_Sample_23_FD_206715 | JGI IMG/M metagenome (GOLD analysis project Ga0335074, IMG submission 206715) | Soil microbial communities from Loxahatchee National Wildlife Refuge, Florida, United States - Lox_Sample_2.3 | ecosystem: Environmental > Terrestrial > Soil > Wetlands | place: USA: Florida... | reverse complement strand
CGGATTCTAGAAGAGAAGTTGATCCTTCGCCTAACTCCGCAAAAAAACCAGTCTGAGTGCAACTCGCGTATTGAAAATAACGTTCGCCACACAAGTTGGATAGATCCCCTAAAACGCCGTTCTCGTCAGGGGCGATTCTGAATTGGCGCATAATCGCCAAGTCGCTCGTCGAGGTTCGATGGGGAGCGGGGGCCGGGTTGGGATGGGGGATGCGGCGATTTTGTGCTGGGGTTTCTCTGCCCTAGCGAAGCCAGGGTGGGGCAGCCCTTTTCGTGCCGGGAGCACGCAGGCAAAGAGCAACTGCCCCTCGTGTGGTGGCTGAGAAGTTCGTGGCATAAATGGCAAGAGGCAACCGCGGGTCTTTCGGCTTCGCCTTCGCGACGCTCGGGGTCAGGGTCAGAACCCCGGGTCCGCCCGCTGGAGTTTTTCTTGCTTGCCAAAGCGGCTTGGGTCTACGATCTAGTCCTCCCCCGTGTTCCCCGCGGCAGCCAACACAACCTAAGCTTCCTACAGCTCGGCGCCTCTTTATGAGGGCCATTTGCCTCTTGAATGGAGATCCGAACGTGAAACATTCGATTTGGGTGCTCAGTCTTCTATCCGCTTCCTGTGTGGCGTTCTCGCCTGCACGAGCTGAAGATGCGGCCATTGTGCCGGGCCTGACCTACGTGTGCAATGGTGAGCGGCTGCACATCGACAGTTGCAACATGCGCGACCTCTCCGACAGCTCGACCTGCATGGTGGCGCACCCCGATCACATGCGGCCCAACGGCTTCCCAGAATATACGTATGAAACGCGCGGCAACCTGAAAAAGCTGCTGCCAACTTGCCAGCAGCCCACGGCGCAGCAGAAAACCGCTGCAACCAACGCCCAGCAGCGGCAGCAGGACGCTCAGAATGCCGCCTTCAAGAAGGCTGAGGCCAGTCCGCCGATGCCAACCCGTGCCGACGTCGTGCAGTCCCTGCAGCCCAAGGACCCGGCTGAGCGGCAATTGAATCGCTGCATCGCCGCCGGCCGCTTGCCGGCCAGCTGCACCGGCAATGCGCTGCTGGGCGGCTTCAGCAAAATGATCACGTCGATGCTGCCGTCGGTGACCGACTCGAGCAAGCCGCCGGCCGGACCGGTGATGGCGGGCGTGTATCAAGGGGCGGGCGACTGGCGTCTCGATTTTGTCGATGGCGGCGTGCTGGTGAATTGCGCCATGCTCTCGCCGAATGAGGAAACCTATTCGATCAAGTTCGAGGCCGGCCGCACCGCGGTCATCATCAACACCAAGCCCGCGCCGCTCAATCTCACCTTTCATGCCGACGGCACCATCGTGGGGCCGCCGGGAACGGTGACGATCGACGGCGTGATCGCGACGGGCTATCACAGCGGCATTGCGCAGGGTGCAATGTACAAGGATGCGGCCGGCAACCTATACGACGCGGCTGGCAATAAATTGCAGGCCACCGCCGGCTACAGCACGTTCTCTCCCAAGCGCACCACCTGCCCGGCCATCAATCTCACCTCCAAGGGCGCGGGTGTGGGCATTCAGACCATGCAGACCGATCTGCTCAAAACGGCGTTTGGCGGCGACAAGGGCCCGCCTACACCGCCGGGCATTCGCATGCAGGGCATCTACGCCGCGGCCACCGGCTTCAGCGTGCAGTTCTTTCCGGAGTCGGCCGTCCTGGGCTGCGGACCCGATGCCGCGCGCGCGTATCCCTACACCGTGGTGGCCGGTCCCTCCGGCGCTGTCGTGAAAATAGATGTGCAGGATCATCCGCTCAACCTCGCAATCCGGCCGGATAACACCCTCGATCCAGGCAGCAGAGCGCCGTATCAGGTGCATGGGCGCCTCCTCATCGGCGACGCCGTCAGCGGCAACTACAACTTCATACCGGACGAGCAGACCTGCGCACTCGCAATGCTTGCGCCCAGCGCGTCGATCCCCGCCAACGGCGGATCGGCAGACAATGTGGGAGTGCCGGCTGGGCGGGGACCGGCTCCTCGATGAATCCAGGCACGCTCTCTGCGCCGTGAGCGCCGCTGCGGAACGCTATGCTCGCCGTGGCGGCTGGCTTTACGCTGCAACCCGGAGCGCTCCCGGCACGAAAAGGGCTGCCCCACCCAGCTGCAAGAGCAACCGCAGGTCCTTCGGCTTCGCCTCAGGATGACAGCGTTGTGGTGGGGGCGGCCGCAGGTCCTGCCCCTTCGCGACGCTCAGGGTTCAGGATGACAGCGGGTGGGGGCGAGGCGAGAGGCCGCACGAATGCGGCGTCGCGGGTGGAAGGCGATGGGGGCGAGGAGCTAAACGCCTACGCCGAACTCGCTGGCCTGCTGCTCGCCCGAGTTCGCGTAGAAGTCGTAAGGAGTGCGTCTCTTGAATTTATAGCGGCTGCGCAATTCGGCGCCGACAAAAATGCCGACGACGGCTACGGCCATACCGACGGAAAACCATGTAATGACGCGCAGGGCGGTGGAACCCGCCTTCTCAAGAGTGGGAGCATCTTCACCAGGCAACTGAATTTCGGACTCGGGGGACATGGAACCCTGCCTCCAATAACTTCAATGATAGCGCGTTTTGGATTTGGCGATTTTGACGTTGGCGGTGAAGAAAAGCGATTCATCAAACTTTAGTGTCAATTTGGGAAAGCCAGAAATGTTTGGCAGAGTCGGGAAGAAAGCTGGCTTGAATGGAGTTGGCGGCGAGACGGCGGAGCTCATCGCGGGTAAAACCTTGTTCCCTATGGGCCAGCAGGTATTCATGGGCGAGGTCGGAGCCGAAGAAGGCGGGATCGTCGGAGTTGAGGGTTACTAAAAGGTCATGATCGAAGTAATAGCGAAGCGGATGGACGGCGAAGGAGGCGCAGACTCCGGTGCGGACATTCGAGGTGGGATTGAGCTCGAGAGCGATGCGGCGCGCCTTGAGCTCTGCGACAAGTCTGGCGTCGTGAATGGCGGACAGGGCGTGGCCGATGCGTTCTGAGCCGATGGAGAGCGCCTCCCAGATGGCCTCGGGCCCGGTGGTTTCGCCGGCGTGGTTGGTCAGCCTCAATCCCGCGCGCGCGGCCTCGCTGTAGAGGGCATGGAAAACCTGCGAGCCGGTGCGGCGCTCATCGCCGCCGAGGCCGATGCCAACGATCGAGGGATACCTGGCGCGCATCTCGGCGGCCTTGCGGAAGACGCGCTCGGCTTCTTCGACGGTGAAGTGGCGAACCGCGTCGAAGATCCAGTAGAGGGAGAGGGAAAGCTCGCGTTCGGCGCGCAGGCGGGCGTGTTCGAGGCCGGCAAAGATGGGCTCAAAGCACAAGGGGTCGAAGTTGCGCCAGAGATACACCACGCCGACGGAGATGTAGACCTCGGCGTGAACCACGCCCTGTTCGGCGAGATGCTGCATCATGCGCCAGGCCGCGAGCTCGTAGTCTTCAGGATCCTTGAGGCGGCGCGTGACGGCCTTAAAGCACTCGATGAATTCGGTGAAATCGGAGAAGCGGTAGAGGGCTTCGGCCTCAGGCAGAGTCAAGGGACGGGCGTCGTGGCGGGCACTGAGCTCAAGCAGGGTAGCCGGCAGAATGGTGCCTTCGAGATGAAGGTGCAGCTCAGCCTTGGGCAGGCGGCGGATGAATTCCAGGATGCCGGTCACAGATTCAGTTTAGCGGCAGGGGCGCATCGCAAGTGAAGCGGTGAAGAAGTGAAGGGAGTGAGGGAGTGAAGGAGTGAGGGAGTGAAGGAGTGAAAGAGTGATGGGGTGAAGGGGTGAAGGAGTGAGGGAGTGCTGTGTCGCGACTGGTTCAGGATGCGGATTGATTGGGGGCGAACTCGGAGCGGTGGCGGCTGTAGAGGAAGTAGATGACGAGGCCGGTGAGGAGCCAGACGAAGAAGGCCATCCAGGTTAAAACTTCGAGGCCCATCATGAGGATGATGCAAAAGAAGATGCTCAGGAGGGGAAACAGGGGTCCGAGAGGAGTGCGAAAGGCGCGATGGCGGTGGGGCTCGCGATAGCGGAGGATGATGACGGCGGCGGAGACGAGGACGAAGGCGAAGAGGGTGCCGATATTGGAGAGGTCGGCGACGGTGCCGATGTCGAGCAGGCCGGCGGGGATGCCGACGACGAAGCCGGCGACCCAGGTGGCGAAAGCCGGAGTGCGAAACTGGGCGTGAATGCGGCTGAACATGGCGGGGAGGAGGCCATCGCGGGACATGGCGAACCAGATGCGCGCCTGTCCGAGCTGGAAGACGAGGATGGAGGAGATCATGCCCATGAGCGCGCCGAGCAGGACGAAGAGGCGCACCCAGTGAAGCAGGCTGCCGCCATTCACGAGGGAGAGACGCTTGAGGGCATTGACGACGGGAGCCGCGTCGCCCATGACGGATTGCCAGGGAACGATGCCGCTGAGCACGATGGCCACGCCGCCATAGAGCAGGGTGCAGGCGACCAGGGTGGCGAGGATGCCGATGGGCAGATCGCGCTGCGGATTGCGGCACTCTTCGGCAGCGGTGGAGACGGAATCGAATCCGATATAGGTGAAGAAGATGATGGAGCCGCCGGCCAGCACTCCGCCCCATCCGTTGGGCATAAAAGGATGCCAGTAGCGCGGCTTGATGAAGCTGGCGGCGGCGAAGATGAAGACCAGGATGGCGGCCATCTTGACCAGCACGAGGATGTTATTGGTGCGCGCCGACTCGCGGATGCCGCGAACGAGGATGACGGTGAGGATCATCACGATGAGGAAGGCAGGGATATTGAAGCCGAAGTGCCAGCCGGGATTGTAGAGGTTGTTGCCGGCGAGGTCCTGCAGGCCGGTGGGCAGATAGGCGGGCGAGATCCACATGAGCGGAGGATGGATGCCGAACCAGTCGAGGAGATCGACGATGTGCGCGGCAAAACCGACGCTGACGCTCATATTGGAGAAGGCGTATTCGAGGATGAGGTCCCAGCCGATGATCCAGGCCACCAGCTCGCCCAGCGTGGCGTAGGTATAGGTGTAGGCCGAGCCGGCTATGGGGATCATGGAGGAGATTTCGGCGTAACAGAGGCCGGTGAAGACGCAGACGAACGCCACGAAGATCAGGGAGAGGGCCAGAGCGGGACCGGCGCCGGGGCGGCCGGCGAGCGCGGTGTGGAAGATGAGGTAGTGGAGCAGTGGCGTGTTTTCGATGGACGGGGCGTCGAAATGCTGGCCGGCCATGGCGGTGCCGATCACGGTGAAGATGCCCGAGCCGATGACTGCGCCGATGCCGAGCGCGGTGAGCGACCACGGGCCGAGGGTCTTTTTCAGCGCGTGGGCCGGCTCCTCCGAATCCCGGATGAGCTTGTCGATCGATTTGCAGGCCAGCAGTTGGTTGGGCATGAAAGACAGGTGCAAGGTGCGAGGTGCAAGGTGCGAGGTGCAAGGGGCCAGCTTCCAGCTGCTAGCTTGCCTCGCTCAGGCGCGAGCAAATGCGCCGGAACAAAAGGCCAGGGGCCAGAAGCTAGTGGCTAGAAGCTGGAGTCTTAACGCTTGCTTTGGCCGCGGACCATCTTCTTGACTTTGTGTTTTTGCGAACCGCGCGGGGTGGTGCGTTTGGCCTTGGGAGCGGCCTTCTTGCGCGCCGCGCGCTTGAGCTTTTTGCGTTCTGCCTTGTCGGAAATCTTCTTCGTGTCGGCCACGGAATAACCTCTTTCGAGTGAACCTGTTCGGGGGTCCCGATGGGATATGAGTGCGAGTTTTATGGTAACAGGGTTGAGGCGTGAGACAAAGGGTGCTGAGGGACTGGAGGGATTAATCGATGCTTGCGATTTCAGGGGACTCTACTTCGCATACGCAAGCCGAATCACTGCCATTGCGAATGCAAACAGGAATCCGTACCCGAAGCTTTCGATTCGGATCGTCCTTTTCCCTCGCCTACGCAGAAGGTGCCCGATTTGAGACATCACAAGGCCGGTGATGAACGGGCTGGCTATCAGGCTCATTCCGTGGATCCTCGACGGGTGGACCAAGGGATGGGGAAAGATGGCGAGACTGAGAGCCCCGCTTGCCGCACCGAGAAATGCGACGCCTATCGAAGCCGCGACGGGACCATGTTCAATAGTCGCGGTCAGCAGTTTTCCGATGATTCGCGCGAAAAGGGAGAGGAGGAGTTCGCTCGCGATCTCAAGTAGCACTTCAGCAATTTCTGCAACGATAGCGGCAAGAAGTTCGTCCATTTGGCGTAGGATTCGGGAACAGTATATATTCGGCAGACACGCGAACCGGCGGAAGAAGGGGGAAAGAACCCGACGACCATCGCCGGGACATCCGCGTTTGCCGTCATAGCCGCGCCCCTCGCCCTTCGCGTACACTTTTTCCGCGTGAGGTGCGGCGTTGGCGGAAGAGCGCAATCTGGTACTGGCGATCAATCCCGGGACGACGTCGACAAAACTGGGCGTTTTTACGCGCGCGGGCGAAGAGTTTTCGCGCACCATCCATCACGGCGATGACGAGATCGAGCGGTTCCGCGGGCGGCCGATGCTGGACCGGCTGGAATATCGCGCGGAGAAGATCGAGGCGGCATTAGCCGAAGCAGGATTTAGCGCAAGGGGCCAGGGCACGGAGTGGTGGGCGGCGGTGGCTGGGCGCGGCGGGCTGTTGCCGCCGATGGAGTGCGGCACCTACGTGGTGGACGACGCGATGGTGGAGGAGTTGCGGCAAGCGCGGCTTGGCGAGCACGCCTCGAACCTGGGCGGAGCGCTGGCCTTGCGCTTTGCGCGCGCGGCGGGCGTGGATGCGTACATCGTCGATCCCGTGACCGCCGATGAGTGGCAGGCGCGCGCGCGTTTTTCGGGCTCGCCGCTGGTGAAGCGCACCTTTATCGGGCATGCGCTGAACACGAAGGCGGTGGCGAGGCGCTATGCGCGGGGGCAGGGGCGCGCTTACGCGGAGATGCGGTTGATCGTGGTCCACATGGGGAGCGGCATCACGGTGTCGGCGCATCGCGGGGGCCGCATGATCGACAGCAACTCGATCGAAGAGGGCCCGTTCGGGCCGGACCGCAGCGGGTCGCTGCCGGTGCGCGCGCTGGCCAAATTGTGTTTCAGCGGGGCCATGACCGAGGCGGAGGTGGACCGGCATCTGTTTGGCGACGGGGGCCTGTTCGCGTATCTGGGGACGCGCGACCTGAAGGAAGTGGAGAGACGGATCGACGGGGGGGACGGGCAGGCGGCAGCGGTGCTGGAGGCGATGCTTTACCAGATTGCCAAGGAGACCGGAGCGATGGCCGCGGTGCTCGAGGGGAAAGTGGACGCGGTGCTGCTGACCGGCGGGATGGCGCACTCGTGGCGCGTGACCGAGGGCCTGCGCGCCTCAGTGGAGTGGATTGCGCCGGTTGCCGTCTATCCCGGCGAGGACGAGTTGCGCGCGCTGGCTGAAGGGGTCTTCCGCGTCCTCGACGGCGAGGAAGAGGCCAGGCGGCTGATGACAGAGACGAGCGGGCTTGGTGAATCAAGCCGCGCGCAGAGATAGGCGACGGCCGCGAGAAGCCGGTGTTGGCGAGTGCGAATGGCCGGCGGGGGTGGATCAAGCGCGAGCAGCCGGATGGCCTGCGCTGAGGGCGGCTTCCGGTTTTTGGGGGCGGCGGGTGAGTGGTTTGGCGATTGGGCATCAATTGACGTCAGTGCCAGGGGAATCAGGGAACCGGTGGTCCGCCTCCTGCGTACCGGCAGGGATGGTATACGACTTGCGCTTTGCCATACGCATGATCCGAGCCCATGGATGGTTTTCGGCTGCGGTCGTTGTCACTCTCGCCCTCGGCATCGGCCTCAACACGATGGTGTTCACCCTGGTCAATGCCGCGCTCTTCAAGCCGGTGCCCGTTCCCGGCGGAACGCGCCTTGTGGCGATTACCTCCCGTACGCCGGGCAATGGCGATGATCGCTTATCCTATCCCGCACTCCTCGACTATCGCGCCCAGGCCCACTCGTTCACAGATCTCGAAGGCGCCACCGACCAGGAAGGAGTCCTGGGCGAGCCGGGCATTCCGCCCCAGGCATACCACCTTGAGCGCACAACCACCGGGGTCTTCTCGATGCTGCACATTCACCCGATCGTGGGGCGCGATTTTCTCGCCTCGGACGCCGATCCCGGCGCCGCACCTGTGGTCATGATCGGCTATGCCGTCTGGCAGAATCGCTACGCGAGATCGCCTTCGGTGATCGGGCGGCACATCCGTCTCGACGAGAAACCGGCCACCATCATCGGGGTCATGCCAAAGGGATTCATGTTTCCCACCGTAGTCGATCTCTGGATGCCTCTGGCGCCAACATCGAACGACCTCAAACGCGACAACCGCCAGCTTCAGGTGTTTGGTCTACTCCGGCCCGGTGCGCATCTGTCTGCCGCCCAGGCCGAACTTAGTGGAATCGCAAAGCGCCTCGCCTCGCAATATCCCGAAACGGACAAGGACACGACCGCGCTGGTGATGTCTTTCCAAGAGCGTTACAACGGCGGCAATATCAAGATGGTCTTTCTGCTGATGCTGGCGTCAGTGGGATTCGTCCTTCTGATCGCCTGCGCCAACGTGGCCAACATGATGCTCAGCCGCTCAGTGGCCCGCGAGCGCGAGATGTCGATTCGCGCCGCTCTCGGCGCTTCCCGGTGGCGCGTGATCCGCCAGTTGCTGATTGAAAGCGTCCTACTCAGCATCTTCGGAGGCGTGCTGGGCCTCGGTCTGGCCTTCTTTGGCGTCCACTGGTTCGATCTGGCTACTTCAAACGTGGGCCGCCCGTACTGGGTTCAGTTCAGCATGGACTACTCCGTCTTCGGCTACTTTGCCGCTCTGTGCATATTCAGCGGAGTGCTTTTCGGTATTGCACCCGCGCTGCGCGCTTCGCGCGCCGACCTGAACCAGGTTCTGCAGGAAGGGGGGCGCAGCATCGGCCGTCATCGCGGCGGAAAGCTCGCCGCCGGCCTTGTCGTATTCCAGTTCGCCCTCACTCTCGTGCTCCTGGCCGGCGCTGGAGTCTTTGTGCACAGCCTCATCAAGATCCTGGACTCGAACCAGTCGATCCCTTCACGCCAACTGATGGTTGCGCAACTCCAGCTTCCCCAGGACCGCTACAAGGATGCCGCGGCTCGCCAGCGCTTCTATGATCAGCTTCTGGCGCGGCTGCGCGCCATCCCCGGCGTTACCAGCGCCGCGCTCACCTCAAATCCGCCCGGCCTTGGCTCAGCCGAGAATCCCATCGAAATCGAACGCAACTCCGACAGGGACCCTGCGCATCGCCCCGTCGCTGCCTACGTCACCGCCTCTCCGGGATATTTCTCCACCATTCGTCTGCCGCTCCTCCTCGGCCGCGACTTCAGTGCGACGGATGGCGCGGCAAATCACCGCGCCGCGATCCTCACCCGCGATGCAGCCGCACGCTTCTGGCCCGGACAGTCCGCTCTTGGCAAACGCTTCCGTCTGTTTGATGATGAGGGCAAACCCGGGGACTGGATCACCGTCATCGGTGTCACCGCCAACCTCGCCCAGGACCTGACGGAGCAGAACCCCAAGCCCCTCCTTTTCGTCCCCGTTCAACAGGAAGATTGGAGCGGCATCTCGCTGGTCGTCGAGTCCACCGTCAATCCGACCTCCGCTGTGCGCACGGCCGTCCAACGCCTCGATCAGGATCTGCCGCTGCGCAATGTCTACATTCTGAACCAGGCAGTCGAACACCAGACCTGGTATCTGCACCTCTTCAGTAAAGTTTTTATCGGATTCGCTTTTATCGCCCTGCTGATGGCTGCGGTGGGCATTTACGCAGTGCTGGCGCAGGCTACCGACCGCCGCACCCGGGAGATAGGCGTGCGCATTGCCCTCGGCGCCAGCATGCGCAACATCATGCTGCTGGTTATGCGGCGCGGGCTCTGGCAAATCGGCGGGGGACTTGCTCTGGGACTGGCTGGGGCCTTCCCCGCTGCGCGCCTTATGGCCAGCCTGCCTATCGGTGTCTCGCCCACTGATCCCAGCGTGTTCATTGCCGTCGCCCTGATCCTGACGCTCGTGGGACTTTTCGCCTGCTGGGTTCCCGCCCACGGCGCCGCTCGCCTCGATCCTGTCAAAGCCATTCGCTATGAATGATCAGAATTCCCGCAAACAATTCAGAATGCGCTCGGGAGACGGCGGAGATGTTGCATTATTCCATCCTCCGCAAAGCCTGCATGGGGTCGATCCTCGCCGCCCGTCGCGCCGGCAGGGCGCACGCAGCCAGGGCAACCGCAACAAGCACGATGGAAGCCGATCCCAGTGTCAAAGGGTCGAGCGCCGACACCCCATAGAGCAGGCTGGTCAGACTCCGCGCCGCCAATGTCGTTCCCAGAAGTCCAACTACAAGGCCGGCCAGCGCCATTCTCAGTCCTTGTGACGATACCAGCCACACTACCGCGCTGCGCGGCGCGCCCAGGGCCAGCCGGATCCCGATTTCCTGCGTCCTCTGCGCCACCAGATACGCAATCACGCCATAGATCCCCATGACCGCCAGCATCAGGCCGAGGCCTGCAAAGGAAGAAAGGATGGCGCTGGTGAACCGCTGCACGGCAGTCAGATCGCCAAGGTATGCACTCATCGATTCGGCCTCCGACAGCGGAATCCGCGGATCGAGCGCATGGATCTGCTCTTCGATGGAGCGCTGAAGAGCGTCCGGCGCAATGTCTGACCGCACGAGCAGATCCTTGAAACCGGAATTGACCGGCGGCATCTGGCGGAACAGCCCGATCAGTTGCGGAGCCACCGGCAGCGCCAGTCCCTGATCC
>Ga0335074_10015426_pt1 | contig 10736 bp, 6 predicted proteins | sample Lox_Sample_23_FD_206715 | JGI IMG/M metagenome (GOLD analysis project Ga0335074, IMG submission 206715) | Soil microbial communities from Loxahatchee National Wildlife Refuge, Florida, United States - Lox_Sample_2.3 | ecosystem: Environmental > Terrestrial > Soil > Wetlands | place: USA: Florida... | reverse complement strand
GCTCGTTCTGCATGGAAATGGCATAAATCGGCAAGCCGTACTGTTCATAAGCTTCGATGTAACGCACAAAATACTGCGCGAGGGTGGGGAAATCGGAATCGATGATACTGCCGCCATTCATCGAGTCACTGGTTTTCATCCAGGCGGGCGGACTCCACGGCAGCGCGTGTATCTTAAGCGACGGATTAATGGCGAGCGCCTGCTCGAGCAGAGGAATCAGGTAAGTCTCGTCGTGTGCGATGGAGAATTGAAGTAAGTTGGGATCGGTTTGGCCGGCGGGTACGTCGTCGTAGCTATAGTCTCCACTTGCGGAGAGATCCGTGGCGCCCATCGGCTGGCGTAAGATGCCGATGCCGATTCCGGCATTCGGATCGAAGAGCTTCTGCATCAATGAGGCTTGCTGGGAGACGCTCAGTTTGTTCCAGATCACCCAGCCGGCCGAATCGGTGAGCGATGCGCCCACGCCATCCCAAGGCTGATACTTCGTGGTGCTATCGACGGTGATGTTAAAAGCGACGGACCCCGGTGCGGCGCCCGGCGAAAATGCGACGCCGCTTCTGGGCGTGAGCAGCTTGGATTGGTCGCCATCGGTCTCGTAGACTTGTACGTTTTGGCCGAGCGCCGCGGAGACAGCGGCGAGAGAAACGAAAGCAGAAAGCCAGACCCGCATGTCGTCAATTGTAGCGTGCGGCCTGGGAAAGAGCCCGCGCGGGCAAAGCGCCTGCCTACTCTGCGGCGCGCGTTATTCCGACTTCACGGATTGCAGCTTGGCCACCACCGTATCGGCCCATTGCGCATCGGATGCGTCGAAGCCCATCTGGCTCCAGCGCCACGCGCCCTTGGGGTCCACGATCCAGTTCTGCGGAATGGCTACCGAATCGAGCAGCGACAGCACAAAGCTGTAAGCCGGCAGCACCGGGAACGTAAATCCCTTATCCTTCACGAATGGCGCCACCAAACCCAAATCCTGATCGATGTTCAGTGTCAGAATCTGCACGTCGGAGCGATCCTTCACCTTCTCATACAGTTTTTCGAGATGCGGCAATTCAGCCTGGCACGGTCCGCACCAGGTGGCCCACACGTTAATCAGCAGCGATTTGCCTTCGATGTTTTTCAAGCGCCAGGTTTTTCCGGTCAAATCCGCCATCTCGAATTGCGGCATGGTTTTGGTCGCCTTCTCCCAGCGGCCCTCGGCAAGTTCGGGCGCCTTTCCGGCGGGCGGAGTTTTCCAGACATTCCACGCGGCTTCCGTGCCGCCGGTGTCGTTCCACACGGCGCGCGCTTCGTCCATCAGATCGTCCTGCAAGCGGCCGTGATAGGGCTTCGGAGTTTCCTGCCGGGTGAAGAGCGCCTGCTGATAGAAAATCAGCGCGTCGGCTTTATGGCCTTCGAGCGCCGCCAGCCGGGCGCGATTCAGCCAGTAGCTGGAAACCAGCTTGTCATCGCTGGGAACCGGCCCCTCGATGGATGCTTTCCATTTCTCCGCCACGCCCGGTTTGCCGGCCTGCTTCGCGGCGCGCAACATAACGCCAAGCCGTTCCAGTTCCGGCCATGTTCTCCATTCCAGCCTCTGCTTCTCATCGTCTGGCGTCAGGTCATCATCGGCGTCGTTTGCCTCTATGATGGATGCCCATTTCGCGGCCACATTGATCAATTCGAGCGCGCGATCGGGTTGCCATTTATGATCTACCAGAAACGACGCCGCATAAGTGTAACCCGAAGGATTGGGCGCGTTATAGTCCGAGACCTCCTCTACATATTCATCCAATGCGTGCAGGCCTTCGCTTTCCGAAATATCCGGATCGTCTGCGATCGCATAGAACCAGCCCGTTTGCTGCAATTGGTGGTCCTCGGTGAATTGCGCGATCCAGGTCTTGAGCGCGGCGTAATACTCAGCGTTGTATTCTTTCCACGCTGCCGCGTCTTTTTGATCTTCGGGCTCCTTGTGGTCTTTCTTCCAGCGCTGGGAGACGATCCCGTAGGCTTCCTCGGAATGCGGGAACGCTTTAATCACGCGGTCTTCCATGGCCGTGATGGTTTCTTTCGAAGCGCCGCTCTGCTTATAACCGTTCTTCAAGAAAACCAGCCAGGCGGCATCGGGCGACGGATTCATGGATTCCAGGCGCTGCAGATCCGCAGCCACTTGTTTGCGCAGCGCGTCGTGCTCCTGCGGCGGGCGCGTGCGGAATTCCAGGCCCCACAGGACGGAGTAATCCCGCAGGCGCTGCGGATCGGTTTCCTTGGCCAGCCGCGCGCGCAGGGCTACCGCGACACTCGCCTGCGTTTGCTTAGTGCCGATGCGGCTTAGAGTCCATTCGGCGCGCCCGCTGGTGGAAGACGGACACGCGGTGAAGAACGCGGCGAGTTCCACGGCGGCCTTCTTCTTATCGGCGAGTTTGCCGGAGGCATGAATATCGGCCAGCATCCAATCGGGCCAGGCGAAATTGGGCGCCAGAGTTTTGGCTTTTTCAAGCAACTGAATGGCGCGCGGGGTATCTTTGCCGCGCAGAACATCAGCCGCCAGATACAATGCCAACGGATCGTCGGGATGCTGCTCCGCTTGCTTGATATAGCGGGCAGTCAATGCGGGATAAGCTGCGGGGTCCATCCAGCCGATGTCCTGGATCAGGCGCAGATTGGGTTCCAATTCGCGCGGATATTTGGCGATCAGATCGCCGAGTACCTGGCGCTCGAGCGGTTCCTGATCGGAATTCTTCATATTCTCGGTTACTTTGTCGCCAAGCTTTTCCTCGAGCACTTGACGGACTTCCGGCATGGCTTCGCAACCTGGCACGGCTAGATTCGATTGTGATTGGGCGAAAACAACCGGGCATAGCCCGGCCAAGAATAACGTAGCGGAGATGCGCATGTGAGCCTCCTGGTTCACTTATGTGTACGTTAATTGCAGTGTACACCCCCGCCCTCCCTCACGGGCGTGGCTGAAAAGAGCCAGGCGGGGCTGAAGAAAACCGGCGGGGGTAGCCGATTAGAATTATTGTCATGAAACGTCTAACATGGCTCGTAGCGGGCCTGTTGTGGGCCGCTCTGCCTACCACCGTAAAATTGGATAACGCGCGCGTGCACGTCACGGAAGTGACTTCGGCGCCGGGAGCTGTGCGCGAGCGCGGCGTGCGCGCGCACGATCAGGTGATCGTCTTCCTGGACGATTGCCGCTATGAGCGCACCGATCCCAAAACCGGGGCGAAGACCATCCGGGAGCGCAAATCCGGCGACGTCATCTGGCACACCGCCGGCGAAGATGCGCCGCAATTGGTGAACATCGGCGCGAAGCCTTACCGGACCATCGTCATTGAGCTAAAGTGAGGAGAAGAGGTTAGCCGTGCTCCGGTTTGTCCTTTTCTGTACACTCGGATACGCCCTGTCCGGCGCGATGTTGGCGCAAAGCGGCGCGCAGTCTCCACCCACCGAACCTGCCCCGACGATCCGTGCCACTGCCAATGAGGTAGCGCTCGATCTGGTCGTGCGCGACAAACGCGGCCACTTGATCAAGAACCTCAAGCCTGGCGACGTTGCGATTTACGAGGACGGCGTGAAGCAGGAGATCCAGAGCCTGCGCCTCCTGGCTGGCGCACCCAAGCCCGTCACACCTGCCGCAACGGGCGACTACGACCAGCCCCAAACCAACCAACATCCGCCGCTGCCGCTGCACACTCCCAATCTGATGTGCATCGTGTTTCACAATCTGGATTCGAATGCGCGCAAGTGGGGCATCCAGGCCGTCGAGGAATTTGTCAAGAATGAATTGCGGCCGGGCACCTGGGTGGGAGTCTTCAATCTGGGTTCGCGGCTTACGCCGCTGCACGCCTTCACGACTAACTTCAACGAGGTCTTGCGCGCGGCCAATAACGCGTTCGTCGGATCCACGGTGGACATCACGCGCGCCTCGGAGGCCGTGCTGAACTCCACGCCAAACGTGCAGTGGCTCACCGGTTTTGTAAGTCCGGGCGGCCGTGGCGGTGGGATTTTGGATCTTTCCACCACCGGTTCGGTCGCCACCACCGCCATCGTGGGCGCCGACGTCGATAACGGGCCGGGCGCGAATGCGCAGCGCGGCGATCTGGTCCTCGAGCGCGAACAGTTTATAGGCGTGGAAGGAGCGCGCGAGATGGATCAGATCAAGTTGCTGATCCGCCAAATAGGCGCCTTTCCCGGCCATAAGACCGTAATATTGTTGAGCGCGGGACTGACCACTACCGGCGAGCCGGACCAATTCCAGGCGATGCTGAATCAAGCCAATCTGGCCGATCTCACCTTTTACCCGTTCGACGCCCACGGGCTGAGCCTGACCTCCACCGCGCAAGCCTCCGACGTTGCGCTGCAGCATGTCACGTCGCTCAGCCAGCAACAGCGCGTGGAATCGACCATGAAGGGCGGTCAAACCGATATCGGCAGCGCGGGCGTAGTGGCCGAGCTTAGCCGGCAAGATGATTACCAGCGCGACGCAGTGCGCACTTCCGATCCGCAAGCTCCCTTGCGCGAGTTGGCGGAAGGCACCGGCGGCTTTCTGGTGGCGAACACCGACGATCTGCGAAAGCCGTTCGCGCAAATCGTGGAAGAGGCCGATACGCACTACGAGGCCGATTACCATCCGTCATCGGGCAAATACGACGGACGCTTCCGCAAAATCGAAGTGAAGTTGGCGCATGCCGATTGGCGAGTGGAGAGCCGCGCGGGGTATTTTGCCATCCCGGATTTCGGCGACAAAGCGCCGTTGCTTCCTTATGAAGCCGCGGGACTGATGACGCTCAACAGCAGTCCGTTGCCGCATGCTTTCGATTTCCACACGGCCGCGTATCAGTTCCGTCCGGGCAGTTCGACGTCGCAGGCCGCGGTGGTTTTCGAGCTGCCGGGCGCGGCGTTGAAAGCCACACCGCTACCGGCGGTGAAGAAGCACCGGCTGCGCGTGGCTCTGTTCGCGGTGGTGAAAGACTCGAGCGGCAACATCGTGGACAAATACGGCCAGGACATTCCCTATTTAGTGCCCGACGATCAGTTGAGCCGCATCCAGGCGTCGCCCATCGACTATACGCACGCGTTCATTCTGCCGCCGGGCCGCTACACGGTCCAAAGCGTTCTATTCGACCGCGAATCGAAGCGCGCCAGCACCAGCACGGTGGAGATGGAAAGTCCCGTGCAGAAAGGCATCGGACTGAGCAGTCTGATGGTGGTGGCGCGGGCCGATCCGCTGACCGCTGATGCGGACGCCAACGATCCGTTCCTGCTACAGGGCCGCGACGTGGTGCCGCTGCTCGATGGCAACTTGAAGGCATCCGCCAAGCCGCTGATCTACTTCGTGGTGTATCCCGACAAAATGCTGCAGGACCCGCCCAAGATTCGCGTGGAGTTTTTTGCGGGAGGCCAAGAGTTGGAAGCCAAAGACCAGGATCTGCCCGCGCCCGATTCTTTCGGTGTGATTCCCATGGTAGTGAACGCGCAGTCGCGGCCGGGTAAGTGCGAGATCCGGATCACCGCGCGGCAGGGCTTCGAATCGAAGGTGGAGAGCGTTACCTATACCGTGACGCCGTGACCACTCATCGGGTGCCGCGTGCGCGACTTCGCTTTGCGCCGGTAGCCAGTCTTCCTGCGGCGCTGGCGGACGTCAGGCCACGCAAAACGATGGCCTGTCCCACCCTAACTTGGCGCGCCGAGGGAGTCACAGAGTAGCGTTGACACCCTTCGCAAGCGTACGCGTCTGCCCAGCACTACGACGGTGTCCGGGATGCGCCATTTGTCCCGGTGTTCGATGCGGAGTACGCGTAAACCGGCCCCGCGCATAGCCTCGGCGATCTCTTCGGGGTCGTACAACTTGAAATTACTCCAGGTGAACGTGAATGGCAGCAAGTTAAGCGGCGAGCGGCAACCGATCGCCACTTTTCCTCCCGGCTTCAGCACTCGCACGATTTCCCGGAGCCCGGCCGCTAGATCGGGCCAGTAGTAAATCGAGTTCACCGTGATGGCGCAGTCGAAAGTGCGGGCGCGAAACGGGAGGCAGGCGGCATCGCCCCACCGCACCCGGATATTGGGTTGCCCGGCGGCCAACTTTCGTGCCGCTTCCACCATATCGCGAGAGTAGTCCACCCCGACTACGCGGCCTGCTCTCCGGGCCAGGGACACGAGTGAATAGCCGGGCCCAAAACCGATATCGAGTACGCGGTCAGTGCGTTTTGGGTTTAGCAACTCGATGGCGGTATCGATGAGCCGGCGGTTTGTCAGGTTCAGGAAGGGGGCGACCAACAGTGATCCCCATCGTCCGGAAGGCGCGGCAAACTGCGACCGGATTATATCCATAACCCCCACGCCCATTATTGTATGGCGCAGCAGACACCAGTCTATGCACGTCGCGGGCGCGGCGGACGAAGCCCATGGTTTGATACCGGATAAGTTGTCATCTATTCTCCTCCCCGGACAAGTTGGCGGGGACGGCCCCAGTCCGGCGGCATCGCCTCGCCTCACCCGGCAGTTGCGTGTTGGCGCCAGCTCGTAGCTATACTGAGGTGTGAAATGCGCTCGCATTTTTGGACAGCCACCCGGATCGTCATAGCGCTGGCGTCGGCCAAGCTGCTGTTTCATCTGATTACGTATCACGGATATGGCATCTTCCGTGATGAGTTGTATTACCTTGCCTGCGGCCGCCATCTGGCGTGGGGATACGTGGAATTCCCGCCGTTGATCGCGCTAATGGCGCGCGCCGTGACTACGGTCCTGGGCGACTCCTTGTTCAGCATCCGCCTGCTGCCCGCCATAGCCGGCGCCTGCCTGGTAGCGCTCACGGCCTTGATCGCGCGGGAACTCGGTGGGGGTCGGTTGGCGCAGGCACTGGCAGGCTTGGCCGTGATTCTGACGCCTGCCTGGATGAGCATCGATCACTTTCTGAATACTAACGCCTTCGAGCCGCTCTCTTGGGCGGGCTGCGCGTGGCTGGCCATCCGCGCCTGGAAGACCGGCGATTCGAGATACTGGCTGGGCTTCGGATTGGCCGCGGGGTTGGGGCTGGAGAATAAGCACGCCACATTGTTCTTCGGCTTTGCCTTCGTCCTTGGATTGCTGCTGACGCCCATGCGTCGGGTGTTTAAGGAACGCAACCTGTGGTTGGGCGGCGCCATTGCGGTGTTGATCTTCCTGCCGAACGTATGGTGGGAAGCCTCGCTCGGCTGGCCCACGCTCGAGTTTCTGCGGAACGCCGTCAAGTACAAGAACGCCATTCTCACACCCTGGCAGTTTTTCACCACCCAATTGCAACTGACTTTTGCGGCCGTCCCGGTGTGGCTGGCGGGGTTATGGTTCTTCTTTTTTCATCCGCGCGGTAAGACCTATCGCGCGCTGGGCTGGACCTACGTGATTTTATTCGCCACGTTGTGCGCTCTGCATGGCAAAGGCTATTATCTGTTGCCGGCCTATCCCATGCTGCTGGGCGCCGGCGGTGTTTGGCTGGAGCAGGCGCTACAGCCGCAGCGTTGGCTGAAGCCTGCGCTGATCACGGCCATGCTGGCCGCCGGGGCCGCCAGCGCGCCCATGGCCGTACCGTTGTTGCCGGTAGAGACATTCGTCCGCTATGCAGCCTGGCTGGGCATCCAGAATCCGAAAGAGGAGCGGCATCAAATGGGCCGGCTGCCGCAATTCTTCGCGGACATGTTCGGATGGCGGAACATGGCCGGGCAGGTGGCGGCGGTGTATCATGCGCTACCGCCCGCGGATCAGGCGCGCGCCGTGATCCTTACCGGGAATTATGGGGAAGCCGGAGCGGTGGATTATTACGGGCCCGGTCTGGGGATTCCGAACGCGCGCAGCGGACACAACAACTATTATTTGTGGGGTCCGGGGCCTGGGGATCCGCAAGTGGCGATCTTGATCGGCTTGCCGCGCGAGATGGCGGGCAGACTCTTCCGGGATGTGCGCGCCGCCGGGCGCATCACGGACGCAAATGCTATGCCGTTTGAGAACAATCTGACGATCTGGGTGTGCCGGGATCCGGTCGTGCCGCTGCACCAGGTCTGGGGGAAGCTGAAGCATTACGTATGACCGCGGGTCAGGGCAACCCGCCGGCGCTGCTCCGGTCTCCGGGGCCTCTCGTGGCAGAGGCGCTAGCTCCAGTTCGCGGGCCGCGCCAGGTCCTGCGGCAGGCGCGTGCGCGGGTCGCCGTACGCTTCGCTGATCTGCGCCGAGGTGAGTCCCTGCGCGGTGCTGAGATCCGCGCCGGTGAGATCGGCGCGCTTGAGAAATGTGGAAACCAGGCTGGCGCCGCGCAGATCCGCCTCCGAAAGATCCGCCCGGCATAGGTCCGCGCCGTCCAGAATGGCCCTACGCAAATCCGATCCGCGCAGATTCGACTTGCGTAAAACCGCCCGCTCCAGGATCGCGCAGCTTAAGTCGGCGCGCCGGAAATCCGATTCCACCAGAAGCACGAAATGCATATCGATGCTCGAAAGTTGCGCTTCCGCGAACGACGCACAATTGAAAACGATGGACGCCGGATATTCGCGCCGGAACGCGTTCCACTTTTCGACGCCGCAATGGAGCAGCGCGGAAAGGTTCGCTGTCAACGCGCGCGCGGGTTTTGCCGTTGCCAGAGTTTCGACGCTCAAGGGAAAATCCGAAGTTTCAACATTATATACACAGCGTGGGTGGTGCGGTCAACTCGAAGCGCGTGTCAGCGCGCCGTTAACGAGCAGGAACTTGCGGCCGCTCATGGCAATCGTGACGCCGCCGCACGCGCCAACCTCGATGGCCTCGACGACGAAGTCCCCGCCGGTGTTGAGGGCGCCGCCCTCGGCCAACTCGCCCAGCAGTTCCGGTAGCCTCTCATCCTGCAGATGGCCGGCAGCGTCACCCGGTGTCCACGACGGATCGACGTCCCCTTAGCTTGCAGATAGAAGTCCTCCGACCCCACAAGCAGGGTGGTCTCCGTGCGAATTCGCCATGGGTAATCCACGCCCAGGTGTATGGCGCCTTCGGGGAGGCCGCCGCTATACCAGGGTCACCGAAATAAAATGTCGCGTTACGACTCTTCGCGCGCGCCGCGGATCAAAACCCCATCCCCCGTCCCCCCCCCAGCCGTTACCAGCGGGGCCGATACACGGCGAGGTACGCGGCCGGCACGATATACACGGTCAAAAGAACCGACGCCGCCAAGCCGCCGATGATGGCGCGCGCCAAAGGGGCATACTGTTCGCTGCCCGTGCCCAGCTTAAGGGCCATCGGCGCCATGCCGATGATGGTCGCCAGGGAAGTCATCAGAATCGGCCGCAGACGCACGCGGCACGAGCTGATCACCGCATCTTCCACGCTCAGCCCCTGTTGCTGCAGCCGGTGCGCGAACTCCACGATCAGGATGCTGTTGGAAGCCGCGATTCCGGCCAGCATCAGAACTCCCATGAGTGACATGACATTAAGTGTGGTATGCGTCAGCGGCAAGATAATCATCACGCCGATGAAGCCCATGGGAATGGCCAGCATGATCAGAAAAGGATCCTTGAAAGAACTGAACTGCGCCACCAGGATCAGATAGAGCAACACCACCGCGAGCAGCAGTCCCGCCGCGAAGCTCTGAAAGGATTCCGTCATGGATTGGACCATGCCGCGCAAATCGATGCGCACCCCCGCGGGCAGCTTGGTAGAGCGAATCAGCCTGTGCACCTGGCTGGCCACGCGTCCCAGATCCTCGCCCGCCGGGTTTACATAGATATCGACGACGCGCTGGATCTGATAATGATCCACCTCAGTGGGAGTTACTAACTTAGTAAGTTGTGCCACCGTATCGAGCGTGGTCGGCTGGCTGCTGTTCGCGCCGCGCAACGGAATGTTTCTCAGATCGACAAAGTTGTGGATGGCGGGATGGCCATGCTCGTAATACTGCACGGTCAGAAAATAATCGTTGCCGGTCTTGCGGTCGAGCCAGTAGTTGGGCGCGATCATCAGGTCCGAATTGAGCGCGGTGATCACGTTGCGCACTACGTCTTCGGGCGCGAGTCCCAGCTCGGCGGCGTGCACCCGGTCCACATCCAAACGCACCGCCGGATAATCCATATCTTGCGGGATGTAAGCTTCGCTCACTCCCGGAAAGCCGCGTATGCGCTCCGCCATATCGCGCGCCAGATTGTACGCCGCGTGCAAATCGGGGCTCGAAACCTGAATGTCGATGGGCGCCAGCATGCCTTGGTTCAGCACGGCGTCTACCAGGGAACCGCTGCTGAAGAAGGTGCGCAAGCCCGGATATTGTGCGGCGATTTGCCGGCGAATCCGGTCCATGTATTCAAAACTGCTCACGGCATGCGGTGTTTTGAGGGCAGTCTGAATGGTAGCGGTGTACTCGCCGGCATTGCTGGTGTAGAGCGAAGCGAAGCCCGGATCGAGACCTACGGTAGAGACCGTCATGTGAAAGTCGGATGGGCGCACCATCTTGCGAATCAGATCTTCGACGCGCGCCACGTACTGTTCCGCAACCTCGATACGGGTGCCCGTGGGAGCTTTCAGGTTAATCGAGAACTGGCCCGCATCCGTGCGGGGGAAGAATGCAATGCCTAACAGCGGATAGAGCGCCAGGCTGCCGGCAAATAGAACCATCAAAGCCACCACGGTAAGGATGGGCCGGCGGATGGCGCGCCTTACAGTCGATTCGTAACGATCCAGCAAGCCGGTGAAGCCGCGGTCAAACCGCGCATGGAATCGCCCCCAGAGGCTCATCCGGGTAGGTGCAGCCGAACCTTGCGCCGTTTCCG
>Ga0335074_10015425_pt1 | contig 10736 bp, 9 predicted proteins | sample Lox_Sample_23_FD_206715 | JGI IMG/M metagenome (GOLD analysis project Ga0335074, IMG submission 206715) | Soil microbial communities from Loxahatchee National Wildlife Refuge, Florida, United States - Lox_Sample_2.3 | ecosystem: Environmental > Terrestrial > Soil > Wetlands | place: USA: Florida... | reverse complement strand
TCCACGATCCGGTCATGCGCGATCTCGTCAATGACCATCGCATGCTCGCTCGGGTAGTTGCGCATGAAGGTGCTCCAGATCACCTGCATCGGCCGGGCCTGCGCCGTCGCCGGTGGCTGCGACTGTGCCAGGTTGGGCACCTGCGCCTTCGCCTGGCCCGCGTTGGCCTGACCCGCCGCTGACTGGCCCGGCTTTGACTGCGCCGCCGCTGGCGGCGTTGCCGTGGATTGGGCCGTCGCGGGCGCGCTGCCGAGCGCAACCGCGACGATAAGCCCGGCGAGGGGAGCGAGGCGGATTGCGCGCATGACGGCCTCCGTTCGGGGCGCTGCATCACCCGGCCGCAGCGCACGCAGCCTAGCGATGACTGTTCAAGTTGACAACTCAGACTGTCAGGCTAGACTGACATTGCCAGGCTGACATTCGGCGCCCCCACCGTCGGCGGCGGGCGCACGAGTCGGGCGGGGAGGTCGGCCCATGTCGATGCTCAGCTTCGAACGGAAATACCGCGTGCGCGGCGGCACCTTGGTCGGGGGTGACGTGTTCGACTTCTGGATCGGTCCGTTCTGGGTCGGCTTCTTTGGCGTCACCACGATTGTCTTTACGATCGTCGGCGTCGGCCTGATCGTGCTGGCGACCGCGATCGGCGGCACCTGGAACGTGATGCGGATCAATATCGCCGCGCCGCCGATCGCCTACGGGCTCGGCTTCGCCCCGGCGGCGCAGGGCGGGCTGTGGCAGATGATCACCGTCTGTGCGATCGGCGCGTTCGTCTCCTGGGCGCTGCGCGAGGTCGAGATCTGCCGCAAGCTCGGCATCGGCTATCACGTGCCGATCGCCTTCAGCGCGGCGATCTTCGCCTTCATCACGCTGCAGGTGATCCGCCCGCTGCTGCTCGGCGCCTGGGGCTACGCCTTCCCGTACGGCATCATCAGTCATCTCGACTGGGTGTCGAACGTCGGCTACCAGTACCTGCACTTCCACTACAATCCGGCGCACATGCTGGCGGTGACGTTCTTTTTCACCACCACCTTCGCGCTCGCCCTGCATGGCGGCGAGATCCTGTCCGCCGCCAATCCCGGTTTCCGCCGGCCGGTCAAGCACGGCGCGCACGAAAGCACCTATTTCCGCGACACGATCACCTACTCGATCGGCGAACTCGGCATCCACCGGCTCGGCTATTTCCTCGCGATCAACGCCGGTCTGTGGAGCGCCATCTGCATGATCATCGCCGGCCCGTTCTGGACGCGCGGATGGCCGTACTGGTGGGCCTGGTGGTTCAATCTGCCGATCTGGTACCCGTTCGGCGCGCAGTAGGAGGCCCGGCATCATGGCCCGGTTCTACAGCCTCTACACGTCGCCGGTGCTGCGCGGCCCCGACGAGCCGGGCGTGCCGCTGACGGGTGAGGGCAACGAGTTCGACCGCATCGGCACCCCGGTGCATTCGCTCTGGGCCGGCCGGTTCGGCGAGACGCAGTTCTTCCCGACCTATCTCGGGCGTACCGGTCTTGCCTCGCTGTTCTGCGGCTTCATCGCGATCGAGATCATCGGCCTGAATTTCTTCGCCTCGGTCGACTGGTCGCCGATCCGCTTCATCAAGATGCTGCCGTTCCTGCGGCTGGATCCGCCGCCGCCGAAATACGGGCTGTGGGTGTTTCCGCCGCTCGCCGAGGGCGGCTGGTGGCTGATGGCGGGTTTCTTCCTCACCGCCTCGATCCTGCTGTGGTGGGCCCGCATGTACCGCCGCGCCCGTGCCCTCGGCATGGGCACGCACGTGCCCTGGGCCTTCGCCTCGGCGATCTGGCTCTACCTGGTGTTGGGCTTCATCCGGCCGCTGATCATCGGCTGCTGGTGCGAGGGCGTGCCGTTCGGGATCATCCCGCACCTGAACTGGACGGCGACGTTCTCGGTCCGCTACGGCAATCTCTACTACGACCCGTTCCACATGCTGTCGATCGTGTTCCTGTACGGGTCGACGCTGCTGTTCGCGATGCATGGCGGCACGATCCTCGCCGTCGCCCGCTTCGGCGGCGAGCGCGAAACCCATGAGATCACCGATCGCGGCACCGCCGCCGAGCGGGCGGCGCTGTTCTGGCGCTGGACCATGGGCTTCAACGCCACCTTCGAGTCGGTGCATCGCTGGATCTACTGGTTCGCCATCCTCACGACGCTGACCGGCGGCATCGGCATCCTGCTGACCGGCACCGTGGTCGACAACTGGTATCTCTGGGGCGTCAAGCACGGCCTGGCGCCGAGCTATCCGCAGCCGGCGGGCATCCCGGTCCTGCCGCCGCCGCAGGTGCTGCACGACATGCAACTGCGCGGAACCACGCCGGGTGGCGCGACGCCGGGCTTCTTCCTGCCGGGAGGATCGCCGCGATGATCCGCACCGGTGCCATCCTGCTCGGCGTCGCAACCGTCGCCGCGGTGCTGTTCCTGCTGCTCGTGCCGCGCTGGCACTGGCCGGTGCGCGGCGTGCAGGTGTCGCTGCAGGGACCGTCGATGGTCCAGTTCGCGCCGACGCCGCAGGATCTGACGGCCACGAACCTCATACCCGCGGCGCTGCCGCCGGCACCGGCGGTCGGGCCGAAGGCAGGCGCGCTGTATCAGAACGTGCAGGTGCTGAAGGACGCGAGCGTGCCGCAATTCGTGCGCCTGATGGTCACCATGACGACCTGGGTCGCGCCGAAGGAAGGCTGCGGCTTCTGCCACGAGGCCGGCAATTTCGCCTCCGACCAGAAGCCGCAGAAGCGGATCGCGCGGCTGATGATCCGCATGACGCGGCACATCAACGCCGCCTGGAAGTCCCATGTGGATGCCAATGCCCAGGTCGGCGTGACGTGCTACACCTGCCATCGCGGCCAGCCGGTGCCGTCGGACGTCTACTACCCGAGCCCGCCGCATCCGCAGCAGCCCTTCATCGAAAAGCAGGACGACTGGAACGAGGACGAGGTCAGCACGCTCGGTTTCTTCCCGCGCGACAGCTGGGGCGAATACGTGCTGCAGGACGCGCCGGCGCTGACCCAGTCCGGCACCGCGCTGCCGACCGGACAGGTGACGGCGCGGATCGTCACCAAGCGGGTCTACGAGTTCATGATCCAGCTCTCCAACGCGCTCGGCGTGAATTGCGGGTTCTGCCACAACTCGCGCGCCTTCGGCGACTGGTCGCAGAGCACGCCGTATCGCTGGATCGCCTATTACGGCATCCGCATGGCGCGTGACCTCAATCGCAACTTCATCGTCCCGGCGGCCCATATCCTGCCGCAGGAGCGCATCATCCCCGGCGCGCCGCGCATGCCGATGGTGCCGCAGCGCAACGAGGGACCGCAGGCGGGCAACGCGCTCGTCATCTGCGGCACCTGCCATCACGGCGTGCCGCTGCCGCTGCTCGGCGTCAACATGGTTCACGACTATCCCGAGCTGCTCGGCCCCGACAGCGATGCCGGCGTGCCGTCGCCGTTCCCGCCGCTGCCAACGAATTGAGGGGCCGAGCATGATCGCAGGCGCCATCACGAGCGACATCGACGTCACCCAGCTGGTGTTCGCGGCTTTCGTGATCTTCTTCCTGGGCCTGGTCTACTACCTGCGCCAGCAGGACAAGCTGGAGGGCTATCCGCTCGAGGATCCGTCCGGCTCGCGCCATCCGCTGGTCGGCTTCCCGCTGCCGCCGCCGTCCAAGGAGTTCGTGCTGCTGGAAGGCGGCACCACCCGGATGCCGCATGTCGACGCGCCGAGCACGCTGAACTCGTCGCGGCTCTACGCCTCGCCCGGCGCGCCGGAGGTGCCGAGCGGCGATCCGCTGCTGGACGCGATCGGGCCGGCCGCCTATCCGATGCGCAAGGACGTGCCGCTCCGCTCCAAGCATGACGAGATCGCGCTCGTGCCGCTGCGCGAGGCCGCAGGCTGGAGCGTCTGGCCCGGCGAGACCGACCCGCGCGGCATGACCGTGATCGCCGCCGACGGCGCGGCGGTCGGCGTCGCGGTCGATCTCTGGGTCGACCAGGACGTGAAGATCCTCCGCTACATCGAGATCGAGATGCAGGCCGGCGAGACGACGCGCCGCGCCATGCTGCCGATCTACTACGCCGACCTGAAACCGTCGCGCCGGCAGATCCGCGTGCGCGCGCTGCAGCGCGAGCAGTTCGCGGATATTCCCGCATTGCGGACGCCGAACCGGATCAGCGCGCGCGAGGAGGACCGCGTCAACGCATTCTTCTCCGGCGCCTTCTTCTACACCTATCACCAGGAACCGGGCATCGTCTGATGACCGCCATCCAGCCGATCGTCATCCGCAAAGAGGCCGCGAGAGATCCGCGCGTGCTGTGGGAAGGTCGCCCGGCCTGGCGCTCGGCGGCGGCCGACCTGTTCCGCATCCGGTGGATCAGCCTGTATTTCTGCGGCCTCATCCTCTACGCGGCGGTCGAGGCGGGGCTGAAGGGGCTGCCTTTGCCGCTTGCCCTCGCGGCGCTCGCCGGGCTCAGCCTGTCCGGCATGGCGGTGCTCGGCCTGGTCATGCTCGCGGCCTGGCTCGTGCAACGCACCTCGCGCTACACGCTGACCGAGACGCATCTTCAGATGTGCTTCGGCATCGCGCTGCCGGCGACGCTCTCGATTCCGCTCGCCGTGATCGAGGACGTGGCCCTGCGGGTGCGGCCCGACCATAGCGGCGACATCGTGATCCGGGCGGGCGCGGAGCGCATCCCCTTGCACCGGCTGTTCCCGCATTGCCGCCCCTGGTCGTTCCAGCGGCCGCAACCCATGTTGCGATCGGTGCCACGGGCCGCCACGGTTGGCGTGCTGCTGGCACGGGCGGTCCGCGACGCGCGCGCCGCTGGCCGCGACGCGCAGTCCATTGCAACCACCTGACACGGAAGAGGCAACACGATGGGTCTTCTGTTCGCCTGCCTCCTGATCGGCCTGCCGGCGCTCGGGGCGCTGATCGATGTGATGATGACGCCACGCGTCTGAGCGGGGCGTGACGCGGCGGCGCCCGGGCGGGCCGCCCGGCGCCGGACACGCTCACGTGCCGCCGGGGCAGCCTGCGTTCGAGCCGCGCCGCGGCCCGCTACGCCTCGGCGGGGCGATGGGCTGGCCGCTGCCGTCGCGCTCGACCCGCTTGTGTTCCTCCGGCCGCGGGGCGGCGCTTGTCCCTGCGGCCTGTATCGGCGTGGCGGCCGGATCCGTGCCTTCACTCACCCGGCCGCCGCGGTCTGGCGAAACGGGCCGGGCGTATTACGTGAGATCGGGCGCCGGCTGACCCGCCGGCGCCGCACGCGTGACGGCGAGGCCGGCGCCGTCGGGCTCGCGGCCTCTTGAACAATTCCCCCCGTACTTGCCAACTAGCCGGGAGCGGGGCGGATGCGGCACCCCGGCGGGAGACACAGGATCACCCCAGCACCGACCGCCGTATTGGACGACGCCGACCTCGCCGGGGTCCCGGACCTCACCTTGTTCCTGGACCCGGAGACGGTGATCCGCGAGGTTCGCCTCGGCCGCGGCCTGTCGGGCGAGGACGTCGATACCTGGCGCGGCCGGGCCTGGGCCGACACCGTCGCCGGTGCCGATCCGGTGCGCCGCATGGTCGAGGACGCAAGGCTGCACGGCGTCTCGGATTTCCGGCAGGTCCGCCAATGTTTCCCGAGCGGGCGCGAGATCGAGGTCGAGTTCAGCACGGTCTGGCTCGGGCGGGGCGGCGGCTTCGTCGCGATCGGCCGCAGCCCGCGCATGGTCGCGGCCCTCCAGTCCGGGCTCGCCGCCGCGCAGCAGGGCATCGAGCGCGACGCCTGGCAGCATCGCGACCTCGAGACCCGCTACCGGCTGCTGTTCCATGCCGCCGAGGATCCGGTCCTGATGCTGCGCGCCGAGGGGCTGCAGGTGCTGGAGGCGAACGAGGCGGCGGTGCGCGCGACTGGCCTCGCGCCCGGCGCCGCGCTGTTGCCGGAATTGCTGCCGCAGGAGCGGGACGGCTTCCTCGCGATGCTGGAGCGCGTACGCACCCAGGGGCCGGCGCCCGGCATGGTGCTGCGCCTCGGCGCCGGCCGGGCCGGCTGGAACGCGCGCGCCTCGCTCGCCGATGCCGCCGCGGAGCCGGTCTACCTGCTGCGCCTGGCCCCTTCCGCCCTGCCGCGTCGCCGCGGACGGCGCCCGTCGCCGATGCTGGACGCGCTGTTCGACCGGCTGCCGGACGGCTTCCTGCTGCTCGACGTCGCCGGGTCGGTCTGCCACGCCAACCGCGCCTTCCTCGAACTCGTGCAGGCGCCCGCGCCCGAGGCGGTGATCGGCGCGCCGCTGTGTCGCTGGCTGACCGGCGCCGGCGGCGACGCCTCGATCCTGCTCGCCTGCATCCGCCGCTACGGCACGGTGCGTCGCTTCGTCTCGACGCTGCGCGGCCTGTTCGGTACCGAGGTCGCGGTCGAGGTCTCGGCCGCGGCCACGGGCGGGCAGGGGCAGGCCCAGATCGGGATGGTCCTGCGCGACGTCGCCCCGCGACGGGAGACCGGGCCGGCGCCCGATGAGCTCGCCGCCAATCTCGCCGGCATCATGGAGCGGGTCGGCGAGGTGCCGCTGCCGAACCTGGTGCGGGAGGCCGGCGCCGCGGTCGAGCGGCGCGCGATCGAGCGGGCGCTGCAGCGCGCCGGCGGGAACCGCACCGCCGCCGCGGGGTTGCTCGGGTTCAGTCGCCAGAGTCTTTATGCCAAGCTCTCCCGCTACGGGCTCGATGACGCGCCGGAGGCCAGCGGCCTCGGAGCCTGAGCCCGCCGCCTGTCGAAGGGCGTTCGCATGACCGTGCGTCTGACCTCGATCCCGGCCTTCGGCGAGGCCGATCTGTCCAATTGCGAGCGCGAGCAGATCCACCTCGCCGGATCGATCCAACCCTGCGGCGCGCTGCTGGTGGCGCGCGAGCCGGAGCTCGCGATCGTGCAGGCGAGCGCGAATGCCGCCGGCCTGCTCGGCCTGGACGGGCCGATCACCGGCCGCCCGCTCACGGCATTGCCCGGCGATCTCGCCAGCCGGATGCGGCCGCTGCTCGAGCTGCCGATGCGGACCGTTCCTGCCTCGCTCCGCTGCCATGTCGGCGCGCGCGGCGAGACGTTCGACGCGCTGCTGCACCGCCCGCCCGCCGGCGGCCTCGTCATCGAGCTCGCCCGTGCCGATCCGCCGCGCGACCTGTCGGGACTGCTCGACCGGGCGCTGCACCACGTCCTCGCCAGCGCGTCGTTGCGCAGCCTGTGCGACGAGGCGGCGCGCTTCTTCCGCGAAGTCACCGGCTATGACCGCGTGATGGCCTACCGGTTCGACGAGGAGGGTCACGGCGAGGTCTTCGCCGAGGACCGGGCGCCGCATCTCGAGCCCTATCTCGGCAACCACTATCCCGCCTCCGACATCCCGCAGATCGCCCGGCGGCTTTACGTGCGCAACCGCATCCGCGTGCTGGTCGATGTCGATTACGTGCCGGTGCCGGTCCAGCCGCGGCTGTCGCCCCTGACCGGGCGCGAGCTCGACATGTCGCTCTGCTTCCTGCGCAGCATTTCGCCGCTGCATCTGCAGTACCTGAAGAACATGGGCGTCGCCGCCACGATGGTCGCCTCGCTGGTGGTCGGCGGCCGGCTCTGGGGCCTGATCGCCTGTCACCATTATGCGCCGCGGCTGGTGCCGTTCGAGGTACGCGCGGTCGCGGAAGTGCTGGCCGAGGCGGTCGCGATCCGGATCGCGGCGCTCGAAAGCTTCGCCCAGGCGCAGGCCGAGATCGCGGTCCGCCGGCTGGAGCAGCGCATGGTCGAGGCGGTCGCGCGCAAGGGCGACTGGCGGGCGGCGCTGTTCGACGGGTCCGAGGCGCTGCTGCAGCCGCTCGGCGCCACCGGTGCCGCGCTGCTGTTCGAGGACGAGACGCTGACCGTGGGCGAGGTTCCGGGCACGCCGGAGCTGCGTGCCATCGGCGCCTGGCTGGACGTGCAGCCGCAGCGCCGGGTGTTCGCTACCGCCGCGTTCGGGCTCGATGCGCCGGAATTCGCGCCGCTGCGCGCGATCGCGAGCGGCCTGGTGGCGGTGCCGCTCTCCGAGGCGCCGGGCGAATACCTGATCTGGTTCCGTCCGGAGCGTATCCACACCGTCACCTGGGGCGGCGATCCGTTCAAGCCCGTCATCGTCGGCAATGATCCGACCGAGCTGTCGCCGCGCCGGTCGTTCGCGCAATGGCACCAGGAGGTCGTGATGACCTCCGCGCCCTGGACGCCGGCGGAGCTGACCTCGGCGCGGCTGATCGGCGAGACGCTGACCGACGTGGTGTTGCAGTTCCGCGCCGTGCGCACGCTGATCGCGCGCGACCAGCTTGCGCAGGTGGAGGGACGCCTCGGCGCGGCGGCGCAGCCGGTGCTGATCGCCGATCCCGCCGGCGCCGTGATCCTGAGCAACCGGCCCTGCCGGGATCTGCTGCAAGCCGCCGGCAGCATGCCGGCGCGCCTCGAGGATCTGGCGGCCTGCTGCGCCGATGCGGCGGAGATCCGCCGCCGTCTCGCCGCGGTGCTGCGCGAACGGCGTTACTGGCGGGGCGACATCCGCCTGCGTCTCGCCGATGGCGGGCAGCGGCCGTTGATGCTGCGCGTCGATCCGGTGCAGGCGGCGCCCGGGCGCGTGCTCGGCTTCGTGGTCATGCTGACCGATCTCACCGAGCGCAACGCCGCCGCGGCGGCGCGTCGGGCGTTCCAGGACGGCGTCGTCGATGAGCCGCCGCGCCGTGCCGGCCGATCGGATTCGCGCGCTGACCTCACCTTGCGGCGTCTGCTGTTGCCGATCGTCGAGAACGCGCAGGTTGCCGCGCTGGAGATCACCGACGGCGTCGAGATGGCGCGCATCCCGGAGATGCTGGACAGCGTGCGCGCGTCGGTCGCCCGTGCCGCGGAACTGCTGGAGCACATGCTGCGCCGCGCGCGGTAGTGAGGAAGGCCAGGGCTCCGCCCTGGACCCGCTGGGGCCTGAGGCCCCAGACCCCCATTCCTTAAGTGAAGGATTGCAAAGGCTAGCCTTTGCCGGGGGTCCAGGGGGCAGAGCCCCCTGGCCTTCCTGTCTTTACCGCTCTCCGTTGTCGCGCTTCCCGCCGTCGGGATGCAGGTCCGGCACCAGCGGCGCGTGGTTGAGCAACGCGACCAGCGCGACGCCGCCGATCGTGTTGCCGATCAGCGTCGGCACGAAAAACCTGCCGAGATACTCGCCGATGGTGCCGTGGCCCGAGAAGACCAGGAAGGCGGCCTCGACCGAGCCGGCGATGACATGCGAGAAGCGGCCGACGCCGACGACGTAGCTCAGGAACAGGATGACGAACATCCGGGCCGAGCGGGCGCTCGGCAGCAGCCAGATCATCAGCGCGATCAGCCATCCGGCCAGGACCGCCTTCAGCAAGGTCGGAGCGAACGGCTCGCTGACCGCCCCGCGGCCGACCTCGATCATCGAGCGATGGATCGACTCTGAGAACAGCCCGGTTGGGGTGACCAGCGCCGCGAACACGAGCGTGCCGAGCAGATTGCAGGACAGCACCACGCCCCAGAACCGCAGCAGCGCCATGAGCGTCGCCCGGTCGCGGCGCATCAGCAGCGGCAGCACCGCGGTCAGCGTGCTCTCGGTGAAGAGTTCCTGCCGCCCGAGAACCACGATCAGGAAGCCGACGGTATAGCCGACGCTGTCCAGCAGCGGTCGCCAGGGCGCCGCCGGCAGGTGGCTTTGCAGGATCGACAGCATCAGGAACGAGAACCCGACCGACAGCCCGGCGGCAAAGCCGGAAAACGCCATCGCGGCCGGCCGCCGGCGCAGCTCGTCCTCGCCCTCCTCGCGCACGATTTCATGGATGACGAGCGCCCGCGGCGCGGCGTGCTGCGCCGCCAGCGACCGGTCGCCTTCGTCCAGATGCGGCGATTCCGGGCCCGCCTTGTCGGACGAACCGCGCTCCGCCGCATCGTCGGACGGCGCACGCTCTTCGCTCACCCGAGCATCATCCCGGCCGCCGGCGCGCGCTTGCCGCCGGTGATCCGTTTCCTATCCCGGCGCGGCGCGGCCGCTCGGCGCAGCCGCGGCGCTCCTTCGGTCAGCATGCAGGCCGGGCTATGCCCTCTTCGGGGCGAAGGCGCCGCACCAGCCGTTCGGGCTGATGTCGCCCGCGACGATCTTGCAGGCGTTGGGCGGCTCGAAGTTGACGCAGACCGAGCACTTCTGATCGCCCTTCGGGTGATCCTGATACAGCACCGCGGTCTTCGGGATCTTCGGCGCATTCTGCGCGCCCGCCGTTGCCGCGAACGCGGATGCGGCGGCCAGGCCGGCGCCGGCGCGCATCATGATCCGGCGGGTCACGCCTGAGCGGTCATCGGACGACATCCTCTCCTCCTTCTGATCAGCGGACACATGCACCGGGATCGCTCCGTCCGGCCGGGCGGTTCCCGACGAGCCAAGTGGCATCAGGCCGCGCATCGCGTCTCCGGCGATGTCACGTCCGACGATGTCGGTTGAGCTGGGAGCGAGAGCGAATCCCGCAAGTGGACCACGATGACGCGCGCGACCGGCATCGTCACGCCCGCCGCGGCATGCGGAACGGCAGCATCGCCTGCACCCACGGACGGCGGAAGCGGTCGAGCGACAGGCTTTCATGCATGATGCCGCCGGCCCCGCCTGCACCGGGGGCCGCCAGGATCGAGCGCGCGTAGAACGGCGCGTCGAGGATCGTCGCGTGCAGAACGGGTGCAGCACCCGGCCGC
>Ga0335074_10015424_pt1 | contig 10736 bp, 5 predicted proteins | sample Lox_Sample_23_FD_206715 | JGI IMG/M metagenome (GOLD analysis project Ga0335074, IMG submission 206715) | Soil microbial communities from Loxahatchee National Wildlife Refuge, Florida, United States - Lox_Sample_2.3 | ecosystem: Environmental > Terrestrial > Soil > Wetlands | place: USA: Florida... | reverse complement strand
GATCGACGCGATCCTGACACTTGACCTGCGGCCTGCGGCAGCCTCCGATGACCTGTCGCAGACTGTCGGCTACGCCGTGCTTGCGAGGCGCCTGACCGAGATCGTGTCAGGCGAGCCGCTGTCGCTGATCGAGACGCTGGCCGAGCGACTCGCGGCGGTATGCCTGGACGACGAGCGCGTCGAGCAAGCCGAGGTCACGGTGCATAAGCCAGGGGCGCCGATCGGATTGCCGTTCAGCGATGTGACCGTCACGGTCGTCCGGGGCAGAACATAGGTGGAGTAGCCTGCGCTGAGGGGAAGCCGAGGGGCCCGGGGGGATTGTTGTGGCCGCCGTATCCCGCAAATCGCTCGAAGTAGCACTTTTGTTTGACGAGGAGCCTTATACCTACTCTGACGTTCTGGTGACTGGGGCGCTGCGCGGAGAGTGGGCGTCGCTGACCGCACGCCAGCGGGCGGACGGGGGCGCTGACGGTTCCCTGACCGGCCAGGCCGCCGCGAGGATCGTTGACTTCCGGCGCGCGCACCGCCTCGAGGCGGCTTCTGACCTGCGGCACTGGCTGTCCGGTCGCGACCTGGATGGCAACGACCTGCTTCGCTACGCGCGCGGCGAAGCCTGCGGCTGGTGGGCGGAAGCGGTCTTCAGCGGCTATTTCGGACGATGGGCTGAGGCACTTGAGCGTTGGCTGATCGTCCAGCGGCTGGCTGGCACCAGGCATCTAGAGGCGGACGACGATACCTTCTGGCTGATCGAGGCTTCAGGCGTACTTGAGGTCGCTTCAGGCACCGACCGGCAGCGAGCGGGCGTGCTCGCCCGTGCCTTCGGCGACTACCAGTCATGGGCCGCTTCGGCGATCAGCGAATCAGAGATCGACCAGCTCATCGGCAGGCGCAAGATCGGCTGGACCCGGCTTGAGTTCGACGAATTGATCTTCACCAGCGCCGCCGCCGCCGCCGAGGCCCTGGCCTGCGTGGCCGAGGACGGCGAGAGCCTGGCGGCCGTGGCCGCGCGAGCGGGCACGGCGGTCACCGCCCGGTCAGCCTGGCAGGAAGACCTGCCAGCCGGCATCGGCTCGCTGCTGCTGGCGCTTGAACCCGGGCAGGTAGGCGTGCCCAGCGGCACTGGAGGCCTGCCTGAGCTTGTGCGACTGCGGGCGGCCGTACCGCCCGCAACGGACGACGACCAGGTCAGGGAGCTGGCGGCAGCCGAACTGCGGAGGGTGATCCTGGCCGCATCCGGGGCCGGCCATATACGGCGGGTTGGTGCCTGGTGACCGATACCCGGACACATGACCAGCTAGCTGGCTCCGCGCCTGCCGGGAACCTGGACGTGCTCAGGGGCGTGCCCTTCCTCGCGCTCCTGCCCGACCCGCTGCGGGCGCTCGTGATCGAGTTGCTCGAACCGCGGGCCTACCAGTTCGGTGACATCATCATCAAGCAAGGCGACGCGGCCGACGGGCTCTACATCCTGGCAAGCGGCACGGCGCGCGTTCTCATGACGGGCGAAGACGGCACAGAAGCCACGCTTTCCCACCTCAGCCCCGGCGCGACCTTCGGGGAGGCGGCGCTCATCGACGGGTCCCCGAGGACCGCGACCGTACGTGCCTCTTCCCCGGCCAGCGTCCTCGTGCTCGAACGCAGGGTCTACTCCGCGCTCGAGCGCATCCACCCGGAGATCGGCGGAGCGCTCGACAATCACAGGCGCGCCCACACGCTGCAAAGGTTCCTGCGCACGCACTCGGCGTTCTCCTCCATGCCGATGGAGGGCCTGCGCGAGATGGCGGCACAGCTCACCGAGGTCCAGTTCGACAGGGGCGACCGCGTGCTCACCGAAGGCGCCCCGGCAGACTGCCTGCTCATCGTGCTTGACGGCCGTCTGCGGGTGTTCCGTACCAAGGACGGCGGCAACCTCGACATCGGCTTCCTCCGCACTGGCGACGCTTTCGGCGAGGCCGCGCTCGAACCTGGTGCGGTCAGGGGCGCCTCCGTAGAAGCGCTTACCGAGGTAAAACTGCTCAGGCTCGACGCCGTGCCGTTCCGCGAGCTGGCAGAAAGGTACGGCGAGCTGCGGGTCAGGCTCAACGAGCTGATCGAGGCACGCAAACGCAGGAACACCTCGCCGGTACCGCTTGATTTCGCCGCCGAACTGCTGCCCGCCGAAGCGGTCGCCGAACAGGCAGAGGCCGCCGAGGCCGTCCGCGGGGAGCGACAGGGTGAGGCCGGGCCGAAGGAGACCGATCACGGCCTGCTCAGCGCGCCCGCCCTGGGCGAGGTCGTCGCGGCCAAGCCGCGCAAGCGAGGAGGTTCCCGGCGCTTTCCTTTCCTTCGACAGCTCGACGAGATGGACTGCGGAGCAGCCTGCCTGGGCATGATCGGCCGGTTCTACGGCCATAAGGTGTCGATGCCGTTCATCAGGCAGGAAGCGGGCACTTCGGTTGCCGGCACCACCTTGCGCGGCCTGCGTCGCGGCGCCAGCGCCATCGGGCTTGAACTCCAGCCCGCTCGCCTGTCGCCCGAGCACCTGGACGACACCCCGTTGCCGGCGATCGTGCACTGGGAAGGCAACCACTGGGTGGTACTGACCGCGGCAGGCAAGTCTTATGTAACGATCGCCGACCCCGCGACCGGAGTGCGTCAGCTATCCCGCGAGGAGTTCACCAGTAGCTGGACCGGCTACGTCGCGCTGGTTTCCCCGACGCCGAAGCTGGCCGAGGCACCCGAGGCGAGTTCCGGCCTTTCCTGGCTGCTGCCTTTCCTGCGTCCGCATGTCAAGATCCTGGTGCTCGGGCTTGCGTTCGCGCTCGTCGCGGCCGCGGCCGCGGTTGCCGTTCCGCTGTTCAGCCAGCACATCGTTGACGAGGGCATCCTGCCTCACGACGCCCACGCCGTCGTCGGTTTCGGCCTCGGTTCAATAGGGCTCGGGCTGCTGAGCGCGCTGGTGCTTTACGGCCAGCGGCGGATGCTGACGACGGTGGCCGTCGGCCTTGACACGGCCACGCTGAAAGAGCTCACCAGGACGCTCTTCGGCCTTCCCATGTCCTATTTCGAGGCCAGGCGCACCGGCGACATGGAGCGTCGCCTCGCCTCGCTGCAGCAAGTGAACCAGACGGTCACCAAACAGGGAGTGGCCGCGATTACCTCGCTGACTCAGCTCTTCATGATCGCGGCCCTGATGGCGTACTACTCGCTGCTGCTGATGCTGATCTTCCTTGTCATGGTGGCCGGCTTCGCGCTGTCGATCAGGTACTCGATCAAGAAGATCGGGCCGGTGTACGCGTCGCTCGAGCACGCGTTCGGCAAGTTCAACGCGCGGCAGGTCGACTTCCTCAAGGGCATAGAGACCGTGAAGACCTCCGGGCAGCGTCCTGGCACGCTGAACTCGATGGACGCGGCGCTCGCTGACCTCGGCGTGAGACGGCACGACGCCGACCGCGTCGGCGGACGCTTCAATGCGGGAGTCACCGCGATCGGGCTGACCACCGTGGCACTCTTCACGTTCCTTGGCGCTCTCTGGGTGCTTGCTGGAAGATTCGGACTTGGGTCTTATGTTGCTTTCGTGATGCTGGCCGGGCTCGCGGTGGCGCCTTCGCAGCAGCTAGCGCTGCTCGGTGACGACATACAGCATTCGTCTGTGCTGCTGCACCGGCTGCAGGACGTCTTCGAGCAAGACGCCGAGCAGGCAGACCGCCTGGACACGCTCAAGCCGGTGCCTGCGCTTGCCGGGGCGGTGCAGCTCAGGAACGTGGGCTTCGCCTACGGTGCCCGGCGGGACGGGAGCGATGGGGGAACTCCGGTTCTTTCCGGTATCAGCATCGATGTCCCTGCTGGCATGACCGTGGGCCTGGTCGGGCGCTCTGGTTCAGGGAAATCTACGCTGCTCAGGCTGCTGGCTGGACTACTTGAGCCCACTGAGGGCGTTATTAGCTATGACTCGACGAACATCGCCGAGCTTGATTACGCGCAGTTGCGGCGGCGGCTCGGCTTCGTTCTTCAGCAGCCGTACCTGTTCAGCGGCACGATCACCGAGAACATCGCGTTCGGCGACCCTGATCCCGACAACGAGCGAGTGCGGCAGGCCGCGCAGACGGCAGACGCGCACGAGTTCGTCAGCCGGCTGCCCCTGGCCTACGCCACCCCGATCGGCGACAGCGGCATGCGCCTTTCCGGCGGTCAGGCGCAGCGCATCGCGATCGCACGTGCGGTGTACTTCGAGCCCGCGGTCATGCTGCTTGACGAGGCGACCAGTTCACTTGACTCAGAAGCCGAGAGGGCAGTGAAAGCGAACCTCGAGCTCGTCATGTCGTCGCGCACGGCCTTCGTCGCCGCGCACCGCCTTAGCACGATCAGGGACGCTGACCTGATCGTCGTGCTCGACCAGGGCCGCATCATCGAGCGCGGCACGCACGAGGAACTGATGGCCAAGGATGGCCTGTACCGCTACCTCTATAGCCAGCGCATCAGCGAAGTTTGATTAATCAGGAAAACTTGTGAATCGCTCTTTACATTCGACCGTCCGTCCCGTAGCGTTCTGTAACTGCAAGGTAACAGTAAGTAACTGTTCAGCCAATAGGAAGTGGGGGAACTCATGGCTGACCACACCGACCGCGACGACCGCGAAGCAATGGCCCAGGACCTGGACATCGACGAGAAGCAGAGCGAAGAGGTCACGGGCGGCGCGAACGTACAGCTCGTGGAGGTTCAGGCGGAGGCAAGCCCAGCCGCGCTTAAGCGGACCATCGACAAGCTGCCGGCGAGCGTTCAGATTCCCTAGTAGCTCTGCCGCAGGAGCAGGTAGCTCCTAGACGAGCCCCGGCATCCGGTCTCCGCGTGCCGGGGCTTACCCCTGTCCGGAGTCCCGCCGCGGCAGGCGCGGGATCGCGGCTACCCGCCGCCAGCGGCGAGTTCGCGTGCGCGCGCCTCGAACGCACCGTAGCCGTGTTCCTGAGCCAGCTCGAGTGCCCGCGACGCCTCGCTTTGCGCTCGCTGCCGCTCCCCGCGCCTGGCCAGGTTCTCAGACCAGCCGAGGTGACTTCGCGCGGCCCACAGTGGCATGTCTTTCGTTTCGTGGAACTCAGAGGCTATCGCCAGGTGCTCGTCGGCTTGCTGATGCCGGCCGAGAGTGCCTGCCAGCAGGCCTAGGTAAGTGCGGCAAAGTCCGTAGCCGACGGCGCCATTCCAGATGATCTGATCCGCCCAGGGCTCGAGCAGCCCGTAGAGCGCCTCCGCTTCGTCGGCCAGGTGAAGCTGGGCGACCGCGTCCGCATACAACGCCAGCGAAACGATTCTTACCTGATCCCATGGCAGGTTTACGAAGCCGTCGCTGGCGGCCTCGCCGATGATCGCCGCCGCCTCGGGTCGCCGTCCGAGCCAGCAGTACCCAGTGGCGAGCGCCGCCCGGCTCGCCGGTATCTCTGGCACCTGGTCCTCGGCCTGGCCGGCGTTGACCGCCTGGCGCAGCGGCCTGATAATCTCCTCGGCTCGTCCCTGGTAGAGCCGTACCTGCGTGAGCTGGGCATGGTGGACGAGCGTCGCGTCCGGCTGCGAGGCCTCCGCGCCGGTCGCCAGGGCCAGTTCGGCAAGCTCTTCACCATGCGGCAGGTCGCCGCGCATGATCGTCCAGCCCGCCGCCGCGTAAGCCGCATACCAGCGCAACGTGGGCAAGCCGAGCTCCGCGGCGATCGAGCCAAGCTGGTCAAGCAGAGCCAGTGCCTTTGCCGTGTCGCCGCGCTGCACCCTCATGCTGAACTCGAGGTCGCATGCCCAGAACGTCTGAGCCGGATCACGCGAGATCTTGGCGCTCTCGGCCAGTTCTGAGGCGATCTCCCGCAGCCGCCCGGTAGCGTCAGGGGCGCCGAAGGCATGCACGTAATCCCGCAGTACCTGGGCCATCGTGCGGGCGTCGCCTGCCTGGCGGGCCAGCTCAAGCGCCTGCTCGGTCAGCGCACGCTGGCGGTCACGGTCGTTGTCGTAACGAAGTTCCACGCCCTCAAGCGAGATCAGGCTGGCACGCTGCGCCGGGTCGGCCGATTTGGCCAGGGCCAGCGCGCGGTCAAGCGCGTCCATCCGCTCAGCGTCTATCTCGCCGAACACGCTGACCCGGTCCCGGCTGTTGGCCAGGGCAGCCCGCGCGGCGCGATCCGCGTCGTTCAGGCCCGAGGCAAGCCGCGAAGCCTCGAGCAGCACCTGCCGGTACGCAGGGTCGCCGGTCTGCCGCTCGGCTTCTCCGAGCCCGAGCAGCAGGTCGCAGCGTTGCCTGGGATCACCCGCCTCGCCCAGCAGGTCGAGTGCCAGCGAGTACCAGGCAAGCGCGTCCTCTGGCGCGAGTTGCTCGAGCGCGCGATCTCCCGCCATCGCGGTGTAGATGACCGTGTTGCCCTTGTCGGTCGGGGTAACGGCGTGCGACCAGTGAAACGCGATCGTGCCGACATCGTTGCCGGGATCCTCGCCTGCCATCGCCTCGAGGACCTCGGCGACGCGGCGGTGGATCCTGGCCCTTCGCGTCGTGCCGAGATCGTCGTAAAGGATCTCGCGGATCAGCGCGTGGGTGAACGTGAACCGGCCTGGGGTAGTGCCCGACTCGCTGAGCATCGTCGCTTCGGCTGCCTGCTCGAGCAACGCGAGCAACTCGTCATCGCCGCGCCCGGTCACGGCCGCGAGCAGGCCAAGGTCGAAGGACTTGCCGATAACGGCGGCCACGGGAAGGACCTTGCGCTCCTCATCCCCTAGCCGCTCGATTCGCCTGGCTATCACCTCGCGGAGGCTCAGCGGCAGCCTGAACGCCGACGGGCCGGCCTCTGACAGATAGCGGAGCAGTTGGCCGATGTAGAAAGGGTTGCCCTCGGTTTCGTTCAGAGCCTCGCGCAGTGCCTCATGGTGCTCCCCTTGCCCGGGTTCTATGCCCGAGCGCTGTACCAGGTCCGCGACTTCCTGCGGCCGCAGGCCAACGAGTGGCATCTGCTCGGCGCCTGACTCACGGCGGAAGTCAGCAAGAGCCTCAGATACCGGATGGGCACGGCTCAGATCGGTGTCACGGTAAATCCCGATGATCAGGGCGCACATCCCTTGCGCTTCCGCGAGCACGTGCTTCAGCAGCAGGAGCGTCGGGCGGTCGGCAAGATGCAGGTTATCGAGTATCAGCACCAGCGGGTCCTGCTCGGCGCACTCGCGCAGGATCGCGAGTACGGCTCCCCAGAGCAGGTAACGGCCGGTCTCCGGGTCGGTGGAGCGAGTATCAGGCAGGCCTGGCACGCGGGTGCGGAGTGCGGGCACCAGCCGCGCCAGTTCACCGCCGTGCCGCTCAACGTGCGCTTGGAGGAACTCCTCAGGTGCGTGCTGTACGAGGTGTGACAGCGCAGTAACCCAAGGCTCGTAAGGAACCGCGAGTTCTCTTTCGCAGCTTCCGAACAGCACGATCGAGCCCTGCGAGCGGCTTTCCCTCGCGATCTTCTTGGCCAGCGTCGTCTTGCCGATTCCCGGCTCGCCTGACATCAGCACCAGGCGGCGCTCACCAGACGCGACCCCCGCCGACAGCTCGCGCAGCCGGCCAACCTCCGCATCTCTGCCAACGAAGCCATCGGCCGGATGAGCGATCTGAGCCTGGTCTAGCTGGGGCGGCATCGGCACGAGCCACCGTTCGGCACGCCGCTCCCAGCCAACTTCGGCCGCAGGCAACGGTTCTGGCAGCCCTTTGAGCTCCAGGGCACCCATCGCCTTGAAAGAGTGCCCCCGGCCGCCGGCGATGTGCGCGACCAGTTCATTGGCCAGGATCTGTCCGCCCGCGCAGCGGTCGCACAGCCTGGCTGCCTCGATGACCGGCATGCCGAAGTAGTCTCCGTCTTCGGCCAGCGTAGCGTCGCCCGTGCTCAGCCCGATCTTGACCAGCAGTCGCTCTCTCGCGGTGCGATTGCGCTCCTCGAACCGCTGCTGCACAGAAGCCGCGCAGGAAACGCCGGCCGTCGCGCTCTCGAACACGGCGATAAGCCCGTCGCCGGTGTTCTTGACCTCCCGGCCGCCGGTATCTTCCATCGCCTCACGAATCAGGCCGAAGTACTCAAGCCGGATCGCATGTGCCACCACAGCGCCAGCCCGCGCTTCCAGCGCCGTCGACCCAACAAGATCTGTGATCAGCACCGTCACTGTCTCGACAGATCCCACCGCTAGCGCCCCCGCTTCCGGTCACCGATCCCGGCAACCACACTAACAGTGACGGTAGATAACGCACAGTCACGGCCCGGCTAGATGAGCCTGATGATCGTTCACGTGGCGTTCCGAAGTTCGCAACTTCTGCCGCATACCATCACTGGATGGGGATGGCCAGGTCGTGCGATCAGTGCGGCAGATTGTTCGTTCCTCGGCGTGAGCACGCCAGGTTCTGCTCGGCTGACTGCCGGGTGGCGTGGAACCGCGAGCACAAGGCTGCCGACCCGGTTGCCGACATTAGCGCGCTCGCCTGGTCGATCAGCGGCATGAAGGAAGCGGCGGAACGGGTGTCGCGGGCAAAGGCCTGGGATCGTGCACGGGCGTTCGCGGTGATCAGCGAGGCCGTGTGGTGGGTGACGATCGTCGATGCGACCCTGGTCCGCTACCACCCTGAGGCGTATGACCGGGTGCTGGCCGAGCAGCCCGCCAGTGAGCGCAAGCTCATTGAGGACACCATGGGCGGACTGCGGTTCGTCAGGAATCAGATCGGCCAGGAGGTCGACCGGATCGGCTTCATCCGGCCGAAGGACGGTCAGCGTGAGCCCGCAGACGGTTGCGTCGCCGCGTGGACCTGGAGTCCGCTGCCCGAGCCATCGTGCGAGTCGCTGTCAGCGGACGGCAAGGAGTGGGAACTCACCAGGTACCGGTCCTACCAGGCCCAGCTCGCCGGCCACCTGGTTGGCGAAACTTTCAGCCGGGCCTCGGGCTTCCTCAACATCGCCGCTTCCAGCGCGGTCGAACTAGGCGAAAGCGCCCTAGGCTAAGCCAGCAAGCTCGTCCGGTAGAAACAGCAACAGTGGCTACCTGATGCTGTTCACCAGGTCAGGGCTACGGCAACGATGGAACTTCATTGTCGCGGGGACAGCATCGCCGAGCCAGCGTTGCTGTCGGTGCCGCCCTCGCAACAGCATCGGTGGCATTTCGTTGCGGTAGGGAGGAAGCTCTTAGTGGAGCGCTAGTTCCACTATGCGGACGACTACCAGGACAAAGGCGAGCGCGAGGTATGCCCACATGGAGAGCATCGCGATCCGCCGTCCGGCTGCCATGCGGACCGGAGCAAGCATGGCAAGGGGCGGCATGCGCCAGTTCTCCTTCGCCTGTCCCTCCACGCTGACTGAACCACCGCCGGCTCCGGCGCCGACTACTCGAACCCTGCGCAGGCGCCAGCCGCGCACCCCGATGACCACGCCCGCGACCACGCCAACGCCGGCGGCAGCCACCAGAATGCCGATCACCTGCGCGGAGGTCACTGAGCCGAACACGACCGAAGCCATCAAGATCGCGGAAAGCACCACGAGCACGCCAACCACGACCACGCCAAGGACATTCGTGACCCGGCCGTTCACCCACGGCCCGAGCACTTCCTTGTCGTTGCAAAGCAACAGCAAGAAGACCGTCGCGCTGGGCAGCAGAACCCCGGCGAGCACCTGGACTCCCACCGTGAGCAGTCCGAGCGGCGACCCTGGGATCAGTACTACGGCCGCAGCGAGCGCGATCAGGGCCGCGTACATGGCGTAGAAGCCCTTGGCCTGCTTGACCCCGCGGTGCAGCGAGTGCTTGAGGCCGAGCACATCGCCGATCGCGTAAGCGGTAGAAAGCGACACCGCGAACGCGCCGATCATCGAAGCGTCAAGCAGTGCGACCGCGAAGATCGCCCCGGCCGCATGGCCCGCGTAAGCGGCAAGGCCCGCGGCGAGGCCCGCCGAGTCGGTGAACTGAGCGTGCCGCGCGCCAGCGAAGGCAGCAGCTGTGGCTCCCATCAGCGCGCCGCCGCCGATCACCACCACGACGATGCCGATCCACAGGTCGGCCTTCTCATAGCGCATGAACCGGGGCGTAATGCGCTTGTCGATGATGTAGCTCTGCTGGAAGAAGAGTTGCCACGGCGCGACCGTGGTACCGACGATGCCGATGATCAGCAGCATCACCGTCGCGAGGTTTCCAGAACCGCCAGGGATCGAAGGAACGGCGAAGCCGTGCGCCATCTGCCCGATCGGCGGATGCGCGATCACGTAAAGCGGGATGAGCAGCAGCGATCCGGCACAGAAGATCATCGCCATCCGCTCGAACCGCCGGAAACTTCCGGTCGAGGCGGCCAGCACGATCACCAGGCCACCCAGGATCACCGCGATGATCTTGGGGACCCCGAGGTACTGCGCGGCCAGCGCCACCCCGATGAACTCGGTGATGATCGTCAGCGCGTTGAGCAGGAAGAGGTCGATAACGCTGAACGCACCCCAGAACCTACCGAACCGCTCAAGAATCAGCTTGGCGTGACCGACTCCGGTTACCGCGCCGAGGCGCAGCACCATCTCCTGGTTCACGTAAAGCACGGGAATCAGGAGCAGGAACGTCCAAAGCAGCTTGGTGCCGTAGGCCTGGCCAGCCTGGCCGTAAGTCGAGAACGCGCCGGCGTCGTTGTCGCCGCACATCACGATCAGGCCTGGCCCGACGATCGCGAGCAGCGTCTTCAGCTTGGCCGACATCGACCGGCGGGTGCCGGTGTCGTCGAGAGAAATCGTGCCGAAAGCGCCCTTGAT
>Ga0335074_10015423_pt1 | contig 10736 bp, 10 predicted proteins | sample Lox_Sample_23_FD_206715 | JGI IMG/M metagenome (GOLD analysis project Ga0335074, IMG submission 206715) | Soil microbial communities from Loxahatchee National Wildlife Refuge, Florida, United States - Lox_Sample_2.3 | ecosystem: Environmental > Terrestrial > Soil > Wetlands | place: USA... | reverse complement strand
CCATTCACGAAAATAAAAATCGAATTGCGATTCAGCTTCTGAATTTCGGGCTTGGAGACGAACCCGTGAATCCGCATCTCCCCCGGGTCGTGTGGCGCGGGAGCCCGCGAAAGGTCACCATCATCCCCTTGCGTCGCTTCCGTGAGAGCTGGTTCGGACCGCCGCCATGGCGGGGGCTGTGGCAGTCCCAGTCGTTCCAAAGCCTGCCGCGCCGCCACCGGAATCAGTTGATCAAGCGTTTCTTTGCCGAACACTTGGTACACGCGCTCGCTGTAACCCGCCACCGGGGCCGCAATCAACACGGCGTTTGTCGCCGAATGCAGCTCGAAATGCTTCTCCGGATGCGCCAGTGCGTAATGCGTGACCAGGGAGGCGATGTGCGACAACTCCGTCGATTCGGACTTGAGAAATTTCTTCCGCGCGGGAGTATTGAAGAAAAGATCGCGCACCGTGATCGAAGTGCCCAGCGGCAATCCTGCTTCCTCGATGCGCAGAATCTTTCCCCCGCTGATCTCAACGACTGTACCGGCTGGCTCCTCGGCGGCGCGTGTCTCTAGCCGCAGGCGCGATACGGATGCAATCGACGGCAGGGCCTCGCCGCGAAAGCCGAGGGTCGCGACGCTCAACAGGTCTTCGGCATTCTTGATCTTGGACGTCGCGTGGCGCTCGAACGCGAGCATGGCGTCGTCGCGCACCATGCCGCAGCCGTTATCTGTAATCTGGATGAGCTTCTTGCCGCCCGCTTCCACGCTGATCTTGATCCGCGTCGCACCGGCATCGAGCGAGTTTTCGAGCATTTCCTTGACCACGGACGCGGGGCGCTCCACCACCTCGCCGGCGGCGATCTTGTTGGCAACTTGCTCGGAAAGAACGTGGATTCGGCCCATGTCTAGGAGATCCCTCGCTGCGCTCGGGATTTCGGCTGCGGGCTCCCGCCTCCGCTTCGCTTCGGCTCACGCCCGCAAAACGCCTCAAGGGGCTCGGACCGTACGGAAATCTTGGACATATTTCTTGCACGCATTTTAGGAGATCTCTCGCGGCAGCTGGGTTTTCGGCTGCGGGCTCCCGCCTCCGCTTCGCTTCGGCTCACGCCCGCAAAGCGCCTCAAGGGGCTCGGACCGTATGGACATCTTGGACATACTTCTTGCACGCATTTTAGGAGATCCCTCGCTGCGCTCGGGATTTCGGCTGCGGGCTCCCGCCTCCGCTTCGCTTCGGCTCACGCCCGCAAAACGCCTCAAGTTTCGCAGATGCTGGCAGCAAAAACAAAGCTGACTTAGAGCGAATCGATCGTAAATACCCGTGCCGTATACTGTGCACGACCAGTTCCCAAGCACAATGCCGGTCTCCGCTATCGCCAAACCCCGCCTCGCTTACATCGACTGGATGCGCGGTCTGGCGTGCGTGCTGATGTTCCAGACGCACTGTTATGACTCCTGGCTCGGTGGCACCGCGCGGCAGAGCCGCTTCTTCATGTACTCGCAAGTGGGAGGCACGTTTCCCGCGCCGCTCTTTCTTTTTCTCGCGGGCATCTCTTTTGCTCTGGTCACAGAAAAGCTGCGGCAGAAGAATGTCCCGCCATCTCGAATCGCGCGCACGACGATTCGTCGTGGGGCAGAGATTTTCGCGTTCGGGTTGCTTTTTCGTCTGCAGGAGTACGTGATTGCCTGGGGATGGGCGCCGAAGAGCGACCTGCTCCGGGTCGACATCCTCAATTCCATCGGCGTTTCGATGATGCTGATGGGCATTGTCTGCTGGATAGTGCTGAGCTTGACTGACACGGGCACCCCGGCACGCGCCAGCTTGCCGCCTTCGGGCAGGCAGGTGGGCGAGGAAGCCTCGCCGCGGGTTCTGCGGCAACGTGGCACTCTGCCCCTGATGTTCTCGGCGGCCGTCGTCGGGCTGACGATTTCGCTGCTCACTCCGCCACTCTGGACCGTCTGGCGCCCGCGCTTTCTTCCCTGGCCGATTGAGTCGTACATCAACGGAGTGCATAACCTCGGGGCGCCGCAAGCATGGCTGTTTCCGATTTTTCCGTGGGCGGCGTTCGCCTTCGCCGGACTCGGGGTCGGATTTTTCCTACAGAGTTCAATAGCCCAAGCGCGGCAATCAACGATATTTTTTTCACTCGGCGGGCTTGGCCTGGTTCTCATCGAAGTCTCGCGCTGGCTCGATGCGCAGCCGAGGCGACTCTATCCTGTGTACGACTACTGGCACACCAGCCCGAACTTTTTCCTAATCCGCGTGGGAATGCTGCTACTGATTCTGACGGGAAGTTACGTCTGGTGCCGTTGGGGACTTGGCCAACTCGGATTCAGCCCGGTTATCGTGCTTGGCCAGGCATCTCTCGTCGTTTATTGGGTGCATATCGAGTTCGTCTACGGGCGCTTTTCGATTCTTCCGAAACGCGCGCAGGGAATTCGTATGGCTTCTTTGGGACTTGTGACCATCACACTCGCCATGCTCGCGCTGGCTTACTGGCGTACGCGGACGAAGGGCAAGCTGCTGCCGGAATGGTTCAAAGCCGACCGGGCTCATCTGCGATCTTCAGTGCCGCGGGTCTTCTCTGCGGTGAAAGGGCTCTCTTTCTCGCAAGCTGCGGAAAAACTCGTCTCTGGACAGTAAGTCCCTCAGCGGCTAAAGCCGTTTCGAGCGGCGCCAACGCTGCCCTAAAAGGGCCACTCTCCCACGGCGCGACTCGAAGCCGCGCCCTTTCAAAACATGGGCCATCTGCGAATTTTTTTCGGGGCTTGTTCAACTGACGCGCCGCACAAACTCGACGACTTCACGCTCCGCCCAGCGGCCATCGTCGCCATGGCCGTCGCGTTGTCCAATGAACGCGCAATGGCCGCCGTCTTCGGTTTCGATGTAGGAAATGTTCGGATTCGCCAGAATCTGCGCCCGCGTTGCCGGAGTCACGCGGATGAAGGGATCGTTGGTGGCGTGAATGATGAGAGCGGGCACAGCTATCCGATCGATCACCCGCGCCGCTGCAGCGCGCTGGTAGTAATCGTCAGCACCAGCAAATCCACAATAGTGCGCGGTCACCAGATCGTCGAACAAGCGCAAGCTGGTCACGCCACGCAATCGCGCCGGGTCAAAATCCTGCGGAAACAGTTTCGCCTTGCCTCGGAATCGCCGAAACAATTGCCAGAGAAAGTACCACTCATAGAGTCGATTCGCCGGTTCATGCAGCGCATCGGCCGAGGCCGCGAGATCCATGGCCGGACATATGGCTGCAACGGCACGAAATTCGGGCGGGCCATCCGATCCCCACTCGCCGGCCAGTTTTAACACCAGATTTCCGCCCATGGAAAATCCAATTAGAGCAAAACGGGAAATGCCATCGTTCTCGACGACAGTCCGCGCGACGGCAGCGACGTCTCCCGACAAACTTGAGTTGTAGAGCGTTGGCGCGCACGCATCCATGCCGCCGCAGTTGCGCTGATTCATCAGCACGACATTCATGCCGGCCACGAGCCCATTGCGCGCGATCCCCAACATGTATTGCGATTCGTGAGATCCCTCAAGTCCGTGCACGACAATGAGCGTGAGTGCCGTCTGCCGCGTTTCACCGGCTTGCCAGTAACACAAACATCGGACCTTCACGCCCGGAGCGACTTCTACGAGGCGCTCCTCGGCCGCAGGTAGATGAATTTTTCTTGGCAGAAGAAAACTGGCGATCGTCTGGACGTGCCCACCTCTGAGATGGCGACGGGGAACGAACGTGCTTGTGGGAGATTGCGCGGTTAGGTTGGCCGGCCTTTCAGTTTGCGAACTGTCCACAAATCGATTCTAATAGAGGTTGGATTCGGAGCCGCGCATGCCCATCTACGAGTACATCTGCAAGGAATGCAAACATCAGTTCGAGGCGCTGGTTTACGGCAAAGACAAGGCCGAGTGCCCGAAATGCCACGGAAAGAAGCTCGAACCACAGCTGTCGGTATTTGCCGTTTCGGCGAAAGGGTCATCGGCCTCGGCATCGCCTTCGGGAGCTTGCGGATCCTGCGGTGATCCGCGCGGTCCTGGGGCATGTTCGCTCGGCGAGATGAACTAGATTTCTGGCAGACCCACCGGGTGCGACGTCTAAGGGCGATTTTCGAAGTGTGGCTCTTCCGCCCCTTCGGTGCTGGCTCAATTTCCACTTTTCACCCACGGCTTGCGCCGTGGGCTGCATTCTTTCGCCGCTTCGCGGCTCACAAGCGGTATCTTGCTCGCGGTTTGATCCGCCGATTCGACTTCGAACGCACGTTCTCAAGCCCTTACTTCCGCCTGCGCTTTCGCTCTGCGCTCGGCATAGAGCGGAAACGCTTCACACAGTTCGAGCACCTGCTTGCGAACTTTCGCCAGCACGGCTGCGTCGTTCCGATGTAAGAGGACTTCAGCGATCCAGTGGCCGATCTGGCGCATTTCAGCTTCCTTCATGCCGCGCGTCGTTAGCGCCGGAGTTCCAATGCGAATGCCGCTCGGCTTGAGCGGCGGATTGGTATCGAACGGAATCGCGTTCTTGTTGACCGTGATTCCGGCCTCGCCCAGCGCTTTTTCTGCTTCGCTGCCGAGCATACCCTTGGAGAAAACGTCGACCAGCATGAGATGTGTGTCAGTCCCGCCGGAGATGATGCGGAAGCCCTCATCCGCCAGCTTTTGTGCCAACACTTTTGCATTAGTGACGATCTGCCGCGCATATTCGCGGAACTCAGGCTGCATCGCTTCATGGAAGCAGACGGCTTTCGCAGCAATGATGTGCACGAGCGGCCCACCTTGCATACCCGGGAAGACGACCTTGTCGATGGCCTGCGCGAATTCAGCTTTGGAAAGGATCATACCGGAGCGCGGACCCCGCAAGGTTTTATGCGTGGTCGACGTCACAATTTGCGCGTGCGGAACCGGCGAGGGATGCACGCCGCCGGCGACCAATCCGGCGAAATGCGCCATGTCCACGAGATACAGCGCGCCGATTTTATCTGCGATCTGGCGCATGCGGGCGAAATCAATGATTCGCGGATACGCGCTGCCGCCGCCGATGATCAGCTTCGGGCGCTCTTTTTCGGCAAGCTTTTCCAATTCGTCGTAGTCGATGGTCTCGGTTTCCTTCGTGACGCCGTAAGGAATGATCTTGTAGGTTTTGCCGGAAAAATTGAGATGATGGCCGTGCGTAAGATGTCCGCCATGCGCAAGATTCAGACCGAGAATAGTGTCGCCCGGATTCAGCACGGCCGCGTAGGCTTCCATGTTGGCTTGCGATCCGGCATGGGGCTGCACGTTGGCATGCTCGGCTCCGAATAGCTGTTTGGCGCGGTCGCGCGCGAGGTTCTCGACCACGTCGGCATATTCGCACCCGCCGTAGTAGCGCTTGCCCGGATATCCTTCGGCGTACTTGTTGGTGAAGACCGAGCCGGCCGCCTCGAGCACAGCTTCGCTCACGAAGTTTTCCGAGGCGATCAGTTCGAGACCCTCGTGCTGGCGCCGGGTTTCATTGTCGATGGCGGCGGCAATTTGTGGGTCGGCTTCGTACAACGGGCGGTACATCCCAGAGTCCTTCATTTCATTTCCCTCGTTTCGTACACATCCGGGCGATGCAGTTCCATGTAGCGCTCGGGAGCTTTGAGTGGCGTAAATCCGACTTTCGCATAGAGCTCGTGCGCATCGCGCGTAAGCAAAATCCAGCGGCGCAAGCGCTGTAATGCCGGATGTCGCAGGATGCACTCCGTCATCCACTTGCCCAGCCCGCGGCCACAATGCGACTCCAGCACGAAAACATCGCCGAGATATGCGATGGTAGCGAAATCGCTGATCACACGAGCAAATCCAACCTGGTACGCCTCCGAACGTGGGCGCCCCAGGTCTCGCTGACGTTGCGAGACATGGGTTGTTTCGTCCGAACAATCATAAATCCCGAAGCACAGGGAATGCTCGATCGATCGCGCCACAACGTCTTTGGAAATCCCCTTCGCCCAGTAGCAATTCGTCAGGAAATTGTGAATCACGTCGAGATCGAGTCGCGCAGGATCTGTGCTGATGAGGAACGCGCCTTGCCGGTGCTCAACGATTGAGGATTCGCAACCCGGCGAACTTCTGGTCATTCACGCATTCTAACTCGTAGGTTCGAGGTGGATAGGCTTCCGGCTGGAGTCTCTTTCGGCGTCCGCGACTTTCTTTTTCTGGCGAAGGTGCTTGACAGACGCGGCTTTCGGTCATATTGTTACGGGAGTATTACAAAGTAAGTCGATATGATTACTTGACTATGGCTGGTTCCGTTGGTCGGCTGCCAAGCGCTGATCTGGCGGCTCACCAAAAAACAAGTCAGGAGCTTTCTCTTGGGAAAACTCATTCTCGTGCGTCATGGTCATACCTGTCTGAATATTCCAGGCCGCGAGGAGCGGTTACGCGGCTGGCTGGATCTGCCGTTGGATCAACAGGGATTAGACGAGGCCGCGCAAACAGCAGAGCGGCTCGCTAAATATCCGGTTGATGCGATATTCTCTTCGGACTTGCGCCGCGCCCGGCAGACCGCCGAAGTGCTTCGCCGGCGAGTCAAGGCTCGGCGCGTAAGCGCGACCCCCGACCTGCGTCCCTGGAATCTAGGGGTTTTCTGCGGCGAACGTGTAAGAGATATTCTGCCATTTCTCAACTTGCTGAATCAGCAACCCAGTATTGCAGCCCCTCGCGGGGAATCCTTTTATCAGTTCTACGGGCGATACTCGCACCGCCTGACCGAGCTACTAAGCCTGACGCTGCGCACTTCCGGCAGCATCGTCGCTGTGACCCATGTCCGAAATGTCCTTGCGACCAAGACGATTATCGAGCAGGGAAATCCCGACCATATACCGGTGAAAGGCGGTCCTCCCACGGGGACGCTCCTGATCCTCGAGCGACAAAATGGAACCTGGCAGATGCGGCTGGATGATGGACACGCGCAGCCGGAATTACCGTTTGTCGCCTTACCGTCCATTCCCACCGAGGCGTGCGCATGAACGCCGAGGATTCCGAGCTAGCGCCCGGACCCTTGTTCGTCGTAAGCATGGAGCGCAGTGGTTCATCCCTCCTATATGCGCTCTTGAACAAACACCCACTCGTTGCTCTGATGTTCGAGGCCGATCTAGCTTGCCTGCGGCCGGTATTTCTTAAGCCAGGTGTGATTCTCGATTGGCCGCAGCGATGCGAGTTTTTCAATCAAGTGTTCCAGCGCCATGGGATGAAAGTGCCGAGCGTAAGTTCGGCTTCTAACTTCCCTAGCGCTTTCGCCATAACCCACCAGGCATTCGCACATCAAAAGGGCGCTACCATCTGGGGCGACAAGTCGCCGCACTATTATCATTGCCTCAACCGAATGGCGGATGATTTTCCGGAGGCTCGCTTCATCGTTGTTTGGCGTAATCCTAAGGACACCGCCAACGCTATTCTTCGCGCGGCCTCGTCAGGTTCTCAGTATTTCAGACGACGAGGCGCCATTTTGCGGCAGTTTCTCGGATACTCGGTCCTCAAAAGAGAATGCGATCGCCTCCTGCGCCGCAATAAGCCCCTCTGCCAGATCAGCTTCGAGGACCTGGTTTCGGACACATCTTCCGTGATGAGAAAGGTCTGTGACTTTCTCGGGATTGCATACGACGACTCGCTAACCAAGCTTGAGGGCGCAGACCGATCCGCCATTTTCGAAGGGAATCATCATAAGTTCGTCCGCGGAGACGTAATTGTGAAAGAGCCGCGGCGCGAATACGTTACTCCCGAACTGACAACCAAGATCTACCAATATGTGGCGCTCTGGCACAAAGTATATGGCCCTGATTGGCCGCCACACCCGGCGCATGACGCGGATGGGGTTGAAGCGCTCGGCCCGCTTTCCAGGATTCGAGACGCGGCGTGTTATAGGACTTTTCGCGTTTGGGACTGGCTGAAGAGGTGCGCTTTCTGCTTCGGCCCCATATCACTTTGGCGCTCCGTTCGTGCGCGAAAAACCAGGGTCCCTGAAGGTGCTCGGGATGCGCGTTTGGTTTATGCGCGGGAAAGCACAGAAAAATCTAAAGATGCGAGATCGTGCGATTTTCGAGTTGGCTCAGAAAGCGGTGCGCAGAAATGATGCCAGATGCCATCCGTCGATGTACTTGTATGGCGTCTCGCCGGTGGTGTAGTGGCCGCACGGTAATGCGACGACTTTGTGATCGAGCGCATGCCGCGCGAACTCGGCGACGACGTCGCGCGAGAACTCGGGCAGGAAAGTCAAATCATATTTCGCATAGATAATCAGAGATTTCTTCGGCCAGCGGGAAAACTGCTCGAAGTAGGCCATCGGGCTGATCGCCATCCAAACCTGCCGCAGTCGCTCCAGATCGATTTGTTCTTCAAGCCCCTGCCGAATATGGCGCGTCGACTGGCCGTGCCAGACCACGTCGGCAAAATAGGTTGAAGCATGATTGAAGGCTGCCACACGAATGCGCGGATCGTGCGCCGCGGCCAGAAATGCATAGCACGATCCCAGGCTCGTGCCGATGATTCCGAGATGACTGTAACCCTGAGTTTCGAGCCAATCCAGGCAGCAACGAATGTCGACCACCCCCTGGCGGGCCGCATCGAGTGTGCGGCCGATATTGGCCGAAACGGCGTAGTCGGCGCGGCCAATTTCGGCCGGCATGCGGATGTCGTGATAAGGCATGCTTATTCGCAGAACGGCAACGCCCAGCAGATTCAGCATATTGCACAGGCTTGTGTAGGCGATCGCGTCGGCGTTCCAGTGCGGCAGAAGCACCACGGCGCGGCGTCCCTGGACCGGAAACCAGCGCGCATTCACCTGATTATTTTCCGGATACGGCGTGCGAGCCGGTGATGTGAAGCGGAGAAAGTCAGCGAAGGTTCCCTTCACCTTGGCTTCGAGTTTCGGATCGGGCGCCTCGCGGGTCGAGAACACCTGCACCTCGCGCCGCTCGAGACGATAGTCCGTTGGCTGCGAATAGGAAAAGAATTCGTCGCTCGCCGCGAGAATGCGGCGGCTGTAGTCGAGAAAGAACTTTTGCGGATCCTGGGGAACAGACCCGAGACGGAAGCCGTTTCGGCAAGGCCAATCCCGCGCCCATTCGATTCCCCAATCCAGTGGACGCACTACTCGATTGTTGTCGACCGAGGTGAGCCGATTTTCCCAAGCGTACATCCACTCTGCATAGCGCGAGGACATGGATAAGGGCTTACTGTAAATGATCGCTCGTCGTTGATCACGTGCCATTCATTGGGTGGGCGCAAATCGGATTTAGCCTTTTCATTTTCGCCGCTAAATGCAACCAGGTATTCAGACCTTGCTGATGATGCTGAGTCCAATCTGCCGGAGTTCGGCGTCCCGGCGCTTCCGGATGGTAGGCTATACATAATGCTTCAGAGCTCGAAATCACCCAGGAGTCTGCGGAAAAACTCTGTTCCGGGACCGGGGGTTCCCTCAGCGGCCGAAGCCGCTATTCATTTTGGACGACGTACGGTGCGGCTCGAAGCCGCGCCCCTTCAAAACATGGGCTATCTACGAGTTTTTCAGCGGCCTGCTGGGAAAATATTGTGCTTCCCATCTTGGCACGCCAGCGCGCTTGTAGTGGCTATCGTGACACTCTGGTGCCTCGCCATCCCGGCCGTGGCAGCGACTTGGAGTGTTCGGGCTGTGCCGGCTGGATTAGTCAACGGCGGTCCCGTACTTTTTCGAGTCAAGACGACGGCGCGAATCGAATCGCTGACCGGCAAGTGGCTGGGACACGAATTCCCCTTCAGCTTCGATCGCTCGTCGAAAACATGGTTCGGTCTTGCGGGAGTGAGTTTTGAAACTCTTCCGGGCCAGTACGTGCTCGAACTATCAGGACAGCGAAAAGCAGGCGATCCCTTCACATTTACCCAGAAGTTCTCGGTTCGAGCGGGGAGCTATCCTAAGATTCGCGCCCAATTGACCGTGGAAGGCAAATTTACTGAGCCGACTCCCGATCAATTGAAGCAGATTGATGCCGACCAGAAGGTGAAAGAGGACTATCTGAGCCGAGTGACACCCGATCGCGAGTGGGATGGAAATTTCGTCGCGCCAGCCCATGCGGAAATCTCCGATGTATACGGCTCCCAGCGCATCTTCAATGGCAAAGCGCAGCGTCCGCACTTTGGACTCGATTATCGAGTGCCGACCGGCACGCCCGTAGCGGCCATGAACAAAGGCACCGTGCTGCTGGCACGTCCCCTGTATTTCGAAGGGAATCTTGTGGTCATCGACCATGGCCAGGGCCTGCTGACCCTATATCTGCATCTCTCGGAAATCAAGGTCAAGGAAGGCGAAAGCGTATCCCGAGGCCAGGAAATTGGTTTGAGTGGAGGCACCGGTCGCGCCACCGGGCCGCACCTTCACGTCGCCGTGCGCTGGCAGGGGACCTATCTCGATCCGGCGCGGTTGATGCAGTTGCAATTGCCGTAAAGAAACTAGGCGGCCCCGCCCGAGATTCTGGGCCGCCCCTGAGACTTTGAGACCGTCTGGGCATGCAGCATTTCGTTCAGAGCATCCTTCAGCCCGAGATTGCGGATCAGGCGATGCAGATAGTTTGGATGCACGCCCAGGATGGCCGCCGCTTCCACGTAATTCCCGCGAGTCTGCTGCACAGCGGAAACAATCAATTCTTTCTTCAGATCCTTGACCTTGGCGTGGTATTGGCCTTGGTTTGAGTCCTCGATCGAAGCGTTTTCCAGAAGTGATTCGGGCAGATCCTCGGCGAGGAGGACGTCGGAGCTAC
>Ga0335074_10015422_pt1 | contig 10736 bp, 6 predicted proteins | sample Lox_Sample_23_FD_206715 | JGI IMG/M metagenome (GOLD analysis project Ga0335074, IMG submission 206715) | Soil microbial communities from Loxahatchee National Wildlife Refuge, Florida, United States - Lox_Sample_2.3 | ecosystem: Environmental > Terrestrial > Soil > Wetlands | place: USA: Florida... | reverse complement strand
GCCGCAACGAAGTCGGCATCGGGCAGGCCAAGTTCGGCCGGCGTCCTTGGCAGCCCGTGGCTGTGCAGGCACGCCGCGATCAGCTCAGCCTGTTCCGGGTCGCCGCGGAGGTAGGTGCAAAACACCGTGCCGACGCCGGCCAGCTCGCCATGGCTGCCCGTTCCCGGATAGAGCTGGTTGATCGCGTGCATGATCTCGTGCTCGCTGCCGCTGCCGGGACGACTCGATCCGGCGACTGCCATCGCCATTCCGGACAAGATCAGTGACTCGGCTAGCACCGTCAGGAACTCGTCCGACCTGGCGTGCCTGGGCTGGTGCAGGACGGCCTGAGCGGCTGATCTCGCCATAGCCACTGCGAGGCCATCGATCTTCTCGCCGACGTCGGCCGCCGCGAGCTCCCAGTCAGCAATCGCGCACAGGTCGGCCAGCACGTCGCCGAGGCCCGCAGTGGCCAGCGATCCGGGCGCGCTGCGGACCCGGTCCAGGTCGACGATCACCGCGACAGGCATGACGACGCCGTACGACCCCGTCCCCGATTCATGACGAAGCGTGCTAATCGGCGAGCAGATCCCGTCGTGGGACAGGCTGGTGGTCACCGCAACCATGGGAATGCCGGCCATATGCGCGGCGAACTTGGTGACGTCGATGGTCTGACCGCCGCCGATCCCGGCCACTGCCTCATACGACCCGGCCCGTAGCCGCTGGCCGAGTGCGGCGGCCGCCGAGAGCGTGCCGTCAGGTACCCGGAAGATGTCGGCCGCCACTGTGCTCACCTCGGCGGCGATCTCGTCTCCCTGGCCAGGGCCAACGGCCACGGCCACCCGGCCCTCGGTCGCGATCCGGTGGTCAGCCAGCAGGCCGCCGAGGCTTCCGATCGCTCCCGGCCGGACCTCGATGACCAGCGGCGACGGCAGCATCCGGGCTAGCAGCGGCATCTCACTCCTCACCAGTAAACAGCGCCTGTCCCGGCGGCGCCCAGCAATGACGTGGCGCAGCCAACCGCGACCCTAGCAGCGCCGTGCGATCTCCCTGGCTCGTTGCAGATCCCGGTGGTCATCGACCTCGACCCAGTCGACTGCACCGATCGGCGCGACGGCCACCGCGCCCCCACGGTCAACAAGCTCCTGGTAGCCGTCCTCGTAGTACAGGCCAGGGTCGCGCTTCCAGGTCACCTCCAGCGCGTCCGCTAGGGCTGCGGCAGCCACCGGCTCGATCAAGGTAGCCCCGATGTACTCGCCGTCGGCGTGGGCAGGATCCATCTGCTTAGTGATCCTGGCCATCAGGCCGCGGCCATCCAGAGTCACTTTCATTTCCTCGTCCGCGAGCGGCTTGACGTTGTCCAGGGCCAGGATGAGGTCGGCGTCGCGGCCAGGATCCCTGGCGGCCAGCAGGGTCTCCTCGACGCTGACTGGGTGGACGGTGTCGCCGTTTACCAGCAGTACCCCGCTGCCGAAGTGATCTCGAGCCAGCCAGAGCGAGTAAGCGTTGTTCCACTCCTCAGCCCGGCCGTTATGGATGAGTTCGATCGCCACGCCATGTCGCCGTTGCAGGTCCGGGACTCGGCTGGCGACCGCGGCAGCGGCGAAGCCCACCAGCACGACGACGTCGGTCAGGCCGACCGCCGCCAGGTTCTTCAGCGTGATGTCGAGGATTGTCACGTCGCCGTCTACCGACAGCAGGGTCTTAGGCAGGTGATCGGTGTCGGGACGCAGGCGACGGCTCGCACCTGCCGCCAGGACCAATCCGATCACGAGCGGTCTTCCTCCCGGGGCACCTGCGAGCTAACCACGACTTTGGCAAATATGAGCAACCCAAGATATGCCGTTAGCGCTAGGTACGCGAATGTCGCGATGCCCACGGCGGCGGCAACACCGACCAGCAGCAGCCTGCCCTCCCAGCCAAGCGCGGTGCCTCGCTCTCCCCGTTGCTCCCCAGGGCGCCGTGGCTTCGCCAGCAGGACTGGCCGTCCAGGGAACGCCAGATCTGTGTAGCGCACCACCAACACGGCCACGAGCACGAAGATCACCGGTTCGGGCACCCTGGCGCCAAGCCCGACGGCGGCGAGGTAGAGAACCTGGGCCCCGAGCAAGAGCGACGGGATCAGCCAGTCGAATCTCCCGGTGTGGGGATGGGCCGACCCCGGCGCGGCTAGCAGCATGACCACCGCGGGGGCGATCATCAGCACGCCCGGCAGGTCGTGCAGCCCTAGCACGCCGAGCGCCGCGACGGCCAGCAGGCCCAGCACGGCCGGCGGCAACGGGAGCAGGCTTCCCCGGACGAGCGTGCCGAGCGTACGCGCAAGGGCACCGTCGTCCCGCAGCCGCAGCAGCACCGACGTACGGCCAGATGAGGCACCATCCTGGTTCGTGATCACGCCCTCGGCTGCCCGTCCGGCGAGTCCGAAGGCGATCGAGATGATCGCCCACTCCAGCAGAGCCAGCAGCGCGGCCCTGGCGCCCCAAAGCGGTGCGACCACGCCGATGAGCAGGATGCGGCCGCCGATAGGCATCGTCAGCAGCGCGGCGCAGACCCGGCGCAAGGCACCTTCAGGGTGGTCGCTGAAACCGCGCGGCGTCGAACACGCCTTCATCAGATTCCGGACTGCGACCAGGCCGAGTACGGCGAGGGCACATGACCAAGCGCGGCCCCAGTGCTCGGCGGCCGCGCCGACGGCCAGACCCAGGTAGACGACGCTCTCCGCCAGACTGATGCCGACCGCCGCCACCCAGCCAGCAGCAGTGCCCGGCCGCCGGAGCGCGCGAACGTGGCCCAGGCCAGCCGAGCTGCTGAGCTCCGCCCCGGACGGCTCCGTTCGCCCCGACGGCTGCCCTGCCCCCAACGGGGGCATTACTCCGGGCGCCTGGTGCTCGTCGCGCGACGGCGGTGGCAGAGGCTGCCCGGCTTCTGGCCCCGGCTCGAGGATGACCGGAGCAGCAATGTCCAGGGCAACCGGAGCTGCGAGTGGCCCACTGCCCTCCCCGCGCCGCCTCTGTCGCGAACCTGCCGGCTGCGACGACCGGTGCGGTTGCGGCGGAGCGGCGATGAATTGACCGGCCTTGAGCGCCAGGTAGCCGGCCCACAGGGCGCCGACTCCGCGCAAGATGTCGCTCCTCGTTCCTGCCGAGAACCAGCCAGCTGCGCAGACTGCAAGCGCTATCGACACGCCGCAGGCTGAGTTGAGGCCGAAGCTGCGGCGGCTCGCCCAGTCCTGCGCCGCCTCCCTGGCCTGAGCCAGCCAGGCCGATGCGCTCGCAGCCGCCGTGCCGCCAACGGTCGGCAGCTCGGGAGCTGCCCCGGCCAGGGCGAGCCGACCGGACCCTGACAGGAGCCCGATCGCTATGAGCCGGCCTGAGACCGTGGGGTCAGCATCGAGATCGTCCGGTTCGCTCTGGTCCGAGCCAGGCTGGCCTGGTGCGCCCGCGGCCGCCTTCGCCAGGCCAGGCCGGATCTCATCTAGCTCCAACTCCACCAGAGCGCTCGCGTCTGGCCCGCGCGCGCCCTGATCACGCCCGCCGGCGCCCGGTTCGTCGCCAGGGCCGTCACCGGGTTCGGCGGAGACGGGTTCGGGATACGCGGGTTCGGGATACGCGGGTTCGGGATACGCGGGTTCGGGATACGCGGGTCCGGGATAGGCGGGTCCGGCGTAAGCGGGTCCGGGATAGGCGGATCCGGGATAGGCAGGTCCGGCGTAGGCGGGTCCACGGTAGGCGGCTCCGGCGTCGGCAGGTCTTGCGTCGGCAGGCCCAGGGCCAATCAGGTCGGCACCGCCCGCGTCCGCTCGCAACAGCCCGGCCGGCGCAGGCTCCGCTGGGAGCAACTCCATGGCCGGGAGGGCCCCCGTGGCCGGGAGCACCTCAGCGTCCGGGCGCACACCGGCGTCCGGGAGCACCGTCGCATCAGGTCTCGCCTGAGTATCCGGCTGCAGCTTCGTGTCGGCGTGGTCAGCGTCGGCTAGCGCCACTGTGTCCGCGAGCGCCGTTGGATCCGGCAGTGCCTGCGGGTCCGGCAACGACCGATCTCGGCGGACTCCGGAGGACAAGAGGCTGTCCATTCCGGCGAGGCCTGGCTGAGCTGCCGGACCGGCTTTCGGCCGGGCGCTGGACCCGCGGCCGCCGCCTTCTGCTCGCCGGCTGGAACGGCGGCGAAAGCGCGGGCGCACGCCGCCACCGGCCGCCGGTGTTCCCGCAGCCGGGTCCGGATTGCCTTCGGCCGCCGGCCTGTTCACTCCGGCGGCGGCTTCATCCTCCGTGTTGATCTTCCCTGAGAGCAACAAGTAGCGAGATTGCTACCTAGCGTACATATGGGCCGCTGGCGGCCGCGGGCGGCCACCGGGCTGAGGGCTCCGCATCGGGATGCAGCGGGCTGAGGGCCCCGCATCGGGATGCAGCGGGCCGAACTCGTCCCGCGACCGGATAGGGTCCGGCCATGCGGACCGTGGCGGTGGTGCTGGCGGGCGGGTCTGGGCGCCGGTTTGGCTCGGACCAGCCGAAGCAGATGCGCGCGCTCGCGGGCCGGAACCTGATCGAGCACTGCGTCCAGGCTTTTGACAAGGCGCCGGTGGTGGACGCCGTGCTCGTCGTGGTTGCGCCGGACATTCAGGATGAGGTCCGGCGCGCTGTTGCTGGCTACGGCAAAGTGGCTGGGGTCATCCTCGGGGGTGCCAGCAGAACCGACTCGACCAGGCAGGCGATCGGCTGGCTGACAACCGCTAGGCGAACGGGGGCTGACCCGTCCGAGCCGGATGGCGATGACTGGAAGGTGCTATTCCACGACGCCGCGCGTCCGCTGGTCGACCAGCGGACGATCGCGGACGTCGCCGCCGCGCTTGATCAGTGGCTGGCCGTCGGTGTCGTCGTGCCGTCGGCCGATACGATCGTCGAGGTCGCCGATGGCGCCATTCGCCGGGTGCTGGCGCGCGACGCGCTGGCGCGCTGCCAGACACCGCAGGGATTCCGGCTGTCGGTAATCAGGCATGCGTACGAGCTGGCCGATGCCGACCCTGGTTTCGCATCCATACCGGCCACCGATGACTGCGGGGTAATCCTCCGATACCTGCCTGACGTTCGGGTCGGAGTGGTCAGGGGCAGCGAGCGAAACCTTAAGATCACTTACGCTGCCGATCTAGCCGTCGCGCAGGCCCTGCTGGAGTACCCAGACGAGACCGGTTGAGGTCACTGAGGGCCAGGTTGAGGTCACTGTGGGCCAGGTTGAGGTCACTGAGGGCCAGCAAAAGGTCCGGGAAGTCAGGCGTCCCTGCGAGCGCCAGGAACCAGGCTCCGCGGACTTGTCAGAAAGCCGCTGCCCCAGCACATGTGCATGGTCGCGAGCGCGAGCGGCACCCTGGCCGCGACCCGAAGTGGCAACCGCCGTGCGGCATAAGCCGCGACTGCCAGAATCCCGGCGGCGTAGCCCAGCGGAAGCGCGAAGCCGATTGTGAGCAGCTCTGGCCAGGTTCCGCCCGCTCCGGCACCCAGGCCGCAAAGGCCAGCCAGGCCGACGAGCGCACCCAAGGCCACCAGGGCGGCTGCCGCGGGCGGGGCAAGGTAGCGCAGGTTGATCGTGCCGGGGTGCTGGCGCGCGACCACCCGCCGCCACCTTCCGTACCGGAAGTACTGGTGCCCTAGTTCCGGTACTGTCGCGCGGGGCCGGTAGGTCACCCGCATCGCCGGCTGAAACCAGATAAGACCGCCCGCCTGCCGGATCCGGTGATTCAGTTCCCAGTCCTCGGCAACCTGGAACTCCTCGTTGTAGCCGCCGACCTGGTCGATCGCCTCACGCCGGAACACGCCCATGTACGCGGTCTCTGCCGGTCCGGCCTCGCCGCCCGTGTGGTTCTTGGCCGCGCCTACCCCGAACGGCGACGTCATCGCCCAGGCCACCGCCTGCTGGAACGGGGTGACTCCCTCCGCGGCCATCATCCCGCCGACGTTGACGGCGCCGGTCTCGCGGAGCGTATCGACTGCGGTCCTGATATAGCCATCCGGCAGCATCGAATGGCCGTCGACCCGGACGATCACGGCGTGTCGGGATGCGGCCAGCGCCAGGTTGATCGCGGTCGCGATCCGGCCGGTGGGATTGTGAATCACCCTGATCCGGGGGTCGGACTCGGCCAGCCTGCCGACCACATCAGCGGTCCGGTCGCGCGACGGGCCGAGGGCGATGACCAGTTCGAGCTCTCCGTCATAGTCCTGGCCGAGGACGCGGCCGACCGACTCGGCGATATAGCGCTCCTCGTTGCGCACCGGCATCACTACTGAGACCGGCGCCGCCAAACCGGTCACCAGGTCGGCGGATGCAGGGGGGCTGCTCGGCGCATCAGACTTCTGGCTCATGACGCGAGTCACCGTACCCTCCTTGGCGCCGTTGCGCGAGCCGGGGACTGCCGCCGTGGCGCGAGGCGGGGACTGCCGGGTCTCCGGCGTTCCCTGGCCGATCCCCGGCCCGCGGAAGGCCTGGTCAGAGACCCGAGTCCTCCAACATCTCGGTGACAAGCGCGGCGATGGGCGACCGCTCGGACCGGACGAGGGTGACGTGCGAGAACAGCGGATGGCCCTTGAGCTTCTCGATGACCGCCACGACCCCGTCGTGACGGCCGACTCTCAGGTTGTCGCGCTGGGCAATGTCGTGCGTCAGCACCACTCTGGAGCCAGCGCCGATCCTGGACAACACGGTCAGCAAGACGCCGCGCTCAAGTGACTGGGCCTCATCGACGACCACGAAGGAGTCATGCAGCGACCGACCCCGAATGTGGGTCAGCGGCAGCACTTCCAGCATGTCCCGGTCCAGTACCTCCTCGATGACGGCCTGCGACGTCACCGCGGACAGCGTGTCGAACACCGCCTGCGCCCATGGGTTCATCTTGTCGGCTTCAGACCCCGGGAGGTATCCGAGATCCTGGCCGCCCACCGCGTAAAGGGGCCTGAAAACGACCAGCTTGCGATGCTGGCGCCGCTCCATCACCGCCTCGAGGCCAGCGCACAGGGCGAGCGCTGACTTGCCGGTCCCGGCCCGGCCCCCGAGCGACACGATGCCAACCTCGTTGTCCAGCAGGATGTCCAGCGCAATCCGCTGCTCAGCGCTACGACCCCGCAGCCCGAAGGCCTCCCGATCGCCGCGCACCAGCTTCACCGATTTGTCCGGCAGCACCCGCCCGAGGGCGCTGCCTGCACCCGTGACGCCGGAGATCAGGACCAGGCCGGTATGGCAGGGCAGATCCCGCGCCGCGGCCAGGTCCAGGTGGCCGTTCTCGTACAGCTCGTCGATCTCAGCGGCCGTCACATCCAGCTCCGCCATGCCGGTCCAGCCAGAGTCCGGCGGCAGCTCCGCCCGGTACTCCTGCGCCGTCAGCCCTACCGCCGCAGCCTTGACCCGCAACGGCAGGTCCTTGCTGACCAGGATCACGCTCTCGCCCTCGGCAGCCAGGCTGCACGCGACCGAGAGAATCCTGGTGTCGTTGTCACCCAGCCGGAAGCCGGCCGGCAGCACCGACGAGTCAGAGTGGTTCAGCTCGACCCGAACGCTGCCGCCGGAGTCGCCGACCGGCAGGTCAGCGTCGAGGCGGCCGTACTCGACCCGGAGATCATCGAGGTAACGGAGCGCCTGGCGGGCGAAGTAACCGAGCTCTGGATGATGGCGCTTGGCCTCTAGCTCGGTGATGACAACGACAGGCAGCACCACGCGGTGCTCGGCGAACCTGCCGACGGCCGCCGGGTCAGCCAGCAGGACGCTGGTGTCCAGGACATAGGTGCGCCGGGGCTGGCTGGAACTGACGATTTCTGACCGTCGGCTGTCCGTGGCGGGCACTGAGCCCTGCAGGACGGCCGGAACGGCGGAACCTGGCTGGGCAGGCGCTGCGGACGCTGCAGCCTGCGGGGCGGATGTTGGTCGGCGTGCTGAGGATGTGGCCACTCGCTCTCCCCTGGGCGCCGGGCGGGCGCCGCGGTCGGACACAGACGTGTCGGCGGGACCGGGTCCGGCCACCGGAGGGCCGGGAACCCGGCCCTTCGGTCATCTCGCCTGCGCACCAGGACGCGAAGCTCGAGGATCTCAAGGGCCTTCCCGGCGGGCGGCTAGGCACCGCCCGTCTTCTCAGACGGTACCTAAGCGAATCGACCCACGGAAGTACCGTAACTATCTGTTCATGACCGGCGGAGACTGCCCAACGCCACCGCCCAGTCACGCACCTGCGGGTCAGGCGCCGAAGCGTCGGTTCCGCTCGCCGTAGGACCGCAGCGCGCGCAGGAAGTCAACCCGGCGGAAGGCCGGCCAGAAGGCATCGCAGAAGTAGAACTCCGAGTGTGCGCTCTGCCACAGCAGAAAGCCGCCAAGCCGCTGCTCACCGGAGGTCCTGATGACGAGGTCCGGATCAGGCTGCCCGGCCGTGTACAAGTGCTCAGCGATGTGCTCGACGTCGAGGAACTCGGCGAGCTCCTCGATGGTGGTGCCGCGGCTGGCATGGTCGAGCAACAGCGAGCGGACCGCGTCTGCTATCTCCCGCCGCCCGCCGTAACCGACGGCGACGTTCACGAGCAGGCCGCCGTGCCCCGCTGTGGCCTCGGCGGCATCCTTGAGAACCTGCGCCGTGTCGGCCGGCAGCAGGTCGAGCGCGCCCACCGGCTTCACGTGATACTGCTGGCCGACCAGATCCTGGACAGTGCCCTCGATGATGCGCAGTAGCGGTTCGAGCTCGTCTGGCTTGCGGCTCAGGTTGTCAGTGGACAGCAGCCAGAGTGTGACGACCTCAACCCCGGTCTCCTGGCACCATTCGAGCAGCTCGAAGATCTTGTCAGCGCCTGCCTGATGGCCGCTGCTGACGTCGGCGAGTCCAGCGGACCTCGCCCATCTTCGGTTACCGTCACACATCACCCCGACGTGACGAGGTATCGCCTGAGGCGCCAGAGTCGCCTCGAGCCTGCGCTCGTAGAGCCGGTAGGCGAGACCGCGCAATCCCATCCGGCACCCCTTCTCGCTGCCGCAACAGCGGCACGTCGCCAAGCCGCTTCCCGGCGGACTGCGGGCTGGCCGACGTGCCCGCCGTCAACTCGCTGCCTACTGAGCCGCCTTCAGCCGGGAGCTCCCCCGCTGCGAATCCCCCAGCTGAGACTCCCCCAGCTGGGCCATCCCCAATCGAGACACCCACGGTCGGGCTGAACCCGGCCGATCCAGCCGCGGCCGAGAAACCCGAGACCCCGTTCGCTGAGGTCACAGCAGTCCCTGCTGGCTCAGCACCATCCGGCTCTGTAAGAACCGTATCCAAGAATGCCACCAGTTCGGCCGAAGTCAGGACAGCCCGCACCCCGGTTCCGTCCGCGCCCCAGGCTTCGATGACCGCCCGCCTGGTCAGCTGCCACGTGCCGTGGCCTGCGGCCGGATGCCGCGACGGCCAGGCCCGCTGTGCCGCGTGCTGGCCCGGCGCATGCTGCCCAGGCAGGTGCAGTCCCTGAGCGTGCTGTCCTGCGCCGTGCTGGCCCGGGCCGTGCTGGCCCGGGCCGTGCTGGCCCAGACTGGACTGGCCCAAACTGGGCTGTCCGGATATGTGCTGTCCGGATATGTGGTGGGCTGGTCCGTGCTGTCCCGCTGGCGCGTGGCCCGGCTGCGAGCGCGGGCCGGTGCCCATGCACTCGCCGAGCCACAGCGCGCTGGACCTCAGCACGCAGCGGAGCTCGCCGGTCCCTGGCAGGTCTGACCGGTCCCTGGACCGCAGCGTGAAGTACTCGTGGTCGCCGGGCAGGTACCCGGTTTCCGGGCCGCCGCAGGCGGTGGGGAACCGGTCGTCCGGGTCCGGCCACGCGGCAGCCTGTTCGGGGTCGAGGCGGGCGGCAGCTATCCGCCCAGCCAGCTGGGAAAGCTGGTAGCCGCAGCGCTGACCGACGGCTGCGAACGGCACGGAGTTCCTGGCCAGATTGAGCGTGATCTCATACGGTTGCCCTGCTTTGTCCCGGCAAGTCACGGCCTGCACGGACAGCACGGAACCATCGACGCAACGTAGTGCCCCCATAACGGAACGTTAACATCGGCCTGGCGCGAAATGACACCCCCCACGCAGGTGGTTTGGCCGGCCCGTTACGTGGCCTTTTCCCGACCCGTAGGGGCGGAGTCCCGTGTCTGGCTTTGTTCGGGCGCAGCGCCCGAGTCGGGTTTGTTTCGGGGGGCGCACGGGGGCGGATCCCCTGTGGGTAACGCCGGTCTTGGTTTCCGGGCACACGGGGTGGGGAGCCTCCCGTGGGTGCGGAGCCCCCCGTGCGGCTAGCTCTCCTGGATCTCGGTAAGCGCGGCGGCGACCCGGCGGTGCGCCTGCCAGATCTCCTCCGGCAGACCGTCGAACTGGGCTAGGTGCTGCTCGCGATGGCCCATCTCCGCGATCCATCGCTCAGTGTCGATGCTGAGGATCTTGGCGAGGTCGGCCGGGGTGATCGCTACGCCTTCGAGATCGAGTTCCTCCGCCGTCGGGACGATGCCCACTGGCGTCTGGACTCCCCGCACCTTCCCGTCTTTGAGATTCATCAGCCAGAGCAGCGGGCGGAGGTTCTCGCGGTAACCCGGCCAGAGGAAGTGACCATCATCCGGATCACGCTGGAACCAGTTGACGTGGGCAAAGATCGGCTTGACGCTGGCCGCGCCGATGATCTTCAGCCAGTGCGCGGCGTAGGCGCCCTCGGGGTAGGACATGAACGGCCGCATCGACATCGGGTCGTACCGTAGCTGGCCGTCCACTCCCTCCGCCGCGAATGTCGCCT
>Ga0335074_10015421_pt1 | contig 10737 bp, 10 predicted proteins | sample Lox_Sample_23_FD_206715 | JGI IMG/M metagenome (GOLD analysis project Ga0335074, IMG submission 206715) | Soil microbial communities from Loxahatchee National Wildlife Refuge, Florida, United States - Lox_Sample_2.3 | ecosystem: Environmental > Terrestrial > Soil > Wetlands | place: USA... | reverse complement strand
CTTTTAAGCAGCCGCCCCAGGGCGGCCACGGCCGACCCGCTCCAGGCGCCGGCAGGCGCCCCCATCAAGACGTCCTCATGCGCCCACTATCGCCGAGTCGCCCCTCCGTGGACTACGTCCGTCGTCCGAGATCGCCGCCAGCACGCGCTCCGCTATGCGCTTGCCCGTGAAGCCCACCTCCTCGTGCAGCAGCGCCGGCTTGCCGTGCGTCACATAGCGGTCCGGCAGGCCCACGCGCATGATCCGCGGCGCCGTCGTCAGGCCGACCTCGTTCAGCGTCTCCCACACCGCCGTGCCCAACCCGCCCGCCAGCACGCCCTCCTCGATCGTCACCAGCAGGTCGTGCTCCGCCGCCAGCTGCGCCATCAGGCCCGCGTCGATCGGCTTGGCAAAGCGCGCGTCCGCCACCGTCAGCGCGAGCTCCTCGCCCTCCAGCTCCGCCGCCGCCTCCAGCGCCTTGCCCACGCCGCTGCCGTAGCCGATCAGCGCCACGCGCGCGCCCGCCTGGCCACGGGCGCGCGGCCGCTGCGCCTCGCGCAGGATCTCCCCCGTGCCGATCGCGATCGCCTGCGGGCTCTGCGGCAGCTCCACGCCCGTGCCCTCCCCGCGCGGGTAGCGCAGCGCGATCGGCCCGTCGTCGTACTCCAGCGCCGTGCGCAGCATGTTCACCAGCATCGCCTCGTCGCGCGGCGCCATCAGCACGATGTTCGGCAGGCAGCGCAGGTAGGCGATGTCGAACGCGCCGTGGTGCGTCGGGCCGTCGTCGCCCACCAGCCCCGCGCGGTCCATCGCGAACACCACGTTCAGCCGCTGCAGGCACACGTCGTGCACGATCTGGTCGTACGCGCGCTGCAGGAACGTCGAGTAGATCGCCGCCACCGGCTTGACGCCCGCGAGCGCCAGGCCCGCCGCGAACAGAATCGCCTGCTGCTCCGCGATGCCCACGTCGAAGTAGCGCTCCGGCATCGCCTTCTGCAGGATCGACAGCCCCGTGCCCGAGTTCATCGCCGCCGTGATCCCCACCACGCGCTCGTCGCGCTCGCATTCGCGCAGCAGCGCCTCGCCGAACACCTGCGTGTACTGCGGCGCCGGGCTGCGCGCGATTTTCGTGCGCGGGGCGTTCGCGCCCGCCGCCCGCGAGGACGAGCGCCCGCGCGCGCCCGCCGCGGCGGGCTTGGTGGGCATGCCGTTGCTGATCGAGTGGGGCTTGGCCGCGTGCCAGCGCTCCATCCCCTCCAGACCCCCCTCCTCCGCCGGCGCGAAGCCCTTGCCCTTCACCGTCGCGATGTGCACCACCACCGGGCGCTGCGCCGCCAGCGCCTCGCGCAGCGCCTCCCGCAGCGCCTTCACGTCGTGGCCGTCGATCACCCCCATGTACGCCCAGTCCAGCTCCTCCCACCACAGGCCCGGCGCCCAGAACGCCTTGATCGACTCCTTCAGGTGCGGCCCCAGGCGCTCGAACGCCGCGCCGATGCCGATAGGCAGGCTCTTCAAGTCGCGCTCCACCCCCGAGCGCGCATGCCACAGCTTGGGGTTCAGCCGCACGCGGTTGAAGTAGCGCGACAGCGCCCCCACGTTCGGCGCGATCGACATGCCGTTGTCGTTGAGCACCACCACGATCGGCGTGCCCAGGCCGCCCGCCTGGCCGATCGCCTCGAACGCCACGCCGCCCGTCATCGCGCCGTCGCCGATCACCGCCACCACCTTGCCCCTCCGGGCGGCCTCCTTGGCCGGGCGCTCGCCGTCCTTGTCCCGCTCGCCGCCAGCCGCGCGGGCGCTCGCGCCCATCAAGCGCATGCCCTCCTTGATCCCCACCGCATAGCCGATCGACGTCGAAGCGTGCCCCGCGCCCATGATGTCGTGCGGCGACTCCGCGATCGAGCAGAACGGCGCCAGGCCGCCGTACTGGCGGATCGTGCCCAGCCGCTCGCGCCTGCCCGTCAGGACCTTGTGCGGGTAGGCCTGGTGGCCCACGTCCCACAGGATCTTGTCGCGCGGGGACTCCAGCAGCGAGTGCAGCGCCACCGCCAGCTCGCACGTGCCCAGGTTCGCGCCGAAGTGCCCGCCGATCTCGCCCACCGTGTCGATGATGTGCTCGCGCACCTCCTGCGCCAGCTGCGCGAGCTCCTGCTCGGAGAGGCCGCGCACGTCCTGCGGGCCGTCGATGCGCTCGAGCAGGCTCATGAGGTGCGCGTGAAGATGAAGTCCGCGATGCCCTCCAGCTCCGCCGTCGCCCGCTCGCCCGCCGCGAGCTCGCCCGGCCGCCGGCCGCCCGCGCCGCCCGCCACGCCCGCCGGCGGATGGCGCGCCACCTCCGCCAGCGCCTGCCTGGCCAGCCGGTGGGAGTCCGCCGCCAGCTCCTTCGCACGCTCCATCCCGAACTCGCTCACGTACGTGCGCTTCCCATGACGCTCATCGCTGCCTCTCGGCTTTCCCAGTGCATCGTCGGTTCCCGTCACATCGAGTATGTCGTCAACGATCTGGAACAGGACTCCCAGCTCCGCCGCAAAGCGCCGGAAGGGCGCCGTCTGAACTCCGTCATCGATCCCAGTCAACAGTAGTACGCACAGCACCGACGCGCCGATCAGGCGTCCAGTCTTCAGCTCGTGCAGCCGCCGCAGCGGCACGCCCCCCGACCCAGCTCTCCTAGCCGTGTGCCCCCTGTCCGCGCTCACGTCCACGTACTGCCCGCCCACCATCCCGTTCACGCCCGTCGCCGCCGCCAGCTCCGCCGCCGCCGCCAGCACGCGCTCGGGCGCGCAGCGCTGGCGCGTGAGCAGGTGGCGGAAGGCCTCCGCGTAGAGTCCGTCGCCCGCCAGGATCGCCACGTCCTCGCCGAACTTCACGTGGCACGTCGGCTGGCCGCGGCGTAGGTCGTCGTCGTCCATCGCCGGCAGGTCATCGTGGATCAGCGAGTAGGTGTGGATCAGCTCGATCGCGCCCGCCAGCGGCAGCACGTCGCTCTGCGCCATCCCCACCGCCCGCGCCGTCGCCAGCGCGAGCACCGGGCGGATGCGCTTGCCGCCCGCCAGCAGCGAGTAGCGCATCGCCTCCTCCAGGCCCGCCGTCAGCGCCTCCTCGGAGAAGCGCAGCTCGCGCAGGTAGGCCTCCACCTCCGCGCGCAGGTGCTCGGGGTAGGCGGCGCTCACCGGCAGCGCTGCGCGGGCGCCCGCAGCGGGCAGCGAGCGGCGGACCGGTGGGCGCGCAGCCGGGCGCGCACCTACAGCAGGCTGTCCTGGCCGGGCGCCGGCGCGGAGACCTCCGCGCGCGCGAGCTGCTCGAGCTCCGTCGCCGCCTGCGTGGCCAGCGACGCGCAGTCCTCCACCATGCCCGCCGCCGCGTCCTGCGAGAGCTCGCCCGAGCGCAGCTGCTCGGCCGCACGCTCCAGGCGTGCGATCAGATCGTCGAGGCGCTCCACGCTCGGGCTGCTCATGGGATGCGCGCATTCTCGCGCACCTCGCGCAGCACCGCCGCCAGCACGCCGTTGACGAACGCCGGGGCGTCCGCGCCGCAGAACGTCTTCGCGCTCTTCACCGCCTCCTCGATCGCCCCCTCCGGCGGTATCGGCTCGTGCGCCGGCGCCGCGTCCGGGTGCAGCATCTCCACCAGCGCCACCCGCATGATGCTGCGCTCCAGCGGTTGGATCCGCGCCACCGACCAGCCGTGGGAGTGACGGTCGATCGCCGCGTCGAGCTCCTCCGCTCGATCCAGCGCCGCATGCGCCAGCGCGCGCGCGAACGGCGATGCGTCCGCTTCCAACGTCTGCGCCAGCGGGCGGCCCGTCAGGTCGTGCTGATAGAGCGCCACCACCGCCGCCCTGCGCTGCTGCGAGCGCCTCACCGGCGCCTGCTCCTGCGCGAGCGCTCGCGCCTCGGCCTCATCTACGCCCGCGCGACGTAGTCGCCCGAGCGCGTGTCCACGCGGATGCGCTCGCCCTGCTCCACGAACAGCGGCACCTGGATCACCGCGCCCGTCTCCAGCGTCGCCGGCTTGGTGCCGCCGCCCGACACCGAGTCCCCGCGCAGCCCCGGGTCGGCCTGGGTTACCTCCAGCTCCACCGCGCTCGGCAGCTGCACGTCCGCCGGCTGCTCGTCGATGAACAGCACGTCCACCTCGCCGCTCGGCTTGATCCAGCGCAGCGCCTGCGCCACCGCCGCCTCCGCGATCGCCATCTGCTCGAAGGACTCGCTGTCCATGAAGTGCGCATCCGTGCCGTCCGCGTACAGGAACTGCATCTTGCGCGACTCCGTGCGCACCGAGCGGAACTTCTCGCCCGCCCTGAACGTGCGGTCGATCACGTTGCCGTCTGAGGCCCTGCGCAGCTTCGTGCGCACGAACGCGCCGCCCTTGCCCGGCTTCACGTGCTGGAACTCCACGATCTTGAAGACCGTGCCGTCCACCTCTATGTGGTTGCCGTTTTTGAATTGATTTGTTGAGACCAGGGCGAATCAAGTCCTTCTAGAGCCAAATATTGGTGTGGTTGCGAGGACATGAGAGCCCTTCGCGACCGATCACGATACCGCCAGACGCGCGTATTGCCACAGGATGAGAGCCCTGCGATAGTTCGGGACTATGACTACGGCTGAGGTTGTCGACCGTGCGGGCCGCCTGCTGGCCGACGCTGCGCCTGCAAGGTCTAAGGTGATCCTCTTCGGATCGCGCAGCCGCGACGATGCGACCGTGGAAAGCGACTTCGACTTCCTCGTGATCGAGCCGTCGGTCCAAAGCAAGGCCGCCGAGATGGTGCGCCTACGCGCCGTCCTCGACCCCCTCAGGGTCGCCGCAGACGTTGTCGTAGTCACGAGTGAGCATGCAGAGGCATGGGGCGACGTGCCCGGGACGCTCGTCCACGACGCGCTCAGAGAGGGCCGTGTCCTCGCCGAAACCTGATCTGCGTGATCTTGCAGCGCGATTTTCGCGCAAGGCACGTAGCGACGAGATCGCCCTCGACAAGCTCGCCGACGATTCCGACGTACCAGACGACGTGATCGGCTTCCACGCTCAGCAGGCACTGGAGAAGTTGTTCAAGGCCGCGCTCGCCCACGCCGGCGTGGCGCCGCCCCGCATTCACGACCTTGGCGAGTTGCTTGCGTTGCTCGGTGATGCGCGCTTGTCCCCGCCGGTCTCGGCGACCGACGCTCGCGCATTGGTCCCTTGGGCAGTCGAGTTCCGCTACGACGACATCCTCGACGAACGGCTCGACCGGGCTTCGGCCTGCGATGCCGTCGAGAAGATGCGCGCCTGGATTGACGAGTTGCTCGGCAGGCCTGAGCCCTGACTGCGGAGCAGCCGGGCTACCGCCATGAAGGTTCGGATCTACGACGCGCGTACGGATCAAGCGCGGCTGTACGCTCGCCGGGCCGCGCATACCTCGGCCACCGCTAGCTCGTCGGCCTCGCCTGGCCGCAATGTGCCTTGAGCGCGAGCCTGATCGAGAGCACGAAGGCCCAGTACACCGAGATCGCCTCCTCGACGACCTGGGCGAACCCGGCGCGCAAGCATCCATGCGGAGGTGTCGGCAAGCACCGCACCCCGTAGGGGTTACTCCAGCGTCATCCGTCGAGGCTGACATCCCAACCTCGCGATAAGTTGAATCTGCATGACTGATGGAGATCAAATCCGCCGGCGGATGCAGCGCTTGGTCGCGCGTGTGACTCGCCGCGATGCCTATGGAACGCTCCTCGCCACGGGCCAAGTCATAAAACGGGTCGAGGACGTCGGCGACCCTGCGGTTTGGCGCAACGAGATCAGGCGCCAAGCTCGTGCGGACAGGATCAAGGTACGCACCGGGATGTGGCTATCTAGACTCTTCCGAGGAGCGACTGATCGTGGGCGGCGAGCTGTTCGAGGCGGACTGCCCACATGACGGACCCCCGCGCACGACTGCGCTCACATTTCTCGCGTAAGGTCGAGCGCCACCGGCGCGCGTCCTGAGGGATCGCGCCCCGCTACGCCGCCGCCGTAGCCAGGCTCGCCAGATCGATCCCGATCACCCGCAGGCGCCGGTGCAGCGCGTTGAAGGCGAACGTGTTCGTCTCCTCCGCAGAGTACTCGCCCAGGATCGCGTAGTCGTTCGGGTCCGCTCCCGGCGGCACCAGCACGGCGGCCGCCAGCGGTATCAGCTCCGCCAGGCGCTCGGCGATGCGCTGCCTCAGCGCCGGGTCGGCGGCCTTCTCGCGCAGGAACCACGTGCCGTAGGCGACATGGCGGTGCTCGTCCTGGGAGATCAGCTTGAAGCCCTCCACCCAGCCCGGCAGGATCCCCTTGCGCTCCATGTAGTCGGTCAGGAACCACTGGCCGGTGAGCGCGAGCGTGCCCTCGACGATCATGTGGTACAGGGTTACGAAGTCGACCTTCGCCTCGATGTCGCCCGGGTTCTGCACAAGCCGCTGGCCCCACTCGACGAGCACGCCGTCGAACATCTCCACGAACGCCGGGTTGAGGTCCTCGCGCGCCTGGCGCAGGCGGTCCTCGAAGCTGCCGTCGATGCCGACCACCTGCTCGTAGAAGCGGTTGAAATGCTGCGCGTGGCGCGCCTCGTCGACCTGCTGGGTCGTCAGGAAGGCCTCCTCGCCCTGGCTCTCATAAGCCATCACCAGCCCCGAGAACTGCGTCGTTACGCGCTCCTCGCCGACGAAGAACGAGGACAGGTTCCACAGCATCTGCTCGCGCAGCTCGCCGTCCATCGCCCCCCAGTCGGCGCGGTCCTGGGCGAGATCGATCGTGTGCGACTGCCAGTTCTGGCGCTCCCACAGCTCATACAACTGCTGCGGGCTCATCAGCGTCACCGAGGACAGCTTGGACTCGTCGGAGATGGTGCCGACGTCCCCCTGGCTGGTCAGGTCTAGTAGCGAGGGCATGGTCTGCCTGGGCCTCCTGTGCGTTGGGCGGGGTTTGGCGATCGAGACCGCCGACGATACTCTCTCGGGCCCGTCAACTCGCCCGGCCCGGCCGGGCGCCATCGAGCGATCGGGCGGCGGCCATCTCGCCGCGCGCCCGCGGCGTGGCCGCCGGGCCGAGCCTGCACGGTTGAAGGACCGCTTGCGCCGGCCGATAGAGGAGGTGTGATCAGGCGCGAGGCCGCAGTCCTCGTAACCCGTCGTGCGCCGGCGGGACGGCTCCGCACGGCCTCGCTGGAGGTCCCCACGCTCGCGCTGTGCGTAGCGGTGATCGCCGCCTCGACCGCGTGGTCGGGCGACGCGGCGCAGGTCGCGGGCGGCGACTACTCCAGGGAATACGAGCCGGCCATGAGCGCGTTGCTGAACGGCCATCTCGGCGCCTTCTTCGCCACCCTGCCGATCGACGGCGCCGGCGGCTCGGTGCTGCTGCGGGCCCCGTTCGCGGGCCTCGGCAGGCTGCTGGGGGGAGATCAGCTGTTGAGCTTCCGGCTCGGGGCGCTCGCCTGCCTGCTCGCGCTCGGCGCGCTGGGATTGTGGCTGGCGGGCGACATGCGCCGGCGCGGGATCCCGCTGGCGAGACGCGCGGGGCTCGTCGCGCTGTTCGCCGCCGCGCCCGCCCTGCTGGAAGCGGTCTCCCTCGGCCACCCCGAGGAGCCGCTCGGAGCCGCCCTGTGCGTCGCGGCGGTGCTGCTCGCCGCGTGCGATCGACCGCTGCTTGCCGGCGCGCTGCTCGGCGCGGCCGTCATCAACAAGCCCTGGGGCGTGCTCGCGGTGGGCCCGGTGCTGCTGTGCGCTCCCAGCCGCGCGCGGCGGATCCTCGCGCCGGCCAGCGCGATCGTGGGCGCATGGCTGCTGAGCTGCGCGCTCGTCGCCCCCGCGCGGCTGCTCAGCTCCATCCACGGCGCGGGGAGCGGCGCGTTCGTCGCCCATCCCCAGGACCTGTGGTGGCCGCTGGCTCACATGCAGGGCCTCTATCCGGTGCCGCCCGCGATCCTCACAGCCCACGCGCGCGAGCTCGCCGTCGCCCTCGCGCTGGCCGCCGCCGTCGCGCTGGCGGCACGCGCGCTGCGATCGCGCACGCCGCCAACGACCCAGGCGTGCCTTGCGCTGCTCGCGTTCGGCTTCGCCCTGCGTTGCCTGCTCGAACCGTCCGCGCACGGCTATTACCAGCTGCCCCTGCTCGTCGCGCTCGCCGCCTGGGAGGTGCGTGCGCGCCGCTCCGTCGCGGTCTCGCTCGCAGCCACGTTCCTGCTCACGCTCGACTTCGGCAGGCTCAACGAAGCAGCCACCGCGCTGCCGTCCTACCTGCTCTACCTGTCCGTGCTCCTGCCGATCTGCGCCCTGCTGATCGCAAGCATGCTCGGCGCCGGTCCACGCCGAGCAGCAAGTGCGTCATCCCCGCTGACACGCGCTCGCGCAGCGGGCCCCTGAAGCCGCTGCGTGTGGTCAAGGATTTGCGGGGCCGTGCCGAGAAGCGTCGTGTGAGGACTGTCGCCCGGCATTCCAACGATGTCGCGCTGGTCGCGGTCGCGCTTCTGATCAGCGTCTACATTGCCCTCTCGGCAACGTCGCTCGGCGACTATCCGGCCGACGGCGGTCCCGCGCTGGCGACGTTGCTGCAGGGCAACCTGCATGCGTTTGCGCTCGCACGTCCCCTGATGGGCGCCCTCTCGCTGCTCGTGCGCGCTCCGTTCGCGGAGATCGCATACATCGGGCACGCCACGGAACTGAGCGTCTACCGCTGGGGCGTCCTGCCCTGCGTCACCTCGGTGGCCGTGCTGTCGCTGTGGCTGGTCAGGCTCGCTCGCTCCCGCGGGACCGGCCCCGCGGGGCAGTGGGCGATCGTGCTCGTCTCGCTGGTGAACCCGTTGAGCGCCTCCGCGATCGCGCTCGGCCATCCCGAGGAACTGTTGACGGCGAGCCTCTGCACCGGCGCGCTGGTCGCGGCCCTCGAGCGTCGCGGGCCATTGAGCGCGCTGCTGCTGGGGCTGGCGCTCGCCTGCAAGCAGTGGTCGCTCGTCACGATCCTGCCGGTTCTGCTCGCGCTCGATCGTGGCCGCTTGCGCGCGCTGCTCGGCGCGCTGGCGGTGGCGGCGATCGTGAGCGTGCCCGAGATGGTGGGGGCGCCCGTGACCTACCTGCAGAACCAGCTGTCGCTCGCCCGCCATCAGGGCCGTGCGCCCTCATCATGGTCGTGGTGGTGGCTGCTGGGCCGCAACACGACCCTCCATCTGGTGGTCGCGGGCGCCAAGACGTCGATCGTCGAGCGCCGCCTGCCGTCCGCGCTCGCGCATTGGCTGCGCTCGCTGGTCATCCTCGTCGATCTGCTCGTGGCGGCGATCGTCGCCCGCGTCCGTCGCCTGCCGCTGCGCAGCGACGACGCCTTCGCGCTGATGGCCGTGGTGCTGCTGTTGCGCTGCACGCTCGACAGCGAGTCGACGGTCTACTACCACGTGCCCCTGCTGCTGGACTTGCTGGCCTGGGATGCGATCAGGGGCGAGCGTGTCCCGATCCGTGCGTTGGCTGCCACGGCGGTCGCCTACCTCCTGTTCGATCGCCTGCCCGCGAGCTTCGCCGGCGCCCCCGCGAGCCTGCTCTACGACGGCTGCACCGCGGTCTGCCTGATCCTGCTGCTGCGGACCCTCAGCAGACGCCCGGCGAGATCCTCGCAGCCGATCGGGCCACCGCTGGCCGCCACTGCATAGCGTCGGCGCGCGCCGCTCCGTGCTCAGGACACGACGGTGAGCTGCTTGGGCAGCCCCGTCAGGACCTGCGCGCGATCCTCCCCCACGACCACCAGGTCCTCGATGCGCACGCCCAGCAGCCCCGGCAGGTACACGCCCGGCTCGACCGTCACGACGTTGCCGGCGCGCAGGGGCTCGTCCTCGGGCGCCGTGCGCGACAGGCGCGGCGCCTCGTGGATCTCCATGCCGACGCCGTGACCGAGACCGTGGCCGAAATGCTCGCCCTCGCCGGCCTGTTCGATCACCTCGCGCGCGGCCGCGTCCACCTCGCGACCGCTCGGACCGGCCCGCACCGCCTCGAGCCCCGCCTGCTGGGCGGCGAGCACGAGCTCGTAGACCTCGCGCGCCCGCGCCGATACGCCCTCCCCGGTGGCGTAGGTGCGCGTGCAGTCCGAGCAGTAGCCATCGTGCAGCGCCCCCCAGTCGATCGTCACGAGCACGTCGCGGCGGATCTGCTGCTCGCGCGGCTCGGCGTGCGGCAGCGCGCCGTGCGCGCCCGCGGCCACGATCGAGGGGAAGCTCGGCGCCGTGGCGCCCAGGCGGCGCATGCGCAGCTCCAGCTCGATCGCCACCTCGCGCTCGGTGCGACCCGTCAGGCCGCCTTCGAGCAGGCCCATGAGCGCTTCGTCGGCAAGCTCGCAGGCGGCGCGTATGCGCGCGATCTCCGCGCCGTCCTTGACCGCGCGCAGCCGCTCGACCGCGCCGGCGCAGGGCACGAGCGACCAGCTCGCGGGCAGCAGCTCGCCCAGCTTCTCGTGGCGGGCGACCGTCAGCTGCGTCTCGTCGAAGCCGAGCCGTCCGGCGCCGCCCGTGAGCGCCTCGGCGACGGCCTCGAGCAGGTCGCCGCTGGAGATCTCGCGCGCGAACGCGCTCGGCACCTGCGCGGCCGACTGCGTGGCGTAGCGGAAGTCGGTATAGAAGCGATGGCCACCCGTTCGCCCCTCCGAGGCGATCAGCACGAGCGCATTGCTGCCAGTGAATCCGGTCAGATAGCGGATGTTGACGATGCTCCACACGAGCAGCGCGTCGAGCTCATGCTCACGCAGCTGCGCCGTCAGACGCTCCATGCGCGTCACGGTCGATCGCCGTCCAGC
>Ga0335074_10015420_pt1 | contig 10737 bp, 7 predicted proteins | sample Lox_Sample_23_FD_206715 | JGI IMG/M metagenome (GOLD analysis project Ga0335074, IMG submission 206715) | Soil microbial communities from Loxahatchee National Wildlife Refuge, Florida, United States - Lox_Sample_2.3 | ecosystem: Environmental > Terrestrial > Soil > Wetlands | place: USA: Florida... | reverse complement strand
CCCGGACCACCATGGCCACCGAACTGGCCCCGGGCGAGCAGCTGCACGTCGTGAAGTTCGTCGGCTACGGCTGGTCCAGCCAGCGGTCCCGGCCCGCGCTGATCGACCAGATCGCAGGCGCGCTGGCCGCCGCCCACCTGACTGGCTGGGACGGCCTGCTGGCCGAGCAGCGGGCTTACCTCGATGAGTTCTGGGACGGCGCCGACGTCGAGGTGGATGGCGACGCCGAGGTTCAGCAGGCGGTGCGCTTCGGGCTGTTCCACATCCTGCAGGCCGCCGCGCGCGCCGAGTACCGGCCGATCGCGGCCAAGGGGCTGACCGGCAGCGGCTACGACGGGCACACGTTCTGGGACACCGAGACCTACGTGCTGCCCGTGCTGACCTATACCCAGCCGTCGGCAGCGGCCGACGCCCTGCATTGGCGGCACCTGGTGCTCGATGAGGCCAAGCGGCACGCGACCGACCTGAACCTGGAAGGGGCGGCGTTCCCGTGGCGGACGATCCGCGGCCAGGAGTGCTCGGGCTACTGGCCGGCCGGGACCGCCGCGTTCCACATCAACGCCGACATCGCCGACGCGGTGAGCCGCTACCTGGACGCCACGCAGGACACCAAGTTCGAGACCGAAGTCGGCCTGGAACTGCTGGTCGAGACCGCACGGCTGTGGCGGTCGCTCGGCCAGCACGACGCGATGGGTCACTTCCGGATCGACGGCGTGACCGGGCCGGACGAGTACAGCGCGGTCAAGGACAACAACGTCTACACCAACCTGATGGCCCAGCGGAACCTGCTCTGCGCCGCCGAAGTGGCTGCCCGGCTGTCGGCCGAGGCCGAGGCGCTGGGCGTGACCACCGAAGAGACGGCGTCCTGGCGCGACGCGGCCAACTCCATGTACATCCCGTTCGACGAGCGCCTCAGCGTGCATCCGCAGCACGAGGGGTTCACCGACTACGCCCGGTGGGACTTCAAGAACACCCCCGAGGAGAAGTACCCGCTGCTGCTGCACTTCCCGTACTTCCAGCTGTACCGCAAGCAGGTCATCAAGCAGGCGGACCTGGTGCTGGCCATGTACCTGCGGTCCGAGGCGTTCACCGCCGAGCAGAAGGCCGCCAACTTCGCCTACTACGAGCCGCTCACCGTGCGCGACTCCTCGCTGTCCGCATGCACCCAGGCCGTACTGGCCGCCGAGGTGGGCCAGCTGGACCTGGCCCATGACTACCTGGCCGAGGCCGCGCTGATGGACCTGCGGGACGTCGAGCACAACACCTCCGACGGCGTGCACATGGCCTCGCTGGCCGGGGCCTGGATAGCGTTGGTGGCGGGGTTCGGCGGGATGCGCGCGGGGAACGGCCCGCTGGCCTTCAGCCCCCGGCTGCCCGACGGCATCGCCCGGCTGATGTTCCGGATGCGCTACCGCGGCCGGAAGCTGAGCGTCACGATCCAGGGCCACCGGGTCAAGTACCAACTGGTCGAGGGCGACCCGCTGTCCGTAACGCACCACGGCGAGGAGTTCGAGCTGGGCCGCAAGGCGGTCGACCGCCGGGTCCCGCCGATAAAGGCCGGCCCCCGCCCCGAGCAGCCGCCCGGCCGTCCCCCTTATAGCCGCAGCTCCGGCAGCTGACCGGCTCCCTGCCGGGCCCTCGACCTCGTCCTTACCCGATCCTGCGGCCTGCGAGGTGCGCGCGGCGGGCCGGCGCCGAGCCGAACCAGGAGACCCGGGTTGGCCGTGGATGAGACGCGAACCACCCGATCAGCTCGGGCGAGGCGTACTTGCGCACGCGGGACTCTGGACCGATGAACAGGGAACGCTCGTCGATGCCCCGGTACCGGCCGGCCTGGTTGAGCATGTAGCCGTTAGTGGCCGCCTCGGCAGCCAGCCACTGACGGTAAACCTCGTCGCGGTACTCCTGCTCCGCATCCTGACGGCGGCGCCGGGCCCGTTCGCCGCCGGCCGCCGGCGGGCGCGCTGAAGACCCCCATTCCTCCGATGATCCGGTCAAAGTGGGCATGACCAAGATGATATCGATCGAACACTAATTCTATCAACCGCCTGATTACCTACGATCAAGCTCAGGGCCTGCCGCCTGACCTCCGCTCGGGTCGGCCACGCTGACTTTGGCACCTGCCGGGCCGACCGTGTCGTTCAGCCAGAGCGCCAGGTGCTCGGGGGCCAGCACATGGTGCACCACACCGAGCAGGTCGGCCCCGAGCACGTCCAGGTCGACCTGCTCACGCAGCTGGACGGAGAACTGCGCGACCACACGCTCGGCGTCGTACCTGGCCCGGTCGAACCGTCGGTCGACCACCGCCTGGACCCGCCGCCGCAACGGGTTGAACAGCGCGGCCGCCACCAGTACCGCGGCCGCCACCCCGACGCTGCCACGGACCGGCAGCACGTCGGTCAGCAGGGCGACGCACCCGAGGTAGATCCCCACCACCAGCCCGGTCACCACGCCGTAGGAAACGCTCCGCGAGATGATCTTGTCGATCGCGTAGAGCCGGTACTTCAAGACCGCGACGCCAATGGCCAGGGGGAGGGCCAGCCCGACGGCCGCCACGATCGCCACGTCGTACGCCGCCTGGCCGGCGCTGCCCAGGCTGGCTACCGGCACCAGCGCGACCAGCACGACCACGCTGGACAACGCGGCGTAGGCGAACCATTTGAGCTGCAGCCGCTCCTCACCGGCTGAGCGGCGGTACCTGATAAACACGCTCACTGCCGCCAGGAGCAGGCACACCCAGGCCGACAACCAGGCGACGGTACCGAACAGACCATCGGGCGCCACGTTGAACCAGCCCCGGACGCCGGTCGGGTTGCGCACGGCGGGCAGCCCGCTGACCACGATGGCGCCAGGATCGAACCAGTTCACCAGGATGTAAAACAGGCTCTGTACGGCGCCGAGCCAGCCCACCGCCCGCCACCGCGGCCCCAGCAGCCGGCCGCTGGGAAACAACAACAGCAGGAACGTGAGCAGGCCGCCAGGAAACAGCAGCGACAGCGACCAGTAGATGAACCACGCCCCCCACACTCCCGAGGCGGGACGGGCCGATCCGGCCAGCGCATGCAGCGCGACCTCTCCGGCCAGCGCGCGGCACGCCACCACCAGGCCGATTCCCAGCAACAACCAGCCAACCGGGTTGGCTGGCCTGCGCGAAGCCAGGACCGCGCCCACGACCGCATACGCGACCAGGAACCGGTCGGGGCCGAAATCGGAGGTGACATCCAGCGCGTCCCGGTTGCGCACGGTCAGGAACCACGCCGCGGCGAATCCGGCGACGCTCACCACCGCCACCGCCCAGGCCACCACGGCCAGGCTCGGCTTCGGGCTCCGCTTCGAGCTCCGCTTCGAGCTCCGCTTCGAGCCGACCCGATGGCGGATGACGGCCGCGGTCATCGCCTTCCCCTCGACCTGAGGCCTCTCTCCGAGGCCGGGTTCCTCGACGCTACGCGGGCACCGTTCCGGGATCGTTACGAGAACGCGTTCTCACCCGTGACCCCGACCTGGCCGCGCATGAGTGCCCAAGTCGCCGGGATCTGTTACCCGCGAGCCGCGCTGTCCTTCCGTCGCGTGCGCGCCGTGAGCCGCGCCGTCCTTCGGCCGCTTTCGCGCGGTGAGCCGCGCCGTCCTTCCCTCGCTTTCGCGCCGTGAGCCGCGCGGCGGCAGCCTCCACCACCGGTGCGTCCCATCAGCACCACCAGCCCCAGCCGTCACCGCGCAGCCCGGTCGGCCAGCCGAGCCAACCGGGTCAATGCCACATCCACCCGGTCCTGACCGGGTCGATGGCACATCCACCCGGTCAGCATCCACCCCGAGCCTGACGATTATGCGCGAGCAGAGGCTGGTGCTGCTGGAGAGCCTGACGTTACTTGGCTGGCTCCCCCAGCGACGCACTGACGGAAGCGATGCGGCACGAGCTGCGGGGATGGCCGGGCGGACTACCCGTCCTACATCCCCGACGATCCCACCGCTGAACCGAGATGCAGGAACGCCCTGCTGAATTCAACCATCCGGCGCCGACATTTTCCGTTCGTTATCCACACCTGCCGCGTCTCTGTGGAGTTATCCACAGCCGCAGAACCCGTCCTCTTGACCGCCTCGCCTGAGCCGATCGTCGAATGCGGAGGTGATGGCCATGCGGGCCAAGGACATGCTGGGCAGGTCCGGCGAGCAGGCGGCGGCCGAATACCTGGAATCGCACGGATTGCGGATCCTGGACCGCAACTGGCGCAGCGCGGACGGCGAGATCGACATCGTGGCGGTCGAGCGGCGCGTGCTGGTCGTCTGCGAGGTCAAGTCCAGGACGTCGGTGCGCTACGGCAGCCCGCTCGAGGCCGTCAGCCGGGTCAAGCGTGCCCGGCTGCGCCGGCTGGCCGTGCAGTGGCTGAACGCCCATGGCGTCCGCTTCGACCAGGTCCGGATCGACGTGATCGGCCTGGTTTACGAGGGCACCGGCGGGTTCACCATCGAGCACGTCAGGGGAGTGGGCTAACCGTGCCGCTGGCCCGCACGTCCTCGGTGGCCCTGGTCGGCGTGACCGGTCATGTGGTCGATGTCGAGGTCGACATCGCGAACGGCTTGGTCGGGATGATCATGGTCGGCCTGCCCGACACCGCGTTGCGGGAGGCGCGGGACCGGATCCGCGCCGCGATCACCAACAGCCGTGAAAAGTGGCCGCAGCGCAAGATCACGGTCGGGTTGTCTCCGGCCAGCCTGCCCAAACGTGGCAGTTGGTTCGACTTGGCCATAGCCGTCGGGGTACTCAGCGCGGCGGGGACGATACCGAGGGCGGCGTTGGCAGGGGTGATGTTCTTCGGCGAGCTCGGCCTGGACGGGCAGCTGCGCCCGGTCCGCGGTGTGCTCCCCGCCGTGGCCGCGGCGGCGGCCGACGGCCGGTTCGGCACGGTCATGGTGGCCGACCAGAACGCGGCCGAAGCCGCTCTGGTGCCAGGCATGCGCGTCATCGCCGCCTCCAGCCTGACCGCCGCGACTGACTGGCTGCGAGGCACCCCTGGCCTGCGCGGCGACCCTCCCGCCGTCGAGTTCCATGCCGACCAGGACTCGCCGGGCGGCCGGGCCGGGGACGCTTCGGACGACGCGCGCAGGCCGGACCTGGCCGAGATGCTCGGCCAGGCGATGGCCAGGCGGGCCGCCGAGGTGAGCGCGGCGGGCGGGCATCACCTGTCCTTGCTCGGGCCGCCCGGCGCGGGCAAGACCATGCTGGCCGAGCGTATCCCGACCATCCTGCCGCGCCTGGATTCCGAGGCCGCGCTGGCGGTCACCTCTATCCACTCGGTGGCGGGAATCTTGCCCCCGCAGGTTCCGCTGCTCATGGATCCGCCGTTCCTCGCGCCGCACCACACCGCGACCAAGGCGGCCATCGTGGGCGGCGGCAGCGGCATTATCCGGCCCGGGTCGGCGTCGCTGGCCCACCACGGAGTGCTATTCCTGGACGAAGCTCCGGAGTTTGCGCGCGATGTGCTCGACGCGCTCCGCCAGCCACTCGAATCCGGCGAGGTCGTGGTGGCTCGCTCCGGGGTCACCACCCGGTTCCCGGCCAGGTTCACCCTGGTGCTGGCCGCGAACCCGTGCCCGTGCGCTAGGGCGGCCGGTCCGGCCGAGGGCTGCAGCTGCAGCCCGGCTACCCGCCGCCGGTATCTGGGCCGGATCTCGGGTCCGCTGCTCGACCGGATCGACCTGAAGATCGAGCTCGAGCCGGTGGGCCGCAAGGAACTGCTGAACGACCGTAACTTCGCCGAGTCCAGCCGGACTGTCGCGGTGCGGGTGGCGGAGGCCAGAGACCGGACCGCCCGCCGGCTGCGGGGCACCCCCTGGCGCCTGAACGGTGAGATCCCCGGCTCGGAGCTGCGCCGGACCTGGCCGCCCGCGCCGGGCTCGCTGACCGTGGTGGACCGCGCCTTGGAGCGCGGCCAGATCACCGCCCGCGGCGTGGTGAAGGTCATCCGAGTGGCCTGGACCCTCGCGGACCTGGCCGGCAAGCCGCGCCCGGCCAGGGACGAATGCCACGCCGCGCTGGGCCTGTGGCTCGGGGTACAGCGATGACCCCCGGCCACCGGCTGACCCCCGACGGACAGCTGAGTTCGGACCAGCGGCTGAGCCTGGACGAGCAGCACCTGGCCCGGGCCGCGCTCACGTACCTGGCCGAGCCCGGCGATCCCGCGCTCGGTGCGCTGCTGCAGATCTGCGAACCCGCCGAGGTGCTGGCCGCGATCAAGGCGAACATGCTGCCTAGGATCGGTCCCGGATGCGGTGACAGCCCGGCCAGCCGGCGCGCGCTGGTACGCGCGCTTGCCTGCTGGCGGATCCGCCTGCCCGAGCTGCCCGACGACGCAGGCATCGCGACCGCCTGCCGGGACGACATCCGGCTGATCTGCCCGGGTGATCCGGAGTGGCCGGCTGGGCTGGATGAGCTCGGCTCGGCCCGCCCGTACGCACTATGGCTGCGAGGCCACGCTGACCTAGGTCTGGCCTGTCTGCGTTCGGTGTCGATGGTGGGGTCGCGGGCCGCCACCGGATACGGCACGCACGTGACGCGCGAGATCGCCGCCGACCTCGGCGAGCGAGGATGGGCGATCATCTCGGGCGGGGCCTACGGCATCGACGCCGCCGCGCACCGCGGCGCGCTGTCCACCGGCGGCGTGACCATCGCCGTCTTGGCCTGCGGCGTCGACTACCCCTACCCGGCCGGCCACGCGGACCTGTTCGCGGAAATCGCCGGCCAGGGCCTGGTCATGAGCGAGTGGCCGCCGGGCCGCCATCCCGCGCGCCTGCGGTTCTTGACCCGCAACCGGACCATCGCCGCGCTCACCGACGGCACCGTGGTCGTCGAGGCAGGCGAGCGCAGTGGCGCGCTGAACACCGCCCGGCACGCGGCCCAGCTCGGCAGGCCCCTGATGGCCGTCCCCGGCCCGGTGACCTCGGCCCAGTCGGCTGGGTGCCACCGGATTATCCGGGAGTGGGGCGCCACCTGCGTCACCCGAGCCGACGACATCATCGAGATGCTCTCACCGCTAGGCCTCACCGATGCACCAGCCGCGGCCGGGGCGCCGCCACTTCCCAGCCCGGGCGCCATTCCTTCGCGCGACGAACTCGACCACGACAGCGCCCGGGTCCTGGACGCGCTCCCGGCCCGCGGCGCCGCGGGAACCTCGACGATCGCAGCCGAGGCCGGAGTGGATCTCGACACCGTGCTGCGCTGCCTCGGTCTGCTTGCGGGCTCCGGCTTCATCGAGCGCTGTGATCGCGGCTGGCGCCTGCGCAAGCCGTTAGCCCGAGCTCATCCGACCGCAGCGCCGACCTCGTCCTCCATGTCGAACTCGAGCTCGGCGGTGCGGTCCCGGGCGGCGTCCTGCAGGCCGTACCGTTCGACGTGATCCGGGTCGGCGAGGCTGATCGTCCGCAGGCCCTGCCGGGCGAGTCGCTCGTTGATCTCCTCGAAGTGGTCGCGAACCAGCTGCTTCTCGGCGTCGGTGACCTTGCCCTTGTGCGGTTTGCCCGCGTGCTCGACGGTGCCGTAGTCCAGCCGGTCACCGCGCGAGCCGTTGCCGTTCGCTGACGTCCGCGGGGTGCGCCGCACCGGCCGGGCGGCGATCAGGAGCTGCTCCATCGGGTTCTCCGTGGCCAGCTTGTCGAAGGCGTCAGCCTCCATGACAATGCGGCGCGGCTCCAGATCGTCGGGCAGGTACAGGTCCACGACCGCGACCCGCAGCGCGGCCTGCTCGATGGCTTCGGCCTCGTCGGTCAGTGCCTCGATCTCGACCGGGCCGTCAACCAGCTCGGGGTGTTCGTGCACCACGATGCGTGCCAGCGCGTCGTCATGCGTGATGAGCTGGCCGCTCAGGTCGCTGAACCGGACAGTCTTCTGACCCATGCTCGATCCCTCTCTAGGCGCTGCTTCGAGCGCGTGCCCCGGCCTCGCCGGGGAACGCATGGCTCACCCTGCCGCACGGCTTGCACCTTGTCAAACTTCAGTTCGATCGGCGTGTCGCCATGCGAAATTACTCGCGATGGCCGTGTCGCCCGCCCCATCCCGCTCGCGTGCTGGTCAAAGGTGCAAACTGAGCTCATGGCAGATGCCCAGGATCCGCTGTCGGCCCCGATGGCCGAGGCGCTCGCCGCCTTCGAGCGCCACCTGCGGGCCGAGCGCTCGCTGTCGCCGCACACGGTCCGCGCCTACCTCGGCGACGTGAGCTCGCTGCTCGAGCACGCGCACCGGGCCGGCGTGCAGGCGGTCGACGGCCTGGATGCCACGCACCTGCGCGGCTGGCTGGCCAGCCAGCACGCCTCCGGCGCGGCGCGGACCACGATGGCGCGGCGCGGGGCGGCGGCGCGGACGTTCACCGCCTTCGCGTACCGCAGCGGCTGGCTGACCACCGATCCCGGCCCGCAGCTGGGGACGCTGAAGACCCGCCGGACCCTGCCCCACGTCCTCCGCCAGGACGAGATACGCACCGTCCTGGACGCTGCCGCCCGCCACGCCGATCTGGCCGCCCCAGCCAGAGCCGCAGCCAGAGCCGCAGCCAGAGCCGCAGCCAGGGCCGCAGCCAAGGCACGGGCCGAGGCAGTGACCAAGGCGCCCACCGCCCCGACCGAGGCCGCGACCGGGCGGCCCAAGGCGGCACGCACCGGGACCGCACCCTCCGAAGCCGCGGTTGCCCTGCGCGACGCCGCGGTCCTCGAACTGCTCTACGCGACCGGCATCCGCGTCAGCGAGCTGTGCGGGCTGACCCCGGACAGTTTCGACTACGCCCGCCGGACCGTCCGGGTCCGCGGCAAGGGGGACAAGGAGCGCACCGTCCCGGTCGGCGTGCCGGCGCTCCGTGCGGTCACCCGCTGGCTGGAGGCGGGCCGCCCCGCCCTGGCCACTGCCAGTAGCGGAACGGCGGTGTTCCTCGGCGCGCGCGGCGGCCGGCTGGACCCGCGCACCGCCCGCCGGATCGTGCACGAGCGCCTGCGCGAGGGGGGAGCGACCCGTGAGGTCGGCCCGCACGGCCTGCGCCACAGCGCGGCCACGCACCTGCTCGAAGGCGGTGCTGACCTGCGCAGCGTCCAGGAGATCCTCGGCCACTCCTCGCCCGCGACCACCCAGATCTACACCCACGTATCGATCGAGCGCCTCAAGTCCAGCTACCGCCAGGCCCACCCCCGAGCCTGAGCCCGCAAGCCGGCCAGCCCGCGAACCCGCAAGCGCAGCGAGCCCCGGAGCGCAGCGAGCCCGGCAAGCGGCAGCAGCAAGCCCCGCAAGCGCGGCGGGCTCCCCGGACGCCGGAATATCCAGCGCCGCACAGCGTTGAACACTATTGGCGAATTTCTCGCCAGACCAGCTCCCGCCAGCCCAGCCGCGAATACCTCATCCGCGAGGCAAGAACACCTCGCCGGCGAGGAACCCGCCCAGGCCCGGGTGCTGGGCAAAGTCAAGTATCCTTGATAACGGTCGCCGCAGCCGCGCCGCGTAGGCGTGTGCTCGGCGGCTAAATCGCGTGCCCGCTTGCTCGCCGGGCGCCGGGGCCGCCTCACCGGGGCTACCGGGGTCACCGGAGCAACGAGCGGGACGCGCCGCTCGGTCCGCCGGCCACCAGGCCGGCCGCAGGCGCGTCAACCCACGGGCACCAGGAAACAACCGAGCAGCGCCGTAGCACACGCAGCGCGAGCAGCGCGGAGGCGGCGCACGAAGGAAGGGACCGTGCCAGTGGCTCAGGTCGTCACCATGAAGCAGCTCCTGGAGAGCGGTGTCCATTTCGGGCACCAGACCAGGCGCTGGAACCCGAAGATGAAGCGTTACATCTTCACCGAACGCAACGGCATCTACATCATCGATCTCCAGCAGTCGCTGGACTACATCGACCGCGCCTACGAGTTCATCAAGGAGACCGTCGCCCACGGCGGCACGATCCTGTACGTCGGCACGAAGAAGCAGGCCCAGGAGGCGATCGCCGAGCAGGCGCGCCGGGTCGGGATGCCGTTCGTGAACCAGCGCTGGCTGGGCGGGATGCTGACCAACTTCTCCACCGTGTACAAGCGACTGCAGCGGCTCAAGGAGCTGGAGGAGATCGACTTCGGCGACGTGGCCGGCTCCGGCATGACCAAGAAGGAGCTCTTGCACCTGCGGCGCGAGCACGACAAGCTTGACCGGACGCTCGGCGGAATCAGGGACATGGCCAGGGTGCCGAGCGCGATCTGGGTGGTCGACACCAAGAAGGAGCACATCGCGGTCAACGAGGCGCGCAAGCTCGGCATCCCCGTCGTTGCCATCCTCGACACCAATTGCGATCCGGACGAGGTCAACTACCCGATCCCCGGGAACGACGACGCGATCCGCAGCGTCGCCCTGCTGACCAGGGTGGTCGCCGACGCGGTAGCCGAAGGGCTGATCGCCCGGGCCGGCGCGGCCAGCGCGGATGAGAAGCCGGCCGGCAACCAGCTGGGCACCGAGGAGCCCCTGGCCGAGTGGGAGCGCGAGCTCCTGCAAGGCTCGACCACCGAGGCCGCCGGGACCGCCGGGGCCGCCGGGACCGCCGGGACCGCCGGGACGAACGGAGCCACCGGGGCGACCGCGAGGACCGGACGGACCGCAAGGACCGAACGCGCCACCGCGCCCGTGACCCCGCCCGACGCGGCGATCGTGGCCGCGGCCGAGGCCGAGGGCCCAGCCGACCTGGAGATCAACGCCGAATCGGTGCCGGGCAGCGAAGCCGATGCCGCGGCCGACCAGGCCGACGA
>Ga0335074_10015419_pt1 | contig 10737 bp, 16 predicted proteins | sample Lox_Sample_23_FD_206715 | JGI IMG/M metagenome (GOLD analysis project Ga0335074, IMG submission 206715) | Soil microbial communities from Loxahatchee National Wildlife Refuge, Florida, United States - Lox_Sample_2.3 | ecosystem: Environmental > Terrestrial > Soil > Wetlands | place: USA... | reverse complement strand
GCATGCGCCTGATCGGCGAGCCGGGCAGCCTCGTCCGCCAACTGGTTCGGGTTCATTCCGTATCTCCGGTAATCAGGCAGCCTGGCTTTGTTGCTCGGCGAACTGCGCGTGCACCACGGCGCCACCGCGTGTCAGCATCACCCCGCGCACGATGTCGTCGTCCGGCGGCAGCCGCGGCGCCTTTGCCTCGTTGTCCCAGAAGGTGGAAAGAAACGTCAGCAGGTTGCGCGCGTAAAGCGAGCTGGCCGCCACCGGGATGCGCCCCGGCCAGTTATGATACCCGAGGATGGTAACGCCGTTCGCCGTCACGGTGCGCTCGCCGGGGATGGTGGATTCGCAGTTGCCGCCGGCATCGGCCGCCAGATCGACAATCACGCTGCCCGGCCGCATGCCGCCGACCATCGCCGCGGTGACGATCACCGGCGCGCGGCGGCCCATCACCAGCGCCGTGCAGACCACGATATCGTTCTTCGCGATCGTGGTGGCCATCAGCTCCGCCTGCTTGCGGCGGAACTCGTCGCTCATCTCGCGCGCATAGGCGCCGGTCTGCTGCGCCGTCTCGGCGTCTTCCACCCCGACAAAGCTGGCGCCGAGGGACCGTATCTCCTCCTTCGCCGCCGGCCGCACGTCGGTCGCCGAGACGATGGCGCCCAGCCGCCGCGCCGTGGCGATCCCCTGCAGTCCGGCGACGCCTGCCCCGATGACGAAGAGCCGCGCCGGGGGCACCGTCCCCGCCGCCGTCATCATCATCGGGAAGCCCCGCTGGAACGCCCCCGCCGCCTCGATCACCGCCCGGTACCCGGCGAGATTCGCCTGCGACGACAGCACGTCCATAGCCTGCGCGCGGGTAATGCGGGGCAGCAACTCCAAGGCCGCTGCGTCGATACCGGCCTCCGCGAGGGTGGTCACGATGCCGGGTTCGGCGAAGGCGTTGACGATGCAGACCAGCAGCGCGCCGCGCGGGATTTGGGCCAGGATGTCGGGGAGCGGCGTCTGCACGGCGAAGATGATGCCTGCGCCTGCGAGCGTGGCCGGCGGGTCGGGGGTGATCTCGGCGCCGGCGGCAGCGAAGTCGGCGTCCGGAATGGCGGCGGAGGCGCCGGCACCGGTCTCGATCGCGACGGTCAGCCCAAGGCCGACGAGCCGCTTGACGGTTTCAGGGGTGGCGGCCACGCGCGTCTCGGACGCGCGGCGTTCCTTCAGCACCGCAAGGCGCATCCGTTCATCCTTCAGGCAAGGTCGGGAGGGTATGCGCGAAGGGGCGCAGGGGTGCAAGGGCGGGCATGGCCACGTTGGCAGATGCGGTTTGGCATTATCGGCGGGCGTATCCCATTTGAGTTTACTGATCGTTGACGGCGAATTGCTTCGGACACGACGGCAGCTTTCGAGCAATTCGAGCTCAAGCCGATGCCTGATAATCCCCGAGCCGTCATCGTAGATTTCTGAAAGCGACAATTAAGGAGAATGGGCTTCCGGTCTCCCCAAAAATCGCATTGAGCACCTTCCGCGATGAGGCGGTCGACATAGTCGTCTTCCATCGGCAATCCCGTCAGAAGATAGACCGGAGTGTCTGGCGCGACTTCCCGCACATGATCCAAGACGGCTCGTCCGTGAATAACGTCCCCGTCCAGTTGTCCATGACTTGTCGGTATACGCTGGTCGAGCACAACCAGATCGAACGCGCTCCGGTCCACTAACTTCATCGCGGTATCGCGATCGGATGCGACATCAGCGCCGTGTCGCCAAAAATCTTCCGTAGTTCAGGAAGAACCCGCGCAATCCGACCTAGCTCGTCCTCGCGCTCGCGGCCCCAACGTCATGGCCGGCCTTGTGCCGGCCATCTCCGGCCAGTTCCGGGACATCGGCGACGGCGGTAGAGCGTCATTCTTTCGGGCTCCTGGTATTACGGTTCTCATCGGCGACGGGAAGGCATGCCTCGACCGCATTTCTCAAGCCATTGGTGACGGCGATCGTGATCAAGGCGGGGTCCGCCTGAACGAGCAGGGGCGTCGGTCCTGCAAAACTGATCCCGCATCTCGTATGTTCAAGATCGTGCGGAAGGCAGTCTCTCACTAGAGGCGCCAAGTCGAACTCTTCATATGCCCGCAGGTTTGGCTGCGTTGTATAGCTTAGTGATTGCTTCGATCTGCAACTTGATCTGCACGATGCGTGCCCTCGTCTGTCTTTCGTCGAAGTTCACGATATCGGAGCATGCTGACTGTTCAATGTCTCCGATCAGTGGGTTCAATTGATGGAGAATAATCCCAGTTCCAACTTCCCGGATGATGCGACTCTGAGCCTGGATTATGCGATTATGGCCGGTGCCGGTTACCCCGAGACGGCCGGATAGGCTCATCCATCAGAGCTGGCCCAGGGATCGATCAGCCGGATCCCGCAGCCAGCAAAGTCCTTGAGGTTGCGCGTGGCGATGGCCTGCGCGCCGTAGGCGCTCGCGGTTGCGGCGATCATGGCGTCCTCGACCGCAATCGGTTTGCCGGCAGCCTCGCGGGCGTGGCGGATATCGCCGTAGAGGGCAGCGCAGACCCGATCGAATCGCAAAATCTGATCCTGGAACCCGGTGTCTAAGAAAATCTCGAGCCTTGCAATCAGGTCGTCGCGCTTTCGGCCTGCGGGCATACGCGCTAAGCCATAGCGGATCTCGGCCTCGCAGACCGCCGCTGTAAACACCGTCTCAGGCGCCAAGCCGCTCACATAAGCCACGACCGCAGGGTGCGGTTCCGTCCTGACCAGCTCCGAGATGACATTGGTGTCGAGAAGGATCACCGCCGGGCTGATCTCTCGTACTCGGGGCTGGAGAAGTCGGGCGGGCTGCTCTCCGGTGCCGAGCCTCGCGACGGGATATCAAGGTCGACGCCGCGCTCGGGGCCGAACAGGCGCCGGGCAAGGGCGGCGAGATTCTCCCGTCTCGGAGCCTCTTGCCGGGCAACTGCGGTGCGTAGGAGCTCCCGGGCTTCCTCTTCCAGGGAACGGTGATGTGCCGCGGCGCGCGCCTTGAGGCGAGCGTGCAGCGTCTCATCAACGTTTCGGATCAGCACACTGGCCATCGATACCTCGCGAAGTCACCATGCTAGCAGGTGCTAGCACCTGACTTCAACCAACTGGAACTCTCGGTAGTGTCCCAATTTCAGGCCAGACCGTCTTTTGCCGCTCTGCAACGGATGCAAATGACGGGTCCATCAGGGACGAAGGAGCCGTGTTCCCCTTCGCAGCATGCGCGCCCGCAGCGGCCGCAGTACCGATCAGTCAATCTCGCGCGCCCGAAGAACGCCCAACAGATACGGCATGGCACCCAGATGCTTTGGCCGATCTTGGTTTTATCGTCCGCGCCTGTTTTGCCGTATTCCGTCAGATCAGACTGAGACCACGGCAAACCACCACCGCTCATCTTTTTCTCTCCTTGTGCTCCGCCACGATCGCCGCCCGCACCGCATCCAGTGGTGTCTTGATCGCCCCAAGCTGCAATACCGCGAAGAACCGCCGTCGGTCGCTGCCTTCGATCGGGCTGGACCAGGCATAGGCGCGAGTGGCGTTCGGATTGCCGAACTCGCGCTACATTGCCCTTGCGCCGTGGCGAGCGATCCCCACCGCGTGCCCTACCAGGCCCGTCGCCGGAGCGGAGAAGCGGCTCTCAACCTAACCGAGAAGCGTTGGTCAGAAGGCAGGCTCGGTTTTCCACCGCAAGGCTTGGCGCTAACAGCTCTCGGAACGCCCTAATAAGACAGCCGCCCGACTCGCATCCACGCCTGAGCCACTGCACCACAACGGGTAAGCGTCCGATAGACCCCAGACGTGCCCAACGCCCACCTCCCTCCGCCACGACGCCTCACGACCGCCCCCACCTGCGCCCGCAAAGCCTCATGGCACGTCATCTATAATAACACTTGCCCACCATCATACCTAACGGCTACACTCCCCACCGCCATGCCCCACACCAACACCCCACCCAACACCGAACCCCTCGCCGCCAGGCTCCCGCCCGGCGTCTACTACCAGCTCGTCCACACCTTCTGCCAAGCTCTCCCGCCCCCCTTGTCCGACACCCCCGAACACCTCGCCCTCCGCAACCAGGCCGCCATCGTCCACGTCGCCGCCCTCCAACCGGCCAACCTCGCCGAAGCCGAGCTCGCCGCTCTCCACGTCATCGCCCTCCAGCAGGTCAAGTCGGCTGTGCGTCTCGCCGAGGACCCGGCGACGCCCCTCTCCAAGGTCATCCAATGCCGCGCCCACGCCCTCGGCAACATGCGCCAGGCGCAGGGCGCTCTCCGCGCCCTCGAACGCATGCAGGCCCGCCGCCAGAAGACCCAGGCGAACGACGAAGCCCGCGACTACGCCGCCACGCTCAGCACTCACGCCCTCTCCCAGATGACCGAGGCCCTGAACGCCCCGCCCCCTCCCCCGCGCCCCAGCCGCTCCTGGCAAGCCCCCGAACCGACCACGGACGTCGGCCCCGAAGAAGCACCCTCCCCTTGCGGGAGGGGGTTGGGGGAGGGGGCTGCGCCCACAGACAACTCTCCGCCCAGCGGACCAGCAGAAGACACCGACAGTCATCAGCTCGTTCCACCTCCCGAAGATAAGCAGCCCGCCCTTCCTCACAGCCGGTCGCCTGATTGGCCATGGCCCGAACGCCCGCACTACCAAAACGGCACTTTCGTCCCAACCGATGTCGGGGCTGACGCGCTACAGTGCCCGACAGCTACCTCGCGCACATCTGGACATTGGCCGACAGGATAGCGGCAGGGGTGCCGCTTCAGCCGCCGGACATCGGCCCGGATCCCCGCCGGCGGTCCTCCCGCTGCCGATCCCGCTCCGCGTCAACCAGCGGGCTTTCCCCGCCTTGGCTCAGCCGTCGCGGGGCACGGCCGCCCGTTCAGCGGCCCAAGCCAGATGGCGACAGCTCATGCTCGGTAGCGACACTGTCGATCCAGGCAGCAATCTCGACCTCGGCGACCCAATCTTGCGGAAGAAGCCCGCCCTCGAGCTTGACCCGAGGGTCACCGCGCAGGCCGCGACGGGCGAGTCTCACCACATGATCCGTCATCTCGCACGCAACGAAACGAGACGCCGATGAGACTCGCCACCTCCATCGAGGCTCCGTGGCCCTCTGAGAGTCGTTCACCAAGCCGCCTCCAGCAACTCCCGCACCACCGCCGGCCCCTCGATCCGACGCGGATTAGTATGCACCCACCGGTCGTGCATCGACTCCTGCGCGATCGCATCGAGTTGCACCCGCTCCACCCCCACATCCCGCAGCCGACCCGGCAGCCCGAGCCCCGCCACCAGCTCCGCAACAACATCCCCCGCCGCCGCACCCGTCCGACCCAGCGCCTCGCTCACCCACCCCTGGCGCACCCCGTTCATCGAAGCGTTGAACCGCAGCACGTGCGGCAGCATCACGCACGACGTGTAGCCGTGCGGCACCCCCGCCGTGCCGCCCAGCACATGCCCGATGCCATGGCTCGCCCCCATCGGCACGCTCCCCTGCGCCCCGGCGACCGACAGCCACGCGCCCATCTGGCAATCCAGCCGCGCCGCGAGATCCGCCGCATCCCGATGCACCGCCACCAGTCCGCGCGACAGCAGCCGCAGAGCGTGCAGCGACGCACCATCCGCGAACGCTTGCGGTGCCACCGAGCAGACACCCTCGACCGCATGGTCCACCGCGCGTACCCCGGTGGACAGGAACAACCAAGCCGGCGTGTGGCGGGTGATCGCCGCATCCAGAATAACGACGCGCGGCACCATCAGCCTGTGGCCGAAGCTCTGCTTCACATGCCGCTCGCTATCGGTGCACCCGGCGAAGGCATTGAACTCGCCCGCCGACAGCGTCGTCGGCACCACGATCGATCGGATCCCGGGCGGCTCGACGTGCGGCCGGTGCGTGCTTCCATCGGCCTCGATCTTCGCCGCGAACCGGTCGAGCTGACCTGGTTCGGTCACCTCGTTGCCCAGACACAGCCCGACCATCTTCGCCGCATCGGTGACCGAGCCGCCCCCGACCGTCACCAGCAGATCAGCCTTTGCTGCCCGCGCGGCGTTCGCGGCTGCCACCACGTCGGTGCGCGGCGTATGCGCCCCGATCTTGGCCCATACGCCCTCCAGCCGATTGCCCAGCACCGCGTGAAGCTGCTCGACCACATCCGTCTCGCGTGCCAGCGTCCCGCTCGCCAGCACGAACACCGCGCGCGCATCCAGCCGCTCGACCTCGCGCCCAAGCGCCGCCGCGAACGGCTCGCCGTGGACCACCCGATCCATGGCCGGGAACTGAAAGACGCCGGACATGGCCCGTTACCGGCAGAACGCGGCGAGCGCGTCCGTCTCGCGATGGTCACCAACGTAATCTTCAGCGACACGCTCGTAGAACCGCGCCGCCGCGTCGAACAACTGCCCCGCCGCCGCGTCCTCGCCGGTGAACCCGGCGATCTCTTCCATCTCGGCGACCCAGCGATAGGCCTTCGAGAACATGTTCGGCGTGCCCCGCGTCAGCCAAGCCAGAAGCTGCGGCTGGCTCGCCTCCAGCTCCCGCCGAAGAAACTCCGCAGTGCCTCCGCGGGTCGCTGCCAGCATCATCATCGAACCCAGCGCGGTGAAGCCCTTGGTGATCCCCGCGTACGACATCTTCATCGCCGAGGCGACGCCGACCGCTCCCGGCAACACTGGCATCACCAGCCCGTACTCCTCCAGCACCGCGACCCGCTCGGCCTGCGGGCCAGACAGGTAGATTTTCGTGGCGCGGCTCCCTGGCTTGGGTGGCCCGCCGATGATGCCGCCATCGACAAAGGCGCAGTCGGTCGCCGCGATCACCTCGGCGATGCGCCCGACGGTCTCGGGGTTCACCGCGTTGCAATCGACATAGACCGGACGGCGCGACGCCCGGCCAAGCACCGGGCTCAGTCGTCGCGCCAGCGTCAAGGCATCACCGGGCGGCAGGATCGACAGGATGATGTCGGCCTCGGCAATCCCCTCGTCTGTCGCGGCCGCCATGCCGGCTTCCCGTGCCCGCCCCGCTGTTGCCTCGCTGCGGCCGGCGAGCGACGTCCGCACCTCGATCCCGTTCACGGTCAGGCAATGCGCAACGGCGCTGCCCATGGCGCCTGGTGATATGACGGCAACAACTGGTTTCATGTCTGCCTCCTGCGATCCGTCAGCCAAGCCTTCAGGATCGGCGGGCGGAAAGCAACCGCGCCGACCGCCGCTCGGTTGCGAACAGCAGCGCCCCGGCGCCCAGGATCAGCCCCGCCCCCGCAAAAGTCGCCGGCGACGGAATGTTGCCCCAGATCGCGTACCCCAGGATGAATGCCCACAGCAGCGCCGTATATTCGACCGTCGCCATGACCGACGCGGCCGCGTGCCGCGCCGCCTCATACAGGCTGAACTGCCCCAGGCCGCCGAACACGCTCAGCAGCAGAAGCAACACGAATTCGCTGCCCGACGGCGTGCGCCACTGAATCGCGCAGCCGACCCCGGTACCCGCCAGAAAGATCATGTTGGTAAAGAAAATCTGCAGCAGCGACGTCTCACGCCGTGCGATCTGACGCATCAGGATCACCGCGTAACCCCACTGCGCAGCGGCGAACAGCACCAGCAGCGTCGGCACCGAAATACGCACGCCCCAGGGGTTGGTCACCACCAGCACGCCGGCAAATCCTACCAGCACGGACAGCCAGCGCGCTCCGTTGACCCGTTCGCCCAGCAAGGGCACCGCCATCACTGTCACCATCAAAGGTGCCGCGAAATAGAGGCTGAGAAGCTCCGCGAGCGACAGGGCACGGGCGGCCGTATAGTAGCAAAGCCAGGCGGTCAGCGTGATCACGCCCCGGAACATGAGCGCGCCCTTCATCGGCGTGGCGACCGCGCGCTCCAGCAACCGGCGCCGCCCGACCGCCAGACAGGCGACCGCGATCACCGCGCTGCGGACGAACAGCACCTCCCACACCGGCAGGCTGGCCACCAGCCATTTGATGCTGGCGTCATGGACCGAGAACAACGCATAGGCCAGCACCCCCAACCCCACGCCCAGAATCCACCTCTCCCGCTCTGCGGGAGAGGTCGCCGCGCGCAACGCGGCCGGCGAGGGTGCCGCAACCCCGATACCCTCACCCACTTCTCCCACAACCCGCAGCCGCTCCTCTCGATGCATCGCTCCGTTGACGCGCGGCCGCCCAAAGCGTGGAATGCGGAACAACGAACGGCGCATGATCTTGCCTTTAAGGCATCGCCACCCCGCCCGCGATCCGATACCGGAGCTACCCAGCTATTCCATGCCACGCGCCCGCCGGAAGATAGCCTTCCTCCTGGCCGCGCCCGACCGCGGCGCCATGATCGCGAACCGTTTCGACGATCTGCGGGCCGGCAACGATACATAATGGCGATGCACCGGCGCTCATGTCTCGGTGCGAGACGCAACACAACCGCAAGGAGGACTACCATGATCGTCGATCTCCGCATCTACACTTGCAAACCCAACCGGATGAACGACTTCGTCGCGCTGTACAAGGAAATGGGCTGGCCGTTGCAGCAGAAATATCTCGGCCGGTGCATTGGCTGGTTCACCACCGTCGAGGGGCCGCTCAACCGGGTGGTGCATCTCTGGGCCTATGACAGCCAGGCCGACCGCGAGGCCCGGCGCAACGCGATGGCGGCCGATCCCGCCTGGCAGGCATTCCTCAAGCGCGGCGCCGAGCTGGATGTGCTGGTGAACATGGAGAACCGCATCCTGCGGCCGACCGACTTCTCACCGTTGCAGTAGAGACGATCAAGGCAACCAAGTCCACCTTCATGCCGCGGCATCCCCACCCGCCGCCGGTTGGAGAGCTGCGCAGTGGCCCACTTCTTTGAATAATGTCATCAACCAGCGGTCTCGCGGCGGTGAACTTCTTTCTTGCCGACGTGCAGGGAGGACTCGGGCCGTTTCTCGCGACCTGGCTTGCCGGGGCGGCACGGCAGGGGACCTACGAGGCTTGTGCCAGCCGGACCAACGCGACCTCGCGCTTGCGCCGGTCGCGCTCCTGCAGCTCGCGGGCCGCCTCTCCGAACGTCGGCGGTGGGCCGGGGTTTACCGCCACCCCGCCGGTCTCCGACGACCACAGGAGCTGGAAATCGAAGCCGAGCAGATCGGCCCGCTCGACCGCGGACTTCAGCACATCGGTGCAAAGCAGCACGGGCGTGTGCCGCAGCAGGCCGAATACAATGGGCGGTTGCGCCAGCGTCTCGGGCTTGAATGCCCAGCGGGTGATCTCCATCCATTACCCTGGCGGAACGGATGGCTCGGCCGGGACCCCCTCGATCTTCTCCTGGTCGACGCCGTCGATCTTCACAGTGCAGTTGAACCACTGGTAGTCGAAACTGCCGAGCCGGACCGGCAGGAATTCCCCGTAGGGAGATAACAGCTCCCCGAGGGCGTCGCGCGCGCGCCGGTTCAGCAACAGGCCGCGGCCGGGCGTCGTTGCTGAACACACGCAATCCACCGGAACGAAGTCGCGGTCGGGCTCGACCAGCATAGTTGGAATTCGCCAGTTCGCCGAGTTTGGCTTGCCCGCGGCCTCGCCCCAGAAACGGACCAGCGATTCCTCAACAATTGGCAGGGCGCAATAGGCGCAATCGGCGTCGACGCGATAGATATTCATGGCCCGTATCCTCGCCAGTCATACACGCCGCTGAGGTCCGGCCTGGGCAGCGGCCGTTCGGGTGCGCGCAGGGTCTGCTCCAGGGCGATGGCCCGCGGATCGCCCAAACCCTGGACGAGAGTATCCGAGGTGCGGCGCAGGTAGTTCAGCACGGCCGCCCGGCCGGCGCTGCGGCCGCCATCCTCTGCCGCCCTGGTCGCGGCCTGATCCGCGAGGTCCATCTGCCCTCTGATCCAGGTGTCGTATTGCTGGTCTGCCATGCCATGCACATTCTCGCCGCGATGGTAGTCGGCCGGAAGGATCGCGGCATCCGTCGGGTCGTGTATGCTGATATCCCATTTCGCCAGCACGTCTCTGGCACGCTGCGCCTCCGGATCGGCGTATGGCACGGTGTGATGGATCTCCAGCGGGGATTGGCCGGGCTCATTCAGCCCCGACTTGAGCGCTGGGTTGGCCTTCCCGAGCAGGTCCGCAACTGCCCGCGATATTCGAGCGCGCGCCACTGCTCGACACCGTCATGGAGCATGTTGCCCGTGCCCTCGACGGTGCTGTCCATGCCGTGCTGGATGCTGCGCGCCAGCCCATCCACCGCCGCGTCATCCGGCGTGCCTCCGGAAGCAGGAGGTGCTCCGGGAGCCGCAGGGATGGGCAGAAGCAACTGCGCCTGCTCGACCGGCTGTCCGTCGGCCTGGACTTCATCCAGGGCCCGGGCAAACCCGTCCCCGCCCGTCGCATCCTGGTCGGGCAGAGCGCCGACAGGGGTTATAAGCCGACAGGCGTTATAACTGCATCCAGTTCAAGTGCCATGTGCCTCCCCCGCATACGACCCGGGACCTTAGGGAAGCTGGGCAAAAACCGGACAGCGACGCCATTCAAGACCGCGGAGTCACAGGAGGTTCACTCTCCTCCTCCGGAGCTGCTCCGGGCGGGTCTGCCCCTTACAGACCGACAGGGTGCCTGGCGCAGGCCCTAATCAATCCACGGAGAAGCTGGTCCCGCAGCCGCAGGCCGATTTCGCGTTCGGGTTGCGCACCGCGAAATGGCTGCCCATGAGCTCGTCGGTGTAGTCGAGCTCGGCGCCCGCCAGCAGATC
>Ga0335074_10015418_pt1 | contig 10737 bp, 6 predicted proteins | sample Lox_Sample_23_FD_206715 | JGI IMG/M metagenome (GOLD analysis project Ga0335074, IMG submission 206715) | Soil microbial communities from Loxahatchee National Wildlife Refuge, Florida, United States - Lox_Sample_2.3 | ecosystem: Environmental > Terrestrial > Soil > Wetlands | place: USA: Florida... | reverse complement strand
CAACCCAAAACTCTGCCACATGTGCCGCCTAGTTAGGCCACTAAACTGCACAACCGGGAAGGCGAAAGGGTGCCCCGGTTTCAAATTGCTGGCAGTGGCCTTTTGGAACTTGGTACCAGCTGACGCAACGACAGCACTGCTCAATCTGTCGTCTTGTCCTCTCGCTCATTGTTACCGACCCCGAAAAGAACACCCTCCACCCGCGTCATCGACCCAGAGATACAGGGCACGCAGCTGTGGGCTGGAGAGGCTCAGGCTACTGCTGGTGGGGAGACGGTGCTAAAGGTCGCATACGGGATGCAGGAGGTGGGAGATCTTAGAATCGTCACGGAGAGCAACTACACGACCGCTCTGCGCCAGGGGTGGGAAGCCAGGGAACAACAAGTCAGCTTCCAAGATTTTGTGAGCGGCACAAACGACTGGTTAGGCAAAGCTAGCAGCCGAGGTGATGCTCTCGACTCGGTGACTGGTCAGCAAGTCGATCTTCACCTGCTCAGGCGCTGGCTTACCGATTGCGAACTAAACCACGGCGAGGCGTGCAATAGTAGCCTATACTCGCGCTCCAACGCGGATCTGCCCCTGGTCCTCATCGACGTAATCGATAATTGCCTCGTGTCCGCCTCGTCAGGAGCCAAGTACTTCGCGTTGAGCTACGTATGGGGCGCCGTCGACATGTCTCCGACGCTGCTCGGGAACTACAAATCGCGCTGCCAGAAAAACTGCCTACCGCAACAGTTTCCCAACACCATCGCCGACGCTATCACCCTGGTCCGCGCACTTGACGAGCGTTACCTCTGGGTCGACGCCCTTTGCATCGTACAGGACGACCCCGAGCACAAGGAGCGTGACATCGCGCGGATGGACGTTATCTACTCCCACGCCTTTGCGACGGTGGTAGCCCTGCATGGCGCCAATGCGGACGCGGGTCTGCCTGGCATGAGGCCGGGCACCCGTTCTCCGCAACAAGTTGAGACGCTTGTGATAGACGCGGGGAGCGAGGACTTGGACTACAGCCCGGATACTAAGTCAGCACAAGGACGAGGAAAAGTCACCCTCCATTTGGTGGCAACTCCGCGACCTCTGGACCTCGTCCTCGGGACCTCGTGCTGGGAAACACGTGGGTGGACGTTCCAGGAGCGATTACTCTCGCGGCGGTGCCTCTACTTCTCGGACCGATACGTGTATTTCCAATGTGGCCGCTGGCGCGACAAGGTGCTTTCAGAGTGTGGTATAAACAGCACCCCGCGTAGCAAGCAGAGAGCCAATTCAGCTCTCGAGGCTTCCCTAAGTAACCCGCTAACTGATCTTTACCACGGCGGAGTCACTGGCTTAGATCCAGAGCAGAGCCTGGCCAAGACGTTTGCTACCTACGTGAGGCTCGTGGATAAATATACCGCTCGGAAATTGTCATGCGAGGCGGATATCATCAACGCCTTCATGGGAACCTTCGCCGCCCTTAACGAGCTATTCCAGAGTGATATCCTCTGCGGTTTGCCCGTGGCCGCTCTCGACCTTGCGATGCTCTGGGCGCCGGCCAGGCGGACACCACGGCGCGGACACACGATGCATACTCAAGGCTTTCAAAATATGGGAAGCGGGCATGCCCTCGGTCAGCCGGCGCTGGTACCCACTAACAGAAACACGGACGTGTTAGCTTGGGCCCCTCAGATGCAGACCTTCGATGACAGAGTGGATAGACGATTTCCCAGTTGGTCTTGGGTTGGTTGGACCGGGCCAGTCGAGTACAGGCTCTATTATGGGATGCCCCGTCATCTGCCGCTGCCCGCGTCGCTCATCGAAGAGTTTGTGATCGTTGTGGACGGGAAGGGGCTGCAGACCATACCTGGGCGGAAGCAGCAGCGAGTAGCTCTTACATCACAGGGCTGCCATTTAACTTCTGCTGCCCCTAAAGACTTTGCCGCGGACAAACCCATCGCGTCTCCCTCCCTCCCCAACGTCTTGCAATTCCTGGCTTCCACTGTGCCCCTGTCAACCTTTACTGTCTCCACAGAGCAAGAGTATATCTCCACCACCGACCACATCCACTCCTCTAGCCAGCAAGCGGTACACCATATCCTCGACGGCAAAGGCAAACGCTGCGGGCTATGGTGGGAGCAGGCCGGGTATCTGTATGTGGGGCGAGGGCTGAACGCGGAAGCGGAGAGCAAGATGATCCTGGTCGGCGTCAGTCGGCACGACGCCATTTGGGACAGCTGCGGACCCTATCGCGCCGAGGGAGAGATCAAGTTGTTCGATGAAAAGGTCTATCCCGTGAGCGGGACAGGAAGTGGCTTGATAAATGTCATTGCGGTGGATTTGGATATGGGCCATGAGTTCGGCGAGAGAATAACGGTTGCCAGGATTCATGCGCTCGCGTGGGAGGAGGCAGGGCCGGTGAAGAGGATGGTTCGGTTGGCTTGAACTTTTAGACGTCATCTGCGCTACGGCGTTTAGACCTCTGTCTCTCCAATCCGCTGTTCTGAACCAACCAAATCTGCTTGAAAAATTCTCTCGACATGCTAGCATCTGCTCATAGACGGCTTGACTCTCCAGATATCTTCTGGTCGCTGCAACAAGGGCAGACTTGCTCTGAGATTCTTCTAGGCCAATCTTCTCAAGTCTCTTTTCAACATTGAACCTGAAATACAGTCTGTCACAAGCAAGATCGCGGTGTTCCCGAGCAAATATCTCCGCTGTGTCCTCAGTGCCAACGCTCCTCCTTCAGATAGCGGAAGTACGGCACTCCAAGCGGCGGCAGGGAATAGGAACATCGAAGTAATTCAGATGCTACTTGACGCTGGTGCAGACGTCAAGTCCAGGATCCAGAACAGAAGGCAGCATATCAAAAAAGCTTGTGAAGTGATGATGGATGACTGTATGGACCTAGAACTGATCCACCAAGATCCTAACCCATGAGTTTTTAATTGTGAGAGGCGTTAAAAGAGGCCCAACTACGTCAATACACCATTCTAGAAAATTACCGAAGCCTTGCTTTGGGTTCCCTTTATAAATATGCCAGTTTCGCTTGAAGAAAGCTTTTAGTTCTGCGAAGAACTCTTCAATTGGATTAAGGTCCGGAGAGTATAGTGGCAGATATACAAGCTTTACTCCAGCATCATAACACATCTGCGAAATCCGCTCTGTTTGATGGATTGACGCATTATCCATGACAAGAACCGACTTTGGCTGAGGCCATTTACCACTCAAAGGAAGCAGCTGCTCGATGAAATCTTCGAAGGCAGTGCTGTCCGTGGAACCTTGAAATACGCGCGCGAGGATAATCCCATCTACTGCATATGCTGGCAATATTTGATATCTCTGCTCACGCTGGAATTGGGCAACTTGGGTGGGAGTCACCCTAAAAGGAGCCCAACCCGTCCGCCTAGACCCAACGCGTCTGTCGCAGCTAGACTCATCTACAGTGCTCGGGGAGAACTCCGAAATATTATGCAGGTATAAGTCTCGCAGATCGGCCTTCCGACCCTTTGGTACCCTGCGAATTTTCTTTTTGGTCCAACCCATAGAAGCTAATGCTCTTCCTACGCTAGAAGTTGTCACACGTACCCCGAACTCCTTCTACAGAAAGCCCACCATCTCGTACTAATATGACCCAGGATTTTCTTGTAAGAATTCACGTAAGGCATCTAGCATAGGAGGTGTAATGCTTCGTTTAAGACCGCCACCGTTTGGAGGGGCTTTAGTGTTCCTATAGACGTAGAGATTTAATCTTATGTTTCGGACTACGATAGGACTGCAACGCACAGCTTTAGCAATTTCAATATTCTTGCACTTACTGATGATCATATCACGAATCATCTGATGTGATGACTCTGAGATATTCGGTGCCATTCTAGAGAGCGGATTACCTTCGTGCTTTCTTGGATGCTCTCGTTAACAGGGACATATTTTTGCACAATGCGATTAAGGTTAAGGTTAGGCCTGTGCGTTGAGCCTTAACCTTAGGGTTTACAGTACTCAACCCCGCCCCGCAATACAATTCCTGTTCATTGAGTTTGTCCGCTCTATCAGAACTGCTGCCACTCACTCTGTCCTAGGCGTTATCGATAAACTCGAGTTCGATTATAGTTATAGAGGCCTGTTATACAGACTCCTTTGCTTTGTCCGGCATACTCGAAGATGACATCTACCACGCTCCAAGCCCTTTTTCGAAGTATTAACACAGCTTGCAAGAACACGGCCCACCTCGCTGTCTTCGCCAGATTCGACAACTAAGAGTTCCCAATCTGCTTAGCAATGATTTACACGCTCCTCAATGTAACCGTTGCTGAATTTCGGAGCAATGTATTGAAGTTTGTAGAGCCGGACTGAGTCTTCCAGCCAAAATTGTTTCAAGGGGGAAGTGTTATAGGGTCAAGTATAGAAGGGATAAGTGTGGAGCTTAGGGTGAGGTGGGGTAGGGAGGCGGGCAAGGAAGAACTTGTGCAAACAGATGAAGAGCGAAGGAGCGCGTTGTTAAAAATGAAGAATAGAAGATGGGCAGATTTGTTTTTAGTGATTTGCGATTTGAGCAGGTATGTCGAGGGTAGAGCTGTGGAGGAGAAGGGGAGAAGAGGCAAGAAGCATAACAATGACACGTCCAGCTAAATTCATTATTAAATCTCATTCTGATTAACCATACTTATTATCACAAGATGCGCTCCTTTGTGCTAGTGTCAGGTTTGGATTAGAAGTGCGTTATGGGAAGGTCTCTGGCCGGGTAGCACTTCACGATTAGACTAGGCTGAGTCTCCCATCAGTGTGGAGGATTGATATAATTTTGCGATGACCTGCAGGTGTGATTGTGACCTGTGGCAAGAGTACATACGTAGTCCACTCAAAGTGGTCTAGTACCACTGACTCCTCCAAACCCAGCAGTCTTCCCTCGATTACACAAAGGTTATCCGCATATTATACTGAAAGAATTGCTCATTAAATGAAGAATTCGCTATTCTTCACCATGTCCTCTTCCCAACCAATACAATCCCGAGCTTTATTATTGTACCAGTCGTCCTCTAGCTCTTCATCTTCATCCAAATAATCCTCGAGGTCATCCCTTGGTGCAGCAACCCAGTGATCATCCTTGTTGAGAACATGTGTACCTGCCATTGCTTCCATCATGATGACCTCATTCTAAGACTCTATCTCTTCATCAATACTCTGATCATCCCACCCAAGGGCCTTGGTCTTTGAATTCCCATTATAACTAGGTCTCTGCGACAGCGTGATCCGATTCTTTGTCGATTCGTAGAAATGAACTCGCCAAAATGCCTGTCCGGGCTGTCGCAGCTTGGCGCTGTAAACACCATACAAACCCGGCAACAACGCGACGTCCTGCTTGCAGTACTAGATGATTTCAGGTGTTAGGGGCCGCTCGTTGAAAACATCGTAGCGGCCACCCTTCTCAGGGGCAAACAGTCAACGGTCACGCTCTTTGGCAAGGCGCCATTCTGTCCTCGCTGCCGAAGAGATAGGGCTCTCTTTCTCAATGCACTTCGCTAGGCCAGAGACGAATTTCCGTGAGCCGGTCCGAAATGCGAGCTCCATGAGCTGAAGATCTTTGATGCCGTCAACAGAGATCTAGAAAAGACTAAATAGGGCATCTGAATCGTTGCGGATGTCGAAGACGACTTTGGGGATGGCTGAAGATTCCAGGACGGTTTTCAGTGAAGTTCCGCTATTGGTGGTGGTTGAGATGGCGGCCTCCCTAAGACTATGGATGTCGATAAGGTAGATCTTTTTGGTAGGAGCGATGTAGAGCGAGAGAATGGATATGGAGCCGTGACGGCCTAGTGCAATTCCCTCCAAGTTGATGTACAGCGAGGGAGGATCAACTGCAAGGTTGGCAATGCTGTCGAGCAGAGGCAGAAGACTCGCCTCTAAGTCTATGAATGTGACATTGCTTTAAGCCGATGTAGTTGACATGTTCGGTAGTGGATTCTTTCGATGTTGATCGTGATAATAGGAAAGGATAATATTAAGTTGAAGTAGTTGGGTGTACTACGCGATTATCGCCTCGCAGGGATATCGGTTACCCTTGCACTGCGCCTTGCCCAATAAGGTAAAGCCTTGCGCTGGTAAAAGTGGGGAATGTTTGGTTTCGGGTGCTTCGGTACTCACCTTCCCTTCCAGCAGTATCGGGAAGCGTAGTAGAACTCATCGCTTATTACCTTTCTCCATCTCAAACGCCACATGACATCTTCCACCATAGCGAGCATGGGCAGAGCAGCGCTTACCACCGTCGCCGGCAAGGCCGTGGGTCCCGTTGGGTACGGCATGTTGGGTAAGTAACCAGTTGCATGCTTTCTTCATTCCAGGGTGCTAAGGCCCAAGGCAAGCGTCTTAGCGAGCATGTGAGAATGCCATGTTGATACTGCGTGCTCCAGGTTTGACGATCCCATGGGCGCTTGTCGAATATCCGGTCGCGGTAAAAGCAATGAAGACGGCACTGGAGCAGGGTGCCAACTTCTGGAACGGTGTAAGTGCAGCCTTCTGAGTAAAAGAACAGCATCTCCATGTACCTCCTGTTCAGCTTGCGGGTCCATCAAGCAGAGACCAACCAGGAGAGCTAGGCTGACTCGCATGCAGAGCCTACACTACGGCACGCCTCAGGCGAATTCGCTGCATCTGATTAAGCACTATTTCGAACAGTATCCCGAGGACGCCAACAAGGTCGTGCTCAGCATTAAAGGCGCCTACCACCCGAAGGAAGGCCCCAACGGCAGCCCGGAGAGTATTCGCGCGTCTGTCGAGGAGGCCGTCAAGGTGCTGCCACCCAGCATCAAGCCTATCGACATTTTTGAATGTGCGCGGGTCGACCCCAAGGTCCCTATTGAGACCTCAATCAAGGCACTGGCTGAACTGGTTAAGGAGGGCAAGATCCGCGGCGTCGGGCTGAGCGAGGCTAGCGCGAACACGATCCGCAAGGCCCATGCCGTACATCCCATCTCGGCCGTCGAGATCGAGCTAAGCCTGTTCACGCCCGACCCTCTTCACAACGGTATTGCGGACGCATGCTATGAGCGTACGTTATCCTCTTGAAAATGAAGCATAAAGTCAAAAAACCCATCTACTGACAGTGTGATCCACACAACAGTTAGCATTCCCATCGCGGCATACAGCCCCGTCGGCCGCGGCTGGCTGACGGGCGAGTTACGCAAGCTCGACGACCTGGCGGAGAACGACTTCCGGCGCATGCTGCCGCGCTTCAAGCCCGAGAACTTCGATCAGAACTTGAAGCTCGTCGAGGCGGTGGGGCAGATTGCCAAGCGCAAGGGCGTGACCACGGCGCAGGTGGCCATCGGCTGGGTGTGTCGCCAGGGTGCCATCCCCATCCCCGGCTCCACCAAAGTGGCGCGCATCATCGAAAACTGCAAGCCTGCGTCGCTCACCGACGAAGACATGGCTGAGATCCAGAAGATCCTCGACACCCTGCCTATTTCCGGGGAGCGCTATGGCGGCCAGCATGAGGCGATGCTAAATGGGTAGTTAGACATCATTCAAATGCGAATTAGGAAGATCGGGCTACGTCAATTTCTCTTTGACAGGAAGGTGCCAAACGTATTGGACCCCTCATGCGAGTGTGGAAGAGGCAACCAGACAGTGCAATATGTCCTCTTTGGATGCAAGAACTTTAGGAACCTTAGGAGGGAGACTTGGGAATGGCGTAATAAAAGAACGCGAATGGACTTGAGGGAAATCCTGAACACACCTCACAAGGCGAGGAAGACAGCACGCTTTATGATTCTGACACCGCTCCTCAGGCAATAATGGAGAACATGATCACATTAGGCGACAACTGATTTCTTTGGGTATCACAGTACAGAGAGGGGTTAGGGGAGCCCACTTGAAGAGCCTGACCGCTAAGATGCCATCTCTTTCTTTTAAGTTGTATATAACGTAGATACAAGGCTGGAATAGCCGGTCACCGTTTGCATAGCTGCCATAGGCGGCTAGGTCGGACGTTAAATTGACATCATCAGCGCTCTCCTAGGACCAAGGACGCTCCTAGGACCATGAGGGGTCCTAGGAACGATCCGATGCCCCTATATCTTAGGCAGAAAGCCCTGATGTCTCGAAACCGTTTTTGAATTGTGCATTCTATGCTGTAGTTAAACGTCATCTCCACCGTGTGAGACGGCGGCTGACTCCACACTTAGTTGGAGGACATGGCGAGCTCCAGCAAGTAATAATACTCGAAGTAATAATACCACGTATGGCAAGGACAGAAAGTAATAATACACGAAGCATTATTATTGCCAGGTATTATTACTGCCAATATTGCCTTGCTTCGCGTATTGTTGCTTCCCGTATTATTACTTTTTTAAGAGGTAATAAGGTAGTACGACGTCAGCTAATAGGACGTGAAAGTTAAGCTACATAAAGAAAATCCAAATCTAAATCCCTCATTTTAGATCCCCATTCTAGAAAGTTCTCCCCGCTCTCAATACAGAGACGTCGAACAAGGGCATCGTCTGTGCTCTCTTTGTAATTGGTCAAAGACCACTTACGTGTAGACTTGGAATCTGATCTGAGTTTCTAGCTCTAGATTCCAGATAGCTGGATTCAAATTAGAGATTCAATAATGCCTGCAAATGGATTTAAATATAGAGATGTCGCCTCACAGAACCCTCATTGGTCGTTAGGGAACCGCGCGCGTATCGCACCCAAAATCTCATGCAAGCATTGACCACGCCGAGACGAACGAGACTGGAAACTAGAAATGTATTCTAGTATCCTTTTTCTGCAACACTGGAACTAGCTATAAGAAACCTGGAAGTGCCAACAGAGTCTTCTAGAGGAGCAGACGATGCTAGCTGGCCCATTTGGTCATTTGTGCACCGTGTTTGATAGGATTACCTAAGGCTCGAATTGAATCCCGTCATCGTTATTTGTGATCTTATGTCACGGGTCTTATTGTGTAATCACGTAGACCCCCTTTTTCCACGCTTGCTTTCGATGTCCAGCTTTACTTTACTCGCGCTACGTCTTGTATATAAAGTTAATCCCTTCCTTGGGATCAATCAACATCTATTGGATATCTCTGACCGTCACCGCTGATCTAATATCGCACATGAACCCTCACAGTTGTGCCACTTTGGAATTGTGCCACCTAGGACTTTGCACAGTAACTTTCGCATTGACGGAAACCTAGGGCTCTAGCCGCAACTTTGCGGTGCGGAAGTTTTCGCGGTGACGGGCTCTCTTATATAAGGACTCTATAAGAGTACTAATCTTACTTAGTAAAGTGAGTAGTAGATTCTCGACCACCAAGCCCAACATTCTGCCAATCTCGCTCCGCGTCACACCATCCAATCCCATACCGAAACTAATAACGTATGCCATTAGACTGTCCTCCTACCGCGGTGTCGAACAGCCCTCTCGCTATATCCTCACCTCGTCAGAAGTCACTACCCAAAGACATATCAATGTCCTGTTGACCTTCAACGATGATTGTCACCCGCGCATTCTCGTTAACCAATTTCGCTATCGCCACGTCCGCGTTATGTTTCAAAGTCCCCGTCTTGTACCCATGGCATAAGCGACTAGAGGACGACCTAGGGTAGTTGAGAGGGAGCATCTGAGGGTTTTGCACGGAGGCGAGAAGGCTCGCATGGTCGAGCTGAAGGAGATCAGAGAGGGTCTTAGCATCTTGAAAAGACGGACCGTCTAGGTGATCGTGGCCGTGTTCGGGGCTCGTTGCCTCGCCAACATTTTTATCAGGTGTGAACAGACGATATATTTCTGTCACAGTGCGGTTCTAGACTAGACTCCTTAAGCATAACATCGAAAGTCACGACCTTCTAGGAAGATCGTAACGATGATTTACAAATTTATCATAATATATAGCATAGAAACCCACATAGGGTTTCGTGCTAGATGCCAGTCACCAGGGGTAGAAAAGTCCTTGCACCAGGAAGTCCCTGGGACTGGTGTTGAATGCGCTGCGTGGAATCCCTCTTCAAGTTGAAGTGGATATTGGAGGATGCCGGGTGTCACCACCTACAAGGCGGTCCACACATCGTACTAGTCGGAAAGTCTCCGGCCACATTACTTTTTACCCCTTATACCCTGAACCAATAAAATTAATTAAAAATCAACCAACTAAATTGCCTTAATTTTAATCGCAAGTAAAGCGCTGAATCCAGCTATTATATCCTCCAAAAATTAACTATTCTAATATTTCGTATGCCAACCTCTTGCGTTTAGAACTACATCTCGCTTTTTACACATACTCCTTAAGCATGCCTCAATTATACTAGAATCCAGTGCCTCCCAAGCCTCAATTAGAGCATTCTCTAAGGCCCTCCTAGCCTCGTCAGTAGTCCCCATTCCTCGAGTTCAGGGTGGAGCTCTAAGACCTTGTTTTTAAGGTGCCACCAGACGTGCTCAATTGAATTTAGATCCGGCGAATAAGGAGGCCAATCCGTAACTAGAATTGCATTGTCCGTAAACCACTGACGTATTGCGTAGGCTGTATGGATCGGGGCGTTGTCTTGCATGAAAATAAGGCCTGGTTGCCAGCATCTAGGCATCTGTTCCTCGAGTACGGCGATATAGGACTGAGCAGTACACCCTCCCTTCTTTGCCTCAGGATCCCTTGCCATTATAACGAGATCAGACTTGTGGACCCTATTATCCTGCCACCAGATACACGCTCAGACTATCACAGAGATATCCTTCCCCTTTGTATAAGACTATCTCCTTTTGCCATTTTCGAGCAGGTGCGCAGAATACTCA
>Ga0335074_10015417_pt1 | contig 10737 bp, 10 predicted proteins | sample Lox_Sample_23_FD_206715 | JGI IMG/M metagenome (GOLD analysis project Ga0335074, IMG submission 206715) | Soil microbial communities from Loxahatchee National Wildlife Refuge, Florida, United States - Lox_Sample_2.3 | ecosystem: Environmental > Terrestrial > Soil > Wetlands | place: USA... | reverse complement strand
TCCCCGTTCAGGTATACGTTCTCGGCGATGTGCTGGGCTAGCTGGGCGTACTCGCCAGCCCGGCCCATCCGCTTGGGGAACGGGACCGCGGCGCCCCAGTAGGCGTCGAGTTGCTCCGGGTCGGCGTTGCGGAACGCGGGCGTGAGGAACGTGCCGGGCGCGATCGTCACCACCCGGATGCCGGCCGGGGCCAGGTCGCGGGCGAGCGGCAGCGTCATCGAGACGATGCCGCCCTTGGCCGCGGCGTAGGCGGCCTGGCCGATGGTGCCGTCGTAGGCGGCGATGGAGGCGGTGTTGATGATGACGCCGCGCTCGCCGTGCTCGAGCGGCTCGGTCGCGGCGATGGCGGCCGCGGCCAGCCGGTCGATGTTGTAGGTGGCCGCCAGGAAGATGCCGATCACCTTTGTGAACGACTCCTGCGGCGCGGGCCGGCTCTCCTTGTCGAGCGTGCGCGGGCCCCCGCCGCCGCCGTGGGCGACGACCGCGATCCGCAGCGGGCCCAGTTGCGCGGCCGCGTCGATGGCCTGCTGCACGCTGTCTTCGTCGGTCACGTCGGTCCGCACGAACAGGGCCCGGTCGCCCAGTTCGTCCGCCACCGCCTTGCCCCTGGCCTCATCGAGGTCGCTGACGACGACGTGCGCGCCGGCCGCGTGCAGCCGCCGGGCGGTGGCTGCGCCGAAGCCGCCGCCGCCTCCTGCGATGAGCGCCACTGCTCCCTTGATGTCCATCGTCCGCCTTCCGACCGGGGCGCCGACTAGGAGCCCGCTGAATTAGACCGTTTCTGGGGCACTACTTACCGGATCTTGCCTGGTCACCGGCATGACCGCACGCCCGGGGTCGCTAATTCAGCAGACTCCTAGGGACTCCCCGGGTACGACCGCTCCCCGATGGAGCTGTCATAGTTAGCTAATTGCACTATACTAGCCGCTATGAGGGACCAGGGCGAGGGGCGGGCGAGATGAGCGTTGCGGGCCGCGCGGAACACGACGAGCTGCGCCAGGTCGTCCGCGATTTCCTCGGCGAGAAGTCGCCCGGCCATGCGGTCCGCCGCCTCATGGAGGCGGGCGAGCGCCGTGACGAAGAGGTATGGGCGCTGCTCGCCGGCCAGCTGGGGCTGACGGGGATCGCCGTGCCCGAACGGTTCGGCGGAGCCGGGTACGGGCCGGCCGAACTCGGAATCGTGCTCGAGGAGATGGGTGGCGCGCTGCTTGTGGCGCCGTACTTCGCCACCGTCGCCCTGGCCGGCCAGGCCCTGGCCGCCTCCCGCGACGAGGACGCGATGGCGCGCTGGCTGCCCGGTATCGCCGACGGATCGCTCACCGCTACCCTCGCCGTGGGCGAGGAGTCGGGGTCCTGGAGCCTAGCCGAGGTGGCCGCGACGGCCCGGCCAGCCGGCGGCGGCTGGGCCGTCACCGGCGACAAGCTCTTCGTCATCGACGGCGACACCGCTGACCTCCTGCTGGTCGTCGCGCACGCGCCCGACGGCCCGGGGGTGTTCGCCGTCGAGCGCAGTGCGGCGGGGAACGAGCCGGCGGGGCTCGAGTCGGCGCGGCTGGACACGTTGGACCTCACCCGCGCCCTCGCCTCCGTTACCCTGCGCGAGACCCCGGCCGTCCGTGTCGGCGCTGGCCGGGCCGCCTCCTGGCTGTCGGAGGCGCGGGACCTGGCACTGGCCGCGCTGGCGGCCGAGCAACTCGGCGGCGCCGCCCGCTGCCTGGACATGTCGGTCGGGTACGCCAAGGTCCGCGAGCAGTTCGGCCGGCCGATCGGCTCGTTCCAGGCCATCAAGCACAAGTGCGCGAACATGCTGCTCGATGTCGAGTGCGGCCGGTCGGCGGTGTACCACGCGAGCGAGGCGGTCGCGGGCCGGCAGCCGGACGCGCCGCTCGCCGCCGCGCTCGCCTACATCCACTGCTCGCAGGCCTTTACCCGGGCCGCCAAGGAGTGCATCCAGATCCACGGCGGCGTCGGCTATACGTGGGAGCACGATGCGCACCTGTACCTGCGGCGGGCCAAGTCGTCGGAGCTGTTGTTCGGCCCGCCCGCCCGGCAGCGGACACGGCTGGCCGAGCTGGCGGGGATCTGACGTGCGAATGAGCCGGAAGCTGGTACAGAACGAGGGCTGGCTGCGACCTGAAGGACACCGATGACACTGGAGCGCAGTGTGGCCGAATCCGCAGCGGTAACCGCGGCCGAGCCGGACGACGTCTTCCGCGCGCGGCTGCGGGAGTTCTTTACCGCCCATCACCCCGGGCGGCCGCCGAAGGATCCGCGCGAACGGCTGGCCTGGACCAAGGCGTGGCTGGCGACCCTGTTCGACGCCGGGTACGCCGGCCCGAGCTGGCCGCTCGAGTTCGGCGGCATGGAGCTTTCCTTCGCTCAGCAGGTGATCTACCACGAGGAAGCCGCCCGTGCCCGGGTACCGGGACCGCTCGGCACCGGCCTGAACATCGCCGCGCCGACGATCATCAAGTACGCGACCGAGGAGCAGAAGCAGCGCTGGCTGGCCCCGATGCTGCGCGGCGACACGGTATGGGCCCAGGGCTACTCGGAACCGGAGGCAGGTTCGGACCTGCCGAGCCTGCGCACCACCGCCCGCCGTGACGGCGACGAGTACGTCGTCAACGGGCAGAAGGTCTGGACGTCGCACGCGGGCGACGCCGACGTCTTCTTCGCCCTGGTCCGCACGGGCACCAGGGACAGCAGGCAGAAGGGCATCACCTACCTCGTCATCGACGCCCGTGCGCCCGGGGTCCAGGTGCGGCCGCTGCGCGACCTGACCGGAGGGCACCTGTTCGCCGAGGTCTTCTTCGATGACGTACGAGTGCCTGCCGGTAACCGGATCGGTGAGGAGAACGACGGCTGGCGGCTGGCCCGCACCAGCCTCGGGCACGAGCGCGCGGCGGGTGCGCTGAACCAGGCGGCGATGTACCGGCGCGTGCTGACAGAACTGGAGCAGCTGGCACGGGAGCGGGGCCAGCTGGCCGACCCGCTCGTACGCGACCAGTTCGCCAGCCTGGAAATCCGCGTCCGCATCATCCGCTACAACGCCGAGCGGACGATCGGCGGCATCCTCGACCGCGGCGACGCCGGTGCCACGTCCTCGGTCTCGCGGCTGCTGATCACCGCGTTCGAGCAGGACATCCACGAGTTCGCGGTCGACCTGCTCGGCCCGGCCGGGCTGCTCGGCAAGTCCGCACCGCAGGCGGTGCAGCGGTCCCGGTGGCTGCTCGGCTTCCTGCGCACCCGGGCCTCCACCATCGGCGCCGGCACCAGGGAAATCCAGCTGAACACCGTCGCCGAGCAGGTGCTCGGGCTGCCGCACGACCCGGGTATGCCCCCCCGCTGAACAGCCGTGCTGACCACACCACCCAGGAGAAGCTCATGCGGTTGGACTACAGCCAGGAACTGGAGGAGTACCGGGCCGAGGTCCGGGCCTTCATCGCGCGGCACGGGCCGGGACCGCGCAAGCACGTGGGCGTCCGGGCACCCGACCCCGAGCTGGTCCCGGTGCTGCGCGCCTGGGTAGCCCGGCTGTACGCCGCCGGGTACCTCGGGCAAACCTGGCCAGTCGAGTACGGCGGCCGTCCCGGCGCCACCATCGAGCACGCGTTCATCGTCGCGGAGGAGATCGCCCGCGCCAGGACCTGGGGCGAGATCGGCGCCGGCGCCCTCGCCGCCGGCGCCATCCTGGGCTTCGGCAGCGAGCAGCAGCGCCTGCGTTACCTGCCAAGGATCCGCTCGGGCGAGGACCTGTGGTGCCAGCTGTTCAGCGAGCCCGGTGCGGGCAGCGACCTGGCCAGCCTGAAGACCCGGGCGGTCCGCGACGGTGACCATTTCGTCGTCAACGGCCAGAAGGTGTGGACCACCAACGGCCACCACGCCGATCTCGGCTACCTGCTGGCGCGCACCAACCCCGGCGTCGCCAAGCAGGCCGGCATCACCGCGTTCGCCCTCGACATGCGGACGCCGGGCGTCGACGTCCGCCCGCTGCGCGAGATCACCGGAACCAACGACTTCAACGAGGTCTTCCTCGACAACGTGCGCATCCCGGCCGATCAGGTGATCGGTGAGGTTGACAACGGCTGGCGGGTCGCCAACGCCAGCCTGGGCCACGAGCGCAGCGGCGTCGGCGCCCGGGCGGTGGAGCTCTACGCTCAGCTCGACGACCTGGTGGAGCTCGCGCGCCGCACCAGCACCGCGGACGGGCGGCCGGCCATCGCCGACGGCGCCACCCGGCAGCGGATCGGCAAGCTCGCCGCCCTGGCGCACGTCACCGACGTGATGAGCAAGGCCGTACAGTCCCGGATCGCCAACGGCACGGAAGACGCCGCCGACGGCCCGCTCGCCAAGATCTTTTTCAGCGAGGTCAACCTGGCCATGACCGAGTTCGGCGTCGGCCTGCAGGGAGTCGGCGGCATGGCCGTCGAAGGCGACCGCCAGGCCTATGCCGACGGCTGGTGGCAGGACGCCTACCTGTACGCCCGGGCCTACACGATCGCGGGCGGCGCCAACGAGGTGCTCAAGACGGTGGTCGCGGAGCGTGCGCTCGGCCTGCCCAGGGACAAGCGTTGACCCCTCCGCGCAGGCGTTACGGCCTGCCCTGGCGCGGTGCCGAGGTGGCCGGCGCGGCCGAGGCGGCCGGCGTCACCGCGTTCTGCACCGGCGAGTTCGTCGATCACGAGGCGTACTCGACGCTGGCGGAGATGGCACTGCACACGGAGCGGGCGCTGGTCGGGCCGGGCATCGCGTACGCGTTCGCCCGCACGCCGTACGCCCACGCGGCCGGCATCCGCGGCGCCTGGCGCCACGCACCAGGACGCGTCTTCCTCGGCCTCGGCTCCGGCGCTTACAAGATCAACCGCGACTGGTTCGGCGTCCCCGCCGACCGGCCTGTCGCGCGCATGGCCGACCTGGTCGGCGCCGTCCGTGCCTGGCTGCACGCCGAGAACGGGCAGCGCGTCCGCTACGACGGCGAGTTCTACCGGATCGACGCCGCGGTCGGCGCGCCGGTGCTCGGCCGCATCGACGCACCGATCCTGCTCGGCGCGTTCAACAAGCTGATGGCGGCGGCCGCCGGCCGGGCGGCCGACGGGATCATCGCCCACGGCCTGTTCACCCGGTCCTGGTGGGATGGCGTGATCCGTCCCGCGATGGCCAAGGGCGCGGCCGAGGCCGAGCACCCTGGCGTCTCGCTTGAGCACGGCTGGGTCATCACCGCCATCGACGACGACGACCCGGAGCGCGCCGTCATGGACGCTCGCCGGATGATCGCCTTCTACCTGACCGTAAAGACCTACGACCCCTACGTCGAGCATCACGGCTGGACCGCACAGACCGCCGCCATCCGCCAGGCGTTCGCCGCCCGCGACACCACCGCCATGGCCCGGGCGGTCACCGACGACATGCTGGAGGCGGTCGCCGTCTGCGGCACCACCGCGGACGCGCGGGCGGCGCTGGCCCGTCGCGGCGACTCGCTGCCCCGCGACGTCGCCTACCTCGCCCCGCCGTCCTTCATGGTCAGCGAGCGCCGCGGCCAGCGCTACGCGCTCGCCAGCCTGGCCCTGCTTGAGGGAACACAGCTGGAGGGAACGCAGTGAAGTTCACCGTCGACTACCCGATCGTCAATGTCGGCTACGACCCCGCCCTGGTCACCGCGGCCGGGCTGACCACGGTCGCGCAGGCGGCGGAGAAGTACGGCTACGACGCGATCTCGTTCAGCGAGCACCCCGCCCCGTCGGGCAAATGGCTCAACGCGGGCGGTCACGAGTCGCTCGACCAGACCTCCGCCCTCGCCTTCTGCGCCGCCGTCACCAGCCGGGTCCGGCTGATGACCTATCTCCTTGTGCTGCCTTACCACAACCCGTTCCTCGCGGCCAAAGCACTCAGCACCGTTGACCTGCTGTCTGGTGGCCGCCTGACGGTGGTCGCCGGGACCGGGTACCTGCGCTCGGAGTTCCTCGCGCTCAACGTTGACATGAGCCAGCGCAACGAGCTCTTCGACGAGTCGCTCGAGGTGCTGCGCGGCGTGTGGAACGAGTCTCCCTTCGCCTATACGGGCAAGCACTTCACCGCCCGCGGGGTCGCCTCGCTGCCCGCACCGGTGCAGCCCGGCGGGCCGCCGGTGCTGATCGGCGGCAACAGCGCACTCGCCAGGGCGCGGGCCGCCCGCAACCAGGGCTGGAGCCCGCTCATGGTGAGCCCGGAGGTGGCCCGCACGTCGCGCACGCCGGGCATCGCGACCGTCGCCGAGCTCGCCGCCCGGATCAGGGAAGTCCGCGACGTGGCAGCGGCCAACGGAGCCACTGCCCCGCTGACCATCCAGGTGCACACCCCGCAGGCAGGCTTCATGCAGCGGCCAGGGCTGAACTCTGCCGAGGAGCACCGGGACCACCTCGGCCAGCTGGCCGATGCGGGCGTGGACCGCTTCGTCCTGCGGCCGCCAGGCGACTCACTTGACCACGCGGTCGAGGCACTGCAGCAGTACGCGGAGACCTTCCTCGGTACGGGAGCCGGCGGATGAATGAGCGTGCTCCGGACGGCGGGCCCAAGGCCGGCGTGGCCGTCGTCACCGGGGGCAGCCGCGGCGCCGGCCGGGGCATCGCCACCGCGCTCGGCTCCCACGGCTACACCGTCTACGTGACGGGCCGGACGCAGCGAAAAGGCGAATCGCCCTTGGGCGGTACGATCCACGACACCGCCGCGGCAGTCACCGCGGCGGGCGGCAAAGGCGTGGCGGTGCGCGTCGACCATCGCGACGACGCCGAGACCGCGGCCCTGTTCGAGCGGGTCCGCAAGGACGAAGGACGCCTCGACGTCCTCGTCAACAACGCGGCGCTGATCCGCGACGAGCTGCAGCTCGCGGTGCCGTTCTGGGAGAAGCCCCTGAGCGCGAGCACCGACCTGCTCGACGTCGGCCTGCGCAGCAGCCTTGTCACCAGCTACTACGCGGCGCCGCTGCTTGTCGAGACAGGCCGGGGCCTGGTGGTGTTCACGTCGGCGCCTGGTGCCGTGCGCTACCAGTACGGGGCGGCTTACGGCGCGCACAAGGCCAGCCTGGACAAGTTCGCAGCCGACATGGGCATGGACTTCCGTCCGTTCGGCGTCGCCGTGGTGTCGGTCTGGATGGGGGCGGTGCTGACCGAGCGGCTGCAGCAGATTATCGACAGCGATCCGGAGCTCGCCTATCTCACGGACATAGCGGAAACGCCGGAGTTCACCGGGCACGTCATCGCCGCGCTCGCCGCCGACCCCGACGTACTGAGCGTCAGCGGGCGCACCCTCATCGGGGCCGAGGTGGCGGGCCAGTACGGGATCAGCGATGCCGACGGCCGGCGCCCGCCCTCGGTCCGCGACCTCATGTCCGTGGCACCGGTCAACTACCAGGGAAAGGCCGAAGCATGACCGACGACCAGCTGCAGCAGCTACTGAGAGACGTGCAGTACCTCAAGGACCGCCAGGCGATCCTCGACGTGATCATGCGGCATGCCCGCGGCCACGACCGTCACGACAAAGAGCTGATGAACAGCTGCTTCTGGGATGACGGCGTCGACGAGCACGGCCAGTTCGTCACGGCCGGGCCCGAGTACGGTGACTGGGCGAATAAGACTCACACGGCCGGCTACCTCCTGCACATGCACAACATCACCAACCACACGTGCGAGATCGACGGCGATACGGCGCATTGCGAGACCTACGTCATCGGGGCGATGCTTCCCCGGTCCGCCCCCGGCCGGGCGAAGTTCGTCAGCGGCCGCTACCTCGACCGGCTGGAAAGGCGCGACGGGCAGTGGCGGATCCTGGTCCGCCGCACCACGATCGAGGTCGAGTCCGAGGGCGACGCGAAGTGGCCGGACAACGAGATCTGCGAGACCTTCCCCAAGGGCGCGTGGGACACCGGGGACCTGTCCTACGCGCGGCCGCTGCGGCTCGACTCACCGTCACTGCGCTGGGACGGCAGCAACCGCTGAAGGGGTTCTATCCATGCTTGAAGGACGGCACTACCAGAACGCGTACGTTACGCGGAACCTGGACAAGGCGGTCGCGGAGTTCACCGCGCGGGCCGACGCCCGCAGCGTGACCACGTTCGAGGCGACGACCGAAGTCCTGACGAGGGAAGGCCGCAAGAACCAGACGCTCAAGATGGCGTTCATCTGGGTGGACGACCTGCAGTACGAGTTCATCGAACCGGTCACCGAGGCGGCCCCTGTCTTCAGCACCTGGCTGCCGGACGGCGAAGGGCCGAGGTTCCATCACAGCTGCGCCCGCGTCGACGACTGGGACGACTTCCGCCGCCGCGTCGACGATCAGTCATGCCCGGTCGTGTTCGAGGGGGCAAGCGGCGAAGAGCTGAAGTTCCTTTACCTCGACGCGCGTGAGCTGCTCGGCCACTACCTGGAGTACGCCTGGATGACGCCGGGCCGCTGGACCCAACTCGGGGGCCGGTGAGCGTTGACGGCCGCGGCCGGGAGGCGTAGCTTTATGGTACTCCAGTGTCAGTTTCGACACTGAAGGTTCATCAAACGCAGTTACGGTAGATCGGTGGGAGCCGGAATGACCCAAGAATTCGTTGTTTCAGGTGACAGTCATGTGGTGGAGCCGATGGACCTGTTCACCGAGCGGCTTCCGAAGAACCTGCGGGACAAGGCGCTGACGCAGACGGAGTTCGAGCTCGAGCAGCCGCTGGTGCCGGGCGGCCACACCGTGTTCCGTACGGTGTACGCGCCGGGGTACGAGGGCTGGACGGTGTCGCGGTACCGGCAGCACACCGGCCCGACGCCCGACTGGATGCCGGACGGGATCCTGCGGGACATGGACCGCGACGGCGTCGACGCGACGGTGCTGTTCTCCAACTTCGCGCTGTTCGCGACCTACACCGACGATCATGAGGTGGCCCTGGCCCATGCCCGGGTGTACAACGACTGGGTGGCCGAGACCTACGGGCCGTACTCGGACCGGATGCGGCCGCTGGCGGCGATCCCGACCACCGACATCGGGGACGCGGTCAAGGAGATCGACCGGGCCGTGAACCTGGGACTGCGGGGCCTGTTCCTGCCCGAGCACCCGCAGCCGCTGCCCTACCACGCCGATGAGTACGAGCCGCTCTGGGCGGCCGCGGAGGCCAACGGCCTGCCCATCTTCTTCCACCTGGCGGCCGGCGGTGCCAACACCAAGACCGGCAACTCGATCACCGGCGACGCGGTCAAGGGCATCCTCACCGCCATGGCGATGGGCAAGAACAAGGAGCTGACCAACGCGACGCTGGCGGCGCGGACGATGGGCGGCGGCAACTCCTCCGGCGCGGTGCCGATGCGGATCATCTCCGAGCTGATCGCGTCGGGTGCCTGCGACCGGCACCCGAACCTGATGTGGAACGTGATCGAGTACAACGCGGGCTGGCTGGCCCACTTCATGTCCATGATGGACAAGGGCTGGCGCACCGGCACCGGCCAGGACTCCGAGTGGTGGATGGGCTTCCTGCAGGAGGGCAAGCCCTGGGAGGAGCAGGACCTGTTCGGCCAGCTGTTCCTGATCAACGAGCGCTGGCCCTACGACCTCAAGCCAAGCGAGTACGTCAAGCGCAACATCCGGGTCCAGTTCGCCGACGACCGGATGGCGGTGCAGGCCCGCCACATCACCGGCGTGGACACGATCTACTGGGGCAACGACTATCCGCACGCGGAGGGCACGTTCCTCGGCAGCCAGGCCGTCATCTCCGAGCAGATGTTCGACGTTCCCGCCGACGAGCGCGCCAAGATGCTCGGCGGCACCCTCGCCAAGATCATGGGCTTCGACACGTCCAAGAAGTTCGCCCCCGTCGCACCGACCGGCGCAGTGCTCGCCGTCTGAATGGCGGGACACCCATGACTCATGCCGTTCTGCTGCCGCCCTACTTCGCCCACGGCGGCGGGCAGCATAACCGCGTCATCAGCAGGATCTACGACCGCTTGATGACCACCCGGGTCGTCCCAAACCGGTTCGACTTCTCGTCCGTCAAGGAGTCGGCCGCGCAAGCGGACACGGTGGCTCAGATCGAGGCGTGCGACGGTCCCGTCCTGCTGATCGGCTACTCGTTCGGCGCGGCCGTGGCCGCCGCGATCACCCACCCGTCCGTCGTGGGCTGGGCCTTGATCGCTCCGGCACTGGCTGTCCCGCAGTTCGTCTCGCCGGCTTCGCCGCTGCGCCCCCCGGCGCAACCGCCGGTCGCGACTGATCCCCGACCGAAGCTGGTCGTGATCGCAGAAAGAGACGCGTGGTTCGGAGCCGACGTGATCGATCCGCTCGCCGCCGAGTGGGTCGCCTGCGAGCGGCAGACCGTACGGTCTGCCGATCACTTCTTCGCCGCGACCACCGACGACGTGGCTGACCGGGCGGTCAACTGGGCCGTCGCCCATGCGGCGAGCAGGCCGGCCGTCAGGTCCGGGTAATCCAGCCGCCGCCCCAGCCGGCTCATCAGGGCGGATGCGCGACCGGGCCGGCAGTTGCGCCAGCGGCCTGCGTTCGTCGGGATCGGTGACAGCAGGCGGAGTGACACCTGCGAGCATGTCGATGACCTGCTCGCGGGTGGCTCCGGCGAGTTGCGCCCGACGGTGCGGCGATCCCGCTCAGCTGCTGACGGGCAGACCGATCGCTTTGACCTCTAGGTACTCCTCGAAGCCGTGCTCGCCGTAGCGGCGGCCGAGGCCGCTTTGCCGGACGCCGCCGAGCGGGCTTGTCATGCTGAAGGTGCTGGCCACG
>Ga0335074_10015415_pt1 | contig 10737 bp, 14 predicted proteins | sample Lox_Sample_23_FD_206715 | JGI IMG/M metagenome (GOLD analysis project Ga0335074, IMG submission 206715) | Soil microbial communities from Loxahatchee National Wildlife Refuge, Florida, United States - Lox_Sample_2.3 | ecosystem: Environmental > Terrestrial > Soil > Wetlands | place: USA... | reverse complement strand
TGAAGCCGCTGAGGTCGTAGCGCGCCTTGAGCACCCCGTCCGGGTCTTCCTTGCGGATCGCGCGGAACCCGGTCGGCGCGGTGAACAGCGCCTTGACGTGGTGCTCGCTGACGACCCGCCAGAACGCCCCGGCGTCGGGGGTGCCGACCGGCTTGCCCTCGTACAGGATCGTGGTGCAGCCGGCGAGCAGCGGCGCGTAGACGATGTAGGAGTGACCGACCACCCAGCCGATGTCGGAAGCGGCCCAGAACACCTCGCCCGCTCCCGTGTCGTAGATGTTCCTCATCGACCAGGCCAGCGCCACCGCGTGGCCGCCGTTGTCGCGGACGACGCCCTTGGGCTTCCCGGTGGTGCCGGAGGTGTACAGGATGTAGAGCGGGTCGGTCGCGTCGACCGGCACGCAGGGCGCGTAGTCGGTGGTGGCCGCCATGAGCTCGTGCCAGTCCAGATCCCGCGCCGTCAGGTCGGCGGTCGCCTGCGGGCGCTGGACGATGATCGTGCGCGCCGGCTTATGCTCGGCCTCGTCGATGGCCTTGTCCAGGATCGGCTTGTACTCGATGACTCGCTTGCCCTCGATGCCGCAGGACGCGGAGACGATCAGCTTCGGTTTCGCGTCGTCGATCCGCACCGCGAGTTCGTGCGCCGCGAAGCCGCCGAAGACCACGGAGTGGATCGCGCCCAGCCGGGCGCAGGCCAGCATGGCCACCACGGCCTCGGGGATCATCGGCATGTAGATGACGACCCGGTCGCCCTTCGCGATGCCAAGGGTTTTGAGGGCGGCGGCGAACCTGGCGGTCTCGTCGCGGAGTTCCCGGTAGGTGAAGGCCTTCGTGGTGCCGGTCACCGGGGAGTCATAGATCAGCGCCTGCTGGTCCGCCCGGCCGCCCTCGACGTGACGGTCGAGGGCGTTGTGGCAGGTGTTCAGCGTGCCGCCGCGGAACCAGCGGTAGAACGGCGGGTTGCTGTCGTCGAGGATGACCTGCGGCTCCTGGTACCAGTCGATGGCGGTCGCGGCCTCGGCCCAGAAGCCGGCCGGGTCGTCGAGGCTGCGGCGGAAGACGTCCTCGTATCTGCCCATGACCGCAGCGTAGGCCGGGCCGGCGGGGGTTGCCTAGCGCACCGCGGGCTAACGCGCAGCTCGCGGGTTTGGTGCGCCGGCCAGGAATCACGCGCGGCCGAGGATTTCGCCGTTGATGACGGCGAACCAGCCGTCGGGGTTGGCGGCCCAGGTGCGCCAGGCGTCCGCGATTCGCGCCAGGTCTCCGGTGGTGGCGTGGCCGCCGGCGGTCGCGATCGCGCCGTAGGACGACTTGACCGTGCGGTCCGCCCACAGGCCGCCCCACCAGGCGCGTTCGTCCGCGGTGGCGTACGTCCAGGTCGAGGTCGAGACCGTGACGTCCGCCAGGCCCGCTTCCCTGGCCCAGGCGTGCAGCCGACGGCCCGCGTCTGGTTCGCCGCCGTTGTCCCTGGCGACCTTCCGGTACAGGGCCCGCCAGTCATCGAGGACCGGCAGGGCCGGGTACCAGACCATCGCGCCGTAGTCCGCGTCGCGCGCCGCTATCAGGCCGCCCGGCTTGGTGACCCGGTGCATCTCCCGCAGCGCCTTGACCGGATCGCTGAGATGCTGCAGCACCTGGTGGGCGTGCACGACGCAGAACGTGTTATCCGGGTAGTCGAGCGCGTAGACGTCGCCGGTCGTGAAGTCGAGGTTGCCGTGCTCGCTGGCCGCCGCGCGGGCCTGCTCGACGATGTCCGGCTCGGCGTCGATGCCGGTCACGTGCCCCTGCGGGACGTAGCCGGCCAGGCCCGCGGTGATCGTGCCAGGGCCGCAGCCGACGTCGAGGATCCGCATGTGCGGCATGAGGTGCGGCAGCAGGTAGGCAGCGGAGTTCTCCGCGGTGCGCCACCGGTGCGAGCGCAGCACCGACTCGTGATGACCGTGCGTGTAGACCTCTGGCATGCGGTCCAGCATAAGGCCGTCTTATTACTTGAGCCAATCCGTCTCAGTATACGGACACTAGAACCGGCGCCAGCGCGCCTCGCAGCAGGAGAACAGGCCGAACATGACGAGCCCGATCGCGACGAGGACGAGCAGCCAGGGGCCGAGCGGCGTGTGCGCGAGCGAGCGCAGCGCGGAGTCGATGCCCTTCGCCTGCCCCGGCTGGGCCTTGACGGCGGCGACCACGAGGAAGACCCCGGCCGTCACGAACACGATCCCGCGGGCGATGCCGCCGAAGCGGCCGAGCCACTCCACGATCTGCCGGGTCCTGGTGCGCATCTGGCCGAGCCGCAGGTCGTCCCTGAAGCGCTTCCGCCAGGCGTTGTAGCCGAGGTACAGCCCACTGCCGATGAACACGAGCCCGACCACGACGACAGCCACCCGGCCGCCCGGGTGCCGCATCACTGTGGCCGTCAGGTCGACGGACTGCTGGTCGCTCGATTGCGGGCTGCCGATACCGATCGCGTACTCGAGGACGCCCCAGGCGATGACCGCGTAGATGACCGCCTTCCCCAGTGACGCCAGCCGGGTGGTTGCCTTCGGCCGGCCAGCGCCGGACGCGCCGAAGGCCGCTTCCGACAGCCGCCAGATCGTCATGCCGATGAACCCGATGACGAGCACCCAGAGCGCCACCTCGCCGGCCGGCGTTTTGCCTAGCTCGTGCAGCGCCCCGGTCCGGTCGGCCTGCTGACCGGTCTTGTGGAACGCGACCAGGAGCGCGATCCAGCCGATGACGATGTACATGATGCCGCGGGCCAGGAAGCCCGCCCGGGCGAGCACCCGCATCGGGGTGCTGCTGGCCGCCCGGCGGCCCTGGCGCCTGGCCGTGGTCCAGCTGGAGTAGCGACGCGCCCGCGTTCTCGTTGCCATGCCAGGCGACTTCCCCGGACTTGTCCGGGTATGCGGCGCTAGCTGATATCGCTCGCCCGCCGCCGCTGCAGGCGCCACCGCCGCCGGGCGCGCAGGTATTCGCGGCTATCAGAGAGGTCATGCGGCTCGCGCATGCGCTTGTGCGTGTGGAAGTACGGAATGCCCACCGCGAGCGCCACGATCACCACGCCGAGGATGACGCCGAACCATACCCAGCCCATATCCGCTCCCTTGAAGTCCCCACTCGGTTGGGACAAACACTCCCCAAGGGACGCGAATGAAACATGCCTGCTGGGTTTCTCAGTCGCCGCTGGCTTCGTTGCCGGCGTAGCGGTCGGCGAGGTCACGCGACGCGCAGGCCAGCCAGCCGTCGGTGAGCGCCTCTTTCAGGGTTTTTCCCGTTACCTTGTCCAGCAGCACGAGGTAGGCGCTGTAGCCGTTGAAGTGCGGGATCGTGAAGAAGGCGTCCTGATTGGCGGCGAGAATGGCCTCTTTCTCGGTCAGGCCGGCGGTGCGGATCGCGAGGATCGGGCCGTCCGGCGGCTGCTCGTCGCCGAACCGCTTGATGTCCGCCTTGCTGAACGGGCGCTCCCAGGCGAACGCCTTGCCGCTGACCTCCCAGGTCCGGTTGGTCTTCCGGTGCTTGTCCACCCCTTCGGTGACCTCGGGCAGGGCGGCGGCCAGGCGTGCCACGTCGTCAAAGGTCTGCACGACATCAACGGTACTGCGCTAGCCGGAAGTCAGCTGACGTTGACACCGCGGGCGGCAAGCTCCGCGGCCACCTCGTCGGGGTTGTCAGGGGAGATCACCGGCTGCACTCGCTGACTGGACAGGGAGACGACGAACGCGACCGTCTTGTCTGGCCGGCCCGTGTCCAGGTTGGCCCAGTGGACGAAGTCACTGCTTCCCCAGAGCCGCCACTGCCCGGTCATGGGGGTCATCGGCCGGCGCTCTACCTTTTCGATGTCCGCGTACCGGATGCGCTTGGCGCCGAACGGGAAGTAGTACCACCGGATCACGAGGGCGTCGTCGGTGCACGCCACCCGCCCATCGTGGTAGCACACCACGCCACCCTATGCTCCCGGGCCTCGGCGTGGGCGCCGGTAGCCATTCAGACACCGCCAGGAAATTACCAGGGGCGGGTATTTACTAAACCCGCGTAGGGTATTTTCCGCCAGCGAATTAAGTGCCGGCCATTCCCCGTATTGACCTTTCTATGGCTGCCGTGTAATGCTCGGAATACGCCTGGAAAGGAGCGAGACGATGACAGACGCTAACGGCCATATGAGCAGGATTGCCCTGCTCTGCGGCCAGTGCAGCTGTGGCTGCCCGGAATTGCTCGTCGACCATGACGCGCCGTCGGATCGACGAATCGTCATCACCGACGATTTCGGTCAGCGGGTGCAGATGAGCGAGGATCAGCTCCGGGTGCTTATACACGACGCGCACACCGGCCGCCTTGACGCGGCGCTCGCCGAGTTGGCCGCTGGCTAAGCGGGCGAAACCATTTGGTAGCCGCCCGCTTCGTCGAGCGCGGCGGCTACCGCGTCCACCGGCAGCGGCCCGGCGCTGGCAACCGTCACGCGGGAGCTGCCGTCGGGAACAAGGTCAACGGTAACGGCAGAAACCCCGGTCAGGCTGCTCAGTTCGCTGGTCACCGCGTTCACGCAGTGCTCGCAGCTCATTCCCGTCACCGCGTAGGTCGTCGTTGGCATCGAGTGCCTTTCCTTTCTTTACCTTCCGGGTCTTGCCTTCCGGTGATTCAGGACCGGACGAGACGCGCGATCGCGTCCGATGCCTCGCGCAGCTTCTCGTTCGCGGCGTCGCCGCCCTCGGCCACCGCCTCGGTGACGCAATGGCTGAGGTGTTCCTCGAGCAGGCCGAGGGCGACTGATTGCAGGGCCTTGGTCGCCGCCGCGACCTGAGTGAGGATGTCGATGCAGTACTTGTCCTCGTCAATCATCCGTTGCAGGCCGCGGACCTGGCCCTCGATGCGCCGTAGCCGCCTGAGGTAGTTGTCCTTGTCGTGGGTGTAACCGTACATTCCGCCCTCCGGCGTGGTTCGTGCCTGCGGTGCGATCCTGGTACCGCTGCGGCCGCTGGCTGTTGCTACGACGAAAACTGGGACGTGGTCACGGCGGCCGGGGCCACGACGGCGCGGCCGCCAGTACCACCGGGGTGAGGTCGTGATCAAGCAGCGGCCCCCCAATGCGGGCACGCCGGGTAACGGCGTGCGCCCGCTGCTGCCAGTCACAGCAGGCGACACAGTCCGCCAGGTGCGCCTCCACGGTATGCTGCGGCAGGCCGGGATCCTCACCGTCGATCCACGCCGAGATGGCCTCGTGGACCATGTCGCATTCCACGCTCCAATAGTGCGAAGATCACAGTGGAAAGTTCCCGCCCCCCGCAAGCTTCCCACTACAGGTTGTCGTAGTCTGCTGCCATGGACGAGCTCACCCGCCTAGCGCGCGCCGCCGCGGACGGCGACCGTGCCGCGCTGGCCAGCTTCGTCCGGCAGACACAGGGTGACGTGTGGCGGCTGTGCGCTCACCTGGTCGACCCCGCCTCCGCCGATGACCTCGCCCAGGACACTTACCTGCGCGCGATCCCCGCGCTTGGCAATTTCCGCGGCGACGCCCCGGTTCGGACCTGGCTGCTGGCGATAGCCCGGCGCGCCTGCGCGGCGGAGATCGGCGCCCGGTCCCGCGACCGGCGGCTGACGGCCCGCGTGGCAGCCATGGCGGGCGGCACGCTGGGTCAACCGCCCGTCGAGCCCGGTGTGCAGGCCGCGGCTGACGAGCTGCTAGCCGCGCTCGAGCCCGGCCGCCGGGCCGCATTCGTCCTGACCCAGATGCTCGGCTGCTCCTACGCGGAAGCCGCGGCTATCTGCGACTGTCCCGTCGGCACGGTCCGTTCCCGGGTCGCCCGGGCCCGGGACGACCTCACCGCCATGATGGCCAGCGTGGACGTGCCGGCCTGGCCGGCGTCCGCGGACGGCAGCCGCCGCTAGCCCGGACCGGGCCGGGCTCATCGCCCCGCCTTGACCCCGTCCGCCCGGGATCCAGGCTTCCCTCCGCCGCCTATTGCCACGCCGCTAGCATCTGCTTTCTAGCAATACCCCCCATGGGTCTCCCTAATACCCCTACCCCGTTTAATTGAATACCCTACAGGGGTTTATCCGCCGCACTTTCGGCGAACGATCCTGCCGGATCGAGCTGGGAGTTCGCCCAAATTATAACTACCTGAACGCCTTTTCTCCGCGAGTGTTGCGCCGCCCATCATGACCCTTCTATTGTTTTTCCTGGCATACCTGGCCCAGGCCGGGGCGGAATAAGCAAGGAGAGTTCGATGAGCCAAGTCGCCGTCGTGGGCGGCCGCGCCGCGTGGCGGGGCAAGCTGGGCACGGAGGTCCAGCCTGCCGGAGCAAGGCTGGACGTCAGGCGCGCGCTGCAGCTGGCTCTCGCGGCCATCTGGCTGCTCGACGGCGTGCTGCAATACCAGGCGTTCATGTACAGCAAGGGGTTCAGCCAGATGCTGGCGGGCACCGCCGCCGGCAATCCCGGCGTCGTCGCCCACCCGATCAGCTGGGACGCCACGCTGGTCGAGCACCACCTTGTGCTGCTGAACACGATCTTCGCTACGATCCAGGTGCTGCTCGGGCTCGGCATCGCGTTCCGCCCGACGGTGCGGGTCGCCCTCGCCGCGTCGATCGCTTGGGCGCTGGGCGTCTGGTGGTTCGGTGAAGGACTCGGCGGGGTACTGAACGGCGCCGCCAGCCCGCTCAACGGCGCGCCGGGCGCGGTGATCATTTACGCGCTGCTGGCGGTGCTGCTGTGGCCCGCCGACCGCCCCGGCGCCAGCGCGCCGTTCACCGCGGCGCGGGCGGTGGGCGCGCCCGTGGCGCGGGCGCTGTGGCTCGTGCTGTGGCTGAGCCTGGCCTACTTCGCGCTGACTCCCGCGAACCGCGCGTCGCAAGGGCTGAACGGCATGATCGCGGGCATGGAAAGCGGCCAGCCCGGCTGGCTCGCCGCCATCGAGCGCGGCGCCGCCTCACTCGTCGCCGGCCAGGGGCTGGCCGCCTCGATCGCGCTCGCCGTCGCGCTGGTGGTCATCGCCGTCGGGGTCTACCTGCCGCCATCGGCCGCCAAGGCCACCCTGGTGCTCGCCATCGTAGTGGCGCTGGTGATCTGGGTCGTCGGCGAGGCGTTCGGAATGATCCTCGCGGGCGGGGCCACCGACCCGAACTCCGGGCCGCTGCTCGTGCTGCTCGCCTTGTGCTACTGGCCGGTCAGGGCATCCGCCGCGCCAGCCGTGTCCCCCAGCGCAGAAGGGAAGGCGCTCTGATGACCCCCGCCTGGATCCTGGACATCCTCGCCGCCCTCATGCTCGTGGTCGCCGCCGTCAGCGCGGGACGAATCGTCGCGGCGCGGCCGTGGCAGCACGGCTCGGTATTCACCGACACCGACGTCGCGCACCTGCTCATGGGGATCGCGATGGCCGGAACGCTGGCCGCGGGCCTCTCCACGCTGCCCAACGTGGCGTGGGACGTCATCTTCGCGCTGCTGACCGCCTGGTTCGCCGTCCGGGTCGTCCTGGACGCCCGCACGAACGGCGGCCGCGCGCTGGCCGGCGGGCACTGCGCGCCGCACCTGGTGCACAGCGCCGCGATGCTGTACATGTTCGCGGCGCTGGCCCCCGCCGCCGGCGGTGCGGGCATGAGCGGGATGGGGTCGTCCGGGTCGGCCACGCAAACCCTCCGCTATCCCACCCTCGCGTTCGTCTTCGCGCTCATCCTGATCGGCTACACGATCTGGGACCTGGACCAGCTGTCTGGCCGCCGCTACGGCACGACGCCGGCCCGCGCTCGGCTGACGGGCGTCCCAGCGGCCGTTCCGGCGCTGGCCGGTGCCGGGAGCTCGCCCTCGACGCTCCCCGGACCACAGGCCGAGGTGACGTCTACGCCGGCCAGCACGACTAGCCTCGCCGCGAATACCGACGACGGTACCGCCGCTCTTGACGCCGACCGCTCCGGGAAGGGCTCCGCCGCCCAGGGATTGCTGCTGTCGCCCGCGGTCACGGTCAGCTGCCGGATCGCGATGGGGGCCACGATGGCCTTCATGCTGATCATCATGATCTAGATCCGCGCTCGCCGGGCAAACACGCGCCGGGTGACATCGTCGTCATGTTCGGGTCCGATTGTTCATGTGCCTGATGCCTGCCGATAAGCTGCGGTCATCAGGCACAGAGCCCTCCCGGCACTCGGCATGAGGTGGTTCGTTGGCTCCCGCGATCAAGCTCGCTGGCTTTCTGGTCCTGCTCGCCCTGATCTTCGCCGGGGCGCACATGGCCGGGGCGCGGCTCGGGCCGGTGACCAACGGGGGCTCCCAGGTTCAGTACACCGGCGGTACCGGTGGCGCGCCGGGGATGGGCGGCATGAACATGGGCGGGGGTAGTCCGTGACCGACGCGGATACCCGGACCGGCGACCGGGTCGAGGCCGAGCTTGTTGTCACGGGGATGACCTGTGGCTCCTGCGCGGCGCGGATCGAGCGGCGGCTGAACCGGCTGGACGGGGTGTCGGCGACGGTCAACTACGCCACCGGGCGCGCGTACTTCACCAGCCTGGGCGGGCGTGAATCGGCCGAACTGATCGGCGTGATCAACTCGACCGGCTACCAGGCCGCGCTGCCGTCACCGCCGGATGACGAGAACCCTGGCCCCGACCCAATGGTCAGGGACCTTGGCCGGCGGCTCGTTGTCTGCGTCCCGCTCGCGGTGGTCGTGATCGTCCTCGCGATGGTGCCGGCCTGGCAGTTCAGCGGCTGGCAGTGGGTAAGCCTGCTGCTGGCCGCTCCGGTGGCCGCGTGGGGCGCCTGGCCACTGCACCGCACCGCGCTGGCCGGGCTCGGTCATGGCGCGGCGACCATGGACACGCTGGTCAGCCTGGGTGTTGCCGCATCGTTCGGCTGGTCGCTGTACGCGCTGCTGTTCGGCGGCGCGGGCATGCTCGGCATGCGAATGCCGTTCGCGTTCACTGTTACGGCGGCCAGCGGGCAAACCCTCTACTTCGAGGCCGCGGTGGGCGTGACGATCGCCGTGCTGGCGGGCCGCTACCTGGAAGCCCGTGCCAGGGATCATTCGGCGTCCGCGCTAACCGCTCTTGCCACCCTCGGCGCCAAGAGCGTTGCCGTGCTGCGCGGCGGCGCCGAGCAGCGGGTGCCGGTGGGCGAGCTCACGGTTGGAGACCTATTCGTCGTCCGCCCCGGCGAGAAGATCGCAACCGACGGCGTTGTGACCGAAGGAAGTTCGGCGGTTGACGCATCCCTCGTCACTGGCGAGTCCATGCCCGCCGAGGTCGGGCCTGGTGATGAGGTGACCGGAGCGACCGTGAACATGAGCGGCCGCCTCGTTGTCCGGGCCACCCGGGTCGGGGCGGACACCTTGCTGGCTCAGATCACTCGCCTGGTCACCGACGCGCAGGCCTCCAAGGCCAATGCGCAACGGCTCGCCGACCGCATCGCCGCCGTCTTCGTCCCGTGCGTGATCAGCCTGGGCGCCGCGGCTCTCGGCTTCTGGCTGGGTGCCGGGCTGCCTGCCGCCGCAGCGTGGAGTGCGGCGGTTGCCGTCCTCGTGGTCGCGTGCCCCTGCGCGCTCGGCCTGGCGACACCGGCCGCGCTAGTAGCGGCCGTCGGCCGCGGCGCGGAGTTGGGCATCCTGATCAAGAGCGTGCACGCGCTGGAGTCTGCCCGCCGCATCCGGACCGTGGTGCTGGACAAGACCGGCACCCTCACCACCGGCGCCATGACCGTCACCAGCGTCATCACCGCCCCGGACACGGGTGAGAAGGAAGCGCTGCTGCTGGCAGGCGCGGTGGAAGACGCGTCCGAGCACCCCATTGGCCAGGCGATCGCGCGTGATGCGGCCGCCCGATTTGGCGCTTTGCCGCCGGTCACTGACTTCGCGGCCGAGGCAGGGACAGGAGTGCGCGGCCGGGTCGCGGAGCAGTTGGTCGCCGTGGGCAGCACCGAGCTGTTCGCCGAGCATTCCCTCGCAGTGCCAGCCGTGCTCGACGAGGCGATGCGCGGCGCCCAGGCCGCTGGCCGTACCGCCGTCCTGGTGGGCTGGGACGGCCAGGCGCGCGCCGCGGTGATAATCGCGGACCGGCCGCGGCCGGCCGCCGCCGTCGCGGTCGCCCGCATCCGCGGGCTTGGACTTCGCCCTGTCCTGCTCACCGGAGACAATGAGCGCACCGCCCTCGCGGTCGCGGACGAGCTGGGAATCCCGGCGGACAGCGTGTTCGCCGGTGTTCGTCCCGAAGGCAAGGCGGCCATCATCCGGGGGCTTCAGGGCGATGGGATCCCGGCCGCGTTCGTCGGCGACGGGGTCAACGACGCGGCCGCCCTCGCCCAGGCGGATCTCGGCATGGCGATGGGCACCGGCACCGACGCCGCCATCGGTGTCGCCGACGTCACGCTGATCAGCGGCGATCCTCTCGGCATCACCGACGCTATCCAGTTGTCCCGCGCCACCATGACGGTGATCCGCGCCAACCTCGCCTGGGCTTTCGGCTACAACGTGATCGCGCTGCCGCTGGCGGCCCTGGGCTACCTCAACCCGCTGTTCGCCGGGATAGCGATGTCGGCGAGCTCGCTGATCGTCGTCGCCAACAGCCTGCGAATACGGCGCTTCACAGTGACGCCCGCGCCGTTGCCAGGCCGCGCGGCGCGCCCTGGCCTGGCGGGGGGCCACCGGTGACCGCCGAGACCGCTGGCGCCGCACCGCCTCGCGGCAGTACCGGACGCGGCTGGCTGGCGGAACTAACGCGCGCGGCGGCGGGGCCGGTAGCGTGCGCCGTGGTGCTCGTGGGCC
>Ga0335074_10015414_pt1 | contig 10738 bp, 7 predicted proteins | sample Lox_Sample_23_FD_206715 | JGI IMG/M metagenome (GOLD analysis project Ga0335074, IMG submission 206715) | Soil microbial communities from Loxahatchee National Wildlife Refuge, Florida, United States - Lox_Sample_2.3 | ecosystem: Environmental > Terrestrial > Soil > Wetlands | place: USA: Florida... | reverse complement strand
ATGACTCTTTTCCAGCTGGACCACCTTCGATTCGGTGCGTCCATCTAGGAGTGCAACGAGTTCTTGATGAGACTTGCCATTTAGCTTGTCTACCTCCACGAGAACCATCATTCGGGTTTTTTCGTCGAGATTGTTTAGCTCATCATCCGCATCGGGGTGGTAGAAGATGGGGATTATAGCGGCCGGCTCCTTTTCCTTATCTGCCACTATAACTTATACATTATAAAAGACGGTAATGACGAGGCTGTCAACACCTTTTTCATCAAAAATAGCGCGCAAGTGGTCATGTTCGCTTAGCCACCCCCTCAAGACGACATGGCCCAGCGCGGGCAGCGCCTGTTTCGAGGCGTTTGCTGAGCGCCCCCAACACGGTCCTCGAGCATAAAGAGCCACGAACAAACGTTCGCACGGGTAAGCGGGTAAATCAGCACGCCTGGAGGTGGTGATGATTCCATGCGCTCCGCCGATCGATCCTCAACTCGATCAAAATCTAGTGAAAGCCGCTCAGGAAATGACGCCGCCTGACCACACGGCCTTTCACTGCTTGCACATAGAAACTCGGTGCTAGTGGGGTTCCAGCGGACTGCTCTCAGTCCCGACTCGCGTAGATAGTGGCCAAGGCCTGTGGCTATGCGGATTTCGCGCTATTCCCGATCGCCGCTCCGACGGTCACATCTAGCCGGAACAATGCAGCGATGCGGGATAGGCCTTGGCTTGCTCTTGTAATGCGGCTGCCTTGTCGTCGTAATCCTTAACGAGGCTCCGGAAATTTTCTAGTCGCTCGTTGTAGACTGCCAACGAACCTTCGGTCTGGCTTCTAAATGTCTCGATCGCTCTGGTTGGTTCTGGAATCGTGTTTGGCTTGCCCGTGAGATTCGAATAGATTTGCGCATGCTGATAGAACGCCGGCGCCCACTTATCGATGGCGTCAAGACCATTATTTGCAGCATCGAAGACCTGCTGCAACCGGTTGACATTGTATTGGACCTGCCCGTCGAGGTATTGCACCTGCCCTCGCAGGTACTGTACCTGACCAGCGAGGTATTGCACTTGCCCGCGCTGATAGCAGGTTAGCGGCTCTGCGTCTCCGAGCTCATTCTCTTTTTGCCACACCTGCTTCATTTTGCCGTAGGTTTGCACGTACCGTGTGGAGATCGCGTCAGGACCTGGAGTAGCCGGAATGCCAGCCGCTAATTGCGCTAGTGCGCTGTGCACCTGCGAGTAAGCGTCCTTTAGCCGATTAGCGGCGTCGTTAGTGTTGCCGTAGGCTGCAGATACGGCACGGTTGTGTTCGTTCTGGGCTTCGGCTGCAGCAGTTGCGGCTTCACGCTGCTGTTGTGCGAAAGCCGCCTCGCGCGCTTGTTCTTGCGCCGCAACGTTGACCTTTTCCTGAACCTTTTGCGCGGCTCGTTGAAAGTCTTGAAAAGAGCCAGCTTGCAGAGCGGGGTTCTGTGGCAGTCCGCTAGTCGGAATTACAAGAGAAATCGTTCCGTTATTAATCGTGCCTGTCCATGTTTGGCCGGCGTAATTTGAGAGTACGGGAAAGGAGATCGAGATATCCTGGCCGTTGCGCGTACCAGTGAAGCTGCCGTTGACCGTCTGCAGCTTCGCAGAGTCGTTGGGGTCGACTTCGATGGCCTGAAGTTGTCCTTGAAGGTGGCCGCTCGTGTCCTCTGTCCAGGCTAGGTAGATAGCCCAGTTATCCCCTGAAGCGAAGTAGTGCGTTGGCGGGGAGCCGCCGTTGCACGCGGCGAGGCCGCCGAGAGCTAACGCGATTGCAAGAAGACAAATCTCTGCGTCATCAGCGTCCCTCCGCCAGAGATTGGTGACTTCAACCGCGTCTCCAGATGTTCCCGCACCATTAATGAGCCAAAGGTCCCGCATGCCCAGCCTCTTCGAGCGTCGAATACGCAAATAAGCGAGGGTGTCTGGAGGTTGTTAAGATGCGCACTCTTGTCTCAGTAGCGTTCGCCGCGGTCATTGCCTTGGGGACGACCGCAACAGCCCACGCCCTGACGGTTGAGCAGGCCGTCAAAAAAGCAAAACCAGCGACCGTCCTCATCGTCGTGGCAACGAATAGCGGCGCGCAGTCTGGCACTGGATTTGCCCTTGAATCCAACGCTGATTCAACGACCGTTATTACGGCCAACCACGTGGTAGAAGGCGAGACTCAGGTTGATGTCATTTTCGACAGCAGCGAAAAAGAGCGCTATCCTGCCGAGATCGTGCGGCGTGACCACGTCAAAGATGTTGCGATCCTGAAGGTCCACGTCGGCCACCGCCCGACCCTTTCGCTCGAAAGTCCCGACGACGTATCCGAGGGCATGCAAATCGTGCTTATTGGTTATCCTTTGGCTACTCTCGAGTTTTTCCACCGCGTCGAAGGGGATGCGTTGCGACCGTCCGTCCACACCGGCATCGTGAGCGCTATTCGATTCGGCGGCGCAGTATTGCAGTTCGATGCGGCGACGTACCACGGTGATAGTGGCGGTCCGATTATCGACACGGACAACGGAAGGGTAGTAGCAATCGTGCACGGCGCCGCGCTAGACCCGAGCTATGCGGCGCATGGCTTGGAGCAATCCCTTCCTGGAAGCTCGTTTGGACCGAGCTCCTCCACAATCGCGTCGGTCATGTATCAGACGGGTGCGAGTAATACTGCCGTGGCCAATGGCGGCGAGGAGTCGTCGAATGCCTCCTCGCCTTCCAAAGTGGCAACCGGGGCCACGTCATCGTCCTATCGTGTTGGCTATGGTATTCCGCATGAGATTGTGACGGGTGGCGACGTGCAGTCTGGCAATCAGATAAACGGAGCAGTTGAGTCTGCCGCGCTGGATAGACTCCAAGGTTTTCTCAAGCAGGACAACTCGTTGTATCTCATTCCCGTATCCCTGGATCAAGCTGTCGTGGCTGATCCTCAGCGACTTTCTGGCGATTGCGATGATGCTCGGTTGAATGCGCTGGTGTTCCCGTCGTATGCCTGGAATCTCACCGGAGGGCCCAGGTACAACGCCTATGGTGGCCTCGTCGGTTACTCGGGCCAAGCCTCGGCGACGGTCGATCTCTTTGTCTTTGATTGCTATGGGATACCATTTTTTGTGGAACAGAAAACTAAGAGTGAGAATCGGTACTTCGCGCATCGCACCCCCGATCGCGAGGTTGTCGACATGACGAATGATCTGCTAGATCAACTCATGTCTGATTTCAGCTCGTGGCGCACGAAGTACAGTGGCCAGTGGCAAAGCTTGCTCAAGACAGGGATCGATGCCGACCCGACTGATGGCAAACTTCACTCGATGATGTTCTTCATCAAGAAGCCCGAAGGCTACCAAGTGCTTAGCGTCGTGCCGAATGGGCCCGCCGACCACGCAGGAGTGAAGACCCAAGATATCATCGAGCAGATCAATGGACAGGATGCTAATGTGATGGAGCGCTCGCAGCTAATAGACCTGATGAATGCACCAAGCTTCACACTCGTGCTGCAGCGGCCCGGCGGAGACGTAACCGTGACTGTGCATCCTGAATCTTACGACGATTTAGTCAAGGAGCTTCAGCACTAGCAGCGCTGCATCGGGGGTCGCTTTAAAAATGAGTGACGAAAATCCCCAAGAGGGCGTTCCAGTCGTACTTAGCGTGGAAGAGCAGGCCGTGCTCAAACGCGTGTCGGGCAGCGAATGGGCGAAGTACGCGCGGGTCGCCATGGCTGCGCTCAGCGCGCTTCCCTGGGTCGGTAGCGTAATAAGCGCCGCGGCGGAGCTGACGAGCGAGAACACGCAAGAAAGTACCGATCGCGCCATGTATATGTGGCTTAAGGCTCATGAGGAGAAGCTTCACGAGGTCCTGGCAACTCTGCAAGATGTATTCTCTAGGTTTGAGTCGTTTGGGCAGGGGATTGAAGACCGAGTAAACTCCGAAGAATATATGTCGCTCGTCAGGAAGACGTTTTCTCAATGGGATCACGCTGAGACGTCTGAAAAGAAGGACATGTTGAGGAAGCTGATCACCAATGCGGGGGGCCTGAACATCGCGCATGACGACTTGGTGCGGATGTTCCTGGATTGGATCGATGACTACCATGAGCTCCACTTCGCTGTCATCGGAGAGATTTATCGAAACTCTGGGATAACTCGACGCCAGATATGGGCCAATATTAAGGGGTCATTTCCCCGCGAAGACTCCGACGAAGCCGACCTCTTTAAGCTCTTGATTCGCGACCTCAGTACTGGTGGGGTGATACGTCAGGAACGGCACGTTGACCATTCCGGACAATTTGTCAAACAACCGCGGGGCCGTGGTGGCGGCCAGGGGACCGCGGTCCTGGAGTCGGCGTTCGAGGGCACCAAGGGTTACGAGTTGACAGCGCTCGGTAGCCAATTTGTTCACTACGTGATGACGGATCTCGCTACTCCATTAGGGGGCGGGGCATCGTTCTAAGTTCGGTGCGGAAGGCTCCCTATGGCGTCACCGGCATGATGACAATGACTGCAGAATCGGCTTCATTCGCGGCAGCGCTTACGGGGCTCGTGAGATGTTCGAAAGCTAACTCGACCTCCTCGCGGGTGCAGCCCCGCGTTGATCCGAGGCGCGCAAGTACCTGATCGACGAGGGCCATCGCAGTGTCGACGGTGAGCAACGGTGCCTCGGCGGGCGTGCCGGTGCGTGCGGCTGTCAGCTGCAAGTCCCAGCCGGCCTGTTGGATCAGCGCTGCCACAACGCGCACGCGTTTGCCAATGCCGTGGTCGCGGTTCCAGAGAAGATCCATTAAACCGTCGGCGGCGTAACCCGGTTCGAAGCACGGGCGCAACTCGTAGGCGTTCGCGCCGCCGAGCAGCGCGGTCGTGAGATCGTCGAGCGTCCATGCGCTGACGCCGTGCGTCTTCAGTTCTTGCGTGAGTTCGACTTCATCGGGGAATGCGGGGCCGATCAGCGTGCAGTATTGCGCGTGGAAGGCATCCTTATATTTCGCGGCTTCGAAGGCGTCGGGTTGGGTGACGTTCCCTTTGCCCGTCTTGCACTCGAACATCACGCGATAGCCGAGCGGGCCGAGGATCGCGTCGCCATAGCCGTCCGGCGCTTTGTTGCCGCCGACGTGATTGGTGAGGAAGCCCATGTGCGCGAATGCGTCGCAGACGGCGACTTCGAACGCGGCGGGATTGCTGCCGGTCGCGGTCGCGGTGAGGCGATCGACGAGCGCCTGCGCTTGCGGGTCGGGCGGGCGGGGCAGCGGCGGATTGAGGTTCGGCCAGTCGTCGGGCGGTTCGTCGATCCGGAAGTTCCGATGCTCGTCTTGCACGATGTATGGCTTGCGGCCGTTCCCGTTGGCGCGCGCGATATATTCGATCAGCGCCGTGTAGACGTACCGCGCTTTGTAATCCGCGGCGAGGAGATGTTGCTTCACCGCCTCCGCGAGAATTTCATCGGCACTGCGGGTGACGCCGTCGCTCAATATCTGCGTCGCGGCGTTGATGGGGCCGGTCCCTCGTCCCTCGACTACGCTCACTTCGTTCGCTACGCTCGGGATGACAAGGTTCGCCCCTACGCTCGGGATGACAAGGTTCGTGCCGAAGTTCTGTTCGCCGATGCGGTGGCGTTCATTGAACAGCGTGTCGCCCTGCTGGGCGGAGTGCGCGGGGAACGCGGCGACCGTGATGCTCGCGGTCGGCATCGTGTCGAGCAGGTCCCACGGGATCGGCAGTGCGATCGGCAAGCCGTCGAGCCCGCGCGCACTATAGGGCAGGGCGCTGAACATCCGCACGGCGTTGTGGCTGACGTGAATGTGCACGAGCGACCCGCCGTGCGTGTTGGGTTCGGTGGTGAAGAGCGCGCCGTGCGCGGCCGCGAGCGCGTTGGCAAACCCGTGCAGCCAGGTGCGGACGTCGTCGTAGGCGGGCCGGTCGTCGAAGGGCACGAGCAGCGCGATGCCGCCGGTGCCGTCGAGCATGAGGATCGCATCGAGGCCGTGCGTGCGCAGTGCGGCGCGCGTGAGTCGCGCGGCTTCGCGCAGCTGCGCCTCGGTCGCCGTGCCGGCGGTTTCGAGGAAGATGCGGGCGTGGCCGCAGCGGTCGGGCGCGCCAGGCGCGGGGAACCATGAATGGAATTCGACGGCTTGCAGTTTATCGAGGCACCAGGCGAAGACCGATGGCTCGAGCGGCAGAGGTTTGGTATGCCAGTAGGCCTTTGTACCTAGTCCATCCGGGAACGAGGCGCTAACCATCGGCATACCGCCGAACGTGGCGTGCAGCAGCGGCGCCACGCGAGCATAATGCGCGTGCAGCTCGTCGGCAATTGCCGGCTGTTTTGCCGTTACCACCCTACGGGGCTATACTACACCAGCGGACGCGTTCCCCGTGGTAAGTCTGCGACCTCAGGCTGCGTCGACGCCAGGTGCATGGTCATGTGGTCCGTACGGCTCATTGACCCACCAATGCGCTTCCGAGAGGATGTTCTTGTTGATCTCATCCGAAAGTTTCGGGAGCTGTGGATGGGGACCATTGTGCCGGATCCGAACGCCGTCGGGAAGTCAGCCGACTTAGCAAAATGGGATCTAATTCTTAAGGCCGTGACAACGTTTGTCGCATTGGCCACAATTATTTTTGCAGTTGTTCAGTACGAGGGCAATGTCAGGGAACATCAGATCAGCGCCTATCGGGAGTCATCACAGCCCTTTCTCGAAAAGCAACTGGCAACATACTTCGAAGTGTCAGATGTATCATCGCATCTAGCCACTGCCGTTGATCCGGCAAGCATCGATAAAAAGAGCCTGCGCCGGTTTTGGGAGCTCTATTGGGGACAGCTTGGTCTCGTGGAGACTGAAGCTGTCGACGAGGCGATGGTTACTTTCGGCGCTTATCTCAACGCTTTCCAGCACAAGAAGGTCGATAGTAGTTGTCTGCAGCGCTCGTCGCTCTATCTACAGCATGAGCTCGCGAGGTCTCTTGAAAGCGAATGGGGACGTTCAGCGTTGCCGAACGCGTTACCCAACCCATACCCGATTGTAAGCAATCCCTGTCTCATCGATATTAACAAATATCGGAGCTGAGAGAACGCCGATGTACATGCGTAGCATTTTATTTTCGTCCCTGATTGCGCTAAGCGTCTTCGCCGCCGCGCGCCTTGCGCAGGCCGGCTCCACTGCGAGTCACCTGGGGGCTCTGCCCACACCAGCCGCGCTTCTATGCGCCCCGAACGATCGGCTCGTGTGGGTCTTTGGGACCACCGCGTACGTTCAAAATGACGTGCGCTTTGCATCAACACCAACCGGGCACTTTGGCTGCCGGTCGCAGTTAACTGCACAAATCGCAGTTTCACCGCTCGACCCGGCGACCCCAGCGCCCACTTTCCCTCCGGAAATCATCTCCGTGACGTCAGCGGGCGGTGGTGTTGGCGTACCCGCCTCGCGTAAGTGTGATTGTGCCGCGGTCACGATCTATTATGTGACCGACAGAAATGCCACCGGAGATGGTCCGCGTGGCCCTGATTACGGCGGTGATCGGAAACCGGACGGTTCGCTCACCTATGGGAGCAGTACGGTTACGATCCCAAGAGATCACAGAATGGGTCAGCTGGAGCGACCAGAATGGTTTCTCCTCGAGTTTAACGAGGACCCCAACAAGCACGTGGTCATTAGGGCCACTAAGGAGGTTCCACGACAGCGATTTTTTGATCGTGTGTCAGGCGATGCCTCCGATACAAACGGCGAGGCCCTGGTATTTGTCCATGGGTACAACGTCGGATTCGACGAATCGGTGATGCGCACCGCGCAACTCAAGTATGATCTCGGTTTTTCGGGGCCGGCGATAACGTACAGTTGGCCCGCCGCAGGCAAAACGATTATGTACCCGCATGACGAGAACGATGCAATTTGGACTACGGCGCACTTCGAGGCTTTCTTCGCCCAGCTCGCGGCAACAACCGGCATAACAAAGATTCATCTTATTGCCCACAGCATGGGAAATCGGGTTGTCACAGACGCGTTGGCTGACGAAGGTTTGCGGGGTCATCATTACCCAAATCTGGCAGACGTAATTTTTGCCGCGGCTGACGTCGACCAAGGCGTGTTTGTGAGTCAATACGCGCGTTTTCGAGGCATAGGGCAGACAAAAGTGCTTTACGCATCAGCCTCCGATAAGGCCTTACAGCTTTCGGAGGGGCTGCATGGAGGTCGACGAGCGGGAGACGCAAATCCCATTCTCTTGTTGTCTGGACTGCAATCGATCGACGCGACTGCCGTGGACACAAGCTTCGACGGTCACGGGTATTTTGCATCAAACGCCACTATTGTTTCGGATATTTTTTGGGTGATGCATGGGAAAGCGCCTCCGCGCTTTCGGCTCCGGGACGTTGAATCCGGGACCCAGGAATTCTGGCGATTTGCGCCATGATAACGACGCCACTGCTGGCAATTCTTGTAGCGCAGGCTGCCAAGGGAGATGTCACCTTTGCATCGGCCGTTCGGATTTATGTCGAAGCGGCAAGGCGCGACCAGCTGATCAGACTCGAACAGTCGAAGGGTGATCAGGCGAGTACGTCTTTCGTCATTGGAAAACCTACGGCACCCACCATTCCGGGGTTTGCGCACTGCTCTAATATTGAGTCCCTGCAATCGGGGCGACCCTACGCTCGCTCAGCCATGTGCCTCGAGGGTTATCCTGATCTGGAGAGTGGCTACGCCGCCTTTGCGGATGTCGCCAGGAAGCTCGAAGCGATCTATCCGCTAGACGATGGCTATCACGCCGACGAATACAGCGATGGCGAAATTCTCACTTCGGCGAATCTGCGTCATCTTCAGGTTCGGCGTTCGACCAACGACCCGGTTTTTGACCTAACACTCGTCGGCGGAGCTACCACGGGCGGTTCGGGTATTCTCCTAGCGATCACGCCAGGACATAACTGGGTAGACCCTTATGCGCTCGGCTCTCTACGGATTGAGGAGGTACCGAGCGACTCGCCGACGCTTTCGGACGGCTATTGCGAGCTCGACTATCGTGACGGCCGCTACGTGCTGCAAACAACGCCATTGTTCTGGACACAACAGGTTCCACCGCTCCTTCGCGAATTTTTTCTCTTGCACGAACGTTCACACATGTCCCGCGGGCACATTTTGGTTCGGATGCGTCAGAATCTAACTGACGACGAGTTGGAGCGCCAGGAAACACAGGCCGATCAAGATGCGCTCGCAAATCTCGCGATCCATTATCGGGGATCATTTAGCGCGGTTGCATCGCACATTCGCGCAGAGGCCGGTGGCCTATTGCACCCAACATATGGGCACCCGGTGCCGAGCGTGCGCGTGCAGGACATGCTTCGTGAAGTAGCCGAAGCGCAGGTGCTTTGGCTGCAGGCTGACGACCAAGGTACTCCGATCGACGAAACGGCGATGAGAGTGACCCATCGTCCGAACGTCGACCACTACGAAATACCAGAACTATTCCGAGAAAGCCCAGCAGTGCCAGATCAACACTAACATTGTTCCGGTCAGCGAATCGGCTGACCACGTCGTGGGGGTTCGGCAGTTGCACGCGGTGTTTTCCGCGGGCGCCGTTCAAACGTTGCCTGTCGACATCCCGCCCACAATAAACGGGACGCGCGTGGCCCTGTCGCCTCCGACCGTATTTTATCAAACGTGGCAGATAACATGCGTGGCTTCGTAGCTCTTGCGCTGGGCGTTGCGATAGGCGCTGCGCAAGTGTCCGCTGCGACCGATGCCCCCTTCCAACGCGATATTGCGACCGTGCTCAGTTTGGTGCGCTGGAGCGATGGATCGTCAAGCGTTGCAACGACGGTCGAGAGCAATTCTCACGCATCGCTATTGGTGACGCTGGCTGGAAAAGGCGCTGCAACAGTGTATATCGATCCAACGCTCGCACGCGCTACGCATGATCTCATCTCGGCGCCCTGCTGCCTAGAGGCAGCGCCGATCGGCGTTGCTCCAAGCGCTATTGAGAGCGAGGCCGACGGCACGGCGCGCATCACGATACCGCTGGGTGGCCTGAGCGTGATGCCCGTACGAGGTGATGACGGAGAAGCGCGTCTGGTTATGGGCGTCCTCGAGACGCATGCCGCCCGCGCAGATCTTCGATATCGCACTGCGATTGTTATCGCTGCCGCTTCAGGAGGATCCGTTGCGAGCCACCTTGTGCCTTCCGATTTTCGAGTTAGCGCTGGTGCGGCACTACTCGATGAGGATGCACAGGGCATCGTCGGTATAGTCTCCGGTCGACGGATTCTTACTGGGGCTTTGACCCCGGAGCGCGCTTCAGGCGTCGATGGTGCGGTGGCTGCCGCAAACGAGCTCTACGTGGATGTCGACGATTCGACGGTAAATGGCGCTCCATCAGGTGCGTTCATGCTTCAGGCGATGCAGCAAGTGACGGACGCGTTTATCAGTTCAGTTCGCGCGTTTCGCCCATCGCTGCAAGTTACTGGCGGGAAGGCAAAGTATTTCGGCGCAAACCGGGACGTGGATTGCTTTTTGCTGCCTGCGGTTGGAGACGTCGTTTGGGCGGTCGATGTGGATCGCCGGCCCGGCAAGATCCTTGATCGGTCCGGTCGACGGAGCCGTGCCGATATGCTCACGGTGGCCGTAACTATCGAGGATTGCTTTGGTGACGCGGTATGGACGTTGCGAGAAGCCCAGGAGGCAACGTTCGACGAGCCTTCAAGCCCGGGGGATGTAAGCATGATCAAGGCTGCGTATTCGACCGCGCTTGAAGCCGTTGCCGAACGGCTTAGGAATGAC
>Ga0335074_10015412_pt1 | contig 10738 bp, 8 predicted proteins | sample Lox_Sample_23_FD_206715 | JGI IMG/M metagenome (GOLD analysis project Ga0335074, IMG submission 206715) | Soil microbial communities from Loxahatchee National Wildlife Refuge, Florida, United States - Lox_Sample_2.3 | ecosystem: Environmental > Terrestrial > Soil > Wetlands | place: USA: Florida... | reverse complement strand
GCCACTCCGGCCTCACCGCGCAGGTAATGGTCATGAAGCGCGCGGCGTAGCGGTTAACCGGCGTAATCTCGAAGACGCGCTCGGCATCTTCTTCGAGCACGTAGGGCGCAAACGGCATGAACTCCGAACGGTCGAGGCGCTGATTGAGCCGATCGTTTATCGTTGGGTCCGTCGGGTTGGCAATAATGCTGCGGGCGCCCAAAGCGCGTGGCCCGTATTCCATGCGCCCGACGAAGATCGCGCCGGCGGCGCCCTCCTGCACCAATTGGGTTGCGGTCTCGACCGGATCGCCGGGCAACGACCGCACCTCAGGCGCCGCCGCCAGCACCGCGTCGATGCGGTCGTCGAAATTTTGACCGAGATAAACGTTATCCAGCCTTTGGCGGCGATGCAGCCATGCGTCGATGCCGTCGCGCTCGCGCAAGAAACAAAGCGCCGCTCCGACCGCTAGGCCGTCATCGCCCATGGCGGGAAAAATGAAGACCTCGTCGACCGGCAACGTCTCGGCGAGAAGCCGGTTGAGCCTGACATTGGCAAACAGACCCCCGGCCAACCCGAGACGCCGCGCCTTGGTGCGGCTGAGCCAATAGCCGATCGCGCCGGAAATCAGATCCTCGACGAGTTGCTGGATCGATGCCGCGATGGTCTCGCGATTATGCCCGCGGCAGATCGCGTGAATGCGCTTTTCCATCATCCGCCAGCTGGTGAAATCGCAGCCGATCAGTCCGTCCGGCCCGAGGCGAAAGTGACGGCCGAACGCCTCGCGCAGCGTCGGCTCGCCGCGCGCCGACAGCCCGGTCAGCTTGCCTTCATGGCGCCACATGCGAAATCCGGCCGCCGTCGTGGCGTGGCCATAGGCGGTGGCGAGGCTGTTCTTCGGCGCGCGATGCACCCTGAGCCATTCCTCGCCGCCAAACAGACACTCGAGTCGACCTTGCTGCAGGGCACGCACGCTATAGCTGACGTTGTCGCCGGTGCCGTCGGCCGTATAGATCAGCGCGTCGTCCCAATCGGTGAAGAACAGGGCCGCGAGTGCGTGCGCTTCGTGATGATTGACGAAACGGAGCTGCGTATCGGCGCGAAAGCCGTTCTCGGCGAGGAAGCGATCGCTGCGGAACAGCTTGTCTTCGCCGGTGCCGCTGCGATTGATCGCATTGGACAGATCGCGATGCAGACGCTCGCGGCCCATATGCTTGCGCGCGGTGTAATAGAGGTCCCGCGGCAGCGGAAAGGAGAAATAGTGCAGCGGGAAAACGCCGCGGATGGCCGCGATCACGTCGACGTCGTGGCGCGACCAGCCGGCGATGCGCAGCACTTCATCTATGGCGAGCCAGGGCACGTCGTTGCCCCAGCCTTTTTCCCGGCGCAGCCGCTCCTCTTGGACGGCTGCGACCAGCCGGTAATCCTCGAATGCGGCGGCGGACGCATCATGCAGGCCAGATTGAAACGATAAAATCCGCACGGAACCGGCACCCCGACTAGCTCGCCCGAGATCTGCTTCGTCAGACATTATGGAAGCGGCGCGCCAGCGTCGAGGGGGCTCGGCCGCCGGCGCGGGTCGTCGGTGCTCCAGCCTGCGAGGGCCGATTTGAAGAGAATGGCCGTTCCTGGTATTGAAAGTACATAAACAGAAAAGCCGCTGATCGAGTCGCTTATCGAGCCATGGCGCGCATGCTTTCGCTGACGCTTAATGGCCGCGCCCGCACCGACGCGGTGCCAGATAATTTGCTACTGCTGGACTATTTGCGGGAAATCGCCGGTTTAACCGGAACGAAGACAGGTTGCGATGGCGGCGAATGTGGCGCCTGCACTGTCCTGGTCGATGATGCTCCGCGCCTGTCCTGTCTGACCCTCGCCGCGACTATGGATGGCCGGCGTGTGGACACCATCGAGTCGCTCGCCGTCGGCGGACGCTTATCGGCGGTGCAGCGCGGATTTCATGAACGGCTCGGTTCGCAATGCGGCTATTGCACGCCGGGATTTATCATGGCGTCAGCCGGACTTTTGCGCCGCAATCCGCATCCGAGCGAAGACGAGATCCGCGAGGCGCTCGGCAGCAACATCTGCCGTTGCACCGGCTATGTGAAGATTATCGAAGCAGTCCAGTACGCGGTCCGGCTCTGTGGCGAAGGACTGACGCCGTGAACCAAATCACGCCCGCGCACAACATCGGCGATTACGTGCCGATGATCGACGGCCCGGAAAAGGTTTCTGGCCGCGCCAAATATACGGCCGACCTGATCATGCCCGGAATGCTGGCGGGCCGGATATTTCGCAGCCCTTTCGCGCATGCCGAAATCATCGAGGTGGACGTTTCGGACGCTGCAAGACTGCCTGGCGTGAAGGCGATCGTCACCGGCGCCGATTGCGACAAGGGTTTTGGCGTATTGCCGATCGCGCGCACGGAATATCCGCTGGCGCGCGACAAGGTGCGCTATCGCGGCGAACCGGTCGCGGCGGTCGCCGCCATCGACGACGCCACCGCGAAAGAAGCACTGCGGCGCATCAAGCTGAGGGTCCGCGAACTCCCGGCCTATCAGAGCGCACATGACGCCTTGTCGCCGAATGCCGTCGCCATCCATGCGCATCGTCCGCACAACATCGAGCGCGATGTCCTGTTCGAATTGGGCGACGTCGAGGCGGCGTTCGCATCCGCCGCCCTGGTCCGCGAAGGCGCCTACAATTGCGCGGAGGTTTGTCAGAACCAGATGGAAATGCACGCTGCGCTCGCCGATTACGACGCGGTGCGCGACCGCATCACCGTGCACGCCTCGACGCAGGTGCCCTATTACGTGCACCTGATGCTGGCGCAAATCCTCGATATGGACATGTCGCGCATCCGCGTGATCAAGCCGCATGTCGGCGGCGGCTTCGGCTGCCGCACCGAGGCGCTTAACGTCGAGCTGATCGCCGCGTTGCTCGCTCGCAAGGCCGGCGGCTGCGTCCGCCTCGTCGTCAACCGCGAGGAGACGTTCATCACCCACCGCGGCCGGCCGGAAACCGATATCCGGCTCAAGCTCGGCATGAACAAGGACGGCCGCATCACCGGCGTCGAATGCGAATGCATCCAGCGCGGTGGCGCTCATTCCGGCTACGGCGTGGTGACCATCCTCTATGCCGGCTCGATGCTGTACGCGATCTACGACCTGCACAATGTCAAATACATCGGCAAACGCGTGCTCACCAACACGCCGCCCTGCGGCGCCTTCCGCGGTCATGGCACGGTTGACGTCCGCTTCGCCTTCGAGAGCCTGCTCGACGAGATGGCGCACGAGATACGGCTCGATCCGATTGCGGTACGGCGCGCGAACTATTTGCAAGCGCCGACCTTTACCGACAACGATTTGATGGTGAACAGCTACGGGCTGCCGGAATGCGTCGATTGGGTCGAGCGCGCGAGCGGTTGGACGGAGCGCAAAGGCACGCTGAAAAGCGGTAACGGTGCGAAGACGGGTCGGATCAGGAAGGGTATGGGCTTTGCCTGCTCGCATTACATCAGCGGCGCTTCCAAGCCGGTAAACTGGACCGGAGAACCGCACGCCACCGTCACGCTCAAGGTCGACTTCGACGGCTCGATCGTGCTTCTCACCGGCGCCGCCGAGATCGGCCAGGGCTCTTCGACCGTGCTGGTGCAGAGCGTCGCCGAAGTTTTGGGGCTCGATCTCTCCCGCATCCGCATCGTTATCGGCGACAGCGACGTGGTCCCGAAGGATAACGGCTCCTATTCGTCGCGCGTCACCTTCATGGTCGGCAATGCGGCGATCGATGCGGCCAACAATCTCAAAGCCGTGCTGATCGCCGCCGCGGCGAGAAAACTCGACGCCAAGCCGGAAGAGATCGAATGTTTGGGCGAGCTGTACCGCGCCGGCGCGCAGGACAAGGGGCTGAGCTTCGACGAAGTCGTCACCGAAGCGCTCAAGGACAACGGCACCATTACCGTCACCGGCAATTATTCGACGATCCCGCAATCGCACGGCGGCAAGAAATATCGCGGCGCCGCCATTGGCGGCACCATGGGCTACAGCTACTCGGCGCAGGTGGTCGAAGTCTCGGTTGACGAGGAAACCGGCGCCGTCAGCGTCGACAAGGTATGGGTGGCGCACGATTGCGGTCGCGCGCTCAACCGCCTCACCGTCGAGGGCCAGGTCCAAGGCTCGGTGTGGATGGGCATGGGCCAGGCGATGAGCGAGGAGGCGTCCTATCACGAGGGGCTGATGCTCACCGCCAACATGCTCGATTACCGCGTGCCGACCATCCAGGATTCGCCGCCGATCGAAGTCGGCATTGTCGAGAGCATCGATCCGCATGGGCCGTTCGGCGCCAAGGAGGCCGGCGAGGGCTCGCTGGCGGCGTTTCTTCCGGCGCTGACCAACGCCATCGCCGATGCCGTAGGCTTGCGCTTCAACGATCTGCCGGTGACTCCCGACCGGGTCTTTGCCGCGCTGGAGAAGCGATCCCGCGAAGCGGTACGCGAGCGCAACGGCGGGACCTGATGGACGCGCTGCCGGCTTTCGATCTCGTGCGCCCGCAATCGCTCGACGAGCTGATCTCCGCGCGCGCCGCGCATGCCGACAGCCGGCTGCTCGGCGGCGGCACCGATCTCGTCGTAAATATCCGACGCGGCATCGTCGCGCCGCCGGCGCTGATCGACGTCAGCGGCGTAGCGGAGTTGCGCTACGTCAAGGCGGATGCGCACGCCGTGGAGATCGGCGCCGCTGCTACGCTTGCGGAAATTGCCGCGCATCCAGAAATCATGCACCACTACCCGGTGATCGCGCAGGCGGCTGCGCATATCGCCGGACCGACCCAGCGCAACATGGGCACTGTGGGCGGCAACCTCTGTCTCGACACACGCTGCATCTTTTACAACCAGAGCGAATGGTGGCGCGGCGCCAATAATCATTGCCTCAAGACCACCGGCGACATCTGTCACGTGGCACCGAAGAGCCGCGGCGTCTGCTTCGCCACCTTCTCGGGCGATCTGGCGCCGGCGCTGCTCGTGCTCGACGCCGAGGTCGATATCGCCGGACCGACCGGCCGGCGAACCATGCCGCTCGCCGATCTCTATATCGGCTACGCGCGCCAGGATGAGCCGGTGACGGACACGAACGGCGACGGCAAATATTTTCTATCGCTGCGCCCAGGCGAATTCGTCGCGGCGGTGCGCGCCAAGGACGCTCCCGGTCTGCTTTCCGCCTACGAAAAGATCCGCATCCGCCGCTCGATCGAATATCCCGTGTGCGGGGTTGCGGTGGCGCTGCGGCGCGCCGGCGACAAACTTGCAGATTTGCGGGTCGCCTTCACCGGCACCAATCCGCGGCCGGTGCGGCTTGCCGGCACTGCTGCGCTGTGCGGCGGTCCGCTCGACGCGCGCCTGCTCGCCGGCCTTGATGCCTTGGTGCGCGATCAGATCATGGCGATGAAAACCACGTTCACGCCCGGCCACTATCGGCGCCGCGTCGCCGGCGTGCTGGCGCGCCGGCTGGTGCAGCGGCTGTTCGAAGCGTAACGCTGCGATTGCCCGCAAAGCCCATGGCCGAAAGCTTTGATGTCATCATCGTCGGCGGCGGCGCTGCCGGCTGCGTGCTGGCCAATCGGCTGTCGTCGCGTTCGAACGCGCGCGTCCTTCTGCTCGAAGCCGGCCGCGACGCACCGCCGGGCGCCGAGCCCGACGACATCCTCGATACCTATCCGCGCTCCTATTACAACGACGCCTATTTCTGGCCTGAACTGAAGGTGCATTGGCGGCGCCGGGACAACTCGCCGCTGGTCGGCTTCTCCCAAGGCCGCGTGATCGGCGGCGGCTCGAGCGTGATGGGCATGGTCGCCTATCGCGGGACGCCGGAGGATTATGCGGAATGGCGGGCGCTCGGCGCCGCCGGCTGGGATTGGGACGGGGTGCTGCCGTACTTCCGCAGGCTGGAGAACGATCTCGATTTCGGCGGCGCGCTGCACGGCAAGGAAGGTCCGGTGCCGATCCGGCGCACAGCGGCGCAGGATTGGGCGCCGCTCGCCAAGGCGGTGCACGTCTTCGCGCAGGAACGCCAGATTCCGTTCATCGCCGATATGAACGCGGACTTCCGCGATGGCTATGGCGCAGTGCCGATGAGCAACTGGCCGCACAAGCGGGCGTCGGCGGCGATCTGCTATCTCGATGCCGAGACGCGCCGCCGCGCCAATCTGACCATCATTACCGAGGCAATTGCCACCGGCCTGCTGTTCGAGGGCACGCGCGCCGCTGGTGTTACGGTCGGGATCGGCGACCAGGAGCGAAGGTTTTATGGCCGAGAGATTGTCGTCTCGCTGGGCGGCATTCATTCGCCGGCGTTTCTGATGCGCGCGGGCATCGGCGGGGCGAACGAGCTACGCGCGCAGGGCATCGAGGTGCGCGCCGACGTGCCCGGCGTCGGAAAAAATCTTTCCAACCACGCCATTCTTTTCGTCGGCCTGCTGCAGAAACCCGGTACGCGCCAATCGCCAAAGATTCGGCCGCACCCGATGACGTGCATTCGCTATTCCTCGCACCTGCCGGGGGCGCCGCCGCTCGACATGTATATCAACGTGCAGTGCAAGACATCGTGGAGCCCGCTCGGAGCGCAGGTCGCCAATCTGGCGCCGTCGCTGCTCAAGCCGATGGCGCGTGGGCAAATATCGCTGCTCTCGGCCGATCCGCGCACGCCCCCGTGCGTGGAGTTCAATTTCACCGGCCACGAGCTCGATCTCGCGCGCTTCATGCAGGGCTTCCGCCGCTGCGTCGAAATCCTGACGCACGACGCGGTACGCGGCATGACCAGCCTGACGTTTCCGGTGAAATTTTCAGACCGGCTACGCCGGCTCAACCGCATCACAAAGGCCAACAAGATCAAAAGTGCCGCGGTCGCCGCACTCATCGATCTGGCGCCGCCGCTCGCCGGCCCGATCTTCTCGACGCTCGCCGACCGCCGCGTCGATCTCGCGGCGCTCGCCGCGGACGACGACGCGCTCGCCGAACACATCCGGCACAACGTCGCCGGCACGTTTCATCCGGTCGGAACCTGCCGCATGGGAGCGGCGAATGACCGCGAGGCGGTGACCGACCCGGCCGGACGCGTGCGCGGCATTTCCGGTTTGCGCGTCATCGATGCCTCGATCATGCCGACACCGCCGCGCGGCAACACCAACATTCCGACCATCATGGTGGCGGAAAAACTGGCCGAACAGATGTTAGGCGAGATGCCGGCAGTTACTCCGGCACGCTGACGTATATCTGTCCATCGCGAACCGCGACCTTCACCGGATTAAGCCGCAGCGACGGATCGCCGGGATGGCAGCCGGTCGCGAGATCGTATTCGTAGCCGTGCCATGGACAGACGATGTGTCGCGCTTTGCCGAAGCGCAGGCCCGCGCTCTTCTTGTCCGGCGTGATTATTTCCTCGACCTTGTTGAAAATCTTGCCCTGGCAGACCGGGCCGCCGGCGTGCGGACAGACGTTTTCGTAGGCCAACACCTTGCTGCCGGTGCGAAAAATGCCGACTTCAAGTTGCTCGACGGAGAAAACCCGATAATCGCCATCGGGGATATCGGCAAGCTTGCCCACCGCGATTTCATCCATCGCACCCTCCACTAATTTAATTTGCGCATGATCTGTTCCGAAAACCGGCATCCACTTTTCGGGATCATGCGCTATTCGATTCCAGGCGGGCGATGAAACCAGATCGCCACGTCAAACATGTTCAGGTCGGCGGCGCGGATCATGCCGCAAGCGGTGACGACGCTCTCCGTCGCCGTCACGCTGTTCGCCGGGAACGGCGCGACGTCATGCCCGCGGCGCTCGACCTTGGCGGCGTAAACCTTTGTCGCGGCGGCGAGCACCTGTTGCAGCATCTTGTCGGAAATCGCGTCGGGCTCGCCGCGCTTGAGCGCGGCGCGCGCCGCGACGCAGAAATCTGCGTCCTTGGCGCCGGGATGCGCAGCCGCGCGACGCGCTCTGCCGGCGCCCTTGGCGGCTCTGCGCTGCAAGGCCTTGGCCATTCCGGCTTAGGCCGTAACCGGCTCGCGCGCCGGCGCTTTTTTGCCCTTGCTGCCAAGCATCTTGGACTTGGGCACTTCCAGGTTGAACAGCCGCGCCGCGTTGAAGCCGAGGATATTGCGTTTGGCCTGCTCGTTGAGGAATGGCAGCGTGGTGATCGAGTTCGGCAAATCGAAGTCCCAATGCGGCCAGTCGGAGGCGAACAGCAATTGCGTATCGGCCTTGATCGCCTTGAAGGTGGCCTCGGTCAATTCCAAGTTCGAGCGTTCCAGCGGCTGGCTGGAGAAATACATGTCGCGGATGTATTCGCTCGGCCGGCGTTTGAGCAGCGGCGCCTCCGACGATCGCATCATGTATTCGGAATCGAGCCGCTGCATCAAGAAGGGCAACCAGGCCAGTCCGCTCTCGATCCAGATCACCTTGAGCTTGGGAAACCGTTCCGGCAGGCCGTTGATGATCCAGTTCGTCATGTGAATGATGTTGTAATAGACGAACGAAATGGCATGCATGGAGATGAAGCGGTTGCACTGCTGCATCGACTGGTCGCCCCAGTGGAAGCCGGAATGGAACGCCAGCGGCTTGCCGGTCGCCTGGATCGCCGAGTAGAGCGGCATGTAGCTGTCGTGATGCACGGCGCGGAATCGCGTCGAGGTGACCGAATAGCCGATGATGCTCGGGTCGTCGGCGTACATCTCGACCGCCTTCACGCAGGCTTCGGGGTGGTTGAACGGCAGGTACAGCATCGCCTTCATGCGCGGTTCCTGCGGCAGCACTTCTTCGGTCAGCCACTTGTTGAAAGCGTTGCCGACGACCACCTCGACCTCGGCCTGCGGATGCATACCGAGCACCAGCATCGGGGTGGGAAACACCACCATGTAGTCGATGCCGAGCGAATCCATCGCGCGCTGCACCAGCGTCACCTGCTTGTGGGTGTGCCCGCCCGGCACCTCCTCGCCGAGGCGCTGCTGATGCGGAATGCGGCCGAAAACGTCCTGATAAAGCATGCCGGGCGTTGAATTGAGCAGGCCGGGCGCCGGACCGCGGCCTTTGAAGGCGCGCGCCATCTGCTTGTAGACATCGCTTTCCATGCGGTCGATGACGTCCGGCCAGAACGCCGTCTCGGTGACGTGGGCATCGACGTCGACGATGAAATAATTATCCTGCCGCGCCTCCTTGGCGGCGTGCGCGAGGATTGCGCGGGTATCGGTCGTGGTGTCGATTTTCGGCAATTCGGTGACTCGCGCGGCGCCCCTTCCGTTCTTGCCATTGCGCGGCGTTTTGGTGAGCATCGGCATCCTCCAGTGTATGCGCGGGCGCGTGATCGCAGCCTCGGCAACGTGCTTGGAAAGTTAGCAGCAATCGTGTGCAATGGACAGAGGCAGCGCTTCGACGCGTGTTGACAGTTCGAAGGACAGATCATGACCTATCAAGACTTGCTCTACAGCGTGGAGGACGTGGTCGCGACCGTCACACTCAACCGCCCCGAGCGCATGAACGCGTTGTCACGCGACCTGGAGACGGAAATCCACCGCGCGTTCGATGAAGCCGATGCCGACCGCGGCGTGCGCGCCATCATCCTCACCGGCAGCGGCGCCGCGTTTTCCGCCGGCTACGATCAGGCCGCGACGGCGCCGTCCGGCGTGCGCCATTCCGATCCGCGGGGCAAAACCCACGCCGAATATATCGAACACTGGCAGCGGCAGGATGCCGCCCGCGCCAACAACTGGACGCACATGTGGGGGCTCGGCAAACCGGTGATCGCGGCGGTCAACGGTTGGGCCATGGGCGGCGGCTTCTGGTATCAGCTCGCCGCCGACATCACCATCGCCTCCGACCGCGCCGTTTTTGCCCAGCCGGAGGTTCGCCACGTGTCCAACACCACGTACCTATTCACCGCCTTGTGCGGATGGAAGGCGGCCAACCGCTGGGCGCTCACCGGCGATCATTTCGACGCCCAAGAGGCGCTGCGCATCGGCATGGTCAACGAGGTGGTGCCGCACGAGGAACTGATGCCGCGTGCCCGCGCCCTGGCCAAGCGCATCGCGCTGGTGCCGGAGCCGTCGATCCGGCTCAACAAGGCGATCGCCATGCTGGGCATCCAGGCCTCCGGCGTGCATTCGGCGCTGCTGCTTGAAGGCGCCCTGAGCGCGCTCGCGCACTCGTCGCATAACGAGGATCGCGAACGGTTGTTTGAGGCGCAGCGGCGGGATGGGCTGAAGGCTTACCTGGATCTGCGTGACGGACCGTTTCACCCCGAACCGATGGGCCCGCGCTCCAAGCCGCGCACACGAAAGTCCTGAATGCGGAAGTTTTGAGAGTCCATGCCCAAAAAACAGAATCGCGCGATCGGCGAGCGCGTACTGCGGCTCGAAGACGGACCGCTGCTGCGCGGCAGCGGCCGTTTTGTCGACGACCTCAAGTTCGCCGGCATGCTGGAGGCGGCCTTCGTGCGCAGCCCGCATGCGCACGCCGCGATCCGCGGCATCGATGCCGGGACGGCCCGACACCTGTCCGGCGTGCTCGCGATCTTCACGCATGCCGATCTGGCGCCGCTGCTCACGCAAGATCGTCTGCCGCTGCAGTTCCGCACCGATCAATTACCGGCGGACGTGGCGCCGTTCGTTCTCGCCAAGGAGGAGGTCGTATTCGTCGGCGAAGCCGTCGCAATCGTGATCGCGCGCTCGCGCGCTATCGCCGAGGATGCGGCGGCCTTGGTCGAGGTCGATTACG
>Ga0335074_10015411_pt1 | contig 10738 bp, 13 predicted proteins | sample Lox_Sample_23_FD_206715 | JGI IMG/M metagenome (GOLD analysis project Ga0335074, IMG submission 206715) | Soil microbial communities from Loxahatchee National Wildlife Refuge, Florida, United States - Lox_Sample_2.3 | ecosystem: Environmental > Terrestrial > Soil > Wetlands | place: USA... | reverse complement strand
TCAATTTCAACAAGAAGGGCTTATTTAACTTAATATGCTTGTATATAGCTAATACTATTATTGAATAGCAGCTGCTTATCAGACTGTATCTAAGTAGGTGTAATATTGCGGTTGTCGACAACAGAAGCACAATAGTAATCCTTCAAAAACTATATAGTAGAGGTCTACTTGTTCTTATAGTGGACTGTAGGGCAACATGTATGCAGCTTCAATTGTGTAATAGTAACACTAGTCTTCTTAGTGCACTATACTCGAATTATAAAAGAACAGTTCTTGTCTTTGCGTATAAGGATATAGCGTTTGGCATCTGACTTATAAACTCAGTAAGACTCACCATCATCAAGCACATGACGATTAACAGCTTCATAGGCCTCTGCAATACTTGCAAAGGTGTCATGAAGGGCAACTATGGTCGCAATGTAAAGGTTTTTATTGTGAACGAGTGTAGAACATCATATCTATGTGCGGAGGGTTAGGGCAAATAGCGGTGTGGCATGCGAGTAAATAGTCTATAAGGTATGACATCTCAGTAATAAACCTATAAGTAGTGTGGCATGCGAGTAATTTGCCGCAAATTAAAGCTTAGTTAGAATTAAAGGCTGTAAAACAGTTTGTAATCATCAAAGGACCTGTGTACAATAGAAAGCCAGCAACTGGTTGGCAACTGGTTCCTTACTACTCTTCGCCTATCAAGCAAATAATGCAAACTACAATCAAATTCCGTCTTGGGTGAAAACAAGGCTTGTCCCTCGACGTAATCCAACCCCGAATAGACTTTCTGTATGAGCCAATAGTTTGATCGGCGTTTCCGGATGACGGAGACGCAAGTCTTCGTATAATCTTGTGTCTGAAGTGTCAAGTTTGAACAGGCAGAGCATGTTGACATGAGGGTAAATTGATTGTATTGATGATTATTGTTATGCTATCATGGAGGTGGGACCAGCCCATAGCCTTATACCCTGTAGCTCCGCCTTCTCGGTACAGATCAGGGGTAAGCCAGCTACCAAACAACCCCTTAACAGGGTTATATCGTGACATGAAGTATTGTAAGTATGCATATAACAAAAGTTGAATAACACCCCTAAAAATAAAACAGATCTCATTGCGTTGTGTCAAGTTTGAACAGGCAGAGCATATGAACATGAGGGTTATTGATTGTATTGATGATTGTTATGCTATCATAGATGTGGGCTCTGCCCACAGCCTTATACCCTGCTGCTCTGCCCTGATATAGGTCAGGGGTAAGCCAGCTACCAGTCCCTCAACAGGGATATATCATGACACGTTGTAGTCGAACTAACGACACTTTGGATCTAGTCAGCCGTTTTTACGCGAACATTTATTCTAGTCGAAGGCCAGAACAGGATAAAAAACCAAGTATTTGATTGCCACTCCCTATATGATCTAATGATTGGAGGACGATTAAAGTTCATAATGCTCTAGCACCCCCTAAATCAGCTTATCTCTCACATGATTTCCCAATGTCGATGGTCTTCTTATCCAGCAGCTAAACCTGAATCACCTCAACCTCATCAACAACACGCTTCTCCTTCTTAAGACCCCAGACACCACATCCATCCACTTCAGGACCAGCGCTTGCGTCACGCTTGCTAAAGTCTACCATGTTATCGCCAGCAGCATTGCGCTCCTTGATGCAGCCAGGGGTGCCGGTGACGATGCTGGGGAGCACGAAGGCCGCCAAGGTAAGCATGATAGAGAGTTGCATGGTGAAGATTGGGTTGCTGGCCAGATGTTATTATAAGTTCATGGCAAGTGATTCTTGAGATTAGTTAAATATACCTTGATGAGGTAGTGTGTAATTCTGCATTGACCGTAGTCGTTTACTGAAGTTGTTGGAGAGTTGAAAGACGGGTTATATCGTCTTTATATGCTTTCTATGCCCACCTAATCTTGTGTTAGATGAAATAGGTGTTCAGGTCGGACTTTCTAGGCACCGAGACTTCGTCAGCGCATTCGTCAACGTTTCACTACCTACTGTAGTATAAATGCCCTGGATTACCTACTTTTCAAAGAATAGAGCATTTGGCACCCATCACATTTGCTAACAGGTTATAAGCCCGGTCGGCAGCATTATGCTGCTGTGCGTTCTTCCGCTGTGTGGTACCAAAGACCTTAAGTGGCTTTAAGGCCTTGAGGTTGTCGTCGTAGCTAGTTGGTCACTAGCGAGACTGTTCTCCGCGGTCAGCTACGATAATGCTTGTCCTGATTACTCAATACTGCCTTTGCGCTGTTGAGTAGCTTTGAGTCTCGTGTTGAGTCTCTGTTTCGGTCTCGTCTGCCTTGCTATGGGCTTCGTCTCGGTCTAACAGTCATCGTCTTGATATCAGTCGTGGTACCAGCCGTGGTCGTGGTCGTGGTCGTGATTCCTGTCGTGGTCGCGATATCGGTCGTGGTACCAGTCGTGGTCGTGGTCGTGATTGCCGTCGTGGTCGTGATTCCTGTCGTGGTTGTGATATCAGTCGCGTGGTACCAGTCGTCGTCGCGGTCGTGATTCCTGTCGTGGTTGTGATTTCTGTCGTGGTTGTGATTTCTGTCGTGGTTGTGATTTCTGTCGTGGTTGTGATTTCTGTCGTGGTCTTAGTCGTCGGTTTCGGTCTTGGTCTTAAGGTTCGATCCTGTTTCGATTTTGGTTATACAGGCCACCTACGTACGCCTTTGAGCGTAGGAACAGCGCCTATTTTTGGCAATTAGGTTGCACTCCGGTCTTGGGGGTTGGATCTTGAGGGGGTGATCCCCTAGGAAAGTTACAGTTTAGGTAAAAGTTTTAGGCTTCAGGCCACTTGAAGAGTCCTCCCATAAGGGGTGTGTTAGACGAAATAGGTGTTCAGGTCGGACTTTCTAGGCACCGAGACTTCATCAGCGCATTCGTCAACGTTTCACTACCTACTGTAGTACAAAATGCCCTAGATTACCTACTTTTCAAAGAATAGAGCATTTGGCACCCATAACATTTGCTAACATCTTGAGCACTCACACAATGTGGAGTGCTCGGTTATGTTCCCGCGGTATAGAAGTCCAAGGATCGATATTAATTTAGACGGCGAGAGGTTTTGATAGGGGCACGCTTTGAGGCATGATACTGACCGGGAGATGATGAGCCGCTTCTTACAATATACGCAAATAAGATAACCGGGGTAAGTCCTCTACTTTTTATCTCACAAGGTATGTATGTACACACTTACAGTAGAAACACATAAATCACAAGTCTTAGCGAGGCTAAATCGCAAATAATATCCTCGCAGTGCTTAGTGGCTATAATTCTCATGAAAAGCATGAATACAGAAAAGTTACTTAAATGGGAGGCCTCTAGAGCCTAGCTCTTCCCTGTATCTTGTCAATGCGTCACACGCTCAGGAGGGGAATCGTCCAGCCGATACACTAGAGAGAGTATTCATGTGATAGCTTCAGGAGTGGTCATGCACTGCCTGATGCGCGACAGTCATACCAGGAAAGTCAAGGAGTAGTTACGCAAACTACATTGTACTAAAAGCTGACAGCAAGCATGCATATCAGGCCTGTACATGATATCACGGAGTGGGCCTATACGAGAATCGTGGGATTTCCTAGGACCACATTGTTGCCCGACGTACATGGATCTACGGGGGATGCAAAAGGTAACTTGCGTGAGTGATTATCCTAAAAAGCAAGAGATTGCCAGGATTAAACGCCAAGGTTTCTACAAAGCTGATTCGCTGATAGTTTCGGGCGCATCTTCTTGCTAGCTGAGACATATTCAGTGTCCAAAAGTGCGTCCCAGATTCTCAAGCTTCTCGACAACGAAAGAAAGCTCCAAGAGTTCTCACATACCTCAACTTTAGTGATGATCTATGCAGCTCTCACTTCCATTCAAGAAAAAAGAGAGGTATGAGGAGCTTGGTAGTAGCGAAGAAACTTCTATTACAAGAAGTCTTCCAATATATTCTTCAACCCCTTCAAAGCTCTTATACCTTCTCTGCATATTGTTAGGCCTCAGTTTAGGCTTAACGATAAGCTTTTGGTACCGAAACGATGCATCAGCAAAATGCTGGGTACCGGCACCTACCTCGCCAATACCAACTGAAGTGCTTGGTCCACGAATTCCTAAAGCTTTTGTGCCAGATCAGCGGTACATTGGATTCTCGAAAACTATAGATCAGAATTGGAGGGATCTTGTAGGTATGTAAAAGCTAGACACTCCTAACTGATTGTACCACGAAGAAAGAATCAGACGCTAATCTCCATCTTTCTCAGACTCGGACGCAATATGGATTGCGAATCCTGGAGAATATGGATTAGCGAAGGGCATCAAGGCTCCTCCTCAATATTCGCGTCCGACGGATGACAACCAGATATCTGAAAATTTCTACTTGGTGTCAAATTTACACCAAATTCATTGTCTTGTATGTTTAGTCCTCTCTACTATGTTCTGTAACTTACTGGAAACCCCGTCCCACAGGATGTGATCCGACGACGATATTGGACTCTTCTGCTCGAGGGGTACGATCCTAACGACTCTTTCGCAGAAGACTGGTATATTCATGTCGAACATTGCATCGAGTATCTACGACTTGGCATTACATGTGGAGATCTCCTTGTGGTTGAGGCCGACAGTCCGCCCGGAACACCTGTAGAGCTGACGAAGGACGGGCTAGGCTGGGGCGTGACTCATTACTGTATTGATTTTGAGCGTTTGGTCATGTTCCAAGAAGACCAGAAGATGCTGTATAATCAATCGTGGCAGGACAAAGTATTCAACGATAGGTAAAAATTAGTGATAAAATACGGATCATTGCCGAGCAATGTCGAGCAGTATGCCTTTGCGTTTGTGTAGCAGTACCAGAGCTTTCCGATCAGGTTTCCAGATATTTGATCGTCTAAAGAGTTTGCAAATTAGATTCCGAACCTTGCACAAACGTGCAGTTTGTGTGGAATGTTCTTAATAAAGTCACTGGCTGTCGAGTAAAGTAAACTGCTGATAGAAGGCACCCACTCTTCTTACGTGCTTAGTCAACTTCCACTATTTATCGTGTACTTTGAGACTTCCTGCCACTATGCGGTTACAGACATCTCGTCGGTAATCGATTTGGAAAGCAGAAGGTGCCTCAACAGGCTTCGCGGTAAATGACTCCATTTTTAAACTGTACGAAGTCTTGCTGATTATCTCTCTCAAGTCCAGCCATGATGCCATTACTGTTCACATTCCTGTTTCCCCGTGCATCGTCGACAGGCAACTTGGTTGAAACTTTACGATCTATTGCTACATGTGAGAATTCTCTCGCTGAGACTGAAGAATTTATTCCGGGAGAAAAGCTCGCGTCTCTGCCTCAACGGCAAGTTTCGTGGTTGAGATCCTGGAGTAACTGTCTCGTACCCACTATCATTATCATTGCTGGACTCATCGCCTTCTTTGCCCTTGCCATATTCGGCACCCACCGACCTTCCTTGAAAGTGAACGAAGTGATGATCTCGCCATGTGGAAGATCTGCCGCGGAAGCCGAAAGCCAAGGCTGTCACTTCGACATCATGTCATTCTGCTGGCTTCCCGACGCATGCTATGATGCCGAACTCTCCGACGAGTTTAGAGCGCATAATTGGGAATGGTTCCTAGACGCCAACCAGACAGAGTCTGTACCGCAAGCAGAAGCCCTCAGCGGGGTACACCCCAGATTATTTGTCAATTGGGAGTACCACCTCAAACACTGTACGTATATGTGGCGGAAATTGCATCGGGCGGTACTCGGTAAAGGAAATATGGCCATAGATAGTTATATTGGGTCGTATGCGCATACGAGACATTGCGAGCACACGCTGCTGACAGATCGGGAGGTTGGGTTGGCAGAGGTCAACACGATTATCAGGGTGAAATATCCGGACTGTGGCATTTCGTGAAGGGTATGTTGTTTCGCAGGATTAATGTCAGATGCGGCAGTAATGTGGAAGACATGTTGGTAGAGTGATAACCGTGTACTATGTATATTTCCATTGCGTTATGCCTTTATACTCGACCATGTGAGATTATACTTCGCCTCCTGCTGAATCTGGTACTGTGTCAAGGCATCAAAATCAATACACCGATGCTCCCTGCCCCATCCCGAAACACTTGTCGAAACAGTCTTGCCGCTGGTTAACGGACTATATCCCTCCAGCACGATCTCACCTCCTCCGCAGGAAAGTGCTTGCCGCAAGTACTCAAAGCAATGATCTACATGTACAGCGAACAGATCTGCATCATCGATCTCAGACATATTGGCACCTGTGACGGCAGACCACCAATGCCAACGTATCCAGGACTATGTAAGACATTATCACTAGAACCGATAATCCGTATGGCATATAACGACTTACAAGACAGTGCACCTCGTGTATTTTCGAGACAATATAGAATCGCGCGTCGGCCATTTCCGTCTTGCGCGGGTGGTCGAACTCAGCCACTATGCCTTGTGGGAGTCCGTACTGGTCTGGATCCTCAACCCAAAGAGCTCCATTTCCTGTTGAGCGAGGGATGTCAAAACAATTATCAAAATGGGTGATACTGATCAACATACCTGCAAATTGGGCACCCCAATGGTATTGTGTTTCTCGAGAAAGACCAGACCAGTAATTATCGTGTTGGAAGACCTTTGTCACTGGTCTAAAGACTTCGGAAGGGATAGGTGTGAAGGACCTCCGGGTGGCAATATTCAGTTGCCAGTAAAGATACAGAGTTACTGCCCAACCAAACGACAGGATAATCGTACAAGAGTGGCTGTATATAGCTGACTTTGGTCTATGAGAGACGAGAACTTCATCCTTTTCCTCGTTACCAAGTACTCGATAGTCGACTTTTGATGGCTTGGAAGAGAACATGGTGGAGATTTATCAATCCTGAGGTAAAGATTGGGAGTATAATATGAAAGAATTTCGCGTTTGCTTCAAATTCACCGCAAGATGCGCCGAGACACTTCGCCGCAAAACAGCAAGTAGATAACAAACCAAAGAGCCCACTCGGTTCGCAGATTTTCCATAGATGGGGGCGAAATGGTTTCTCTGTAGTAGAACACTTGGGAGCACAACTAGCTTGGTAATGGGGGGAGGGTAGAAAATTCTGAGACGGTGAACAAAACAGACAAGCTGCTGCACGTTCATCAAGTGCCTATCCTGCGGGAAACTTTTCCTATCTGAATGAAGGTCGAATGTTCGAGTTCACAAGAGTATGTCATATTGGAAGTTGGGAGCGATATGGCATGACAGTTACGCAATACTGGGAAGTGTTTTACCACCAATAGCGGACATCTCACTGCATCCGAGTGAGAATGCCACGCGGGCGAGTCTGACAATTACCGAAATGACCACCGGAACCACTTATAATACTAGCTAAGTGAGATTTACATACTTCGTGCCTTGTATGCAGAGAACTCCGGAATTGGCAGGTGTTTCGTGGCGCTGTTCGCGCGTCACGAATGAGCCTCCGTACTAAGGTAAGCCTGCAAGCTGCACGCGCCCGCACGTGCTGCGCCCTCCAGGCTGCAGACGTCTCCACGCGATTTAGACTGTCGTGAATGTCATACATTAATCAATGATAACAGTCCGGCCCGAAACAATCTTCTTGACAGCAGCCTCTCTCCAATTCTCACAACGGTCGAGATGACAGACCCCAATTTCTGCATCGAAACGCCTCGCCTCTTCCTGGGTTACTTTATCCCGACCAATCGCAAGCACTGCTCTTTCCTAGTCACGCTCTACAACTCGCCTTTATTCATCTCTACGGAAGGGAAGACCGAGATTGTTGACGAGGACAAAGCCAAAGAACGAATTACCGCTCGATTTGTTGAAGAGCACAAACGGCATGGCTACGGAACCTATCTGGTCAGCCTCAAGACTACACCCACTACGCCGTTTCCTGAAGCACTGCCAATCGGGTCTGTCAGTCTTACGAGAGGCACCGATGCCGATTCCTTAGCCATCCCTGATATCGGATTCGCTATTGTACCAGAGATGAATAGGAAGGGGTATGCTACGGAAAGTGCGCAGGCGCTCTTGGAGCACGTGAAAAAGGAACAGGGCCTGGAGGAAGTATTTGGATTTATCACGGATCTGCACAATGCGCCTAGTCATCGGGTGATGGAGAAGCTAGGAATGGAATATCGCGGGGTGTGGAGACTAAGCTTCTTCGGTGATAAGATGGGCAAGGTCTTTGTGACACCCGGCATGAAAGAGCTAAAGCAGTACGGCATCGTCTAAGCAGGTAGCAGATAGGCAGAAGCCTGACACCTTCCTAATGTGCGGCATATTCGTACGAAAACAAATCGCTTTGCATGATCTGCATTCTAGTCTTCCGTACGGATACAGTATAGATCTACGTGCAAGGTAATATTCATACATGCTTGTCCTCCATGCCTATTACCTACATTGCTACACGCGCACCACCGCTGCTCGCGACTCACCTGCCACATACGCTCAACCAACTCTCGGGAAATGCGTGAAAGAGTATGACGCGGCCGATTTATTAATTATGTAGAACTGACTGATGAAAATGAAAGTGATAAAATGATGATTTAATCAAATATGAAAATGCCTATAGAGGAATCTAGAGTATCTGGCCACTAAAATTGGGCTATCTTGACCTCCCTTTTTGTACTACTGTATCTGTACATCCTAATTATGCAACTTAACATCCCTCGAGGTTCTTAAAACCTACCAGAAGCGGCGCTGAAAACTCCTCCAGGAACTACTCAACAGTATCGTCCATATGTTTCAACTTTCCAAAGCTCACAAAAGCCGTAGCTTGGAGCTTCACCAGGCATGATATAATGAATTTTTTCCCCCGCAACTTCTAAGATACCATTCACTATGTCCTCAAGTCATCAATACACGCATTTGCCTGTTTCAGATACTGATGAGCAATCCGGGAAACGTTACAGCGAGGCACCCATACTATCAATGCAACAAAAACTGCAACGGCTATATCCCATAATTACCGCAATACTTGTGACCAGCACGATCAGCCTCTTCATCACCAACTACTTCCACCTCTTCACCCACGCCTTCCTCGCCAGTAGCGACTTGCTCAACTTAAACTCTTCTAACGCGATATCGAGTAGCATATATAAGAACTGCGGCAACACACCCTCGACAGCACGAACCCGTGACTGCTCTTTCGATCTCCTAAGTTTTGCCTGGCAAACACTAGAGTGCTACGACTCAGCGTTGGTATCCGCATTTCTCGATTATCCGGCCGAACCCTGGCGATACTACACAAATTCTTCTGCAGTGGAGGAGGTCTCTCCTGTTGTTGCAGCCCGCGGAGAAATGGATCTGCATGTCACGTGGGAGTATCATGTTGTGCATTGCACGTTCATGTGGATGCAGATGCATCGCGCGTTTGCCGGGCGGGGATACATAGATTCGCATTTGGATAGTTGGAATCATACTAAGCATTGCCAGGTTGTGGGTCTCGAGAGGACGTTCCCGATGGATATGGTTAATGTTGAGGGGAAGGTGAGATATCCAGAGTGTAGAGCCGTTGGAGATGGAGGTTTTTTTGGTGAAACGTTGGAAGGAAAGGCTTTCGATAATTCACCAGAGACTCACGATCACGATAGTGTCCACCTATGATATGACAGCACCGGGAAGCCTCAGTTCCTGTACTGCAGCACCTCAGTCGTCTCATATGTGCAACTGCCTGGTTACACGTTCGCTGAAGTAGCATACCTCGAGACAGTAGTAAGAATCACCATCCTTCTCAGCTAGTTGGGGTCGACCAGATCATCGTTTAATGAAGCTGAATCATTCCAGAATCATGCGCACTGTGCTCAAGACCCCATGACAGGCAGTGTAATCATCTATCATTCTATCATCGTCCTCCTAGCTTACCCGACGCTGCGACGGGAACAATCCCCACTCAACAGCTGCTTTGTACAGCTGCACACAAAGCTCTCCAACATTGAAGTGTTGATAGCCCGCCTCGCGCCGGCCATTGATCTCACCATAGCACTATCCTACCTGCACGAAGACCACAGCGCGTGCCAGCGGCTCCAACCTCTCCCTTATGAGTTTCACAGAGCGCGGCCACTTTTCCGGCGGCAGTCATGCCGTGATCTCCAACTCTCGCAGATGCAGAAATCGGTCCAAGAACTCCGCGAAGGCAGTACAACTCCCGGCAGATGACGATGGCCGGATGGTAATGTCAGCCTTACAATGATACGTTCTATAATCGGGCGGCGTTCTTCAAGGCATCTTAGGGCGCATAGGATACCACATTCTCATGACAGGGTCAAATGTAGACCAATGCCGTAGGTTCCATAGACCCTACAGCATGGGGTTTAGCGTAATTTAGGGACTTATCCGTACCGCTGCTACTCTGATACGACTGACTTCTAAGTTGGGATATAACAGGGCCATAGGCTTGACATTGTACCGTATTGAACGCTAGTGCACTTGTAGAGGTCCAGGAAAATGCGTCGATCTTCATTCCGATATGATATCCTGTAGGCTCACTTTTTTCGTTACCAGACGGGCGCTCAGCTGTCCAAAAATGACACGAATTGCTACTCCGTGGTCGCCATCCTGGACTGCTGACTAATTTAGCTTCGCTAAATTAAATTCTCCTACACGTGACTCTGTTCTACTGTCAGTAATGTTGGTCCAGGCTACGGGTGGGGGCAGTTTAGGCATAAACTCAGGCAGCAATGTAGTGATATGGGCTCAGTGAAGAAGTTGATTCAATTACCCTATCTACAGTGATACGTACGCTGTATTT
>Ga0335074_10015409_pt1 | contig 10739 bp, 10 predicted proteins | sample Lox_Sample_23_FD_206715 | JGI IMG/M metagenome (GOLD analysis project Ga0335074, IMG submission 206715) | Soil microbial communities from Loxahatchee National Wildlife Refuge, Florida, United States - Lox_Sample_2.3 | ecosystem: Environmental > Terrestrial > Soil > Wetlands | place: USA... | reverse complement strand
CCTATCTCTGGCTCGACCTGTTCGAGCGCCTCGGATTGCAGGATGCGACACTCGCCGGTGCCTCGTTCGGGGGCTGGGTCGCGCTGGAGATGGCGGTACGTTCGACCGCCCGGCTGAGCCGGGTGGTCCTCATTGATTCTGTCGGCGTCAAGTTCGGCGGCCGGGAGGAACGCGACATCGCCGACATCTACGCGTTGCCGGCCGACGAGGTACTGCGCCGCAGCTTTGTCGATCCCCCATCGACCGTTCCGGACTATTCAAAGCTCGACGACAACCAATTGCTGGCGATCGCCCGCGACCGCGAAGCAACCGCGCTCTACGCCTGGAAGCCCTACATGCTCGTCTTGTGGGGCGAAAAGGACGGCATCGTCGCGCCCGCATATGGCGAGCGCCTCGCCGCGGCGCTCCCGGATGCCCGGTTCGAGGTGGTCGCCGGCGCCGCGCATCATCCGCAGATCGAACAGCCCGAGCACGTCGCTCAGGCGATCGAACGCTTTGCCTTCAGCAACTGACCGTCACCCTCGCGAAAGCGGGGGTCCGGGGCGACCCGGCACGCCGTTCGCCCTGGATCCTTGCTCGCGCGGAACCGACGGTGCGAATTGAGGGAACGTCCATGATGCACGTCTGGCATTTCAGCGAGATGGCCTACCACCCGGCATGGCCGCACCTTTCCGAGACCTATCGGGTGCTGGTGCCGAACCGGCTCTACGACCCGAAAATGGGCGCCGATCTCTACCACCGCTATCTCGACGAATGGGCGCTATGCGACGAGCTCGGCATCAACATCATGACGAACGAGCACCACGCGACCGCCACTTGCGCCGATTCGGTGTGCACAATCCCGATGGCGATCCTGGCGCGCGAGACGAAAAAGGTGCGCCTGCTCGCGCTCGGCATGCCGATCGGCAACCGCAACGATCCGGTTCGCGTCGCCGAGGAATATTCGATCATCGACGTCATTTCGCGCGGCCGGCTCGACATGGGTTTCGTCAAGGGCGTGCCGTTCGAGATCGCGCCGGCCAACACGAACCCGGTGGAACTCAGCGAGCGCTTCTGGGAGGCGCACGACTTGATCCTGAAAGCGATGACCAGCCACGACGGGCCGTTCAACTGGGAGGGCACGCATTTCCAGTATCGTTCGGTCAATGTGTGGCCGCGCCCCTGGCAGGAGCCGCACCCGCCGGTGTGGACACCGGTTGGCAGCGAGGGCAGCGCCGCGGAGGCGGCGGCGCGCGGCATCACGATCGGCGTCCTCAACACCGGCTGGAACCGCACTCCGGCGATCTTCGAGGCCTACCGCAAAAAGGCGGCCGAAGCGGGCCGCGCGGCGCGGCACGACAAGCTCGCCTACATGGCGCTGATCGGCGTCGGCAACACGCGCGACGAAGGTTGGCGCCGCGCCGACCAGATCCTCGGATACAGCCGCACCTCGGGCATCGTCGCGACGCAATTCGCCAACCCGCCCGGCTACCAGTCGGCCGCCGCCAACGCTAATGTATTGAAGGCCGGGCCGGGCGGCCCGATCCGCGCCAACCGGCTGACGACCAGGGACGGCAAGCCGATCAACGCGCGCACGCTGGCCGTCGAGGACGCGATCGACGCCGGTCTGGTGTTCGCCGGCACGCCCGACGACGTGTGGGATCAGCTGCGCGGGTTCTACGACCATGTCGGCGGCTTCGGCCACCTGTTGATGATGGGCCAGGGCGGCCTCATCAGCCACGAAGAGACCGTCGCCAACCTCACCTTGTTCTCGAAGGAGGTCCTCCCGCGCCTGGCCGAATTGGGATGATCGCCAGGGACCGGCGCAGCGATTCGCCGGCGTGGTTCAGCCGGGCAGGAGCTGCACGACGAGGAAAAATCCGTTGAGCATCAGCAGAAAGCCGCCGACGGCGAGGGCGCTGCTGACGGCGAGGAGCCACGGCGAGGCGGCGACGATCGCAACGGATCCGAGCACGATCGCGATCTGGTAGAGCGCCTCGGCATATTCGAAATTCGGAACCTGCGCCGCGGCACGGTCGCGCACCCGCTCCCATGCCTTCGCTTTCGCCAGCAATTCCTGCTTGCCGTTGCCCTTTTTCGCGTCGCTCGCCTCGCGCGCGGCGGCGTCGCGGTAGCGGCTGACGAGCTGCGCCGCCTCGCTGTGTGCAGCCGGCGACAGGCCGGGCACCGCTGCCGCCAGCCAATCGACGATGTCGGAGGCGATTTGATAATCCGTCTGCCGTTGGTATTTCGCCTGATAGAAGGCATAGGTGTCCGATGCATGAATGTTTGCGTTCAGCATTTCCTTTGTCGCGCCGGCGCCGCCGAGACTGGCGATCGCCAACAGCATCGCGACGAAGCCGACATAGATGCCGGTCAGGCGCCGGAACCAGTCACGCGCTGCAACCGCGCGCTCCTCGTCGTGCGCTTCTGCGGTCTCGTCGATCTGCTCGGCGATCTCGTGGGCTTCCAAGGCGGCTCCTCTTTCAGGCGGCGGCGCGGCCCGGATGCGCCGTGTGGCGGGCGTGCGCCGGGGTCGGCGCCCGCGGAAATCCGCTCGACCGGGGACGGGCGGCAATTTAGCATGCCGCCCGCAGCGGCTGCGAGACTATGGTGCCGCATCCGGCCGATCGTCGGAAACAGTGAGCGGGGCGGGTTCAGGCGGCGATGGAATTGCATCAGCTCCTTTCGCTGAACGGCGCGGGGTTTTATCTTGGCGTCTTCGCCTGGACCTTCCTCGAAGGCGAGACAATCGTACTGCTTTCCGGGTTTGCGGCGGCGCAGGGATTGGTCGATCCGTTGCTTTTGACGCTTGCTGCCGGACTTGGCAGCTTTGCCGGCGACCAGTGCTATTTCTGGATGGGGCGGCAGTTCGGCACCCGGCTGCTCGACCGCTTTCCCCGCTGGCGCGACGGGGTCGATGTTGCGCTGTCCTGGCTCGCGCGCTATGACGCCGGCTTCATCCTCGCGTTCCGCTTCATCTACGGCGTGCGGAACGTCTCCTCGTTTGCGCTTGGGCTCAGCACGGTGCGCGCCGACCGATTTCTGTGGCTCAATTTTGTTGCCGCCGGGCTGTGGGCGGCGAGCTTTGTCGCGGTCGGCTATTTTCTGGGCCATGAATTGGGCTGGATGCTCGGCGACCTCGCGCGCTCGTTCAAGCTCGTCATGCTTGCCGCGTTCGTCGCGATCGCCGGCGGCATAACGCTGGTGCACCGGCGGCAGCGGCGCCGGCAGCCGCGGTTGGGGCGCGCCGCCGACGCCGCTCTGCCGCCGCCGTGACCGGCTAAGCGGCCGCGATCGTGCTGCCGATGCCGATGCCGAGGAGCCGGTCGGCGCGGCCGCGGTTGACGGCAATCTCGACGAGGCCGTTCGAATTGACGTACCAGAACGGTGTGCCGGCCGGCACGGCGGAGAACACCGTTGCATGGTCGACGATCCGTTCCTTGACGATGAGCCGCGCCGATTGCGCAAGACAGCCGTCGCGCAGCCCGGTCATCGCATTGCCGTAGTGATCGACATAGACGATTTCCGGGAGATCGTCGGGCCAATCGGCAAACGCCGGGGGCGCGACCACGTGGCCGATTGCAGTGGGCGGCTCGTGGCACGCCAGACGCGCTGCGACCGGTGCAAACAGGTCGCGCCCGTGAAAGCTCGCCGACAGCATCGGCGGGCGCCACGTGATCTCCCAGCAGCGGGGCGCCGCGGCGCGGCGCAACACGAGCTCAAACAGCCCATTATCCGGCCCGACGTAAAGCCGGCCCGCGGCCTCGACGACGAGGCCGCGTCGGGCGCCGCCGACGCCGGGGTCGACAACGCACAGAAAGACGCTGCCGGCGGGAAACCAGCCGGCGTAGGCAGCGAGCAGGTAGGCGGCGGGCTTCGGCGCGCTGGTCGGCGCATCGGCAAACAGCGAGACGACCGGCACGCCGGGCGCCATCTGCTGCAGCACCGCGCACATCTGCCCGGTATACGGCCCGGCGACACCGAAATCCGTGAACAGCATGATCATCGGCGCCGACTATGCCCGGCGCCTCCCGGCGACGGCAAGGATGTCAGAAAGCCGGCTTTCGTTCGGCGTTCAGCGTTCATTTGCAGAAAGCTGTACGACCTGGCGTAGAGGACTGCGCAGCGGTTCGCATTGCTTGCAAATACTATAGCGTTCTGGGTATCGTTGTGGCGAGTGGGGATTTCCGCTACAGGGGGAACTGTGAAAAAGAGCGCACTGGCCGTCGCGGCGCTTGCCGCTGTTGTGGCAATGGCGGCGGCGCAACCCGGCTGGGCTGCCCGCCGCTGCATCGCCCCGCGCGCCACCGAGGCCGAGCAGGCGATTCGCTACATCACCAATCTGATGGTCGCCAGTTCGGCCTGCAAAAACACCGTCTACGCCGAATTTGCGCTGCGCAACCGCGTGCAGATCATCCGCTACCAGCGGGCGATGATCGCCCATCTTCACGGCACCAGCGCATTCGACCACTGGGATACGATGCTTGCGAACGAGGCTGCCGAACGCCAGGCCGCCGTGCCGCCGGTGCAGTTCTGCCAGGAAGCGCAACCGATGCTGCAGCAGGCGGCGGCCCTCGACGGCAGCGGTTTCCGCGCCTATGTCGCCGCCCAAGCGGCCGCCGCTGGAGCCCCGCCATCGGCCGCCTGCAACCGCCGGTAGCGGCCGCCGCGCTGCCGCGGCGGTGCGGGCTTCTCAGATCTCGATCTGGCCGCCCAACTCGACGACCCGGTTAGGCGGAATGCGGAAGAATTCGGTCGCGTCGAGCGCGTTGTTCGACATCAACACGAACAATTGCCGCCGCCAGCGCGACAGCGGCGAGCCGCGCCGGTTGGGCACCAGCTTTTCGCGGCCGATGATGAACGAGGTATCCATCAGGCTGAAGCGGATCTGCCGCAACCGCATCTGCGCCAAGGCGCGCAGCAGGTTTGGCTCGTCCATGAAGCCGTACCAGACGCATACCGTGAAAAAGCCCCTGCCGAGATCGCGGATCTCGAGCCGTTCGTCGTCGGGAACGTGCGGTTCGTCGCGCGTCACGACGCTCATCAGCACGGTCCGCTCGTGCAGCACTTTGTAATGTTTCAACGCGTGCAACAGAACATTTGGCACCTGGTTGATGTCCCGCGTCATGATGACGGCGGTGCCGGCGACCCGCGGCGGGTGGTCGGGCCGGATGCCGTCGAGAAAGACGTCGAGCGGCATCGCATCCCGCGCGCGCCGCTCGGCGAGGACGCCGCGGCCGCGCCACCACGTCGACATGATCACGAAGACGATTCCGGCGATCATGACCGGAACCCAGCCGCCCTCGATGATCTTCAGCAGATTGGCGCTTAGAAACGTCAGGTCGATCAGGAAGAAGAAGCCGAATACGCCGCCGGCCAGCCACAGGCTCCAGCCGATCGAGCGCATATAGATGAAGGCAAGCGCCGACGTGATAACCATCATGCCGGTCACCGCGATGCCGTACGCAGCGCCGAGGCTGTCCGAAGTCTGAAAGCCGGCGACGAGCGCGACGATCGCAACCAGGAGTGCGCTGTTGATCTTCGGCACATAAACCTGGCCGATCTCCTGCTCCGAGGTGTGAAGCACCTGCAAGCGCGGCAGGTAGCCCAGCTGGATCGCCTGCCGGGTGATCGAGAACGCACCGGAGATGACCGCCTGCGACGCGATGATCGTCGCAGCCGAGGCGAGGATCACGAGCGGGTACAGCGCCCAGGGCGGCACCATTTTGTAGAACGGGTTTTGCAGCGTCGTCGCGTCCGACAGCAATACCGCACCCTGGCCGAAATAATTCAGCAGCAGCGCCGGCAGGACGAGATAGAGCCAAGCGGTGCGCAGCGGCGTGCGGCCGAAATGGCCCATGTCGGCGTAAAGCGTCTCGGCGCCGGTCACCGCCAGGAACACGGCGCCAAGCATGACAAAGCCCGGCCACGGCGCGCTAAACAGCAGGCTGAACCCGTGCCACGGGTCGAGCGCCAACAGGATGACCGGGTGGCGCGCGATGTTGACGACACCGATCACCGCCAGCACGACAAACCACAACAGCATGATCGGACCGAACAGGCCGCCGACCCTCGCCGTGCCGTGGCGCTGCATGAGAAACAGCCCGATCAGCAGCGCCGCCGAGATCGGCACGACATATGGGTCGAAAATCGGCGTCGCCACCTTCAGCCCTTCGACCGCGCTCAGTACCGAGATCGCTGGCGTGATGACGCCGTCGCCGTAGAACAGCGCGGCGCCGACCAGCCCCGCCGCCATGATCCACCAGCGCCCCTTCGGTGAAGCGACGCTGTTGCGCAAGGTCAGCGCGGTCAGCGCCAACAGCCCGCCTTCGCCGCGGTTGTCGGCCCGCATGATGACGACGACGTACTTGACCGTGACGACGAGGATCAGGGACCAGGTGATCAGTGAGATGACGCCGAGGATCGATTGCCGGCTGACTTCGCCGAATTCGAGCAGCGACTGTTTGACGGCATAGAGCGGCGAGGTGCCGATGTCGCCGTAGACGACGCCAAGCGCTGCTATTGTCAACGCCCGCAGGCTTTCGTGCCCGAGCGGGCTGCCACCGGTCGCGGCGGCGGCCTGCTCGGTCAGTGGCGGCGATTGATGCGGCTGGTCGTCCATAAACGTCTGCGGTTGCAATCCATGCGAAACAATAAAAATTGTGGGGTTATCCAAGCCGCGCGATATAAAGATCCGGTTACGGCCGGGCAAGAACCGCGATTGCCGCGGGGCTGCCGAGTTGCCGTTGCCGGCGCCCGATTCGTCCCGGACCGTTCGCGGGCGCACCCGCGGCGCTCGGAATATGCCGAATTGTCTCAAGTAGTTGACCGTTCGCGGCCGGGTCCGCGGCCGGGTCGGATAAACTCGGCCGAGAGAAAATTGCGCCTCCGGCATTCACGCGGCGCGGGTTGCGGCGAGCTGCACCGGCCGTGATCTTGGCTGCGCAGCGACCAACCAGGCAGAGTGACGGATCGGACTGCACCATCGGGAGATCGTTTGGTGGCGGGCGCGGCGCATTGTCGCTGGCTCGCCGGCCGTATCGTCGCCGCTGTCGCGGAGCGCGCCGGCTTCGTCATCGTCACCGAAGCGCCCTTCGTCGCGCGCCGCGCCCTCGTGCAGGCAATCGCCGAGTTCGCCGCCGCCCAGTTCCTAGTCGTTGAAATCGGCGGCCCTGGCGGCTCTCTTCCCGCTCGCCCGAGCATGGGTACCGCTGCGGGCGCGTCGGCGAGCGCGCCGTTGTTCGTCGTGGACGATGCGGCGCTGCACGCGAGCGTCGGCCTGCGCGACATCTGTGAAACCGCACCGCTATCGCACGAATGGGCGGCGATGCTCTCGGTACGCGCCGTATTGATTACCGCCGCACCGATTGCCGAACTGCAATTTCTGGGGTCGCGCCTTGCGGCCTGCATACCGTTTGCGGGAGCCGACCTGGCCGCCGGCGACGCGGCGCCGGCAGGCCCCACTCGTCGCGGGCCGCCGGCCGAGGCTGCGCCGGCACAACCTTGGCGCGGGCCGGTCTGGTCCCGCAAACGCTCGCCGGTGCTCGGCCCTGCTGCGGCAGCCGGCCGCGGCGCCGGTTCGGATGCGGCGCCGCCGCAGCCGCAGTCTGCGGGGCGCCGCCGAGCGGTTCGGCGCGATCTGCGGCCCTACGCATTGCTGGCATACCTCGCGGCCATCCTGGTGCTGACCGGCTGCTATGTGGCGCTGCAGCTGAACCGGCCAGCAGGCGCCAAGCCGCCTGCTGGCGTCGCCGGTGCCGCGCCGCCAAGGACTGGCGAGGCATCGGACGGTGCGGTTCTTGGCCCGGAGATCGCTAAATGATGCCGATACAGGCTTGCTTTACCAACTTTCTTTCGAGTATACGATCGGCGGTATTTCCGAATTTCGTCAAGTCGAGGCGATGCGACCTGCTCGAAACCTCTTTGGCATTGCCGCAGCGCCGCGGCGGCCATGCAATTCGCCCGGTCGCGATGCCGACGCAACCGGCTTCGCGAGCCGCCTCGACCTGCCGCTCGCCTGTGAGGTGCTCGACGGTCCACCCGCCGAGCCGCTGCGCGATGCGGTCGCACAAGCGAACGCCGGCAATCTGGCCTTCTTGCTGCATGGCGTAGATGCCGAGGCGGCGCCGCGCGCCGCCGACGAACAGCTCGACGAAGCGCTGGCGCCCATTCGCACGAAGCTCGACATCGTCATCGGCATGCTGGCGCGGCTGTCCTATCGCACGGTCGAGCTGCCGCCGTGCTGCTACATCGAACTCGGCGAGCGCCAGATTGCCTGGGTGGCCGAACATCCGCTGCGCGAGGGCGACTGGCTGCGGATCTCGATCTACTTCGATGCCACGTTTCGCGAACCGGTTGTCATCTTTGGCCAGGCGACCGGGTCGGCGGCGCTTGGCCCGTCCGGCCAATACCGCAATGAAGCGGCACTAGCGGAAATCGCCGAGCCGATCATCGGCGATCTTGCCCGGTTGGCATTGCTGGCGCAGCGCCGTCAGCGGGCGCGGCGCAACACCGACACTGGCGCGAGGCGGGCATGGTAGAGGCGATTGCCGCGATGCAGGGGATCCTGTCCGAGCTTGCCTCGCTGGCCGGCGCTGCGGGTGACGCCGACGCGGCGGCCGCGCCGGCCTCGACGGCGCCGTCGGGCAGCGCGTCTTTCGCCGCACTGTTCGACACCGCTCTCAACCGGCTCGACAGCGACGTCGCCGGAGCCGACACCAAGGTGCAGGCTTTCGCGTCGGGCGGCAACGACATCGCGCTGAGCGATGTGATGGTCTCGCTCGAACAAGCAAACCTCGCGCTGCAAATGGCAAGCAACGTGCGCGACAAGGTAACTGCCGCCTATTCCAACGTCATGAACATGCAGATCTGATGTGATCGACGGATAGGACATGGCTTTCCCCGATCTCGCCGCCCTCCTGCCTCAGGCCGTCCGGAGCCGGATCGCGCCGATGCTGACCGGCGGTCCGCGCAACCTCGTGCTGGCAGGCGCGGCGCTCGCCGTCGCCGCGATGCTGGTCGGCGTGCTGTGGTCGTGGAATTCATCCTATGCGGTGCTCTATGCCGGGTTGTCGGCGGAAGAGGGCGGGCAGGCAATCAGCGACCTGCAAAAGCTCAACATCCCGTACCGCACCGCCGAAGGCGGCCGGGTGATCCTCGTGCCGAACGACGAACTCGGCCGCGCCCGGCTGGAATTGGCGTTGCGCGGCGTGCCAAAACGCGACGGCGATCAATGGGCCTTGCTCGACAATGAAAGCCTCGGCGCCAGCCCGTTCGTCGAGCAGGTGCATTATACCCGGGCGATCGAGAGCGCCTTGTCGCACACGATCCGCCAGATCGACGGGGTGGTCGGCGCGACGGTCAAGCTGGCGCTGCCGAAGAACACCGATTTTCTCGGCGACGAACCAAAGCCGAGCGCTTCGGTCATGGTGCAGCTGATGCCGGGGGTCGAGCTGACGGCGGCGCAGGTGGACGGCATCGCCGGTCTCGTCGCCGCCGGCGTCCCCGGTCTGACGCGCGATCGCGTCACGATCGTCGACCAAAGCGGCAAGGTGCTGAGCCAGGACGCACAAGACGGCCTGCAGCAGGTGCCGCAGCAGCTCGGCATCGTGCGGGATGTCGAAGGGCGCTACGCACGTGCCATCAGCCAGCTTCTGGTGCCGATACTGGGGCAGGGCAATTTCCGCGTATCGGTCGATGCGGACATCGATTTTTCGCACGCCAAGGAAAGCTCGATCCGCTACGGCAGCGGCCATATTTTGAGCCAGGACGAAACGATACATCCCGTCGGCGCGGCCGGCGCGGCGGCGATCGGTATACCGGGGGCGCTTTCGAACCGACCGCCGCAGCCGCCGTCCGTCGCACCGCCCGCGGCTAACGACGCAAACGCGGGGCAGCAGAGCGCCGACGAGAAGCCGGCAAAGCCGGCACCGCCGACGCCGGATACGCACCGCACGACGAATTTTGATCTCGATCATACCGTCGAGTACCGCGACGATCCATTCTGGACGCTGCGTGCAATTGATGTCGCGGTGCTCGTCAACCATCCCCCGCAAAAGCCGCTCGCGGCCGATATGATCGCGTCGATCAAGACTCTGGTCGCCTCGACGGTCGGCGCCGGGCAGAACCGCCGCATCGCCGTCGTCGACCTGCCGTTCGACGGTCTGCCGGAGACCGCCATCGTCGGGCCTGCCGCGTGGTGGACCAACCCCTGGGTCGCTGCGGTCGCGCAGAACGCGATGCTGGCGTTGGGCGGGCTGGCGCTGTTGTTCGGCGGCTTGTCGCCGCTGCGGCGGTGGCTCGATGCGAGCCATCTGGCGATGCGCCAACATGGCTCCATCAGCCCGGCCGCTATTGCCGCCGCAGTGGCAGCCGGCGGCGAGCCTCGCGCCGGGCCGCGCCTCGTCGCCGGGACCGCCTTCCGGCCGCCGCCCGTCGACGCTGATCCCGAAACCGTACGCAACCTGGTCATCAGCGAACCCGATCGTACCGCGCAGGTGATCAAGGAGTGGATCGCACGTGACCGATTCCGCCTCAAGCAAGCCGGCTGATCTGAGCGACATCGAGAAATCCGCGGTCCTGCTGATGTCGATCGGCCAGGACGCCGCGGCGCAGATCGTCAAATCGCTGTCGCAGCTGGAAATAAACCAGCTCGCTGTGGCGATGGCGCGGATGTCGGACGTGCCGCGGGAGGTGGCGCAGAGCGTGCTGCGCGAATTCGTCGACACGCTGACGCAGGACGGCATAGCCGGGCTCGA
>Ga0335074_10015407_pt1 | contig 10739 bp, 7 predicted proteins | sample Lox_Sample_23_FD_206715 | JGI IMG/M metagenome (GOLD analysis project Ga0335074, IMG submission 206715) | Soil microbial communities from Loxahatchee National Wildlife Refuge, Florida, United States - Lox_Sample_2.3 | ecosystem: Environmental > Terrestrial > Soil > Wetlands | place: USA: Florida... | reverse complement strand
ATCGCGGCGCGGCTTTATGACGAGGTGTTTGACGAATATCGGCTGTGCGACGACATCGGCATCCATATCGTCACCAACGAGCACCATTCGGGGATCAATAATCTGTGGGCGGCGAGCCCGGTGATCACCGGTGTCGTCGCGCGGATGACGCGCAATGTTCGCATCCTCTCGCTCGGCACCCTGATCACGGTGCGACCCGACCCGGTGCGCGTCGCCGAGGAATACGCGACGATCGACATCCTGTCGCGCGGCCGGCTCGAGATCGGCTTTGTCAAATCGGGCGCCACCGAGATGGTCTCGGGCGACGCCAACCCGATGCGCATCCGTGAGCGCGAATGGGAGGCCATCGACCTGATCGAAAAGGCGCTCGTCACGCATGACGGGCCGTTCAGCTGGGAGGGCAAATTCTTCATCCACCCGCATGTCAATATCTGGCCGCGGCCCTATCAAGAGCCGCGTCCGGATTTCTGGGCCGCGACCAGCGATTTGCCGACCTGTGCCGAACTCGGACGGCGCGGCATGGTCAATACACTGCTGTTTGGCGGCTATGAGCGCACTCGGCAGGCGTTTGACGCCTACAAGACCGCCCGCGCCGAGGCCGGTTTGCCGGCGGCGGGCGAAGACCGGTTTTCCTATATGGCGTTCTGCTATGTCGGCGATACCGACGAGGAGGGGCTGCGGATCGGCCAGAAAATAGCCTGGTTCCTGACGGTCAGCATCAAGAGCGCGCCGCAATTCTCACGGTTTCAGCCAGGCGCGGTGGCCCCGGAGATGGCGCCCGCGGCATGGCGCACCGGCGCCACAAGGCGCCCGCGCCCGACCAATCTCGACGCCGACGCGCTGATCGGCCAAGGCCAGATGTTCGCCGGCAACCCGGATACTGTCGTCCGGCAGATCAAGGAGTTCCGGCGCCGGGTCGGCGGTGTCGGCCAGATCATCATGATGACGCGGCAGGGGCTCGTCACCCATGCCGAGGCGGAGCGCAGCTTTTCGCGTGCGGCCCAGGCGGTGCTGCCGCAACTCCAGGATCTGCCGCCGATCGATGCGGACGAAATACGGTGGGAAGCCCGGCACGCGGCGGCAAAATGAGCGAGCTCGACCGTCTCCGAGTAGGCCCGATCGAGGCCGAGATTCTGCGTCGGCAAGCGAAACCGGCCGGCGGCCCGACCTTCCTCCTCGTGCACGGCATCAACAATATCGGCGCGACGGCGCCGTTTCTCGAATGGCTCGCCGAGCACGGCGAAATTGTTGCACCCTCGCATCCGGGGTTTGGCGCCTCGCCGCGGCCGGCCGATTTCGACACGATGTACGACCTCACGCTATTTTATCGCGGCGTGCTCGATGCGCTGCCAGCCGACCGGATCACGATGATCGGCTTTTCATTTGGCGGATGGATCGCCGCCGAGGTCGCGGTCGGCGGCCATCCCAAGCTCGACCGGCTGGTTCTGGTCGATCCGGTCGGGATCAAGCTCGGCGGGCGTGAGGAGCGCGACATCGCCCACTTCTTCAACACCTCACCTGCAGAGCTGAGCCGGCGCGCCTGGCACGACCCCGCGAACTGCCCGCCGGGCAGCTACGGGGTCGGCTGGCATACGCTGATCGGCGACACGATGAGCGACGAAGACATGATCGGGCTGGCGCGCAACTGGGATGCGCTGTGCCTCTACGCATGGCGACCGCATATGTACAACCCGCAGCTGAAACAGTGGCTGCACCGGATCGCGGTGCCGACCCTGGTCGTATGGGGCGCGAGCGACCGGATCGTCAGCCCCGAATACGGGCGCGCCTATGCCGGGCTGATTCCGGGCGCCCGGTTCGAGCTCATCGAGGCAGCCGGACATCACCCGGAACTCGAACAGCCGCGTGCGTTTGTCGAATGCGTCGCGCGCTTTCTGAGCAACCGGGTGTGAGGGGTTCCGGTCGATGATGTTTATCGTTCGCACCGTCGGCGAGACGGCGGCACTGCCAGCGGCGCAGATCAAGGCGCGGCGCAAGACGCCCGACATCGTCCCGAATGCGACCGGCAAGACGGATTATTTCTGCGTCGGCAAGGCCGAAGACATTTCGGCATTGTGCGCCGGCGGCCTGGAGGTCGTCGAGCTGCGCGACGGCTGGTATGCCGACGATACCGGCGGCGGGATCGGGATCTCGGGACACGGGAAATATTGGGAAATCCGCGACACCCCGTTCACCGTCCGCGAGTTGGTCGGCCCGGCGGGCGAACCCGAACCCGGCGAACCGGGCGGCACACTCGTCAACGTCAGAGGCGCGATATTCGGAGTCTAGCGGGTCTTTTTTCGAGCACAAACCGCTCGGTCCAGGCGCCGGCTCCCGGGGCGCTCGCCGTGCCTCGACGGCCGACCGAATCAGCGCTAAACCGCGGTTGATCGCAGCACCACAGGGGTAGCATCCTCCGGCGATCGTCAACGGGAGAAGACATCGGATGCCGGTGGGTTCGATCCTCGTCTATGTCACCAGCGACGTGGATAACGCTCTGGGTGAAAATGTCCTCAAGCTCCCACTGCTGCTGGCGCTCAGCGCCGGCTTTCCGTCCGCCAAAATCGCGTGGGTCCCGGGGACCAGCGGGGCATTCCATTTGCGCCACGATCTTGCCCCGTTGGTTGACGGGCGGATCGGCGAATTCATTACCGATCTCGACATTCCGGTTGACCCGCGATCGTCGCTGCGCGCCCGGCATCCGATACTCAAGCGCCATTTTGATCTGATCATCGATACGCAGCGTTATCTTGGACGCACCCTGTTTTTGCGGCGGATCCCGCATCGCCGCTTTATCAGCGGCACATGGCGTTATCTGTTTTCCAGTGCCGCGCCACCCCGAGGCTTGTCGCGGCGACCACCGCGATTGACCGACAAGCTCTTGGGACTGGCCGCCGCGGCGGCAGGTCACGAGCTGCCGGTCGCAAACCCGATCCCGCTGCCGCCGGCGCTGCGGGCTCGCGCCGCGGAATTATTGCCGACGGGTCCGACCTATGTCGCGTTTGCGCCCGGCGCCGGCGTCAAGCACACCGGAAAATGCTGGCCGCTCGACCGCTTTGTCGCGCTGGCGCGTCAGCAGGCTGAGCGCGGGCGGATGCCGGTGTTTCTGATCGGGCCGGCGGAACGGGGCTGGTATCAGGAGTTGCGCGCGGCGGTACCCGGGGCGCTGTTCCCCGAGCAGCAGAACGACGCCGCGCCGCCGGGCGCGAGCGGCGGTCCAAGCCTGGTAGCGGCACTCGGAGAACGGGTCGCGGCGGCGGTTGCCAATTGCTCGGGTGCCGGCCATCTTCTCGCCGCCGGCGGCGCCCCGATGGTGTCGCTCTACGGTCCGACGCGGCCAGAGAAATATGCGCCGTTCGCGCGCGCGCTTGTCTGCCTCAAGGCCCAGGATTTCGGGTCCGAGCGCGTCGATGACATCCCATTGAACGCCGTCGCCGAGGCAGTCGAGCGGCAGGTTGCGGTCGGCCCGGCTTTCGCTGCACGACCGCCCGCCGAGATGACGGCGGCGCCCGCGCCGGACAAGCCGCCCCTGCTGGCGCCAATTTCGGCGGGTGAGCTTTTTGACAAGATCGCGATCCTGGCAATCAAAGCCGAGCGCATGACCGACCCGATCAAGCGCGCCAACGTGTTGCGCGAACTTGCCGCCCTCGGGTTGATCCGCGACCGCAACGTTGCACTGCCGTCGGAAGGGGTGGCGCTAGTACAACAACTGAGCGCGATCAATCGCGATCTTTGGGATATCGAGGACAGCCTCCGTCAATTGGAGTTTGAGAAGCGGTTCGACGATCGTTTTATCGAATTGGCGCGCAGCGTGTACCGCAGCAATGACCGCCGCGCCGCGGTCAAACGGCAACTCAACGAATTGACCGGTTCGGCGATCATCGAGGAAAAATCGTATCGGGGATGACCGGATCGACGCGTTGAGCGGGCGACTTTGGCGGTTGGAACTGGATCGATCCTTCCCGCTTTTGTCATCGCCGCAAGACGGCTGCGACGCGATTTCGATGGCACGACACCGCGCCAAATGTCAAATTCTGGACCCGGAGACGAACCTGCGGGTGCGCTTGACCGCGCGAACGAAACCTTTGGAGCGCCGATCATGGCAGACCCGCAACACGGCGATCGGCGATGACGCAAAATGATACTCTGCCCGACCGGGCGCGGGCGCTGATCGATTTCTGGTTTGGGCCGCCCGAGGATCCGTTGCGCGAACGGCATCGCGAGATATGGTTCAGGAGCACCGAGGAATTCGACGCCGCGCTGCGCCGCGAGTTTTTTGCTGATCACGAAGATGCGGCCGCGGGTAGGCTGGCTTCGTGGGAAACCTCGCCCGAGGGAGCCCTCGCACTGGTGTTGCTGCTCGACCAGGTGCCGCGCAATATTTTCCGCGGCTCGCCGCGCACCTATGCGACGGATGCCGCCGCGCGCGCCGCGGCCGATCGTGCGCTTGCCCGCGGCTTTGACGAGATGGTGGCGTCGACTTGGCGGATCTTCTTCTACATGCCGTTCCATCATAGCGAGGACCTCGCCGACCAGCGGCGCGCGGTGGCGTTGTCCGCAGCGCTGCCGCCGCGAAATCCCGAACGCCGCGGCGGTTCGCTGCGGCGCTACGGGCGCCCCTATGTCGAGGTCATCGAGCGCTTTGGCCGTTTTCCGCACCGGAACAAGATCCTCGGCCGCGAATCCTCCGCTGACGAACTGGCTTTTCTCGAAGAATGCGACCGGCGCCTTCGCCGAACCCTGGACCCGCCGAAACCCGTTGTGCCGGCGCCGCTGCAGCACCAGCCGAAACCCGCCGAAGGCTGAGCGGCTGCACGCATCCCAAGGTCGTAACCTCCGCCAGAACCGCCCTATCCGAACCCACTCCCGCCTGATCGACCACCGCCATCGGCCGGGGACCATGCCCGCCGCCAGCACCGATATCGGCGTCACCGAGATCCAGCAAGCCGCGCGCCTTGCTGGCTTCTTGCGGGCAGTGTCCGCGCCCCCGGAGTGACGCTCCGGGGTACTTCTTCAGGCGCGCACCAGCCAGCCAGCATCAGGGCTGATGCTTGCCCGCGCCGGCGGATCGGCGCAGAATCTGAGCACTGCCTCACCCAAGGGCGGAAAACACGGGGGAAACGCAGTTGAAATCGCTCGGATGCGCTCTGCTGATAGCGGGACTGCTGGGCTGCAGTCTGGCGCCGGCATTTGCTCAAACCCTGATCATCGGCAACGATAACAAGCAAGGGTTCGACCAGAATTTCAAGCCGATCTTGCGCGAGCCCGGCCACGATACGTTATCAATCCTCGATATTTCCAAGCCGGAGATGCCACGGATCACAGCGACGATCCCGCTGATGAACTCGTTCGTCGGACCGCCGACCAATCTGGCGATCACACCCTCGGGCGATCTGGCGCTTGTCGCCAATTCGCTGATGCCGGCGATCCAGGGTTGGGGGCGTCGCCTGGTGCCCGACAACAAAGTGTTTGTCGTCGATCTGAAGGCGAGCCCGCCACGGATCATCGGCACGATTACCGTCGGCAAGCAGCCATCGGGGATGGCAATCAGCCCGCGCGGCGATCTCGCACTCGTCGCCAATCGTGGCGACGGGACGATCTCGGTGCTCGCAATCCGCGGCAGAGATGTCCTCGTCGTCGGCACGGTGCCGATCGGCACCCCGGAAGACCAGGTCTCCGCGGTTGCCATCACTCCCGACGGCAAGCATGCGCTGGCGACCAAACCGGCCGCGAACAAGGTGGCGCTGCTCAGCATTGACGGCGACAAGCTCACCTATGACAAGCGCGACCTGCCGACCGGGATCTTTCCGTACAACGTCGCGATCACGCCCGACGGCAAACTCGCCTTGACCGCCGACAACGGCAATGGCGGCGGCTCGGACGGCAATGTCGATACGGTCGGGGTCATCGATCTTGCCGCCAGCCCGCCACGCGTCATCGGCCACGTGACTGTCGGTGATTCGCCCGAAGGCCTGGCGATCAGCCCCAAGGGCAATCTCGCGGTATCCGTCCAGGCGGAGGGCTCGAACACGGCGCCGTCAGTCTTTTACCATCACGCCGGCGGCAGCGTCGCGGTGCTGGCGATCGACGGCGACAAGGTCTCAAAGGTCGGTTCGATTACCGTCGGTGCACTGCCCGAAGCGGTCGCGTTCAGCGCCGATGGCAGCCACATTTATGTCGGCAACTTTATTGACGGTGACTTGTCGGTCCTGCGCGTCGACGGCACCAGCGTGACCGATACCGGGCAGCGTCTCAAGCTGCCGGGTCAGCCCGCCTCGATGCGCGCCGGGCCGCAATAAAGGGGCTTCTGAGCAAAGGTGCTGCTGAGCCGGGCCGCGATCGGCCGGCGCATCGCGGGAACGCCCGTTCGACGCCAGGTCGGATGGCACGATCAGCAATCGGGGGTCGCTGACTGCCGGTGTCGCCGGCGTCAAGGGTTATCGCCTGACAAGACCAGCCAACAACCGATCTTTCGGCGGATCGAAAGCCCGATCCGGGCAGGTCCGACCGGCTCTCGACAAGCGTCTCGTTGCAGTGCAACGTACGAATTCCATCGGATCGGGCCCAAACCGGGAGAGACCAGCCTTGCGCGAATTTATGAAGAGCCTGGCGATCCAGCGCCGGGTCGTCGGCGCCCTGATCATGCGCGAGGCCTACACCCGTTTTGGCCGTGAAAATCTCGGCTTTGCCTGGATATTTGGCGAGTTCCTGGTATTTGCGCTGCCGGTCATCGCGATGTGGTCGATCATCCGCGGCCGCTATGAGCATGGTCTTCTGGTCGTGCCGTTTGTGTGGAGCGGCTATCTGCCGATCATGCTGTTTCGCCATATGGGCGGCCACATGCTGCGCGGCATTCGATTGAACATGTCGCTGCTATACCATCGTAACGTGACCCCGTTCGATGTCGTATTCAGTCGCATGCTGCTCGAGATCCTCGGAAATTACGGGTCGGCGGTGTTTTCATTCTTCCTGTTGATGAGCATCGGGCAATTCAAGTGGCCGTATGACATGCCGCTACTCTTCCTCGGCTATTTTTACATGACGTGGTGGTGCGTCGCCGTGGGCCTCGTCATCGCCGCGTTCAGCGAGCGCTCGCCGGTCTTCGAAAGGGTCTGGTCGCCGTTATCCTACATGTATCTGCCGATTTCCGGCTTTATGTACATTGCTGACTGGCTGCCGGCCAAACTGCGCCCGATCTTGTTGACCTTCATGCCGGCATTGCCGTGCTACGAGATGATCCGCAATGGCATCTTTGGTCCGGTGTTTCGTTTTTATTACGACATCCCGCGACTGACCTTTATTCTCGCCGCCATCACGGTGTTCGGACTCCTCGGGTTGCGCGACGTGCGCCGACATCTGATCAACGAAAGCTGATCACCGACCGCGCCCGTTGTATCGTCAAGACATTCCCCCGCGGTCCGGAGCCGGACGCGAGTTTTGCGGATGGAGGATCAAGTCTCGTCTCGACGGAGGAGATCACTTTGCCAGCGGGGCGAGCAGGCCGCCATTGATGGAAACCGACTTGACCTTGTAGCTTGGCGCCGACCACGGACCGGTAATCAGAACCTGCGCGCTTCCGAGCTTGGGAAGTTGCTGCCGCCAAAGATAGTCGAGGCTATGCGAGATCAGATCGACTGTCCCGCTGCCCAGGACCGACATCTTTGGTGACGCGATCTTCAGATCGGCATTGTGGAGAATGCCGCCGGTGATCGTGCCTGATCCCGACAGCGACTGAAATTGAATGGTTTTTGGCGACGTATAAGCGAATGGGCCGGAAAATTTCCTTGTCAGGTTGACGAGGCCAAGACTTGAAAAACTTCCATTTCTGAGATCGATCCGGCATTTGCCGGAGAGCGAGGAAACGATCTCCTTTTCGCTTCTGCCGGTTCCGCTCACGGCGACGGAGATGTCGCCGGTGCCCGCGAGCTGGTCAAATCCGGCAATCCCGGCGAGCAATGGCCCAGCCGCAATGCCATGCAATTCGAGATCGGTGTTGACCGCCAGTGTCCCGCCGGTCCCGTCGGCAATCAGCGTGCCGTTGGCGGTTCCGCGATAAAGTCGCATCGCAGCCAGGTCGAGCATCAGTCGGCCATGATCCAGATGCAGCCCAAACGTGCTGTTGTCGAGCTTGAGGTTGCGAAAATGAACGGTGTTCGCGTTGAGCGTCAGATCGGCGTCGACCAGCTGCAGCGGCTTTAGATCAATCGGGGCCGTGTTCCAGTGCGGCGGGCGAGCCGCGCGGGGTGGCCCCGACCCGCCGCCCTCACCCGTTTCAGCATCCAATCCGGTTTTGGCGTCCGCGACTGTGGGGCTGGGCAGCGGGTCGGGCGGTCCGTCTGGCGGTGTCGGCATCGCGGCACGCTTAGGCTTGAAATAGGGATCGAGATCGAGCACAGCGATCTCCAGGTGCCCTGACAGCGTCGGTCTTGGGTCATCTCGCCGGAGGCTCAGCGTTCCTTGTGCCGTACTCGAATCCAACAAGATTGCGGCGTCGGTCAGATGCAGGCGCGCCCGGGTTGCCTCGATCCTGCCGTGTAGTACGAAGTGCCCGAAACCACCTCCGCGCACCGGGAAGCGCCATCCGAGCCATTCGACCAAGGCACGCAGCGAGGGCGCGTCGACGTGGATTGCGCCGGTCATGCCGGGGCTCGGCCCTCGGTCCACCTCGCCGGTGAAATCGGCCGCGACCGGTGCCGAAAACAAGTGGAATGCCAATGGGCCGGTTCCGTCTTGCCAAAGTTGCTTGGGCGCTGCCGACGTCGCGTCGACAGTCACTGTTTGGCCGTTCCAGGTCGCCTCGCCTTTGATGTTCGCGGGCGCCGATGGTCCGGGCCTTGACAACTCGAGGTCGAGGTTTGTGACCCGAAACCTCCTGCCGCTGCGCTGATCGAGATAATCGGCCGTGCCATGAAGGATTGCCAGGTCGGGCATGATGACCGTGAAGCCAGTGTCGTTTGCCGACGATGGCATGGCTCGTTGCGGCTGCTCCGGTCTGTGGAACACCCAATTGCGGCGTCCTTCCTTGTCGATTTCGAAATGAAATGCGGGGCGCGTCAGTTCGAACCGCTCGATCTCGATCCTGCCACGCAGCAGAGGCAGGTATTTGAACGAGGCTCGGACACTTTCGGCCTGCAGCAGATCCGATTTGAAGTCGCGGGTCGGGCTCGGTAACGTGACCCCGGTCAAAACCAATCCGAGATGGGGGAACAGCGAGAGGCGCAGCGGACCGTCGATCCGCAGATCCCGACCAGTCCTTTCCTTGAACAGCGCGGTGAGTTTTGCTTTGACGATGTCGGTAGGGATCAGCCCCGGCGTAACAAGCAAAACAATAAAAATAACCGACGCTGATGCGATAGCGGCAATAGCCAGCTTTCTCATCGAGAATATCCCCACCGAATACGTCGTCTCCTCAGCGCGCAAAGTTTTGAGCCGTTGGCGGCCTCGATTTAATGCGGCTTAGCAGCGCAGGCACGGGGCCAATCGGTAATTGAAAAAGCTGAGGCCGGACACAATCGTCTATTGCCGTTGTCAAGAACGCTCTTTATCGGTAGCTGGCAACGCGGCCGAGATCGTTATCGTTGTTTCGATCCTTGCGGGAACCCGATGTCGCGCGGTAGCCAACGCGGTCTGGTGTGTCGGCTTGTCAAAAGGAATATCGTTCAATCCGTCATAGGATCGATCCGGACGAAGTGAGGGTGAGCGGCGATGAGCGACGAACTGCCGACTGCGGCGCGGGTTTCGGATCCTGGGATTCGGGCGCTTTATGCTCAGGAGAACCGCTGGCAGGCCTGGCTCGATGTCGAGGCGGCATTGGCCAGGGCCGAGGCCGAACTCGGCATCATCCCACAGGCGGCGGCCGACGCGATCGCCAGCAAGGCGCGGCTGGAACTCCTCGATCGCGGCCGCATTGACGAAGGCTTTGCCCGCACCGGCCATACGATCGTGCCGCTGGTTTGGGAATTGAGCCGGGTCGTCGGGGAACCGCATGGCGGCTGGGTCCATTGGGGGGCGACAACCCAGAACATCACTCAGACCGGCGATCTCCTGGTCTTGCGCCAGGCCCATCACGTGTTTCTGCGGTTGATCGGCGACACGCTCAATGCGATGGCCGATCTTGCCGAGCGCGGCGCCGACATGCCGATCGCCGGCCGCACCCATGGTCAGCACGCCGTACCCGCGACCTTTGGCTATAAACCGGCGGTGTGGATCGACGAGATGATCCGCCATGTCGAGCGGCTGCAGCAGGCCGCGCCCCGTCTCTTTGTCGCGATGCTGGGCGGTGGTGCCGGGACCTTCGCCTCGCTCGGCGCCGGCGGGCCCAAGGTGCAGGAAGGCATCGGCCGGCAGCTGGGCATGCTGCCGATGCGGGTCCCGGCGCGCACGATCGGCGACCATCTCGCCGAGAACATCTGCCTCTTTGGGCTGATCGCCGCGACATCGGGCAAGATCGCCCGCGAACTCTACACCTTGATGAAGACCGAATTTGGCGAGGTTGAGGAGCCGGTGCCGCCGGGCACTGTGGGCAGCTCGACGATGCCGCAAAAGCGCAACCCCAAGCTGTGCCAGGACATCATTGCCGCCGCGGCCGAAGTGCGCGCCTGCGTGCCATTGGCGCTCGAGGCAATGCAGACCGAGCACGAGGCCGACCGCACGACGAGCCTGATCATGGAAGCGGCCGAGGCGCGCGCCGCGATCGCGATGGGCGACATGCTGGCGCGGCTGGTCGAGGTCTTGCGCGGGCT
>Ga0335074_10015406_pt1 | contig 10739 bp, 11 predicted proteins | sample Lox_Sample_23_FD_206715 | JGI IMG/M metagenome (GOLD analysis project Ga0335074, IMG submission 206715) | Soil microbial communities from Loxahatchee National Wildlife Refuge, Florida, United States - Lox_Sample_2.3 | ecosystem: Environmental > Terrestrial > Soil > Wetlands | place: USA... | reverse complement strand
GCGGCTCGATCTTGATGTTCGAGCCCTCCGGGACGCTGACCACGGGCGACCGGCACGAGGGCGACATCCCCGCCCATGTCGACAGCACCGCCGGCCGCGAGATCGACCGTTGATGCCTGGCTGCGCTGCTGCGCTGTTTCGAGCAGGGCCTGCCAGGCGGCCGGGCTGAGCGAGTACGCGCCGGTGGCGGCGACGGCGAAGCGCTGCCAGGCGGGGGTCATTTGGCTGGGCTTTATGGCGTTTCCGTCGCCAGGACGACGAGAATGCCATATCCAGTCCTGGCCCACGAACCGTAACCCGTGGCGCGCCGATTCGGCGTGTGGTTTCCCGGTTGGCGTGGCGCCTAATCCGGTGGGGAAATCTTCGCAGGGTGTTATCCGTCGAGCCCTCTATGGCGTCTTAGTGGTGCATTGGTTCGTAACCGCCTACCAAAGGAGCGACACCATGCAACTCCACTCTCTCTCCCGGAAGCACTTGCTCGTCGTGGCCGGCATAGCCTGCGCTGCAGCGCTGGTACCGGCGGCCGCGCTCGCCTCCCCAGCCTCCCCGGCCGCAGCCGCCACTGCAGCCCGCGCGTCTGCCACGAGCATCGATGCGATCAGCGTCAACTCGGCGACGCTAGTGGCCAACGGCGCCGCGATCCAAGTCGTCGTCACCGTCACCTGCGGTGCCGGCGATGGCGGCAGCGTCAACCCGACGACCACACAGGCGGTCGGCCTCCGTGTCGCCCAGGGCGGATCTTCGTCGGGGTTCATGTGCACGGGCAAGCCGCAGCAGGAATCAGGCCTCGCCGCCGCCGATGTGAATGGCGCTCCGTTCCGGCTCGGCATTGCCGTCGTCCAGGCCTCGGTGACTGACTGCCCCGGGGCAAACTGCACCTCGGCCTCAACCAATAAGGTTCTGAACATCAGGGCCTGACGATCGGCCGGACCGCGAGCCGGCACTGGGCCCGTGCCGCCCGCAGGCGCGGGCCCAGGGCAATGTAGCCGCCCGACGGTCTCATGGGCGGAGGGTGACCTCGCGCAGGGGGCCGCCGTAGGGGTCGAAGCTGGTGACGGTGGCCGGGACGCGCAGCTCGTCCCGGTCAGCGAGCGCGGCGACGACGTCCGGGGAGACGCCGGGGTCGGCCGCGTGCGCGCAGATCTCGTCGAGCAGCACCGCGTCTTGCTCGGCGATCGGGCCGGGGCCGATGCCGAGCTGCATGCCCCACGCGTCCCACACCAGCATCTCGGACTTATTCAGCGCGACCAGGTCGTGGATGACGTGACGCGCGAGGAGGGGCCAGCCGCGCAGCTCCGGCGCGTCCAGGTCGGGGGAGGTCAGGTGACGCTCCGGGTCCGACACACCCGCGCGGGCCGCCTGCCAGGCGCGGGGTCCGGTCACGAACTGGTCGTCGGCGAGGTCCATCCAGTCAACGGGATGTCCGTCCTTGTCCGGGGTCCAGTCGCTGTTCATCTCCCCGTCGATGAGGCGCCAGCGGCCGGCGGCCTCGTCCCACGCCTCCGCCACCACGTGATCGATCAGCAGGCCAGGGTGGAAATAGGCGGCGAAGCCGACCCGCATCCGGGCGGGAATGCCCTTGCGCCTGGCCACGGAGACGAACAGCAGCGTCGAGTCGCGGCAGCAGCCGACGAACCGGTCCGGTGGCAGCCGCTTCCTGGCTAGCGTCGGCTCGCCGCGGCTCAGCAGCAGCGCGAACATCGCGTCGGCGTACCGGGTGTCGATCTCCCCGGCCCGTTCGGCTGGCACGCCGTTCTCCGCCCAGTCGCCGTCGGCCCGGTAGTGGAACACCAGCTGGGAGCTCGCCTCCCGGAACGCGGCGAGGTCGGCGGGCAATTCGTCGATCACCGTCCCGGCCGCCCCCGGATCGGTGAATTTGCTCTGGTTCTTCCAGGTGACACCGCGCACCGGGCCAGTCTCGCGCAGCAGCCGGAGCGGGCTCAAGAACGGATCGGCCGCTGCTTGTAACGAGCTGACTCGCACCTGGGACACCGGTGGAAGACCGCTACTTCCTCGGCCAGCTGCGCATTTGCGGCGACGACCGAGTCCGGGTCGCCGACGCTGGTCCGACTGGCCATGGGAAGCCCCTGCATCGGCGGGTGCACAGCCCATTTGGGCACCCGCCAGGTTTGGCCGCACTCATTGCATGTTCTCTCATACTCTCGTGCCAGCCACGGAACGTGCATGGGCCTCCTTACCCCTGTTGCTGCGGGCCGGGGGACTGCGGCAGCTTTACCGGTCCCCGCCGGGCGGGACGCGCGGAGGGCGGCGGCACGACCGGACCGATGTCGCCGTCGGGCGCGTCGTCAAGGTCGACGATCACCGGCGCGTGGTCACTCGGCCCGGTGCCCTTGCGGGCCTCCCGGTCGACCCAGGCCGCCTGCACCCGGTCCGCGACCGGGCCGCTGGCCAACGCCAGGTCGATCCGCATCCCCAAGTCCTGGTGGAACATCCCGGCGCGGTAATCCCAGTAGGTGAAGATGCGCTTGTCCGGCCAGCGGTCCCGGACCACGTCGTGCAGGCCGACCGCCTCCAGGTCGGCCAGCGCGGCCCGCTCCGGCGCGGTGACGTGGGTCTGGCCGACGTAGGCGGCCGGGTCGAACACGTCCGCGTCGGCCGGCGCGATGTTCATGTCACCGCACAGCAGCACGTCCGCTCCCCCGGCGAGCCGCTCGCGGACCGTGTCCCGCAGCGCCGCCAGCCAGGCGAGCTTGTAGCGGTAGTGGTCCGAGTCGGGCTCGCGGCCGTTGGGCACGTACAGCGACCACACCCGGATGCCGCCGCAGGTCGCGGCCACCGCCCGCGCCTCGGGGTCGGGGAAGCCGGGTGCGCCCGCGATGCCGGTCACGACGTCAGCCAGCCCTACCCGGGACAGGATCGCCACCCCGTTCCAGCGCGGCTCGCCGTACATGGCGACCTCATAGCCGCGGCTGGCGAAGTCCTCGCCGGCGAGCGCGCTGAACGCGTCGTCGGCGAGTTTCGTCTCCTGCAGGCAGACGACGTCGGGCTGCCGCTGGTCGAGCCACGGCAGCAGCCTCGGCATCCGCTGTTTCACCGAATTAACGTTCCACGTCGCCACCCGCATGGGCCCAATGTAGCTCTCCGACGCGTTCGATCCGCTGAAGCCCGGGTAATGGAGCGTGACGACCGAACGGGAGGTAACGATGAGCGGCAATGTGAGCCCGCAGGACAACCCGGCCAAGGACCCCGACGACTGGACCACCGGGGACGAGCCCATGACCGGCCCTCAGAAGTCGTACCTGCAGACTCTGGCCCGTGAGGCCGGGCGTGACGTGGATCTCGACGGCATCTCCAAGGCGGACGCTTCCCGGCTGATCGACGAACTGCAGGCCGCCTCCGGACGCGGGACTCCCGACGGCAGCAGGTGACCCCCCGACAGGGCCAGCGACGGGCCCGCCGGGCAGCACAGAAACGCAAGGAGGATCGATGCCGGCGCCGTCCGGGCGCTGCCCCAAGAACATGGTCATGGGGCCGTGCGGCGGGGTCCGGCCGAACGGGGACTGCGAGCTCGCGGCGCGACCGTGCGCGTTCCCCGTCCCGGAGCGATGGGCCGACCCGGTGCCGACCGTCCCGCTCCGCTCGGTGCCGCTGATCTTGACCGACTTCACCTCGGAGCCGTACTCGGCCGCATCGCACAGGTCGGTGGCGGCGGTGCTGGCACCGGTCTCGGACGCCGTACTGGTCGGGGATCACCAGCGCCACCCTGACTTCCCGCCCGCCTTGCTGGCGTCGCTCCTGCAAGACGCCGGCGCGCGACCCTGGGTCACCCTGACCTGCCGCGACCGGAACCGGGCGGCCCTCGAGCAGGAGTTGGCGGCTCTGCGTTACCTGGACGTGGACGCGGCCTTGTGCGTGACCGGCGACGGCCGGCCTCGCACCCGCCCGGGCGCGGCCCCGGTCTTCGATCTCGACGGGCCGCGGCTCGCGGCGCTGGCCGCCGCCGCCGGACTTCCCGCCGTCGTCCCCGAGACGCCCGCCGCGCCGCCTCGGCACCTGCGGCCGTTCCGGCTGGTTCAGAAACAGCGCGCGGGCGCGGCGGCCGCGATACTCAACCATGACACGCCGTCGTCGGTGGCCGGGTTCATGCGCGGCATGACCCAGGTCGGCCTAACCATCCCCGTCATCGCCGCCGTGGCCGTGTTCACCGACGAGCGCTCGGCCGCCGCGATCAACGTCCTGCCGGGCTTGGAACTGGACCAGGCAGCGGTGCGCCGCGTGCTGGCCAGCCCCGATCCGGTCGCGGCCGGCATCGCGTTCGCAGCCGGGGAGGCCCGGACGCTGCTGAGCATCCCCGGAGTCGCGGGGGTGAACATCTCCGGCCTGGCTTCCGCTCGCGGCTACGAGTTCGCCGCCCGGGTAAAGGCAGACCTGGCGGGGCGGGTGCGAGACGAGTTCGGGGAGGTGCACGACGATGCCAGGTGACGCCGATCCGATGGAAGCCGAGTTCGGCACCGTGGCCGAATGGACCGCCGAGGTCGCCTCCCAGCTTGGCCCGGACTACGCCATCCCGGCCGCTTGCCGCGGGAGCGGGCAGCCGGCCCTCCTCGACTGGCTGCTGGCAAGGCTGGACCTCGCCCCCGGCGCGCTGCTGGTCGACGTCGGGGCGGGCCTCGGGGGCCCCGACGCGTTCGCGGCGGCCAGGGCGGGCATCCGGCCGCTCCTGCTCGAGCCCGAGCAGGCCGCCTGCCGGGCGGCGGCACGGCTGTTCAGCCTCCCCGTCATCCAGAACGACGCGACCGCCCTGCCGCTCATGGACGGCACCGCCGACGCGGCCTGGTCCCTGGGCGTCCTGTGCACGCTGCCGAGCAGGCACGCCCAGCTGGCCATGCTCCGCGAACTGCGCCGTATCGTCCACTCGGGCGGACGGATCGGCCTGCTGGTCTACGTCGCCGCCCGGCTACCGCTTGACGACCCGCCGGAGGGCAACCACTTCCCGAACGAGGACGACCTCGATGCGCTGGTCCGCAGGGCCGGCCTCGCAGTGGTCGCCGCGGCCAACGCCCACCATATGAGCGCTCCGCCAGCGGACTGGCGGAACCGCTTCGAGACGGTCGACCACGAGCTGCACCGGCGCTTCGGCCGGACGCCCCAGCTGCGGACCTCCGACGAGCAGAGTGAGCGGATCGGCCAGCTGATCGAGTCCGCCCAGCTCACCCCCCAGGTCCTCGTCCTGCGCGGTCGCTGATATCCGGAATGCATACATCCTGATCGAAAGCTTGGCGTCTCCTTAAAATGGGCGGACAGGCTGAATATTGGGGTCGGTGGCGTCGGCGACAGGATGTCGGGATGGTGGGTGGTGTCGGTTACTTCAGGAGGGCGCCGCCGTCGACGGGGAGGGTGACGCCGGTGATGTAGCGGGCCTCGTCGGAGGAGAGGAAGACGATGGCGTTGCTGATGTCCTCCGGCTCGACCCAACCGATCGGGAGCACGTGCATCATCTGCGCGATCGGGGCTACCTCGTCCGGTCCGGGGTTCTCCACGTCCGGGCGGAAGAGCCGGTACGTTCCCTCGTTCATGAACATGGGCGTGTTCACGTTGGTCGGGTGGATCGAGTTGACCCGGATGCCGTGCTGGCCGAGTTCCACCGCGAGCGACCGCATCAGCCCGACGACGCCGTGCTTGGCCGAGACGTAGTGGCTCATGTTCGGCAGCGCGTGCATCCCGCCGATCGAGCTGGTCAGGACGATCGACCCGCCTCGGCCTCCCGCCACCAGGTGCGGGATGGCGGCCCGGGCGGTGTGCCACAGGCCGGTCAGGTTGATGTCGATGGTGTCCTTCCAGTTGCCGACCGCCATCGACTCGACCGGACCGCCGATGCTCGCGATCCCGGCGTTGGCAACGACAATATCCAGCCGGCCGAGCTCCGCCACGCCGTCGTCGACCGCGGCCTTGATCGCGTCGAAGTCGCGCACGTCGGCCTGGGTGGCGATGATGCGCCGGTCCTGCGCCTCCACCAGCTTGACGGTCTCGGCCAGGTCGGCCGGCGTGGCCATCGGGAGCGCGCCCTCGACATCGTGGCAGATGTCGATGGCGATGATGTCGGCCCCCTCCTGCGCCAGCCGCACCGCGTGGCTGCGGCCCTGGCCGCGTCCGGCGCCGGTGATGAAAGCGACCTTGCCTTCAGCTCTTCCTGGCATGACTTACCTCGGTTCCTGAGAGTGCGGGGTTTCTTCGCTTGTCGTCAGCATGCTGTCGGCCGCCGCCCGCACGGCCGCGAGAATGCCCTGGTAGCCGGTGCAGCGACACAGGTTCCCGGACAGGGCGTCCCGGATCTGCTCGTCGGTCGGGTCGGGATTCTCCCGCAGGAACGCGGTCGCCGAGATGACGAAGCCGGGGGTGCAGAAGCCGCATTGCAGCGCGTGGTGATCGCGGAAGGCGGCCTGCACGGCCGAGAGCTCGCCCGATCCCGGCGCCGGGCCGCCCGTGTTGACGCCCTCGATCGTGGTGACCTCGCCGCCGTCGGCCTGCACGGCGAAGACCAGGCAGGAGCGCACGGCCTGCCCGTCGGGCGGGCCCGATGCGCAGTCGTCGTCGCCCGGAAGTTTGAGCAGGACGGTGCAGGCGCCGCAGACGCCGTGTTCGCAGCCGACGTGGGTGCCGGTCAGCTGGCAGCGCTCGCGCAGGAAGTCTGCCAGCGTCAGCCTCGGCTCCACGCTCGCCCGCCTGAGCCTGCCGTTGACCCGGACCCCGATGCCGATGTCAGCCACCGACTGCCTCCTCGCCATCCGCCCCGGAGATCGTTTCCTCGATCGCGCGCCGCCAGGCGGCGGCCACCAGGGCCGCGCCCACGCGCTTGCGATAGGCGGCCGGACCGTGCAGGTCGGACGGCACCGAGTCAAGATCCGCCATCGCCGCCTGCCCGATTTCGCGCCCGAAGGCGTCCGTGCTCAGGTCGCCCGCGGCGCGGCCGGCGACGGAGGCTTCCGCCGCCGAGGCACGCAGCGGCGTCGTCCCGAGGCCGAACAGCCCGATCGCGCATCGGCTGACCCGGGCATCCAGGCCGTGCGCTCCCGCGTCGGCGTCGGCATCGAGCTCGATCGCGATCGCGGTCCCGGCCACGGCGAAGTCGCCCGGCCGGCGGGCGAACTCCTCCACCGCGAAGCCGGCCCGGCCGCCGGGCGCCCGGAACGTGACCCCGGTGAGCAGCTCGTCCGGTTCCAGCGCGGTGCTCCAGATGCCGGTGAAGAACTCGGCTGCGGGGATGGCACGCTGGCCGCGCGGCGACAGCGTCTCGATGACCGCGTCGAGGGCCAGCGCCACCGCCGGGTACTCGGCGGCCGCGTCGGCGTGCGCGAGCGAACCGCCGATCGTGCCGCGGTTGCGGATCTGGAAGTGACCGATCAGCGGGGTGGCGCGCGCCAGCAGCGGGACCTTCGCCGCCGCCAGCGGCGACCGGCCGATCGCGGCCTCGGTCGTGCCCGCGCCAATCCACACGGTCTCGCCGAACCCGCCGCGGTCGGACCCGCCGCGGTCGGACCCGTCGCCATCGGAGCCGCCGCCGTCAGGCAAGGATCCGGGGCGATTCTCGATCCCGCGCAGACCCGACACCTTGCTCAGGTCAATGAGGTGCTCGAAGGATGCCAGCCGGAGCGCGAGCAGCGGGATGAGGCTCTGCCCGCCCGCGATCAGCTTGGCGCCGTCGCCGAGCTCGGCCAGCAGCTGCACCGCCTCCTTGGCGTCGGCGGGCGCGTGGTACTCGAACGGCGCGGGCTTCACGCCCCCGCCCCCTCGATCAGCGCGACGATCGACGCCGGCGTGAGGGGCGTTCGGGTGATCGTCACCCCGAACGGCGCGAGCGCGTCCGCCACGGCGTTGACCACGGCTGGCGGCGCCCCGATGGCACCGCCCTCGCCGACCCCCTTGTATCCGCCCGGGTTCGGGCTCGGCGCGTCCTCGACGTGCCCGTACTCGATCAGCGGCACGTCGGCCGCCGTCGGCAGCAGGTAGTCCATGAACGTGGTGGCGACCGGGTTGCCGTCGCCGTCGTAGGCGAGCTCCTCAAGCAGCGCGCCGCCGATGCCCTGCACGACCCCGCCCGCGATCTGCCCCTCGACCACGTTCGGGTTGATCATGTGCCCGCAGTCCTCGCCGACGATGTAGCGCAGCAGCTTCACCGAGCCCGTGGTCACGTCGACCTCGCAGGTGCACACGTGGGTGGCCGTGGCCCACAGCATCGGGACGCTCGGCGCGTAGCGGCCGCTCGCCTCCAGGCCGGCCGGCATCCCCGGCGGCAGGGCGTACGGCTGGAAGTAGGCGATGTCGGCCATCTCGGCGAAGCTCACCGTGGGCGCCTCGGGGTCGCCGCGGACGCCGGCCCGGCTGTGAGCGAGCTCGATGTCGGCCTCGGCCGCCTCCAGCTTGTGCGCCGCGATCGCGGTGAGCTTGGCCCGGAGGATCGCGGCGGTCTCCCCGACCGCCCCGGCCGTCATCGGCCCGCTGCGGCTGCCGCCGGTACCGGCCCCGAACGGGGTCACCGCGGTGTCGCCCTGAATCGTCGCCACGTCGCCGATGTCGGCGCCGAGGGCGTCGGCGGCAAGCTGGATCACGGTCGTCTCCAGGCTGTTGCCGGTCGACCCCCCGGCCACGTAGACGTTGACCTTGCCGCTGGGCTCGATGCGGATCGTCGCGCCCTCGGTCGCGTAGTAGCCGAACGCGGCCGACGTCGGCTCCGCGTAGCAGGAGATGCCGACGCCGAGGTAGCGTCCCGAAGCGCGGGCCGCCGCCTGCGCGGCCCGGAAGGCGTCGTAGTCGAGGATCGACAACGCCCGCTCCAGCGTCTCGAGCGAGGCCATGTGGTCGTAGGGCATGCCGTTGGGGTTGGCGAACGGCATGTCGGCCGCGCTCAGCAGGTTGCGGCGGCGCAGCTCGGCCGGGTCGATCCCGATCCGGCGGGCGGCGATGTCGAGGACGACCTCGCGGACGAGCGACTCGAACGCCCACGGGCCCCGGTAGGCGACCCGGCCGACGGTGTTGGAGAACACCGAGGCGTGGCTGAACGTCGCCCGGCTGACCCGGTACGGCCCCGGGAAGTTCATCCCGACGAACGCGCCGGTGCCGACCGGCCACGGCGTCGGGTAGGCGCCGACGTCCTGCACGTGGTCCAGGCTGGCCGCGAGGATGATCCCCTGGTCGTCGAACGCGATCCGGGCGGTGCCGTGCTCATGCCGTGCCTGCCCGGCCGCCATCAGGTTCTCCTGGCGATCCTCGATCCACTTCAGCGCGGCCGGCAGCTTCCTGGCCGCCAGCAGCACGCACATGTCCTCGCGGAGCGGCATCACCTTCTGCCCGAAGCCGCCGCCGACGTCGCGCGTGATCACCCGGACCCGGTGCTCGGCCAGGCCGAGCAGCCGCGCGCTGAACATCCGCACCTCGTGCGGTGCCTGGGTCGCGGCCCAGATCGTCAGCTCCCCGCTGCCGGCCGACCACTCCGCGACGATGCCCCGGGTCTCCATCGGCACGGCGGCGTACGCCTGCTCCCAGATCGTCTCCGAGATCACGTGGGCCGCGGCGCCGAAGACGTCCGCCAGCGACTCGGCCGGCGCGCCCCCGAGCTGGCCCGCGACATTGCCCGGGTAGCCCTCGTGGACGAGGCCCTCGGACGTGCCGGCCGTTGCGTAGTCGGCCACCGCCGGCAGCGGCTCATAGGCCACCTCGACCAGCTCGGCCGCGTCCTCGGCCACGTAGCGGTTGTCGGCGACGACGAGGGCGACCGGGTCGCCTGCGAACCGGGCCTCGCCTTCGGCCAGCGGCGGCCGCGGCGTGTCCGGTACCTGGTTTCCGGTCCCGGTGTACCAGGCCTCGCGGACGTCGCCGTTGAGGTCGGCGGCGGTGAAGACGGCGTGCACCCCCGGCAGCTCGAGCGCGGCGGTCACGTCGATCCCGATGATCTTCGCCCGCGAGTGGGGGCTGCGGACGAAGCAGGCGTGCAGCATGCCCGGACGGGTGATGTCGTCGACGAAGGTGCCGGCGCCCGTCAGCAGCCGGGCGTCCTCGACGCGGTGCACCCGGCTGCCTGCGTAACGGGCCGCCCCGACGGCGGTCATCGTGGCTGCCCCGGCCCTAGCCGACCAGGAGCGGCAGCCGCTCCCATCCCCGCACCGACGAGGTCTGCTGCATCTTGGCGTCGGCCCAGTCAACTTCCCAGGTCGGCCAGCGCGCCACGATCTCCTCCAGGGCGATGCGGCCCTCCAGGCGGGCGAGGGCGGAGCCGAGGCAGTAGTGCGGGCCGATGTTGAACGTCAGGTGCAGGCTCTTCTTCCGGCGGATGTCGAACCGGTCCGGGTCGTCGTACCGCTCGGGGTCGCGGTTGGCGGCGCCGACGAACAGCAGCATCGTGCTGCCCTCGGGGACGACCTGGCCGTAGAGCTCGACCGGCTTGGCGACGTAGCGGGCGATGGAGGGTCCCGGCGGCTCGAGCCGCAGCACCTCCTCGACCGCGCCCGGGATCAGCGTCGGATCGGCCGCGATGTCCGCTCGCTGCTCCGGGTGCTTGGCGAGGGTCGAGCCCATCCAGCCGATCAGCCGCCCGGTGGTCTCATTGCCTGCGCCCGCCAGCACGGTGACGTACATCAGGACCTCGTCGCGGGTCAAAGTGCGGGTCACGCCGTGCTCGTCCTCGAACCGGGCGGTGAGCAGCTCGGTCATGACGTCGTCAGAGGGGTGGGTCAGCCGCCAGTCGATGTACTCGCCGAACGCTTCGAAGGTGAGGACGGCCTCCT
>Ga0335074_10015404_pt1 | contig 10740 bp, 6 predicted proteins | sample Lox_Sample_23_FD_206715 | JGI IMG/M metagenome (GOLD analysis project Ga0335074, IMG submission 206715) | Soil microbial communities from Loxahatchee National Wildlife Refuge, Florida, United States - Lox_Sample_2.3 | ecosystem: Environmental > Terrestrial > Soil > Wetlands | place: USA: Florida... | reverse complement strand
GTGCGCATCCATGACCGCGTAGCTGATTGCGGCGAATGATTGTTCGGCGTTTTGCGATTCCCACACCTTGGCCGCGATCGCGCGCCAAATAAGAATGCCGGCTGCGCGTTGATTGGGATCCGTGGAACTCAACAAGCCCTGGCGAAGGTTGTTCAGCGCCTGGCCGACCGTCGAACCGTCGTTACGCAACGAATTGAGGAAGCTCGCGAGGAACGCCAGCAGCAAAAGTAACCAGGGTGCCAACGCCAGGATCGTTGGCCCGAGCCCGGCGACGATGGCGGCGGCGAGGCCGCCGCCGATCGCGACGCTGTTTGAAGAGAGGAAATTTTCGATTTCCGTGTAGACACCGCTGACAACGCCATCCATGAAATTGGCGTCGGCGCAGGCGGCGTCGAACAGGTTGAACGACGTTCGGCCGGACTCATCCGGCGCGTAAGGTATATTAACGCCGGCCTGCGCGTAGAGCGGTGCATTGATCAGGGGATCGACGGCGGTGAGGGGGACGGTGAGTCTGTTGCCCACGCGTTCCGGCCGTCCGGCCGGATTTACCGTGGGGCTCCAGTTGACGGGCGGGAACCCCGGCGATTGCGGCACCGAGTTCAGCGGCAACGTCCAATGCCGAGTGATGCTGGCGATATGGCTGTTGCCATTGTTCGTCGGGATTGGATTGACTGCGATCTGCAAGAACCGTTGCTGGATCGCCGAACCGGAGGCCATCGTGAAATTCTGGGTAAAAAGCGATGAATTCGGATCGGCGATTAGGTCCTTGACGGCCTCCCATGTGGTGTTTTTGAGTTCGGTCTGCAGTCCGTATTGCGGCTCTACCCTGACCACGGCCGAATATACGGAACCGAAACGCCCGACTTGAATACGCGCCGCGCTCAACACGTCGTCATCATATATGACGTGAAAACTGGTGGGCCCGACGTTGTCGAACAGGGCGTGCAGTTTCTTTTCGTCGGTGAAGGGTACCTTGTCCCGATTCGATCCCTCGATCCAGTAGTGATCGCCGCCGTCCACAACGATGTGCAGCGCGACAACGGCGTCGGCGATGGGCGGGCGATCGAAGTCGCCGCCGTGCGTCCCGGTGGAGAACGCCCCCACCACCGTCTGCCCGCCGGCGCCACCCATGGTCGAAAGCGCCCAGGAGGCGTTAAAGCTGGTGTTGCCGAATCTGGTCGTCATCAGCGCGGCGAGGCTGTTCGGGTTGGCGGCGTCGCCCTCGTCCAATTCGGAATACAATTGGAAGATGCGTTTGCCGGACTCAAAGTGCCAAAAATAGGTTGGCCGCGAGACCTTCAACGTTGGATTGTTTGTCTCCTCGTTCAGTACGATGAGAAACTCGTCAGCCAGACAGCCGGGTACCACATTGTACAGCGTTCGGCCCATTGCAGGAAAAAAATTGTTGGGATCGTGCGTTTCAATAAAGGTATGATCGCTGACCGCCGCCGTCGACAGTGCCCAATGGCTGCCCGCCGCGTGCATGCGTTGGCCGGGCGGACGGGTGCGGCAAATCTCGATCAAGTCCGCGAGCGATTGCGGAAAGATCGTCGATGGCGCTTGCGGGATGAGCGGGACGCCGGGTTTGTCGTGCTTGCGCACCCACGGCGAGAATAACATCTGCGGAATGCCCACGCACGGCCTCCCTGACCGGCTTCCCGTGGTCTGACCCGGCGTTATGAACCGGCATTCGCCAGATGAGCGCCCCGATCCGCCGACACTCAAGCAGCATCGTTCAGGAATCGGTCAAGAAGTGTGAAGTAGTTCACACCTAGGAAAATATCTTCTAAGCCCAGCATTCTGGCGCACGTGCCCTGCCCCGACATTGGTCGACCCAGCGCGGTAAGGGTGTCAACAGTGCGGTGCTAGGTCAGGTATCCGTACCGACTGTCGTACCACGGTGTTTCGCGCGCCAGAGGCATCACACCGGAACGCGCGTCTGCGCGGGGCCTAATGACGAAATGGAACATGACTGCGGATAAGTCAGCGCTTTGTTTCAGCGGCCAAATCTGCCCAACGCGGGGTCCGAGCGGCTGAAACCGCTGGCGACCGGGTAGGCGAGTTTCAGTGCCGATCTTCCGCCTCAATGATGACGGCCGTTCACCTAGCCAGTGTGCGGCGCAGATTAATCTGGAATGCCTCCAGAGGCGCAAACGTCGCAGCGGCACAGGTCTGCCCGCCTGGGGTCAATCCAATCATCGACCCGTCAACAAACGTCGCAGCATAGCTGCACTCATAATTAGCGGCGGCCTGGCCTCTGAGACTTAGGCAAAAGCCGCGAAGAGGGAGGGCTAACCCTTCGCTACCGCAAAACCTGCCGGACAGGCTCCACGGCGATAGCTGATCTCGCCCGATAACAACCCGGTATAGGAGTTCTTCAGACGCGACATTCTGTGGGGGCATGATTCTGAACCCTTCGATCCAACGCCCAGAATGACGATCACCGATCCAGTCGCCCAATCTCCCCTCGACGTCGCCAACATTCTGAATGTGCGCGACAACCTCGGGCACGAGATCCTGGTGGCCGCTGGAAACTGACCCCAATCGGTCGATGCGGGCTAAGACTTCAGCCCGCAAGCGTTCGATCGCCGAAAGGATGCGTGTGACCGGATCATCGCTCACGGTATTGGCTCATCTACACACTGGCTAGGACTCAGGCGAACGGCAGAGCGGACACTCAGCGCGACCGATAGGGCGGCGTCAACCGCGCATCCTGGGATGCGGAACCGGCCGCCGCACGTCACGCGCCGGCTTGTCCTCACGCAGGCCCACGTAGGCGACCTGGCGCAGTAGATTGTCGAGTGTCCAGGTGAGGTAATTGACTTCCACAACCAATTCCGGCCGCACCCAGTGCACCCCGGACAGCTCAAGCGGCGTGCCGAAGCGGCTCGTACGCGGCGGGCCCACGTCAAGCGGCATCGTACGGGTGGCGAGGGCTGCAATCGGCGCCACATGCGCACAAGCTCCTCCTCGCTCATGCCGGTGCCCGCTCGCCCGGCGTAGGTGAGCCTGCGGTCCGGGTCGTAGTAGGCCAGCAAGAGAGCGCCGAGGTTGGCGCGCGTGCCTTCCGGGTCGGTCCACCCCACGACAATGAACTCCTCGCGGTTCAGGCATTTCATCTTGAGCCACAGCCCGCGGTTGCCCGGGACGTAGGGCGCATCCAGCCGCTTCGACACGACGCCTTCGAGGCCAAGCTTGCAGGCGCCATGATAGAACTGCGGACCGAGTCCCACCTGATGGTCACAGTAGCGGATCGACCCCTCATGCCTTTCGAGCAATCGCCGGAGTCGTTCCTTCCGGTCGGCAAGCTGGGCCGGCAGCAGGTTCTCGCCGTCGCGATAGAGCAGATCGAATGCGAAGAAGATCAGCGAACCGGTGAGGCGATTGTCAGTGGCAGCCTGCAAGAGGCCGAATGACGTGACGCCACTCTCGGCCAGGGCGCAGAGCTCACCATCGATGTATGCCTGCTGAGCGCTGATTGCTGCAAGCGCCTTCGCCGTGGTGGGATACTTCTCGGTCCAGTCCAAGCCGGTGCGCGTGAGCAGCTTGACCTGCCCGCGATCCAGGCGCGCGTGAATGCGGTATCCGTCTATCTCGCCACCATCGCCATTTTGCTCAATTGACGACACGCCCTAGTAAAGGCATCATGATTAGGATTCGCCCTGCACAACTGGAGGATAGCGCCGAGCTGATAAAGCTCTGGCATGCCGGATGGCATGACGCGCATTCGCATTTGGTCCCAAGGGAAATTCTGGCGTATCGGTCCGTCGATCATTTCAATATGTGGCTTTCCGAATGTCGTGATGCTTGCTATGCCGCGCGGGGATTAAGCGAATTGCTTGGTTTTGTATCGATACGTGGAGCGGAAGTGGTTAAGCTGTACGTGAGCGCTGCGGCCCGCGGCTCAGGAATAGCAACAGCCCTTTTGTCCTACGCCGAACGTGAACTCCACCGGCATGGCATAATCGAAGCCGAATTATACTGCACGGCTGGCAATCTGAGGGCCCAGAAGTTCTACGAGCGTGAAGGCTGGGAGTTGTCACGGACCTTTGAAGATGCGCTATGGCTACCTAGAGGTGTGCAAGGCAAGTATCTTGTCGAGACCCGCCGATATGGAAAACGGCTATCCGGCGGTTGGGATTCAGACTGAACCAATTGTCCGCTTTCCACCCGGCTGGGTTATTCGCTGCCCGACCAACGAGTGGCCGGCCCCGGCAACGAAAACGCGCCGCTTGGCCATCAGATCTGGCAAAGCAGCGGGACTGAAGCTCTGCTCCACGGCTCAATGACTTCTGGCGAATAGCCCTTCGCGTTGGTCTTGCGGAGCAGCTCCGAGGAATACCCTGCCCTGCTCACACCCTCGGCGTCGGCAGCTTCCTCGCTTTTGAGGCATTCCATGATCGCGCCTCCAGGTCTGCGAGCATCGGGTGGGCAAAGGCAAAGTCAGCGGAGCTTCTCGGCTACCTTCTACCCTTGCTATTGACTTTCGCAGGATCTGATGGAAGGAATGGGCTGCACAAATTGGCGCGCCGTTAAATCGGGCGTGCGACCGCACCAAATAGTGGCGGCGGACACGGGCAAGTACGCGATGGCCTGATCAGTCGTTGGGGCTGGAAACGGGGCGGGCGGAATGCAAAGAAGACTTCGAGCAGTTTTTTGGATCGAGGCGGGGCTGGCCACGCTGACCGGACTGCTATGCGTCATTACGCCGTTCTGGCCGGATTGGATCGAGGCGATATCCGGTTGGGATCCGGACCAGCATGATGGCTCGGTCGAGTGGATGATCGCCGCCGGACTGCTTGTTCTCACGGTGGTGATCGGGGCGGCGGCGAGTAGCGAATGGCGCCGCGCGAGCGCGGCCGTGTGACGGCTCATATCGATGCCTCGCGCCACCCCAGCAAGGCAACGGGCGGACGCGGGGAGGTGCAAGACGTTTCGCCGCGGGAGGGCGCCATGCCGTCCAATCAGGAGTTGGTCCGCTCGTCGAGATTCATCTTCAGCGGCGTCGTCGTAGGGCTCAGCCAGTCGTCGGTCCCCGCCCTGCGGCCCGGACCCGGATTGATTACGGCGCGGCTCGAGCGAAGCCTGCGCGTCGATCCCGTGCTCGGCGACATTCGCGCCAAGATCATCACCGTGGTCGCGAAGGCGCCGCAGAGCCTCCGGATCGGCGAGCAGGCGGTGTTTTTCGCCAACAGCTGGATCCGTGGCCGGGGCCTCGCGGTCCGCGAGGTCGGCCGCGTCGATGTCGACCAAGCGGATGACGTGGCGGCGGAGGTGGCGAAATTGCCCGAGCTGCATTTGGAGGAGCGGCTCCGTAGCGCCGCGCTCGTGGTCACGGCGGAAATCGTCTCGATCGATCCGCCGGCACCGACGTTCGATCAGCACTCTGGGCTTTGGGCCGCGGCCCATCTCGACGTCGACGAAGTCCTGCGCGGGCCGCCCGGCGCATCCGCCGTTCTCTATTTCCCGACCGCCGCCTGGCCGCCTTTCGACCGGATGCCCCATTTCAATCTCCATCAACGGGGCGTCTTCCTGCTCCACGCGCAGTCGGGAGAGTCGGTTCCGGGAGAACGCGGCTTGCCGCCCGGCGCCCTCATCGCGCCCGACCCCGACGATTTCCTTGACTGGTCCGAGATCGAACGAATCCGGCAGGCGCTTTCCCGCATCCAGTAGCAAGGGAGCCCACTCATGAGAGTGGCGCGCATCGTCAACGCGGTCCCCGAAGACCACAGCAACGAAACCGATTCCGACAGCGAACCAAACATCGCCGTCAATCCGGCAAACCCGCTCGAGATGGCGATCACCGCGTTCACGCCGCCGGACAGCGGCGACGTCAACAGTCCGGTCTACTTCTCGAGCGACGGTGGCGAGAACTGGAGCTTGCTGTTCGACGTCGCTGGCGACGGGTCCCTGGACCAGACGATCAGCTTCGCCGGAACGTCGAACGAACTGTTCATGGCGACCATACGCAGCGACACCTCGCCGCTGACCTTTGACATCGACAGCAGCGACGATCTGGTCGCGGGAGTGACGTTCCCGATCCTTGAGCCCGTCGCAAACGTCGACCAGCCTTGGGTGCGCGCCATCGACGTGACGAGTGGCCCGGACGCCGGCAAGGTTCGAACCTACGTCGGCTACGGCGACACGAGTTCCGGCTATTGGGCGACCGTAATCGTCTGCCTAGACGCTTTGGCGGCGAGCCCCGCCTTCACGAAAGTCAAACTGGACCCCCGATCCGCGCTGCGCGACGGCTTCCACATCCGCCCCGCGCCTAATCCCGATGGCACGATTTACGTCGGCTATCAGAGCTGGCAGTCGCAGTCCGGAAGCACCGTCACCATGAACATGGTCGTGGCCCGCGACGACAACTGGGGCAACAACAGTTTCGGCGACCTCAAGGACCCGAGTGACAACCTGGCGGGCCGGATCGTCGCCAGCGTCAAGATCAACGAGGACATGTCCGGCAACACGCTGGGCGGAAACCGACCGGACAACGGATTCGACGTTCAGGTCGATCCCAACGACAGCGACGTCGTCTACATCAGCTGGATCGACGATTCCGGGCCGGGCTTCACCCTGCGCGTGAGGCGCTCGCTTAATCGCGGCGTCGATTGGTCCGGCGACCTCCTTACCGTCAACAACGCGGCGCTCGCGACAATGGCGATCAACAGCCAGAGCACGGTCGCGCTGGCGTATCTCGAGCTGGTCTCCGGCGAGTGGGAGACCCACTTCCAGACCACCTCCGACGGTACGACGTGGGACGACACCTTACTCGCGCGCACCGCGACGAACCCGGTTGGCTTCGTCGGCGACTATATGCGGATGATCGCGGTCGGTCCCCACTTCTACGGGGTGTTTCCGGCCATGAATACGCCGGACGCGTCCAACTTCTTCCCCAATGGCGGAGGGACCCTCCGGTTTCAGCGGAAGACAAGCGGCGGCTCGCTCGTCGGCACGGACGGAGTCACGCCCGTCACGGCGTCGCTCGACCCATTCTTCTACAAGGTGCAGGAATTCGACACGACCGTCATCACCGACCGGAACGTATTCGGGAAGGACGAGATCGACGCGATGCTGCATCAGGCGAGCCCGGCGGTAATCAGCGCCGCCTTCTACGTCACGGTCGACGGGTTCACAGCGAATGACCTCGGCATTACGGCGGCGACGTTCTCGGGAACACCGAACGTCTCGCCCGCAATCCAGTTCGCGCCTCTGACTGCGCCGCCGCTGACGAGCCTTTCAGCCAACCCGACCGCGTTGAGCGGAGAGGACCAGACCAACCTGTCCGTGCCCCAGCGGTTCACCTGGACATACGACCTGCAATTTACGAGCGACGCCGACTTCACCTCCGAAGACCGGCTGGTCAATCTGACGGCGACGGCGACGAGCGGAGCGGGCGTGTCGGTGTCTGGCAATGCGCAGCTGACCCTGACCGAGCAGCCCGACCCGTACGAAATCGACGGGCCCGTGTCGTACCTGTCGGTCGATCTCCAGGTGTTCAATCTTCTGCAGGGCGGCGCGTTGCCAAGCACGGCTTCAGTCACGTTGAACGGCACGCCGAACGAGTTCATCCACGACCTGCTCGTCGCCTACAACAATCCGAGCTTGCCGCGGGCGCCGGGTCATCCTTTCGATATTGACCTCGTTGCGCACGAGTCGACGTCGGCGGTGGAAATCGCCGGAAGCGTCGGAGGGACGCCCGTCTATAACTTCGCGGTCGCGCGGGTGCGCTACCGCGCCCTCTCCACGCCGGCGCCGAACGTCGCGGTGTTCTTCCGCATTTTCCAGGCGTCGACGACGGCGACAGACTACCAGCCCTCGACGACCTACGCGAACGGCGGAACGGGCGGGGTGACCATTCCGATCCTCGGGGTCGTGAACGGCGAGGTCGTGACCATTCCTTGTTTCGCCGCGGGGCGGGTCGATCCGTCCAACGCCCAGGGCCTCAACGCGCAGACCGACCCCGACAATATCGGACCGCTCGGTCAGCCGATCCCGCCCGACAGCACCGGTGCCGAGGTTCAGGTCTATTTCGGCTGCTGGCTCGACATCAACCAGACAACGGCGCAACTCCCCGATCCGAACGCCACGGCCTCCGCCGCAGGGCCCTTCACGCCCGTCCAATCGATCCAGGACGCCATCCGAGGTAAGCATCAATGCCTGGTCGCGGAGATCTTTCTGCAGCCGCCCGAACCGCAGATCGCGGTCGGGGCCACTCCGGCTCAATCGGATAAGCTCGCGCAGCGGAACCTGAACATCGTCGGAACGGCGTCGCCGCATCAGATCCCAGTGACGTTCGACCTCAAGCCCACCGCGGCGGCGCTGCCGGTCGGCCAGAAGCCCGACGAGTTGATGATCGACTGGAGCGGCCTCCCCGCGGGCAGCCGCGCGAGCATCTACCTGCCGGGCGCGAGCGCCGACGCGATCCTGCGACAGGCGAGTCGCATGTACGCCAGGCCCGGTCTCTCGCGCGCCGACGCCCACACGCTTGCGTGCGAGGCTCGCGGCATCAGCTTCATCCCCATCCCGGAAGGCGTCGGCTCGAATTACGCCGGCCTGATAACGGTCGACCTGCCGGCGTCGCTCGGGCGAGGCCGAAATTTCACCGTCGTCGCGCGCCAGATCACCAACGCGTTCGGCAGCGGCCGGCCGCCGCCGCCGCCGCCCCAGCCTCAGATCCGCCGACGAGCCGCCGCCGCCCCCGCCGAGGTCCGGGAAGTCGAGTGGCGGAAGGTGCTGGGCTCGTTCCAGATTAGCATCCCCGTGGAGACCAAAGTGGAGCTGCTCGGGGCCGAGGAGCGCCTGTTGTCTGTGCTCCGGTGGATCGAAAAAGGCATCCCGAGACACAATCGCTGGCGCCCGGTCTTCCATCGTTACCTGCAGCAGATCGCCGGCCGGGTGTCGGGCCTCGGAGGAAATCCGGTTGGAATTCTGCCCTCTCCTGAGGGAGACGGAGGTCACGGGCGGCCGACGCATGGGCGCCCGCCAGGAAGGCGAGGCTACATGGGCAAGGTGGTCGGATTGTTGTTCGACAGCTTCGGCGACTTTGACGGGTTCCAGCTCGACGGGCCCGACGGCTTCCACGAGTTCTTCAGCCGGGAAAGGGACGTGAAGATCCTGGCGGAACGCGCCTGGCGCGAGCGGCTGCGCATAACCGTGCGCCCCGAACCGCACCAGCCGCATCGCATCGAATCGATTGTCGTCCATCAGCCTCCAGAAGCGTTGGACGCTTAGCCCGGGATGCACATAATCCTCCGTCGTTTCCCCATCACCGCGGTTGCCTTTGAGCAGCGCACGCGGTAGTTTGTGGTATCGCTCGCAAATAGGATCAAATCAGCCAATCGCGTCGGCCGATCATCAGCGGCTCCGATAACTCGCCAGCGATTGGGGACCGCCGGGGGCCGGCGCTCTCGGAGGTGGTTGTAATGAGCGCAACTGCTAATGGCCGCCGTCGCCAGTAAGAAAGAAGCTGGGGAACTGTTGGAGGATGGAGAAGCTTCTCGAATATCTCAGGGTGGTGCCGCCGGTCGTGGAATTCTTCTTTGCCCTGTTGACCAGGCCGAAGCAGTTTCTGATTGAGGCCATCGATCCCACCGAAGAGAATTGGACGAATGCCCTCCTGTATTATGCTGTTGCCGTTTGTGCGGTGACGTTCTGGATCGCGGACGGAACTAGTATATACGCCATTATGTTGGCGTTTTGCGGCTATTTCTTCGTCGTCGTCATCATGACAGTGTTCGTCGCTACTGCATGGCGTCTGGTTGGACAGCCCATATCTGCACCGAAAGCCGCGATCTGGGCGCTCTACGCATTTCCGACCATGGCGCTACTGTGGGCTCCATTTTTGGAAATGGGCCTGACCATCGTCAATTCGATTGAGGCACTTGCCACCCCTGGGCACCCGACTGGGCTCCTAAGACAAAGGCATCTGATCGTTGGCAATGACCAGATAACTCAGCTTATGTTGGCGATCGGGCTATTCGCACTAGGCCTTGGCATTACCTTCGCATGGCTGATAGCAGCTTGGGGAGCGCTCCGCGCTGCGGCCGCATCGCACAGAATGCGATCCTTGGCGGCTTGTGTGATTTTTCTGACGTTATCGAGCGCTTCGTTCGCCGTATACGATTATTCCCTCACGGCTTTCTACCCTCAGACGATCGATTACCGTAGGTAGTCCGACCGGCGATGGCGAGACACGCACATTCCATTAGCTGAAAGCCGCGAATCTTCCTTATCGAAGCCGCGAAGAACAAGGCGCTTCCCATCGGCGGAGGTCTTTGGGTCGTTGGTAAGCGTCAGGCTGAGGCCGTTGTATACAGCGTCCTTTGGGTTGCATGCGGAGGTTTGTCACGGGCGATTTTGGCTACGGCGACTCTCCCGCTCTGCATCCGAGAGATCTTCGGGCTCCCAGTCACCAATATGCAGTGACCAGCTCGTTCTTCGGGTCGTTGGGTCATTCTGACGCCCCCCGAGGAACCACCAAGATCGGAGTTCCGGATTGTCGTAAACGGACAGGACGTCGCCATTCTCGAACACGAGATCGAGTCGGTCCTTTGTGAGGATACGAACTTCGGCGATTTTGGTTCGTAGAACGCGGTCAATGTTCAGCGATTTGTGGCTGCCATAAATCTCGTACGAGAACGTGACGGTTCCATCGGATGATTTGAACGAGCAGCGATCGGCGACGTTCATCAGTGCATTCTCGTTTTCGAACCAGAACATCAGGTGATACTTGTCAAT
>Ga0335074_10015402_pt1 | contig 10741 bp, 8 predicted proteins | sample Lox_Sample_23_FD_206715 | JGI IMG/M metagenome (GOLD analysis project Ga0335074, IMG submission 206715) | Soil microbial communities from Loxahatchee National Wildlife Refuge, Florida, United States - Lox_Sample_2.3 | ecosystem: Environmental > Terrestrial > Soil > Wetlands | place: USA: Florida... | reverse complement strand
AGCGCGGCCTTTCTCGACGTCGTGCGCAGCGACGGCGGTCCACGATTTCTCGACGAAGTACAGCGCGAACCCGCGCCGCTGCGCATCGCCGTGATGCGCGGGCCCGGTCTCGGGCACGGCGTCGGCGCCGAGTCGCGCGCCGCACTCGATGCTGCTGCAGCGCTGTGTGCATCACTCGGCCACGTCGTGGTCGATGCTGAGCCCGAAGGCATCGACTATCCCGCGGTGAGCTACGCACTGCTGCTGATCTTCGCAAGTCAAATCGGCTGGCATCTCGGGTCGGGGAATCCGACGCCGCAGCGTCGTCTACGGCGCGGCGAGATCGAGCCGGCAACGCTCGCGATGCTTACGATCGCGCAGGTGCTCGCGCTCGAGGAACTCACCGGTGCGGTCGTGACGCAGCGCAAGCTGCGCGCCGCATTCGATGCGTTCATGGAGCGCTACGACATCATCCTTACGTCGACGTTGGCGGCGCCGCCGGTGCGCATCGGAGAGCTTGCGCTCACGCGCGCCGAGGTCGTACAGTGCGAGGTCCTCTCACGCCTTCGTCTGCCTGCGCTCATTCGCAAGGCAGCCCGCGAGATTGCGGCACCGATGTTCGACTGGCTTCCCTATACGCCGCTCTTCAACCTCACGGGGGCGCCGGCGATGTCGGTGCCGCTGCATTGGAGCAGCGACGGGTTGCCGGTGGGCGTGCAATTCGCGGGGCGCTTCAACGACGAGGCGACGCTTTTCCGGCTGGCCGCGCAACTGGAACGCGCCGCGCCGTGGCGCGAGCGCCGTCCGCCGGCATGGAGCGGCACTAGTGAATGATGTGACGCAACGCGAGGGAGCCGGCAACGCAGACGAGCGCAATGCCGACGAACATCAGCAGCTGCGGTGACTGGAGCCGCAACGAAAGGCGCGCGCCGATCGGTCCGCCGCAGAAGCCGCCGGCGACCAGCGGGAGAACATCGTTGATACGGATGTCGTGCTGGAAGGCGTGAACGATCAGCCCGGTCGGCGACGTAAGAATCAACACGAAGTGCGACGTCGCAGCAATCGCGTGCGCCGGCAAGTTCGAAAGATAGAGAAGCGACGGGACGACCACAACCCCGCCGCCGATGCCGAAGAGGCTCGAAATGACGCCGACGACTACGCCCAATCCGACCGCGACGCGGTACGACATGGGCTTGCGCGTTCCATAGGTCTCTTCCGAACGCGACGCAACGCGCTTACGCGCGTTGAAAATCATGTCGGCCGCTACCAGGAGCAAGAAGATGGCGAAGGCCCAATCGTACGTTTCCGGCGAGATATGCTTGACCAAGATAGCGCCCGCAATGCTTCCCGGCAGTCCACCGGCGGCGAAGAGGAGCCCCAACCGAATGTTGACACGCTTTTGCAGCAAGTAGGTGAGGGCGCCGGCTCCGCTGTTGGCGGTCACGAGCACGAGTGAGGTACCCGCGGCGTCGGCGGGGTCGAATCCGAAAACCAGACGCAACATCGGAACGAAGACGAATCCGCCGCCAAGGCCCACCATCGAGCCGAAAACGCTCGCCACAAACGCGGCGCCGAAGAGTTCAAGCGCGAGGGCCATGCCGGTAAATTATGCGGGAGCGGGCTGGGCGGTTACGGCTGCATTGGTCGCAGGTGCTTGCGCTTCTTTGACGTCGCGGATGTTGTAGATGCGGATCGGATCTTTCTTTCCTTTGACCGTGACCGGCTCGAGTTCGTCGGCCACCACCAAATCCTTGACTTCCTGATAGGTGTAGTCGCTGATAATGATCTCACCGGCCTTAGCCACGTTGTAGAGGCGGGCGGCTAGGTTGACGTTGTCGCCGATCACGGTGTAGTTCATCCGCGAGCTCGCGCCGAGGTTTCCCATCACCACATCGCCGGTATTGATGCCCATGCCGACGGTGAACTCTCGCTTGCCCATCGCTTTCCACTTTTCGGCAAGCTCGAGAATCTTTTTCTGTTGGGCGACGGCGGCGCGTACCGCGTTTTCGGCGTCGTCGGGCGTCTGGTAGGGTGCCGAGAAGACGGCCATCACGCAGTCGCCGATGAATTTGTCGACGTAGCCCCCGTACTTGAAAATGATCGCGCACATCTCTTCGAAGTACTCGTTGAGCTGGGTATAGATTTCCTCGGGGGTCATATTCTCCGACATCGCAGTGAAGCCGCGAATATCGCTGTAAAAGATCGTGGCCTTGACCTTCTTACCCGTGAGTGCGAGCGCGCCGCGCGGGTCCTCGTGCGAGAGAATATCGGTGACGATCGCCGGACTCACGTGCATCCCGAACAGATTGGTTACCATGCGCCGCTGCGCCGCCTCGTAGAGTACGCGATAGAGGCCGACAAAGAGCGTGGCCGCAACCATGGCGATCACCACGTGAACGAGGTCTAGCCAATAGAGCCGCAGGACAAAGAGCGCTTCATTCGCGTATGCGTAGACGATGGTCGACGCGAGCGAAATGATAATCGCGTGCGTCGTCTTCATAAAGTTGAAGGCAAGGGCGATCAGCAGCGGCAAGCTTACGATCAGAGCGATCTCGAGCCAGAGCGGCGCCTCGGTGATGTAAATGTGGCGCATCAGCTGGTCGGCTAGCCGCGCGTTGGCGAAGAGGCCCGGAAATTCGGCGCTTCGCGCGGTGTGCGCGAAGTCGCCTTGGGCTTGCGCCGTGTTGCCGATATAAACGAGCGCGCCGTTGACTGCCGTTTTCAAATCGGGAATCGACTCGGAATAGGCGTCCGAGAACGAGAGCTGATTGTCGACGAAGTCCTGCGTGTGCTCTTCGACCTGTTGCCCGTGGTCGGTTGTAACCTGTTTGAGGGAATAGCGTGGGACGACGAGCAAGAAGCGGCCGTCTTCGTCGGTCGGCAGCTTCGATAGATCGATCGTGTGACCCGTGTACTGCTCGACGACGGCTGCGGCAAGTGAGTAGAAAGTACGGTTGCTGTACTCGCCGGTCGAACCGGTATGAATCGCCATGCGCTGACCGGTCAGTGTGTTGCCGGGAAAGTCGACCGACGAGTAGCCGATGCCCTTGGCGTAGGGCAACAGCGTCGGGGACGGCAGCTCGATGCCGAGCCGTCCGGTGCTCGTGGTGTCGATGAGAAAGTTGAGGATCGTGGGAATCGTGCGCAGGCCTGCGGCAAACGCCTTGTCCTGCGACGGATCGGCCGACGGCTCGATGAAGTCGATATCGATCGCGACCGCTTTGGCGCCGGCGGCCGCCAGGTGCTTGAGCATCGTGCCGTAGATGTGGTGCGGAAGTGGGTACTGATGCAGCTCCGGCACATTGCTGCCGAAGGTCACTTCGTCAATCGGAATGATGACGATCTTGTCGTTCTTGTTGTCGGTACTGTCGTACCAGGGCGTACCGAATCCGAGCTGCGTCGAGGCGTTGAGCGCTGCATAGTGCGCCTGCAGATCGGTTACCCGATGGAAGAGCGGAATCTCGTCCTTCTTGACGAGCAGAAGCACCAGCGCAATCGCGCTCCCGACCACGCCGAGAAGAAGCGCGATAAGGAGCGACTTGACGCGAGCGGTCACGGTGCCTCCCTATATCATTAGGCGTTCACGCGACCGATATACCGGCGATCGCGCGTGTCGATTTTGATCACGTCGTCCTGATTCACGAAGAGCGGAACGTTGACGACGGCGCCGGTCTCGAGTTTTGCCGGCTTGCCGGTGTTCGTCGCCGTATCGCCCTTGAATCCGGGATCGGTTTCGACAACCCGCAATTCCACGTGTGGGGGAAGATCGACGCCGATCGGCACGCCTTCATGCAACTGCACGTCGACAACCATGCCGTCCTTGAGGAAATCCGCCGGCTCGCCGATCACTTCTCGCTGGATCGTGATGTTCTCAAACGACTCCTGATCCATGAAGTGGAATCCCTCGCTATCATTATACAGGAGCTGCATCTGGCGGTTGTCCACCGTCGCGCGCTCGAGCTTCTCGCCGGCACGGAACGTGCGCTCGAGGGTCGTGCCGGTCTTCACGTTCTTGAGACGCGTGCGCACGAAGGCCGCGCCTTTGCCGGGCTTGACGTGAAGGAACTCGATGACGGTCCAAAGGTTGCCGTCGACCAGAATAGTGACGCCGTTACGGAGATCGTTCGAGGAAATCATGACCCGCGTCTATACGGGTCTGGGCAAAAAAAGCCCTTTGGTCGGTTGTTCGCCGATCTCGGAACCGAACTGCGCGCGGTCGGTGGCGACTTGCTGCAGCGCGTAGGGCGACGTCACCGAATTGATGACCAAATTGCGAGCTATGTCTTGCGCTGGAATAGGGTTATCGGCCCTTCGGTTCCCGTGCGCAAACGCATGATGTTCTCGCGATGCGTCCAGACGACGAGGACGGCCGCGAATGCTCCGAAGAGCGTCTCGGCGGGCGAGCGGGTGAAGCCGTACAGCGCGAAAGGTGCCGCGAGGTTGGCAAGCATCGACCCAACCGAAGAATAACGGGTCAGGACGGCGCCGGCCAACCAGGTCCCCACGCACACAAGGCCGGCCGGCCAGCAGAGCGCAAAGACCGCACCCAGGGCGGTCGCGACCCCCTTACCCCCTCGCCAGCCTAGCCACGGCGAAAAGCAGTGTCCGAGTACTACGAATGCCGCCGCGAGACTCCCGAGGGGTGAGGCGCCAAAAGCAAAGACCGTCGCGAGCACGGCTAGGGCCCCCTTTCCCACATCCAGCAGCAGAACCGCAACCGCACCTTTTGTGCCGAGCGTACGAAGGGCGTTCATCGCGCCGATGTTGCCCGACCCGTGTTTGCGCAAATCCGTACGGTATGCAAACCGCCCGATCAAATAGCCGAATGGTATCGATCCGATCAGAAAGGCGCAGATCGCGACGACCACGGCGTCGACGACGATCATTCCTCGCGCGCCTCGCTCTCGCGACGTGGCCGGAATTCCAGGGTAAGCGGCACGCCTTCGAAGTCGAACTGCTGGCGTATCGTGTTCTCGAGGAACCGTTTGTACGACGATTGCACCAGATCGGGATCGTTACAGGAGAAGACGAATAGCGGAGGATGCACCGCAGGCTGTGTCGCGTAGTAGACCTTGAAAAGTTTACCGCTGATCGCGGGGGCCGGATGGGCAAGCACCGCATCGCGGATTAGCACGTTGAGTTGGGCGGTCGGGATGCGGCGATCGAGATTCTCGGCGACGCGATTGACGACGGGCATCAGACTTCCGAGGCGCCGCTTCGTCTTGGCCGAAAGAAACGTGATTGGCGCGAAGCGCGCGAACGGAATGAGATCGTGGATAACCTCAGCCAGCTCGTTCTGACTGAACTCGCCTTGTTGCTCGCGCGCAAGATCCCACTTATTGCCGACGATGATCAGCCCTTTGCGCTCCTCGAGGGCGAGCCCCACTAAACGGCGATCCTGCGCCGTTACGCCGACCATCGAGTCGAACACGAGCAGCGCAATGTCGCAGCGTGCAATGGCGTTGAGCGAACGTAGTGCGGCGTAGTATTCGATCGCTCCGTGCGCCTCGGGCTTCTTGCGGACGCCGGCGGTATCGATCAACCTGATCGTGCGATCCTGCCAATGGAGCAGCGTATCGATCGTATCGCGCGTGGTGCCCGGAACGTCCGAAACGATCGCACGTTCTTCGCCGAGCATTGCATTGAGCAGCGAGCTCTTGCCGACGTTGGGGCGGCCGATGATCGCAAGGGCAAGCTCGTCGCCGGCAACGGCATTGGGCGCATCGGGCGGTAGCAATTCGACGACGCGATCGAGCAAGTCGCCGGTACCTTCACCGTGAATCGCCGAGACGGCCACCAGTTCGCCAAAACCGAGTCGTGCGAATTCGCCGTGCACCGAAGCGAGCGCGCTCGGTGACTCCGCCTTGTTGGCAACGAGCACGATGCGGCGCCGCGTTTCGCGCAAGATCTGCGCGACCTCTTGGTCGAGCGGGTTCAGTCCGGCTTGCGCATCAACGACGAAAATGATCGCGTCGGCTTCGTGCGCTGCCGCCTCTGCCTGCCGCCGCGTCGGTTCGGAGAATGCTTCGCCGTGCGTGGTGTCGGCATCGGGATCGATCCCGGCGGTGTCCACCACGCTAAAGGTACGCCCGCGCCACTCGCAGAGCGCGTACAGGCGGTCTCGCGTCACGCCGGGGGTATCCTCGACGATCGCGAGGCGCTGACCAATCAGACGGTTGAAAAGGGCGCTCTTGCCAACGTTGGGCCGCCCGACGATCGCGACGGTCGCCGGACGCAACATCGTACCGGCTGGGATCGGAGTCTCTTGCACCGGCTCTCCATTCGCACCCCCGGCAGCTCGCCCATTTTGCCGCAAGCGGAGGAGGGGCGGCGCGGGGCGAAAGGCGCGCCGTGCGCTGGGTGATCGGGATCCTCGCCGGCTACGTGGTGCTTATGCTGGTGACCGTTGCGATCACGCAGTATGCCGCGCGAGCGGATGCACGTCCAATCGCGTGGTATCCTGATCCAACGCACCGATATTACCTAGGCGTCTACCGGGATTTTCCGTTACCGTTCCGCCTCGGCGGCGGCGAGAGCCCGGGAACGGTGAAGCTCTTCGATTCGCTGGCGAATCAAGAACTCGATCAAGAGCGCGTCGACAACGTCTTCACCATACGCGACATCAGCTGGGATCCGTACGAAGTGACGTTCGTCTACGGGCGAGGCGGCGTCGACTACCGGGCCCACCTGAGAATTGTACAGTAAACGACATGCCACGGATTTACATTGAAACATTCGGCTGTCAGATGAATGAAGCCGACTCCCAGTATATCGCCGATCGTGCCACAACCGCTGGTTACGACATCGCGACCAAAGCGGAAGAGGCGAGCGTGCTCGTGCTCAATACCTGCACCGTTCGCGACAACGCCGAGCGTCGCGCCTACGGGAGAATGAATCACTTCAAAGTGCTCAAGGAGCGCGATCCGCAGGTTCGGCTGGTGGTGATGGGATGCCTCGCCGAACAGGACCGCGACCGCATGCAAACGCTCGCGCCGCATGTTGACGCGGTCTTCGGCACCAAAGAGCTGGTCGAACTCGGTGACCAGTTGGCCGCGTGGCGGCCAACGCTCCCTGATGAGCCGTCCGACGAAGGCGCGAGCGCCGAGGAGCTGTATCGTTCGATGGGCGGCACGGCCGACGCGGTCGTCGATGCATTTTCGCATCTGCGCGCGTTCGTGACCGTGCAGCGTGGCTGCTCGTACTATTGCACGTTCTGTATCGTGCCGCACGTTCGTGGCCGCTTCGACCACCGCCCGATGCGCGAGATATTGAGCGACGTTCAAGGACATCTGGCAAACGGCGCGCGCGAAATCATGCTGGTCGGTCAGACCGTGAACGCCTGGTGCGATCCGGTCGCCGGCCACGATTTCGGTGATTTGTGCAGAGCGGTCGCCGCGCTGCCCGGCCTTGAACGCCTCACCTTCATCTCGCCCCACCCAAAAGACTTCAATGAAAAGATCATCGCCGATCTCGCCGGCGTGCCGCAGCTCAATCCGCGCGTGCACTTGCCGCTGCAATCGGGCAGCGATGCGATGCTGCGCCGGATGAATCGCAAGTATACCCGCGCGCAGTTCGAAGAGAAGCTCGCACTCTTGCGCAGCTATCTGCCGGACTGGGCGATCACGACCGACATCATCGTCGGCTTTCCGGGCGAAAGCGATGCGGATTTCGAGGCTACGATGGAGCTGGTCGATGCCGGTGTATTCGCCAACGCGTTCACCTTCATCTATTCGATTCGTCGCGGCACACCAGCGGCGCGCTGGGAGCAAGTGCCGGCCGAGGCATCATCGGCACGATTCAAACGCCTCGTCGATGCGCAAAACGCCGCGACGCGTGCCTACCACGACACCAAGATCGGCTCGATCGTGCGTGCGCTCATCCAGGGGCCATCGAAAAAAGATCCGGCGAAGCTCGCCGCCAAAGCGGTCGACAACGTCACCATCATCGCCCCCATGCCGCCCGATTATGACGAGGTGACGTACGCGCGCGAACCTTGGCTCGACGTCGCCGTCGAAGCGGCGCATGTATGGGGTTGCACCGGCACGATTCTGCGCCGGGCGAAGCGGTATGGCGACGAAGGACTACCGGTGGCGCGCCCGGTCATCGATCTCATTGCTGGTTAGTGGCTCGTGAGCGACGCGGTCAAGTACTCGCCGATGCTCGAGCAGTACTTCGGGATGAAAGCCCGTTATCCCGAAGCGATCCTGCTTTCGCGTGTCGGCGACTTCTACGAAGCCTACGGCGACGATGCCCAGACCATCGCGCAAGCCCTGCAGATCGCGCTGACCAGCAAAGAGTCAGGCGGTGGAAGGCGCGTGGCAATGGCGGGGGTTCCCCATCATGCGTTGACCGGCTATCTGCATAAACTCGTGGCGCAGCGATTTATCGTCGCGCTCGCGGAACAGCTGGAAGCGCCGGTCCCGAACCGGCTAGTGCGGCGTGACGTCGTGCGCATCGTCACACCCGGCACGTTGCTCGAGGAACAGCTCCTCGACGGGAAGAGCCACAACTATCTCGCTGCGGTGACGGCGATCGATGACATCTTCGCCTTTGCCTACGCGGACATCTCGACCGGACACGGTGCGGCAACGGCGCTTGCCGGCGAAGGTGCTTACGACGAGATGCTGGCGGAGCTCGCGCGCATTGCCCCGTCCGAGATCGTCGCGGATCTGCCGCCCGGTGCGCGCGCAGCAATGGCCGGCGCAATGGAAGCGATCGGCGCGCGCATCGCTGCGCCGTCGATCGGTCTGGTAGAAGTCCGCGATCGGTACGTCGCCGACGGTTTTTCGTCGGATGAAGCGGCGGCGATGCATCGTGCGCTCGACGTGCTCGGCGCCTTCATCAAGCGCACCGCGATCGCCGGCGGTATTGAGAGTCTACGAGCGATCGAGTTTTATCGTCATCGTAACTTTTTGGCGCTCGATCCATCGACGCGCAAGCATCTCGAACTCGTGCGCGCACAGGGACAGAATCCGCGCGCAACGCTCCTTGCGACGCTGGATTTGTGCGCGACGTCGATGGGATCGCGCATGCTCAGCCGCTGGATCCTTGCGCCGCTGGTGGAACGTGAGGCGATCGTAGCGCGGCAAGATGCGGTGCAAATGCTCATTGACGAGCATGCGCGCCGCGAAGCCGTGCGCGAGTTGCTGAGCGGCTGCTTCGATCTCGAACGTATCGCGCAGAAGGTACGCTTTCGGCGCGCGCTGCCGCGGGACTTGGCTTCGTTACGCCGTACCCTCGACGTGTTGCGCCCGCTGCCGAAGGTTGCGCCGCCCGCGCTCGCCGCGTTCGTCGCGGCGGCGGGTGATTTTGGCGAGCTATACGGCGACCTGGCGCGCACGTTGACCGACGAGCCGCCCGCGGTGCTCGGCGACGGCGGAGTGATTCGCCCCGAAGCGGATGGGGAACTCGCGGAGTGCGTCGCGCTGCGGACGGATGCGCGCTCAAGTCTTTCGGCACTCGAGGAGCGCGAGCGAGAGCGCACCGGCATCAAGTCGCTGCGTATCAAGTACGCAAGTGCCTTTGGCTACGCGATTGAGATCAGCAAGGCGCAGGCCGCCAACGTTCCGGCCGACTACGTGCGCAAACAGACGCTGACTACCGGCGAGCGTTACATTACGCCCGAGCTCAAAGAGCTTGAGCTCGCGATTTCAACCGCGCAGTCGCGCCAGCAGCGTTTGGAAGAACGGCTTTACGCCGAACTGGTCGAACGAGTTGCCGCCCGCGCCGACGATTTGTTGGGCGCGGCCGAAGCCGTAGCCCAGATCGACGTCTTTGCGTCGCTCGCGCAGTGCGCGGCCGAGCGCGGCTACGCGCGCCCGCAGTTCGGCGAGGAGAGCGCGATCGTGATCGAGGACGGGCGTCATCCGGTCATGGAGGCCGTGCTTCACGCGCACTTTGTCCCAAATGATCTGCGGATCGAGCCGGATCGCCATCGCTTCATCTTGCTCACCGGGCCGAACATGGGTGGCAAGTCGACGTACCTGCGTCAGTCCGGCTTGCTCGTGATCATGGCGCAGATCGGCTCCTATGTGCCGGCGCGCGCGATGCGGCTGGGCATCGTCGATCGCATCTTTACCCGGATCGGCGCGGGCGACGACCTGGCATCCGGGCAGTCTACCTTTTATATGGAGATGGCCGAGGCGGCGAATATCTTGCGGCGCAGCACGCGGCGCTCGCTGCTGCTCATCGACGAAGTCGGTCGCGGAACCGGCACGGTCGACGGGCTTTCGATCGCGCAGGCGATCTGCGAGTATCTGCTCGGTCTCGAAGGCCAATCGCCGATGGTGCTCTTTGCCACGCACTTTCATGAATTATGCGCATTGACCGACCATTGGCCGTTGGTCGCGAACTACCACATCACCGCCGTTGAGAACACGGCTCGCGACGGCGCGCCGGTCTTCTCGCACCGCGTACAACCGGGAAGTTCGTCGCGTTCGTTCGGAATCGAGGTAGCGCGCATGGCGGGTTTACCGCCGGCGGTCGTCGATCGTGCGCAAGAGATTGCTGACGCGCTTTCGGGACAGCCGGACGTGGAGACGACGGCTCCGCTGCGGCGGCGTCTGTCAAAGGCCGGACCGCCGGAAGCGCAACTCCCGCTTCTCTAGTCCTTCTTCGGTTCTTCGTTACCACCCGCAGCCGTGGGGCGTACGTTGGTGGCATGAAAATGCTGCTCTCGATCGCCCTCGCCATCGCGTTCGTTCTGGGAGGCGTAGCACGCGCCTCCGACCCGATCGCGATCGTTGCGTCCAATTGGAAATTC
>Ga0335074_10015401_pt1 | contig 10741 bp, 16 predicted proteins | sample Lox_Sample_23_FD_206715 | JGI IMG/M metagenome (GOLD analysis project Ga0335074, IMG submission 206715) | Soil microbial communities from Loxahatchee National Wildlife Refuge, Florida, United States - Lox_Sample_2.3 | ecosystem: Environmental > Terrestrial > Soil > Wetlands | place: USA... | reverse complement strand
AAGAATGCGGGCACCGCTCAAGTGAAGTGCAGCTTTGCAGTTCACTAGATTCGGACGCCCGCGAAAGAGCGGTTGAACGGTCGTAGGACCTTACGCAGACGCTTCAAGCGCACAGTGACCGGATGGTTGAATGATGTAACGGTTCATGCTGTGACGGGAGCGGCACAGTATTTCAACGACTTCCCCGGTGGTTCCTGCCATTACATTTATCGAAAAACCACGCAGACACTCCGCACACGTCAGGACTACGTAGGGGATGGCCTTGGAGTCGTTGCCGTTACGCGGGATCCAGGCTGGTGCGCACTCTCGGTAGTGCTCGCTGCCTCGGGCTGGAGCAGTACGAAGCAATCGTTGAATCGTCCTCAACAGATTCTTGGATTGGCTACCCTTGGCGAAAAAACCGTCCGCTATCACGCCAAAGGGAGCCTCGTCGCCGACATGCACGCCGCTCATTGCGACGGTCGATATTAGCGGAAAACGACGCCGAACCACGGAAAGCAACTCAAAACCTGACATGCCAGGCATATCGAGATCGGAGAGTACTACGTCGGGCAGCTTCTTTCTTAGCTGCGAGAGCGCGCGGAATCCGTCTTCTGCTGCGACGACATCGTCGCCTGCTGCTGTCAGCGTCATTGAAACGGTTTCACGGACGCCGGAGTCGTCGTCGACCACGAGGATGTGGCGTTTCGCAGGAGTGGGCATGACTTCTTCCACCGGCGTAGCCAGCTCTGCAGAAGCTGCATCGAAGTGCTGACAGTCCTTTGCCTGCAGCACACTGTGAATGGCTTCCAACAAGAAGTGAGGACCGTCGGAACTGGTAACGAGGGCATCCACTGATTTCAGAGCGCCCTCGGGTAACTCCAGGTTCTCGGTGAGCATGATAATCGGAAGCCGAGGTCTAACTTTCTTGATCTCATCTGCAACGGCCGCGCCATCCAGAAGTCCCAGGTGATACTCGAGAATAACTGCATCCACTGGCTTCGACGCCAACAGCCGCAGACCTTGGCTCCCATGAGTTGGGAGTGATCAGGAAGAATCCCTTTTGCTGCAGCACGCTCAGTTGGGCGGGATCCCGGTGTATACACAATAACGATCTAGCGGCATCCATTGCCCCCCAGTATGGACGAACGGTATTGGGCAGGTCTGCTCACAATTGCTCACAGTTCAAGCGAAACGAAAAATGGACTCTACCCAAACCCAACTTCAACCTCGAAGGATGTTGGTTCATCTCAGCTTGGCTGTTGGATTACTTTACTTTGTACGCTGGTTAAGGCTCAGCTCAGCCGGCGGCTTGGAAAAAGACCGCAGCACCACGCCGATCACCAGGCACACCGCAACCGCCCCCAGCATAATTGGTATCGCTAGAGAACTGCCGGTTTTCGGAACTGGAGGCGCCAGCGCCAGGGCTGATGCTTCCGGTACGACCAAACAGACTGCGGCCACGCAGAGTACACCCGCAAATGTCATAAGCGATTTCATGATCTCTCCTCTAAGTTCTTCGAAGCCTTATCAGCTCGCAAGCGATCCGGCCCTGAGACCGCGGTTCTGTTGGCCTCCGACAGGTAACTTAATACAGTATCGAGCCCTGGCCCTTTTGATTACTGGTCAATCTTGACCAGAGTGACTTGCAGGGTTGTTCTGACCCGCGCTTCAACGGCACCATTGAATTCGGATCCCGATCCACGCCGTACTCCGGCCGTTGAGAGAACTTGCCATGTTAAAAGCGTTCGAACCTCACACCCACGACGCTGTTTCACAATTCATTGTCCAACACAAAACCGTGGCCACAAGTTTGACAATGGGCGTAAAGAAGCCTAATGTCGCAATTGAGAAAGTTACTTCCTCTTCCTCTTTCAGATCTCTGAACTAAGTCAGCCCATCTGAATCACCTACCTCTTAGGCTACGGCGCTCCGGGAGGCAACCATGATCGAGCCCAATGCTCACTATGCCTTGTATGAAAGCGGCAATCGTGAACCCGAGCGGGACGAGCAGGACTGGCTTCGAGCGGAGCAGGACGAACAGGAGTGGCTCCGAGCACAGCAAGAGACCCTCATACGAGCGCGATAAAGGGCCGATCGCAACTGCCCAGGGAGGCAGAGTATGCTGTGAGTGATAATTCGGAGCAGGTGGCAGCGCTTATCAAAGAGTTGCTGATTCTCAACCGGGGGAGACTATTCCCACCGTCGGCCTCCCAACCGACAAAGAGATTGAAGGAAGGAAGGCCAAACGGACGAGGATCAGGCAGGAGCTCGTGCAAAGCTCTCGATCTTCGCCACAGGAAAAAGTATTGAACGACAGCCACTTCACATGCGCGAGTATACCTAGACCGCGCACCATTCGAGCGATTGTGGTCAGACGCATCGCTCTGAGAACCGTATCATCAGAACCCTTCAGATCTTTTCACTTTTCGAGAGGACACCCATGAGAAAACAGTACCTTCACCTCTCCGCCTACCCGTGTGATCTATGCAACGGACCCGTCGTTGCTGGGTCACTGGCGGTTCGCGAGAACGTAATCTCGAAAGAGACCGATATCAGGCAAGTGGGCGCAAGTTGCCTTTCGTGCGGACATCGACAAACGAGCGCAACCGGGATGGTGGTTGTCCGCCATTTTTCGCCAGTGGAGTGGGAACCTGTGGTTGCGACTGATCTTCGTAGCCCGACGACCGCTTTCGCGGCAGCCCTAAACCGTGCGGACCTACACTGACGCTGGTATGGCTGTGACTCGCCTTGTTGAACCGACAGCGGAGCGATGTCCCCCGACGCACTCCATCTGATTGCGGGTGCGCCCGGGCACCTTCTACTTTGCCTGTTTCAGAGCTTTGGCTTGCTACCCACGCGGAACGTCCTGCATCGACGGGCTAATCGTGGAGAACGACGTTGAGCAGCGAACTGTGGACCTGCAGCGCGCCTTCCGAACCGCCGGCGTAGTCAATGAAGCCGAGCTTCCGAAATCTGTTCATAAAGAAGCTGACTCGCGAGCGAGTTGTTCCGACCATCTCAGCCAGCGTCTCTTGGCTGATCTTGGGGATGACGATCTCAGGTATGCCGTCCTTACCAAAATGAGCAAGCAAGAGAAGAACCCGGGCCAGCCTCTTTTCGCTCGAGTTGAACAGTTGGTCGACCAGATCCTCTTCATAGCGGATATTGCGAGCCAACAAATAGGCCACAAACCTTTCAGAGAACGCTGGTTCGCGGTGGAGTACATCCATCATCGCCTTCTTCTCGACACGCAGAACCTCGCAATCGGTCATCGCGACCGCAGAGCCCATACGCAGAAGCTGACCTGCCAGTGCGCCCTCACCAAAAAAGTTCCCCTCGCCGACGATTGCAATCGTCGCTTCCTTGCCGATCTTGGATACGACTGTGAGTCTCGCTTTGCCTTTTTGAAGATAAAAAACGGCATCCGCTCCGTCCCCTTGCGCGAATATCGTTTGCTTTTTCGGAACGGACAAAATCCTTCTGCCTTCTCCGATGGTCGCAAGGAAGGTGCTGGGGTCGAACCCACTATTCTTCTTGTCTGCGAGCGAGCGGGGCATCCTCCTGCAAGTATAGTTCACCGACAGGCGGCCAGTTCACGTGGCGTCGCACGGCCTCATTCCGTGAGGCGTGGCTCTTGCCACGGCAAGTTCTCCAAGAGTGGTCACTTTTGAGCAGTTTTGCTTCGCCTCCGTCATCAGAATGGGAGTGAAGCAAAAACATAATCACACGCTACTGATCAGGAGAGCTATGCCATCAACCGTTCACGTCGGCACAATTCTGATGAAAGAGTGGCTGGGAATGCCGGAGCTTATAGGTTTTGAAACTGAGCCCTGCTTGGGCGAGTGGAGCATGGTCAAGATGCCGGATGCATTCACTCTTGATCGTGAGATCCATGCTGCCGGATGGAATCTCTTTTTCATGGCCGCGGAAGTCAAGGCGATATTCTTCGGATCGCTGACGGCCGCGAAGGTACAGAGCGCGTTGAAGCGGATTCTGGCCAAGGTGAAGCAGCAGCATTTCAATGGCCTTGAGGTTACCGCGATCGTTGCCCGACATTTCCTCGGTGTACCCTACGTGACTGTCTCCGCGCATTCCCGCCACATCCAACGAAGCTGCAACCTGGACAGCGCTAGAGCGCGCCAGACGTCTCAGGATGATGCGGAATGGGCCAAAGGTTGAGTTGGGCATCAAACAGTCGTCGTATCGGTACGCAGGAGCCTTCGTTAGAGTGCAGATGGATCTGTACCTCGGGGGATGGTCACTTTGATGTTTTTGGCCGCGTGTTTGTTCCTGGTTGCAGCTGTACGTGAACGATCCGAACAGCGCAAACGCTCGCGACCCTTGATCGCGGCCAAGCGTCGGTCACCCGCAGAAAGCAAGCTATTATGAACCCGAATTTAAATCTAGATAGAATCCTTGAATCGGCCGTTGTCATCTCTTGGGATGATTTGACGCGCGGCACTCCCACCCGCCTGATTCACATCGAATACGGCTTTGCTTCGACCGGCACGCTGGAGTATCTGAAGGTCTGGTCGTCCATAACACGCGGTCACTGGCTTCTGGCATGCGAGTACTGGATGGCAGCGAACACGCTTCACCGCACCGACGTCCGCTTCGAGAATGGATACCAATCCACAGGATTGGCTCGCATTCTGGAATTTGTGATGCAACATCAGGACTACTTTCTGCTTCCCGCTGACCTCGGCCGGCAAGGATTGTTGCAAATTCCAACGCCTACGGAAGAAGAGAGCGCAGCCGCCGCAATCGCGGTGAACGAAGCCGTCCACAGTTTCGGTTCACCGCTCGCAGAGCCCACGGTCGTGTGAAGCTCTCCGCGCTACTCATTTTTCCGAGTTTCCTAGGCGGCTAAACGCCGATCTCGATGTGGTTCTGTGCGGGGCAGGCCGGTGCTGGGTTCGCACTTTTTTCCTGGCTTCCCACCGCACGTGGGGCAACGTAGCGCCAGCGCATCCTTCGGTCGATTTTCATGCCTACACAATGCGCGATTGCTGACCAACAAGATGGTCAATTGTGACCATCGCGCGGTCCTATCAGAGGCGCATGATCTGTCCAAGGAGAGTGCAGGGTCAACGCCTGAAGTTTTGCATCGGCTATGTAACAGATGATGGACGCGTCCCCCTCTGAAACTTTTCCCAGGAGCCCCATGTTCAATCGATTGGTTACGAACCGAAATGAATCTTCCGAGTCGCCACTGGCGCAAACTGGAGCACCATCAGACTCCGAAAGCGCCAAACAGCCGCCGATGCCTCGCACTCCATATAAGCCTTACTCCGAGACGCCTGCACTGCCCGAGTCTCGCTACAAACCCTACTCCGAAAAGCCCGTGGATGAGTCTCCGTACGAGCCTTACGAGGGCATATAGTCGCTTCTCTAAAGGGCGAATTATTCAGATGCCGTCGCCTCGACGATGGCCGCCGCCATCCCAGATCGCGAAGGCAACTTAGGAGATTTTGTAGCCCTTTGGGAGTCCAACGAGTAGCGGATAGCAGAAAGAGCGCCCTAGAGGAAGCGGGAATACATAATCTTCGAAATCGGGAGGACACTTCGTCGTCTGAGAAGCGGCTCGAAGAACTGGGAGACAGCCGATGGGAGGTTGTTTCCGCGTGGCTTCTTCTCAGTACGATTCGCATCTTTTCAAACGACCGTCAAAATCAAAGTTGCCCAAAAGTTCTCACAAATTGACAATTCTTGAGCAGAAGCCTAACATTGTCTTTGAGCAAGCTACCTCTTCTTACTCATTCAGGTCCTCTGAACTAAGTCAGCCTATCTGGAGTTTTTCCTCTTAGCTTCCCCCCAAAGGAGAAACTGTGTCATGACTCTATTGACCCGTTGGGAGCCTTTCCATGAATTGTCCACGATGCAAGATCGCATCAACCGCATGAACCGTCTTTTCCGTGAGTCTTACAGCGCCGAAGGCCCGGAAGAAGCATTGACGACTACGAGTTTCGCACCGCCAGTGGACATCTACGAGGACGAGCACAACATCACTCTGAAGCTTGAAGTCCCGGGCATCGACGAAAAAGACATTGATGTCCGCATCGAGAGCAATACTCTCACCATCCATGGCGAACGCAAAATCGAGAAGGAAGAGAAAGAGGAAAACTTCCGTCGCGTCGAGCGGCACTACGGAAGCTTCACGCGCTCTTTCACACTCCCCAGTTCGGTAGATACCGGGCAAGTGCGTGCCAACTATGATAAAGGAGTGCTGAAGATTAGCCTCGCCAAGAAGGCCGAAGCCAAGCCCAAGCAGATCACCGTGAATGTTGGCAGCGAGAAAGCGCTTGAAGCCAAGGTTCACAGCAAGGTAGCGTAAGTACCAGCAGTCGAGGAAGGAGATGGGAGGCTTTCTTGCCTCTCGTTTCCTTCTCACCTGAGCGAATGGGAGAAATCATGACCAATATCAAGTTTGTCATAAGAGTGGACCGTGGCGGCACTCGCGCTCCTGCCTATGTGCAGCGGACTGATCGGACCCCCGTCCAGATGACAACCAATCGCAAGCGGGCACAAATCATGGGAAAACTCACGGCCCAAGACGCTGTCAAATCCATGCAACAGTCCGGTTGCAGGCCGGAGCTGGTGCCCGTCCAGATTGCTGTGTAGCCTGTTGCGGTCGATGTCGCGGTTGTGACGCGGCTTCCCGCTGCAGTACGGGCTTGCTTGTCAGTGACGCCTTAAGCGGCTGCTGTTAGCGCAGCCGACCTTGCCATTCGCGAAGGCAAGCAGTGCGGCGCAGTCACATCACGCTGTAGCCTTCCATCATCATCAGCCCTACCTTCCGATCGCGGGTTTGAGGCTGATGCACCCGAGTACATACTTTAGGGAGAGTGCCACAATGAAAATCAACCGTTCCGCAAGTACTGCGAGTCAAACATCAACAACCGTAGCCGTCATGAAATCTGCATCTGAGGTTCAAGAACAGATTCGTCGCCGCGCCTATGAACTTTACGAGCAACGCGGAAGCAATGATGGACACGAGGTAACTGATTGGCTGCAAGCGGAGTCAGAGGTCGCTCAGAAGAAGGCAGCAAAAGTATCGAGGACAGATCGCGAGCACGGCGCTCACGCCCTTTAACATCCCTGTTACTGCCACTCGGCAATGCCATCTACGTCGGCCTGCGATTCTGCTGGCTTAGTCTCTCTGGGCGGTGGACGAGCCAACACAGTCCGAAGTTGCGGAGCCAATTCTGCGCGGTGATGAATTCGTTATGAAGAGCGAACTCACGGAGTAGCCCACACCTGCGAGGCGACCGGTCAATTTTGAACAGCTCGCAGGTCCGCTCGCGTTGAATACTGATAAAAGATAAGTCCATTTGCCGACGCAAACGCCAACAACGCGGCGGAGTTCGCACGAGACGACCGGGAGAATGGGCCTCAAGGCGTCGGTTCTCACCAGGTTTAGGACAAATGTCGCTGCTAAACACTGCATTCTCCGAAAGGACATTGGAATTGGTCGCCCTTCGCCCTGCGTTCCCAGACGGGCACGCACCCGTACGCGCGCGCTTGCAGTCGCGGGCCTCGCTTCCCAGTCGCATCGCGGTGATCGGCAACTATCTTCCTCGACATTGTGGCATCGCAACCTTCACCACGGACCTCTGCGCGGCTCTATCCACCGAGTGCGGATCAGCTCGATTGTTGGCGCTCCCGGTCAACGACATCGAGGAAGGATACGACTATCCCGATCGCGTGAGATGGCCGCTCGCACAAGATGATGTGAAATCGTATCAGGAGGCCGCTGAGTTCCTGAACTTCAACAACATCGACATGGTGTGCCTGCAACACGAGTTTGGAATCTTCGGCGGCCCGGCTGGAAGGCATATCTTGCATCTGCTGCGCGGGTTGAAAATGCCGGCGGTTACCACGCTGCACACAGTTTTGCGCGAGCCAAATCCCGACCAAATGTTGGTAATGAAAGAGATTGCGGACCTCTCCGACCGGCTCGTCGTCATGAGCCAGTTGTCGTCCCAGTTCCTGCAGGAAATCTTTAAGGTGCCCGGCAGCAAGATCGACATGGTGCCGCATGGAGTTCCCGACCTGCCATTTCTGGACCCGAATTTCTACAAAGATCGTTTTGGCGTGGAAGGAAAAGCGGTTCTGCTAACGTTCGGGCTGCTCTCGCCGAACAAGGGAATCGAAAACGTGATTCGAGCGCTGCCGCAGATTCTGTCCAAGCACAAGAATGTCGCGTACATAGTCGCCGGCGCAACCCATCCTCACATCCTGCGCCGCGAGGGAGACAAGTATCGAGACAGCTTGCAAGCTTTGGCGAAGGAAATAGGAGTGGAGTCGCAAGTGATTTTCCACAACCGCTTCGTCAGCCCCGAAGAAATGGTCGAATTCATCGGCGCCGCCGACATTTACATTACGCCCTACCGGCATGAAGCGCAGGTCGTTTCCGGAACGCTGGCCTATGCACTGGGGGCGGGCAAGGCGATCATCTCGACTCCGTATTGGCACGCGATCGAGTTGCTAGACGACCGGAGAGGCGCGCTGGTCCCATTCCAGAATCCCGATGCGATTGCGCGTAAGACAATTGAACTCCTTGACACTCCTGCCATTCGTCACGCAATGCGGAAGCGCGCTTACTTATTTGCAAGAGAGATGGTCTGGAAAAGAGTTGCTCGGGGTTACATGGAGAGTTTTTCTCGGGCCTTAGGCGACCGCATGGAAAGTCCAAGAGTGTCGTTCTCGGCGCGCCTGACTCAAAAGTCGCTCGGACAGTTGCCTGAGTTGAATCTGAACCACTTGGATCAGATGACCGACGACACGGGAATGTTGCAGCATGCGATCTTCACGATCCCAAACCGCAAAGAGGGCTACACGACCGACGACAATGCTCGCGCTCTGATTCTTGCTGTGTTACTGGAGCAACTAGATGAGGATCGATATGGTGAGGCAAGATTGCGGTGTGTAAAGTCGGCTGGCTTGTATCTATCGTTCCTGGAGCATGCCTTTAACCCTGCGACGGCGAGATTCAAGAACTTTCTCGGCTACGATCGTTGCTGGAACGAAACGGAGGGATCCGAAGACTGTCATGGGCGCGCCTTGTGGGCGCTGGGGACGGTTTTAAGCCGATCCCTTGATCACGGATTGAGGGGTGCCGCCGGTCGCTTGTTCGAGTTCTCACTCCCCGCAGTCTTGGAATTTACCAGTCCGCGGGCATGGGCGTACACGCTGCTCGGAATTCAGGAATACCTCACCTCGTATCCCGGAGATCGCGATGCGCAGAAAGTACGATCCGCCCTCAGCCGGCGACTGCTCGAAATGTATGAATCCATCCGAAGGCCGGATTGGAAATGGTTTGAGAACCTCCTAGCCTACGGAAACGCGAGATTGCCCCAATCCCTTCTGTCAGTAGGCGCAGCATGCGCGGATGATCGTATGGTTTCCGCCGGTCTCGAATCGCTCGATTGGCTTTCCACCCTGCAACACCGCGAGATCAAACGCCACTTTGTCCCGATCGGTTCGCAAGGCTTTTATCGGCAGGATGGTGCAAAGGCCCGATTCGATCAGCAGCCGCTTGAAGCCGCCGGCGCAGTTTCCGCTTGTTTGAAGGCCTATCGGATGACCGGTGACGGCCGCTGGCACGACGAAGCCTGGTCGGCGTTTAATTGGTTCCTCGGCGACAACGACCTGCAACTGCCTCTTTATGATTTCGTAACCGGCGGATGCCGGGACGGCCTGCATCCCGACCGTGTGAATGAGAATCAAGGAGCTGAATCAACGCTGTCCTTCCTGATGGCACTCCTGGAAATGCGCTCGCTGCAAGAGCCTGAAGAAAAGGAAAATATTCATGACTGTTCCCCCGGGAAAGCAAGTGAGCCTTCTGAGCACTCGCTTCGAGCCCTTGCTTCTTCGCCATTCCACGAACCCGATCCTGACAAGTAAGGATTGGCCATACTCGATCAACAGCGTGTTTAATGCAGGCGCAGCTCTACTCGAGGATGGCACGACACTATTGCTTTGCCGAGTAGAGGATCGACGCGGTCTATCACACCTTTGCGCCGCGCGCTCTCGAAACGGCGTCGATGGGTGGCAGATCGATAGTCAGCCAACATTGATGGCCGACCCGAAGAACCATCCGGAAGAAATCTGGGGCATCGAGGATCCTCGCATCACGTTCGTCCCCGAATTGCAGCAGTACGTAGTCACGTACACGTCCTATTCGCGTGGTGGTCCCGGCGTGTCGCTGGCCCTGACCAAGGACTTCCGGACCTTCGAACGATACGGCGTGATCATGCCGCCGGACGACAAAGACTCCGCACTTCTGCCTCGAAGAATCGATGGGTGCTGGGCGCTTATTCATCGTCCTATGACGACACTCGGGGCACACATGTGGATTTCCTACTCTCCTGATCTGCGCTATTGGGGCAGGCATAGGCTCATGCTGGAAGCTCGCCGCGGCGCGTGGTGGGATGCAAACAAAATCGGGTTGTCGCCGCCACCCATCGAGACCTCAAGAGGGTGGCTCGTGTTCTACCATGGCGTCCGGCACACGCCCTCCGGGTGTCTGTACCGACTAGGCTTGGCCCTTTTCGATTTGGAGAATCCAGAAAAATGCTTGTTGCGCGGGGATTCGTGGATCTTTGGCCCGGAGGCGCAATACGAGCGTCATGGCGACGTTGACGATGTGGTGTTCCCTTGCGGATACACCATCGATGCTGATGGCGACACGCTAAACATTTATTACGGAGCTGCAGATTGTGCGATTGCCCTGGCCCGGACCAGTGTCCGCTCTCTG
>Ga0335074_10015400_pt1 | contig 10741 bp, 10 predicted proteins | sample Lox_Sample_23_FD_206715 | JGI IMG/M metagenome (GOLD analysis project Ga0335074, IMG submission 206715) | Soil microbial communities from Loxahatchee National Wildlife Refuge, Florida, United States - Lox_Sample_2.3 | ecosystem: Environmental > Terrestrial > Soil > Wetlands | place: USA... | reverse complement strand
CCCCGATGCCGGCGCGATCTGCTGCATAACGGCTTCGGCCGTCCGCCTTCGATTAGGCGAGTGTCGCCCGCTTCTTCGAGATCTCGGCGGCAAAGAGCGTCCGGGTGGCCAAAGGCGAATGGTTTGGCGCGGAAGCCCGCGTCTTCAGGCTGGGTTTCGGCTATTGTCGATGGCCGATCTCGGCGACGCGCTCGCGGCGCTCACCAAGGCCTTGAACGAGGCGGCGACAAGAGAAGGGAGGTCCTGATGCGGCGGCGCTTCGTCACGCTCGACGTGTTCACCAGCCGGCGCTTTGCCGGCAACCCGCTCGCCGTCGTTCTGGACGCCGAAGGGCTGGAAACCGAGGCGATGCAGGCGATCGCCCGCGAGTTCAATTTGGCCGAGACGGTCTTGGTCCTGCCGCCGCAAGATCCGGCGCATCGCGCGCGCCTGCGCATCTTCACGCCGGCGACGGAGTTGCCCTTCGCCGGCCATCCGACGGTCGGAACCGCGGTGCTGCTCAACCGCCTCGATGGCGGCGGCGCTCGCGACTTTGTCCTCGAAGAAAAGATCGGGCCTATTCCTTGCGCCACGGCATCGATCGATCCGGGGCGCGGACGCGCGCGATTTCAACTGGCGCGGCTGCCGGAGCCGCTCGGCGAACCCGCCGCGCGCGAGACCATTGCGGCGGCCTTGGGGCTCGCGCCCGAGGAGATCGGGTTCGACGACTTCCGGCCGTCCCTGTGGTCGGCGGGAATATCATTTACCTTTGTTCCGGTTCGCGGCCTCGATGCGATCCGCCGCTGCGAGCCTAGGCTCGAGCACTGGAAGGCGGCGTTCGCCCGCCACGAGCGCAGCTCCGCCTATGTCTTCTGCCGCGAGACCGTTGAGGCTGGCTCGGCCTTCCACGCCCGGATGTTCGCGCCGCGCCTCGGGGTCTACGAGGACCCGGCGACCGGCTCGGCCGCTGCCGCTTTCGCCGGAGCCCTCCTCCGCTTCGCGCCGCCGGGCGACGGCGAGCACGATACCGTCATCGAGCAAGGCTTCGAGTTGGGCCGCCCGAGCCTCATCACGCTTTCCGTCGCGGTACGCGACCGCCGGCTCACCGGCGCGGCGATCGGCGGCGAGGCGATCGCCGTCAGCGAAGGCACCATCGACGCCTGAACCGGTGTCGTCGTGACTGACTTCGACACCACAAGCAATCGTATGACGATCGGCCAACAACGGCCAGATTTTGCGTTAATACATAAAATTTTATACTTTGAGCCCGAGATGGTTGATCGGCCTTAACGACAACCGTCTCTTTCCGATGAGCCTCTACGTTCTGGTCTTCAAACAAAAATCGAGACTCACCCGAAGCAATTATTGACATTTCGCTAACGACGTTTATCTTTCTGTCGGGGAAGGCAATCCACGGTTGGGGAACCGTGGGCTGTGTAGGGGGTAATTGTCGTGATGATTTGGCTTTATCAGCCGCGCGACTGTGTCTCGCGGAACGGGGAACTTGTGTCTTGGCGGCGCCGTCTGGGGAGTGCCGCGTCACTGGTCGAGCGGTAAAGAGCCGTGGCTCGGACACCCCCAGTCCATACCGCAGCACCGACGGTTCGGGTCGAGCCGCAGCGCCGAGGCCGACGGCCGGCCTCGATCGAGGTCCTGCATCCGACACGGAACGCATCGCCGCGGCGGCAGGACGGCGGCGCCCGGTCGCTTGCGCATCTCGCCTCGCTGATCCTTCATCCGCTGCAGCATCGTCTCGCCCGGGTCACGGTCGAGCCGCGCTGGCGCTCGCATGGCTTCGCTGCCGGGTCGACGGCGGCGCGGATTGCGGATGCGCTGCCGGCTGAGCGCGGGGATCGAAACGCCGCGGCGGAGCATGCGGCGGCGATCGACCGCTATTGGGCCGTCGCCACCATGATTGCCGCGGCGGGCCTGGTCGTGGTGGTCTCGGTTGTCGTCGCGCCGCGCCTGCGTGACGACCGTCAGCCGGCTGACACCGAGTCGAGCGCCATGCTGCTGCAAGGCGCGGCGGTTTACGCATCGGCCTGCGCCGGCTGCCACGGCGGGGACCTTAAGGGCAGCGTCAACGCCCAGGGATTTGGCCCACCGCCGCTCGACGCGTCCGGGCATGCCTGGCTGCATTCCGACACCGCGCTGTTCCGCATGGTGAAGTTCGGCATCACCGATTGCCTGCCGGCCGCCGCGCGGGTGCAAATGCCGAGCTTTAGCGGGCAGCTCGACGACCGCTCGATCCATGCCGCGCTCGCCTTTATCAAGAGCCGCTGGCCGGCAGATTTGAGAAGTGTGCAGAACGCCTTCAACGACGGCGAGTCGGACACTGCGGAAACGCAGGAGGCGGTGCTCTGCGCCGCGATCTGCGAGCCTGCATCCCCCAGCGCGACAGGTCGATAGTCCCATGCAGCTCACGCGATTTCGCCACGGCGCCGGAGCCGCGCTTGGCGCCCTTTGCCTCGTGTGGCTCGCGACGCCGGCGAAGGCTCACGTCAAGTGGTTCAACAAGGATTATTGCGTCAGCTGCAGTCCGGACGCGCTCGACCACATCATGGACGCTCGCTGGCTTTGGCTGTTGCTGCTGTTCGCGCTGGTCAGCCTGTGTGCGTTTGTCATCGACCGATTGTGCGGCGAAAGCGCGAACGGCTGGATCGATGGTCACGTCGCGCAGTTTCAGACCCCGCCGCAGGATTATCTGCGCATTGGGCTGGGCGTCTTCTTCGTCTGCCTATGGCTGCAGCCAGGAGTCTTGCTGACCCCGGAACTGACGACGTCGAACGCGGCGATCCCGTGGTTTCAGCTTGCCTTGGCTGCGACGACCCTGTCATGGCGCACCACCTGGATCGCCAGCGCGGGTGTCGTCGTGCTGTACGCAATCGCGATCGCGCAGTACGGCGTTTTCCATATGCTCGATTATCCGATCTTCTTCGGGATAGCCGGATATCTGGCGATCCATTCGCTGCGGCCGGCGCGGCTGATGCCCTACGCGGGGTCGGTTCTCGTCTTCGCCGTGGCGACGACGCTGCTCTGGGCATCGTTCGAGAAATGGGCCTATTGGGTCTGGACGATGCCGGTGATGGCGCTGCATCCCGACATCGATCTGGGTTTCAATCCCAAGGCCTATATTGTGCTCGCCGGTTTTGTTGAGTTCTTTCTCGCCTATTTTCTGCTGGGCGGCCGGTTCTTCGGTAGGCTGGCGGCTCTTGGCCTCCTGGCAATCTTCATCGCCGCGGTCTTGGACTTCGGCAAGATTGATGCGGTTGGCCATTCGATGATCATTCTGGCGCTGATCGTGATCATCCTGCAGGGACCGCAGCCGGTCGGCAATTTCTTTACCTGGCCGCGGCTGGGGATCACGCGCGGCGCCTTTGTCAGCCTGGGCATGCTGATCGCGGTGCTGGGCACCTACTTGCTCGGCTATTTCGGGCTTCACCACCTGATTTACGGCTGAGCGGCGCTGGCTTAAGCGACCGCAAGGACCGGTTCGTTCCGGGCCGGCGCGGGATTTTCGCTCGCCGCCGGAAAGCGCAGCGAGACGGTGGTGCCGGCACCCGGTTCGCTCGCGATGTCAAAGGCCGCCTTGTGCAGGTCGGCAAGCGCCTTGGTCAGCGGCAGGCCGAGCCCAGTGCCCTCGTAGGTGCGATTGAGGCCGCTGTCGATCTGACCGAACGGGGTCAGCGCCGTCGGGATGTCCTTGGGGTCCATGCCGATCCCGGTATCGCTTACCGAGAGCAGCGGCTGGCCGTTTTTGTCGATCGCCAGCGTCACCCCCACAGCGCCGCCTTTGGGGGTGAATTTTATCGCGTTCGACAGCAGGTTCAGCAGCATCTGCCGCAGTTTGGGAGGCTCGCCCATCACCGTCACCGGATCGTCCGGCACGGCGAGCGTCAGATTGATGCCGCCGCTCGCGCGTTGCTGTTCGACCATGCGCACGCAAGCCTCGGCGATCTCCCGAAGATCGACCGGCTCGTCACGCAGCGCGGTCTGGCCGGCCTCGTATTTGGCGAAGTCGAGAATGCTCGAGATGATGTCCAGCAGGTGCTGGCCGCTGCGGGTGATGAGGCCCGCATATTCGTGGTAATGCGGGTCGCCGAGCTTGCCGAAGAGCTCCGCGCCCATGACTTCCGAGAAGCCGATAATGGCGTTGAGCGGCGTGCGCAGCTCATGGCTCATATTGGCGAGGAACACACTCTTCGAGCGGCTCGCCGCCTCGGCTTCGGCTTTCGCTTCCCCGAGGCGCAGTTCGCGTTCCTTGATGGCGCTGATGTCGCTCCAGAACAGGAAGAAGCCGCCGTCCCGCGTCGAGCCGCGGCTGACCTTGAGCCACAGCTCGTTACCGATCCGGACTTCACCCTCGGTCGACAGCGCGGTCGATGGATCGTCGACTGAACCGTCAGCGGTGCTCGCCATGCCCGGGGGCACAGCCTGCGCAATGGCCTCATCGAACCCCGCACCGGCGACCAGCGCCTCGGCCGCGAGCGGCAGGAAGCGTTTCACCTGGCTGTTGGCGATGACGATCTGACCGTCGGCGCCGACCAGCATCATGCCTTCCTGCGACCCTTCGATGGCGTCCACCAGCCTGCGTTGCGCCGAGCGACGCTGCTCCGCCTCCTCAGCCATCATCGCGCGGATACTCGATTGCATGCTGTGCATCGACCGTAGAAGGCGGCCGATCTCGTCCTGCCGTCCCGCCGGGATTTCGACGCTCAGCTCGCCATGGGCAATCCGATCCGCGACCGCCGCAGCCGCCGAAAGCGGTCGCAGGATGCGCCGCGCGAGCACGAACGTGATCATGCCGGAAACCAACAGCGCGAGCAGGGTGCAGCCGATGCCGACGACCAGCGTGGTGCCGATTTCGTCGAGCGAGCGCTCGCGCTCGCGGAAACCGTCTTCCGCGGTTAGTTCGATGAGGCGGTCGAACTGTTTGAGAATTTTCCCCGACAGGGTTGTCGTGTCGGCCGCCGCCGCGTCACCCGGGGTGCCGCGCGCTGCGGCGAGCCATTCCCGCACCAGCTGACGAACTTCGACCGCTGCCTCGGCGGCCGCGGCGGACATCGACCGCTGCTGCGCGACCGTCAAATCCTCAAAGAAATTCTGCGACAGCTGGACGAGCGGCGTCTCGTCGTCGACCGGGACGCCCGACAATTGCGACCGCAGCAGGCCGTCTTCCATTTGCGCGAAGGTAGAGCTGGCTGCACGCGCGAAGTTGATCGCCATCAGCGGCCGGTCGTAGATATCGGCCACGATGTGGCCGGCGCGCGCGGTCGCGTAGATTGCGAACGCGCCAAGGGCGCCGGTCAAGATGCTCATCGCGACAAACCCGATAAATATCTGGGCTCGGATCGTTCGCAATGCGTTGAAAATCGGAGGCATAACCCCACCAGCCGCCAAGTCTTGGCCGGTATAGGACGGGTTTGGTTTACGGAATCTTAAGTCCAGCCGCCCGGCCGCTTTCACCGCGGCTGCTCCGCGAGGGCGACGGTTCGCGCGAATGCAAATATCTATTAAGCATTTCGGGCTACATAGCGGCGTGCGGAGCGTCGCCACCTGCGGGGGAAGTGGCCGAAATGCGCAGTGTACTGGTTGCTTGCGGCATCGCCGCTTTTTTGGCGACGCTTGGATCGCTCGGTTTTGCCCTCGGCTCCGGGGCCGAGGTCAACATCTCGCAGAAAGGCCGCGCTTTCATGCCGGCATCGATCGAGATCGACAAGGGCGACACCTTGGCGATCCGCAACGATGACGAGTACATCCACCAGGTCTTTGTCGCCAGCCCCAGCTTCAGTTTCGATTCGGGCGAGCAGGAGATCGGCCAGACCGTCCGTATAACCTTCCCGACCTCCGGCACCTTCCAGGTGCTCTGCGCCATCCACCCGAAGATGCGGCTCGATGTTGTGGTCAAATAGCGCATGGGCAGCGGTGCTGCGTCCGACCTTGATCGCGCTGGCGCTTGCTGCGGCGGTGATCGGTCCCCTGCCGGCCTGGGCGGCCGATGCCGGCACGCCCGCGGCGGTGCAGGCGGCATCGCTGGCCAGCGAACTGGTCGCGGCCCTCGATCGCGTGTTCCAAGGCCCGCACCCCGGAAAGCGCGCCATCCATACAAAAGGGATCGTGCTGCGCGGTACGTTCACCGCCGATCCCGACGCGATGTCGTTGAGTTCCGCCGAGCACTTGCGCCCTGACGCTCCGCCGGTACCCATCATCGTCCGTTTCTCGGACTTCTCGGGGATTCCGACGCAAAGAGACGGGAAGCCCGGCGCCGGCCCCGCCGGCATGTCGATCAAGTTCCAGCTTCCCGGCGGTGTCGACACCGATATCGTCGCCCATGCCTTTAATGGCTTTCCGGTGGCGACGCCCGAGGACTTCCTGGGCTACCTCAACGCTTTAGCGTCGAACGATCCCCAGCTTCGCGAAGCGTTTTTCGCGAGCCATCCGGCGGCAAAGCAGTTTGCCGACGCGCCAAAGCCCACACCGGTCAGCTACGGCACCGAGACCTATTACGGCGTTGATGCGTTCCGCTTTGTCAACGCGGCCGCGGTCTCGCGCTTCGGCCGGTACCGCATCGAGCCGGTCGCCGGCAACCAATTTCTCGGCGCGGCGGCCACCGCCGACATCCAGCCCGACTATCTGCACGACGAGATGAAACGGCGCCTCGCGACAGCGCCAGTGCGCTTTCGCCTCTTGGTGCAAATCGCGGAGCCGGAAGACCCGGTAACCGATGCCACAAAGCCGTGGCCCGATGACCGGCCGGCGGTGACACTGGGCACGCTGTCGCTGGCTGAAATGGCGGACGACGAGTCGCCCGAGGTAAAGACGCTGTTCTTCAACCCGATGAACCTCGTCCCGGGGATTGCCCCGTCAGCCGACCCACTGCTGGCCGCGCGCACGCGCACCTACACGATTTCCTACCGGCGCCGCCTCGCCGGACAGTGAGATGCCGGTGTCTTGAGCCGGTTGGTCAACTCGTCAAGCGAGCCGCGTTCTCGATGGCATTTCGGGCTAGCGCCGCGCGGTCGAGCTCCGACGCGGCGGCGTAAAATCGTAGAGCTCGGCGGAATGACCAGGCGCCGGCACGCTTCGGCGCGAGCGGAGCGATGCGACCGCCGCCAAAACCCGGCGAGACGCGATCCGCACGACACCGAATGCCGCCGCGACCATGCGCTGCCGCGCGCCCGGCACCACATGCGCGACGACGATGATCTCGCTGGTGCCGATCTCGACCCGATAGCGCGGCATCATGCGGAACGAGACAAATTCGCGGCCGTGGATGACCCGGTAGCGGAAATCGTCGAGCTGGCGGGTGCTTTGCGCGCCTGCCCAGCGCAGAATGTCGGCCGGGTCGCGGACGCCAAGCCGCATCCATTTGGTTCGCATCATCGCCCAGCGCTCCAACGCGGCCGCAGCCGCTTTTCGCTCAAAGCGTAGTGCGCGATTGGTTAATTGAAACTCAACGCCGGCTGCGCCGTCGCCGTGTCTATCGCTGATCGCATAAGATAGCCGATGCCCCTAGGCCTGCTTTTGCACAAACCTTTCCAAGCAAGGAGGAGCCGATGGCCAAGACGCGCGGCACGGGCCTGTTGATGGTGTGGTCCGATATCGACCCCGAATACGAGGCCGAGTATCACCGCTGGTACGATGAGGAGCATATCGCCCGGCTGCTTTCGGTCCCGGGTTTCTTATCCGCCGGACGTTACATCGCGCTGAAGGGCGGCCCGAAAAACCTCGCCCTCTACGAGCTCGAAACCCACGAGGTGTTGCGCACCGCGGCGTTTCTCGACGAGGTGCGTTTCCGGCCGTCGGCCAAGCGGGTCGCCGCGTCGGGCGGCACGATCGGCCGCAATTACCTGATCAACGGTTATCGCCAGATCTTGCCAATGCACACGAATCCCATCGAGATGACGCAGGGCCCAGCACCGTTTCTGCAAATGGGCCGCATCGACATTCCGTCGGTCGTCGAAGACGAGTTCAACGACTGGTACAACACGGCCTACATCCCGCCTTATCTGCAAGTGCCGGGCTGCCTCGGCGCGCGGCGCTATGTGGCAATTGAGTCACAGCCCAAATATCTGACCCTCTACGAGTTCGCGAACGAAAAGGTCTCGGAGCACCCGGACTGGGAGAAGGCTCGCGATTCCAACCCGTGGTCAAAGCGAATTCGGCCTTACATGCGCCACGATGCCGGTTCGCCGGGGGTTTATCGCCGCGTTTTTCCGAAGTGACCCGAAAGCCACAACCCAAGTGGCGAAAATACTACGGCAGTATTGTGTCGAAAATCGTTGTTTGTCCGGCTCCACTTGGTACATTGTTTGCGTTAGTTTGGGGGTTGCTTAAGCAACACAAACACGGCGGGACACACCCGCTGAATTAAGAGGGGACTTGCTTTGCGTCTGTTACTGGTCGCCCTGGGGGGCTGGGGCTTGATCATTCTATCGTGTTTTCCTGCGACGGCGCGAATCGTCCATGATGTTCACGGCGGTAATTGCGTGGCCTATGCGCGCGATGTAACCGGCGTTCACCTCGACGGCAACGCCGCGGCCTGGTGGCCGCATGCGCAGGGCCGCTACGAGCGCGGCCACAAGCCGGAAGTCGGCGCCATTCTCGTTTTTAAGCCGTTCGGCCGGATGCATGTCGGGCATGTCGCGGTGGTGTCACGCGTCATTGGCTCGCGCGAAGTGCTCGTCGACCAGGCCAATTGGGTGCGCGGCCGCGTGACCAAGGCAATGTCGGTTGTAGATGCATCACCGCTCAACGATTGGAGCAGTGTCAAGGTGCAGTTCGGAGATACGCACGGCCGAGACAACCCGACCTATGGCTTCATCTATCCGGCCACGTTACCGACGAATTTCGGCGGAGCGGTTGCCGCCGCTGAAGCGGACAAGCCGCACGATGCCCACGCGGGCCATGTCGCAACACACACCAAGAAGCAAAAGGATGCGGTCGAGCCGAAGACCGCGGAAAAGCCCGATGCAACGCCGCATCATCTCGCCGGCCACGCCAAACCGCACGAACAACGCGACGAAACCCAAATCGCCTCCGCCCCCGATCCCGCGCCACCGCCCGTCGCCGCGCATGGGGCGCACCACAAGACGCATCCGGCGCCCGACAAGGCCAAGACCGACGCAGCCCCGGCGGCGCACCAGGTCGCGCACGCGAAGCACCACGCGGACGCAAGCGAGCAGGAGGCCGCTGCGCAACCCGATCCGGCGCCACCGCCCGTCGGCGCGCATGAGGCGCACCACAAGACGCATCCGACGCACGACGAGTCCACGGCCGGCTCATCGCCGCAACCCGCGCAACAACTAGCCGCGGTCAGGCTGCCGGTGCACAAGCACAGGCTCCCCGACGCGCGGCTCGCCTACGTGTACTAGGCGCTCATCAATGTCGCTCGTCAACGGAGCGTCCCGCGCTAGTGCTGGCGGCGCGCTCGTGCCTATGATGTCCGGCAGCGAGGTGTGAGGGAGCGGACGATGGCGGGCGAAAAGCGGATTGTCGTGTTCGGCGCGGGGGCGATCGGCGGCTACACCGGCGGGAACCTCGCGCATAACGGCTTCGACGTGACGCTCATCGACCCGTGGCCCGAGCACATCGAGGCGATCCGCAAGGATGGCCTCGCGCTCGAAGGCGTGAGCGAAGCCGAATTCGTCCGCGCCCGGCCGAAGACGCTGCACCTGACCGAGGCGCAGGAACTCGCCAAGCAAAAGCCCATCGACATCTGCTTCATCTCGATGAAGTCCTACGACACCGAGTGGGCGGCGACGATGATGCGGCAATACTTGGCGCCGGGCGGCTACATGGTGTCGCTGCAAAACTGCATCAACGAGGAGCGCATCGCCGGTGTCGTCGGTTGGGGGAAGACGGTGGGCGCGATCGCCGCGCTGCTCTCGGCCGAGCTTTACGCGCCGGGCAAAATCCGTCGCACCGGCGCGAAAAACCCGCCTGGCCACGAGGTCTACCGCGTCGGCGAGGTGCATGGCCGGGTCACCCAGCGGATCGAGGAGCTGGGCGCGATGATCCGCACCGTCGACACCTGCAAGGTCACCGATAATCTGTGGGGCGAGCGCTGGTCGAAGCTTTGCGTCAACGGTATGCACAATGGTGTATCCGCAGCCTCGGGCCTCTCGGGCAACGCGATGCGCCAGGACGACCGCATCCGCGGCCTTATCATCAAATTGGGCGGCGAGGCCGTGCGCATCGGCCAGGCGCAGGGCTACAAGCTTGAAGACATCGCGGGACAGGACGCCGAAAAGCTCGCGCGCGCATCCGAGGGCGACGAGGGCGCCCTGGAAGAAGTCGAGGCGTTGATGCTGGCCTTGCGCAATTCGCAGGGTCGCAGCGAGGCGCAGCGCCCGTCGATGGGCCAGGACATGCAAAAGGGCCGGCGCACCGAGATCGACTTCATCAACGGTGTCATTGTCGAGCGCGGCAAAGCGTTGGGCTTCAAGACGAGCACGCACGAGCAACTGATCGCCGCGGTGAAGCAGGTGGAACTCGGCAAGGCGGCGCCGAGCCCCGATCTGCTTTACGCGATTCACTGAGGCGCGAAGACATATGCGCCCGGCGCTGACGATCGTGCTGCTCTGCGTAGCGCTGGCCGGCTGCGAGCTCCCCTCGCCGTTCCAATACAAGGTACCCGACCTCGCGGCGGTAGCGCCACCCGGCGACCTCGCCGTCGACCGCGCCAAATGCGATCAGCAGTTCCCACGCCGCGCCGGCAACTATCTGGCACATGCGCAATGCGTCAACACGACGGTCGAGA
>Ga0335074_10015398_pt1 | contig 10742 bp, 10 predicted proteins | sample Lox_Sample_23_FD_206715 | JGI IMG/M metagenome (GOLD analysis project Ga0335074, IMG submission 206715) | Soil microbial communities from Loxahatchee National Wildlife Refuge, Florida, United States - Lox_Sample_2.3 | ecosystem: Environmental > Terrestrial > Soil > Wetlands | place: USA... | reverse complement strand
GCAGGGCGCCAAGTGCGTTCCCGGCCTGGCCGCGGGCTGGCGGGGGATCGACGGCGTGGGCGATGAACAGGGCCGCCTCGTCGACGGCCGATAGCAGCAGGCGGGCCATGGCGTCGATGTCGATGTCGCGAATGCTGCCGTCGGCCCGTCCCTGGGTAAGCATGGATCGGATGGCGCCGAGACCGAAGCGTTCCTCGATCTCGCGCCACGCCTCCCAGCCAAGGACGGCCGGTCCGTCAATGAGCAGGATCTGACGGATCTCGCCCTCGAGCGACACGTCAAGGAAAGCCGTAAGCCCCGAGACCAGGATTTCGAAGCCACTGTTGCCGGACACTGCGGCGCCGGCCTGTTCGGACAGGTCGAGCTCGACCTGTTCGAACACGGCCCGGAACAACGTCTGCTTGTCGGCGAAGTGGTGGTAGAGCGCCCCGCGGGTACCGACGCCCGCCGCCTCGACGATGTCAGTGGTACCGGTGGCGTGATACCCGCGCTCGGCAAACAGCCCGCGCGCCGCGGTCAGCACCTGCTCGCTTCGCCCGTATCTCGCCGACGAGACGGTCTACCAGAACACCGGCATGCCGGCCTCGGTTGGCGTCGATGACATCGTGGCGAACCTCGCCGGCAGTTCGCGGCCTTTAGCGACTCCTACGAGTACGTCGTGAAGAACATCGCCGCCGCCGGCGACACCGTGCTCACCGAACGTCTGGACCTCATTCGCACTCCGAGCGGCATCCAGGCCGTGCCGGTCATGGGCGCGTTCACAGTGCGCGCGGGGAAGATCACCCGGTGGACAGACGACTGGGATACAACGCTGCCAATGAAGATGATGCAAGGCGACGATGTTGCCGCTCTCGTGCCCGGGTCGTACTAAAGAGCCCGTGTACCTCAATGCGAACGGTGCATATGACGTCGAGGATCATGGTCACCCCTCGGTCAGCGGTGGCCACGTGCGGCGGCGCAGTGAGCCAGAGGCGGTGCGCTTGAGAAAGTCCTCGCGCTGGACGCGCCGCCACAGGCAGCCGAGGTATTCAGCGTCAGACACGACGCCTTCCCTGGACGCGCGGTCGAGCTCCGAACGCGCTTGGACCAGGTCGTCGAGCGGGCGGCCGAGCACCTCGCCGATATCGGCCAGCTCCGCCGCCTCGAGGGCCGGGCCGTACGTGCTTACCTCCCGCAGGTACTGGATCACCCGGGCCGAGCCCTTCGTCCAGCGCAGGGCGAGCGGGTCGTCGATGCGGTCGGCGGTGGTGCGGAGCATGCCGAGCACGTCGGCGTAGTACCGGTCCACGGGCGACGGGTCGACCGAGGGCTCCGGCACGTTCGTGAGCCCGAGGCCGAGTGCGTGGTCCAGCGCCTCCAGCCACAGGCGGCGATGCAGTTGCTCATAGATCATCGCGTTGCCGATGTCACGGGTGCCCGCCGCCTCGTCGTCGTCGCGGGCGTTCAGGGTCACCATCGTCGTCTCGGCGAAGACCCGGTAGTACCAGACCCGGTCCTCGTCCAATCGGTGTCCGGACAGTTCGCCGTACTCACGCAGCCGGTCCGGGAGATAGGTGAACGTGTCCTGCACCGAGCGCAGCGACAGCCAGGCGATGTCGTCCATCGGATCGCCCCAGTGGCACAGCTCCCAATCCAGGACCGCGGTGACCCGGCCGTCCCGATACAGGAAGTTGCCCGGGCCGGTGTCGCCCTGGACGAGGACGACCGGCCCGTGGTAGTCAGGGACGTGGGCCTCGAGCCAGTCGGCGGACAGGCGGACCAGCGGGTCCATGCTCCCGTCGGCCCTGGTGCCCCGGCTGCGGATACCCTCGATCCGCTCGAGCGCATGCTCCCGCGCGGACCGGGCCGGGCCGAGGCCGTCGATCCCGAGCTCGTCCGGCGTCAGCGTGTGGATCCGGGCCAGCGACCGGATGAAATCCTGCGCTACCCGCACCTGCTCGCCGTGATCCTTGATCAGGTAGAACCATGTGTCGCCGGCGATACGCTCGAGGAGCACCGCCTCGCGTGTCGGGTGCACCGCGTGTACCTGGGGGACCTGAACACCGGCACGGTGCAGTGCGGCCACGACCTCCGCCTCGGTGGCGAGGCGGTGAAAGGCAGTGTTCTGGGGCAACGGGCTCGGGCTCCACCGCAGGAAGAGCTGCCTGCCGCCGGCATCGACGAACCAGCCCTCCCGCATGCCGCCGCCCGGGATTCGCGTTGCGTCGGTGACGGGGCCGACCGACTCCTCCATCCAGCCCAGGATGTCTGGGGGAAGGGTCATCCGGTTGCCCGCAGCGCACGCATCAACTTCTGGAAGTGGTCGACGCTCCACCCGTCCTGGTCCTCGCCCCAGCCGATCTTGCCGTCGTACTCCCACCGCATCAGCGCATTCGAGCCGGTGCCGTGCTCGCACATGTGGCTGACGGTGAACCCCTCGGCCTCCATCGTCCGTCCGGCCACATCGGTGAGCGACACCTCCATGTGCGCGCTCCAGCCCGTCTGCGGATCGCGGTAGTTGCGCATCCAACTCTTCTGCTTGTCCAGCCGTTGGAACTCGCCGTCCTTGAGCAACCAGCCCATGTTGAGCGGCGAGCGCCCGGCCGCATCGCCGTCTTGCGGGCGGACGAAGCTGAGAAAGCCCGTCTGATCATCGGTGTGGCCGAAGATGTACTCGATGCGTCCGCGGCCGCGCTCACGCTCGACCTCGCGCCACCCCGCGCCCCCGGGGTTCTTCACGGTGTGCTCGCCGCGTAGGTACTCGGCCTTCTGGCTCTGGGAGTGAGGGCCGCCGCGAGGCCCCCAGGTCCGGTCTCGGACCGAGTAACAGTCGATCGGGATGCGCTCGCCGCGCAGGACCAGTTCACCCGTGATGTGCCCCAATTGGTCCAAGTGCGGATTGTGCATCGCAGGCGCCTCACCAGGGGTGAACCGGTGCGGCGGATGGACGCTGCGATGCTCGAACTCGATGGCGAAGTTCGCCTCGGCGTCCCGGTAGCCGATGTGGTAGTTCATGAGCGGGTCGAGCATCTTCACGCTGAACCCGTCACCCGGGAACTGGACGTCGCGCAGATCGGCGTCCGGCGGCATCGGGACGTCCGGGGCATTCTTGTAGTACGCGAGACGGCCGGGATCCGCGCCGTACGGGTCCCAGACGAAAACGCGCCAGGTGACCTGGTTGCGATTGGCGTGGTACCCGGCGTGCAGCCATGCGCCGATCCGCCGCTCCGGAATGTTGAGCGACCACCACGTCGTCTCAACCCAGTACGAATCTGCCCGCGGTTCGTGGTAAGTGTCGTCCGCCGAGACGAACGGCGTGTCCTCGGTGACTTCAGTGGCGGCCATGGCACTCCTAGGTGATGAAGGTTTCGCCGTACTCGAGCAGACGGTCGACAAGTGCCCCGGGAGCGCACCCGGGCGGCTGTACGACGAAGCGAGTGGCACCCGCGGTGCTGAGTTCGCCGAGGTGATCGCGATGCTGTTCGACCGAACTGCCGCCGGACAGATACCTCGCGGCGCTGGTCTGAACCTGGAACTCCAGGTCGTCTCTTCCGGAGCGGTCCCGGATCGCGGCGACCCCGCGTGCGAATCCGGGCAGGTCGAGCGGCGGTGTGCGCACTGTCGCCGTGACCGGTCCCTCGATCAGGAGCGGGCTCCAGCCGTCAAGCTCGGCGGCGCGGCGTCTGGCCAGCCGGCCGTTGCCGCCGACGAGAATCCGCGGGCCGCCGACCTGTCGCGGCATCGGCCGCTGGGCGACCCTGCGGCCGGTGAAATGCGTGCCCTCATGCGTGAACGGCACGGTGGACCAGGCGCCGCGCATGACTTCGACCGACTCGTCGAACTTGTCGTTGCGCGCCTCCATGTCCACGCTGAGTGCGAGGAACTCGGAGCGCAGATAGCCGGTACCCGCGACGACGAGGAGCCGGCCGTCCGAGACCACGTCGAGCGTCGTCAGCGACTTCGCGAGAGCGAACGCGTTGTAATACGGAAGCACCAGCAAATACGGCATCAGAGTCAGCGTGGACGTGACCGCGGCGCAGAAGCTCAGTGCGGCCACGACGTCGAGCGTGTCGTGACCACCCGCGCTCATCCATTTCTGCGACGGCGCCGGGTGCTCCGTGAAGCCGATCGCATCGAAGCCGGCTGTCTCGACCGCTCGGGCCACCGTCGTCAGCCCGGCCCGCGTCAGCAGCGCGGGGTCGTAGCCCGTCGCGCTAACCGGGTATTCGACGCTGAATCTCATCGTGCAGCCTGGCCAATCTTCATTCCGAGACTCCTGATTGGACCCCGGCTTAGTTATATAATTTAGCTAAAGTGAGTGGGCGACGCCAGTCTGTGTGGCCTACCGTCAGCGCGGCTCCAGCACGCGCTCGGCGAACCTCCAGCCGCCCGTGGTCTTGACGTAGGTGTCGCGGTAACGGATCGTCGCCCACACCTTCCAGCCGGTGTCCTCCTTGCGGAGCAGGGCCAGGTCCATGGAACCCGTCGCGTGCGCGTCGTCTTCGAGGACGATGTCGGGGTTGGCCATCAGGTGCCGCATCGGCTTGCCCCGCAGCGTGCCGAGCAGCCACTCCTGAACCGCGGCCCGTCCTTGCACCCGCTTGCCCTGGGCGACGATGGCGCCGTCGTCAGCGAAAAGCGCACCGTAGCTCTCGGCGTCGCCGTCGTCGGCGTGCTGCGCGTACAGCGCCTGCAGCCGCCGGATGTCGCGTTCGGCGATCAGTTCGTCCAGAATCTCCACGTACTGCTCCTTCGCTGGGCCCATCCCGCCGACGAACCGTTCCCTTGTCCCTCGGTAGCTCATAATAGTTTAACTAGTAATAGGATTAGATTCCCCGGTTGGCAGGAGACATGTGATGCGAGTCATCGTGACGGGCAATGCCGGCAAGATCGGGCGTGAGGCAGTCAAGGCGCTGACCGCCGCGGGCCATCGAGTCGTCGGCTACGACATCAAGCCGAGTCCGGACGGCGCGCGCACGCTGCCGGTCGACTGCGCCGACTTCGGGCAGGTGATGGGTGCCCTGTCGGGCGTGGACGTGTTCACGCGGACTCCCGATGCGGTCGTGCACCTGGCTGGCATTCCCGCGCCCGGCCTGGCCCCCGACCATACGACCTTCGAGATGAACGCGGTGTCGACGTACAACGTGTTCTCCGCGTGCGCGCGTCTCGGCATCCCGCGCATCGTGTGGGCTTCGAGCGAGACGATCTTCGGATTGCCGTACACGACACCGCCGCCGTTCCTGCCGGTCGACGAAACGTCGCCCGACCGGCCGGAGTACCACTACGCGCTGGCCAAGCAAGTCGGCGAGACGATGGCCGAGTCGTTCGTCCGGTGGCGCGACGGCCTGAGCATCGCGTCCGTGCGCTTCTCCAATGTGTTCGCCAGGGCAGACCGGGCTGCGCTCGGCGAAATCCAGGCCAACCCGTCGGTCCGCAAGGCGAACCTATGGGGCTATGTCGACGCCGCGGACGCCGGCCAGGCGTGCCGTCTCGCCGTCGAGGCATCGCTGACCGGGCACGAGCGGATGGTGATTGCCGCGGCCGACACCATCGTCGATATCCCGTCGGCCGAGCTGCAGAAGACCTACTTCCCGGACGTCGAGCTGCGCACGCCGCTCGACGGCAATGCCTCGCTGCTCAGCTCGGCCCGTGCCCGCGAGCTGATCGGTTACCAGCCGCAGATCAGCTGGCGGCACTGGTGAGCCCGCCGACCGTCACGAGATGGAGAGCAGATGAAGAACACGAAGCTGGGGAGCACCGGCCTTGAGGTATCGCGCTTGTGCCTGGGGTGCATGAGTTACGGCGAGCCGGCCGCGGGCGCGCACAGCTGGACGCTCGATGAGGAGACCAGCAGGCCCTTCATCAAGCGCGCGCTGGAGGCCGGCATCAATTTCCTCGACACCGCCAATGTCTACTCAGCCGGGCGCAGCGAGGAGATTCTCGGCCGGGCCATCAGGGACTTTGCCTCGCGTGACGAAGTGGTCATCGCGACCAAGGTGTACTCGCCGATGCGCCAAGGACCCAACGGGATGGGCCTGTCGCGTAAGGCGATCATGTCCGAGATCGACGCCAGCACGGCTGGACGAAGTTCGTCAGTATGCAGAATCACTGCCACCTCCTCAACCGCGAGGCAGCTAGCCAAGGTCGCCGAGCAGCGCGGGATTCCGCGCGCCGGTGGCGCTGGCGTGGTTGTACGCCAAGAAGACCGTTACCGCTCCCATCGTGGGCGCCACCAACGCAAGCCATCTCGAGGATGCGGTCGCTGCCGTCGACGTAAAGCTGACGCCGGAGGAGATCGCGGCCCTCGAGGAGCCGTACACCCCGGACCCGGTCGTCGGCTTCCGCCAGGGAAGGCCAGGGGACTACGCCCGGGAGTACCAGCGGCAAGGGGTTCCCACGCGGTACTGGCGCTGGACACCGGCCGCGCTATAATCATTAATAATCTAACCCTTTTAGGGCTGCTGCCGGTAGGTGCGGTGGCTTCGCGCCCGGCAGGTCGCCGGTCGCGGGTAACGCGAAGGAGGACGACGCGGTGCGTGACGCGGTGATCGTGGAGGCGGTACGGACGCCGGTAGGAAAGCGCAACGGCGGGCTCTCCGGCGTACATCCGGCGGACCTGTCCGGGGTCGTGCTGAAGGCGCTCGCCGAGCGCTCGGGCATCGATCCCGCGCTGGTGGACGACGTTATCTGGGGCTGCGTGGGCCAGGTCGGCGAGCAGGCGCTGAACATCGCGCGAAACGCGGTGCTTGGGGCCGGCTGGCCAGAAACAGTCCCAGGCACGAGCGTTGACCGGCAGTGCGGCTCGTCGCAGCAGTCGCTGCACTTCGCCGCGGCCGGCGTGGTCAGCGGCCAGTACGACATCGTGGTCGCGGGCGGCGTCGAGTCGATGAGCCGGGTCCCGATGGGCGCGTCGGCGCAGGGCACGTGGGCCTTCGGCGAGGGATTCCGGGAGCGTTACGACGGTCAGCACCCCAACCAGGGCATTGGCGCGGAGATGATCGCCGAGCGCTGGGGCCTGTCGCGGACGCAACTGGACGAGTTCTCCGTCGCCTCGCATGAGAAGGCCGCCGCCGCACAAGACGATGGCCGCTTCGCGGCGCAGATCGCGCCGGTGAAGCTGCCGGACGACACCGTGATCGACACCGACGAGGGCATCCGCCGCGGCGGCTCGGTGGAGACGCTGGCCAAGCTCAAGCCGGCCTTCAAGGAGGACGGCGTGATCCACGCGGGCAATAGCTCGCAGATCAGCGACGGCTCGGCCGCGCTGCTGGTCACCAGCAGTGAGAAGGCCGCCGAGCTCGGCCTGACGCCGATCGTGCGGGTCCACACGGCCGTCCTGGCGGCGGCCGACCCGGTGATCATGCTGACCGCGCCCATCCCCGCTACCCAGAAGGCCCTGCAGCGCAGCGGGCTGCGCATCGACGAGATCGGCGCCTTCGAAGTAAACGAGGCATTCGCGCCGGTGCCGCTGGCCTGGCTGGCCGAGCTGGGCGCGGACGCCAAGGCACTGAACGCCAACGGCGGCGCGATCGCCCTCGGGCACCCGCTCGGCGGCAGCGGTGCCCGGCTGATGACCACGCTGATCCATCACATGAAGGACAACGGCATCCGCTACGGCCTGCAGACCATGTGCGAGGGCGGCGGCATGGCCAACGCCACCATCCTCGAACTGCTCTAGCCGAACCGGATATTGGCGCGACGGGTGGGGGAGCGGATGCGGACGCTGGATGGCACGACGAAGGCAACGGCATGAGCGCGCTCGCGTCCGATGACTACGACGAGTTCGGCCTGCTCGGTGACAACGCCGCGGAAGCGGGGCTGAAACTGAGCGGGCCGCCGCTGGTCGCCCGCCGCTCCTACGAGGTGGGCGGCGGCCAGTCCGTGTCCGCGCTCGCCTGGGGCGACCAGTCGCCGGAGCTAGTCTTCCTGCACGGTGGCGGCCAGAACGCGCACACCTGGGACACGGTCGCGCTCGCCCTCGGCCGTCCGCTGATCGCCGTTGACCTGCCAGGCCACGGGCACTCGGACCGCCGCCCCGATCGCGACTACGGTCCCTGGCGGAACGCCGAGGCGGTCGCCTCCGTGCTCGACCAGGTCGTGCCGCACAAGGCGGTCCTGGCGCAGGGCGGCGCGCCCGCGCTGACGCTGATCGGCATGTCGCTGGGCGGCGCTACCGCGATCCGCTTGGCCGCCTCCCGGCCGGATCTCGTCCGCCGAGCGGTCATCGTCGACGTCACGCCTCAGGTCAACGATCCTTCGCGGACCATGACGAGGGCCGAGCGGGGGGCAGTCGCGCTGGTCAGCGGACCGCCCGTGTACGAGTCGTTCGAGGCCATGGCCGCGGCGGCGGTGGCGGCGAGCCCGAACCGTCCGCGATCGGCGGTCGAGCGCGGTGTCCGGCACAACGCACGCCGGCTTCCGGACGGAAGCTGGGCCTGGCGCTATGACCTGTTCGGCGAGCGACCGCCCGGCATGACTGAGTTCACGCCGCTGTGGGAGGACGTCTCGGCCATCACCGTACCGATCATGCTGGTGGTCGGCGGCGATTCCAAGTTCGTCACCGAGGGCGACGTCGCTGAGTTCCGCCGTCGGCTTCCCGCCCTGCGGGTCGAGGTAGTGCCGGGCGCCGGGCATGCGATACAGAGTGATCAGCCGCTCGCCCTGACCAGGCTGATCGAGGATTTCGCGGGTTAGCGACCAGGGGCGAACGGCGGAGCGCCCGCTGCTTGGAGCACCGCCTCAGGAGACGGCTGCGATGAAAGAGGAGGGTGACATGGACGCTGTTGCCGCCGGGCGGATTCTGCCGCAGCCGACGCTTGCCAGCGCGGAGTTCTGGTCGTCGGGGGCCGACGGCACGCTGCGGATCGCGCGCTGCGCAGACTGCGGTGCCTACACGCACCCCCCGCTGCCCGCGTGCCGTGTCTGCGGCGGCCGGAGCATGGCGTTCGGCGCGGTGTCGGGTAACGCGACCGTGGTGGCGTTCACCGTCAACTGGCAGCAGTGGCTGCCGGCCTTCCCGCCGCCGTACGTGGTCGCGATCGTGGCGCTCGACGAGGACCCCGGTGTCCGGCTGACGACGAATATCGTCGGCTGCGAGCCGGATGACGTCTTCATCGGGATGCGGGTCAGGGTGACCTTCCTGAAGGCCGAGGAGGTGTACCTGCCGCTGTTCGAGCCGGTCCCGTCCGCTGTGAGCCCCGGGCCCGTCCCCGAGCCGCGAGATGTGAAAACTGCGCTGCGGGCGCCGGCCTCCGTCTCGAAGTTCGAGGACAAGGTGGCGCTGACCGGTGTCGGCCAGTCGGCGGTCGGGCGCCGGCTGATGGTCGACCCGGTCTCGCTCACGGTGGACGCGAGCCTGCGGGCGATCGCGGACGCGGGCCTGACGCTCGCCGACATCGACGGCGTGTCCAGCTATCCGGGACCGGCCGCGGACGGGTTCTCCGAGGGCGGGGTCACGCCGCTGATCGAGGCGCTGCAACTGCGGCCGGTGTGGGTCAACGGCGCGCCTGAGACACCGGGTCAGATCGGGTCGATCATTACCGCGATGCTGGCGGTCGCGTCCGGGCTGTGCCGGCACGTGCTGTGCTTCCGCACGGTATGGCAGGCGTCGTCCTCCGCGCTGCAGCGATCCGGGATGTGGAAGACGGCGCCGGGACGGGCCGTCGGCATGACGGAGTGGCGGGCGCCGTTCGGCGCGATGTCGGCGGCCAACTGGATCGCGTGCAACGCGTCGGCGTATTTCCACCGGTACGGCGGCGACCGGGAGACCCTGGGCTGGATCGCGCTGACGGCGCGGGCGCACGCGGCGCTGAACCCGGAGGCGATCTACCGGGAGCCGCTGACGATGGACGACTACCTCTCGGCGCGGATGGTGTCGACGCCGTTCGGCCTCTACGACTGCGACGTCCCGGTCGACGGCGCGGTGGCGGTCATCGTGTCCGCGGCCGATGCCGTCCCCGATCTCGCGTCGAAGCCGGTGTACGTCGAGGCGGTCGGGACGCAGATCCTGGAGCGGCTGTCCTGGGACCAGGACACCCTGACCCACATGCCGCAGGCGCTCGGGCCGTCAGCCCACCTGTGGACCCGGACGTCGCTGCGCCCGGCCGACGTGGACGTCGCGGAACTGTACGACGGGTTCACCTTTAACGCGCTGTCGTGGCTCGAGGGACTCGGGTTCTGCGAGCCGGGCGGCGCGCGGGAGTTCATCGACTCCGGGCGGGGGATCTCGCTGGGCGGCACGCTGCCGCTGAACACCCACGGCGGGCAGTTGTCGGCGGGCCGGCTGCACGGCTACGGGTTTGTTCGGGAGGCGATGCTGCAACTGCGCGGCGAGGCCGCCGGCCGGCAGGTACCTGATGCCCGCGTGGCCGTCGTCACGGCCGGCGGCGGCGTGCCCTCCGGCGCCATGCTGCTACGCGCCAGCTGACGTCACCTTAAGCGGTCACCCCTCTGTTGCTCGCGGTGTTCCGGTCCGGTCATCGGAGGTGACAAGGTCCGCACGCTGGCCACTCCCTAGGCCGGTCATGGATGCGCACCTAAGAGATGTATCATTAGACTAACCAAATTAAGTTTGGTCTGCTGATTCAGTAGGCGGCCCGGGAACGTCGGCCGAGCGATGCCGCAGGTCTGGCGTACCGGAATGGCAGGCCGCACGGCCCTGTCTGGCATCGCCGGGCAGCGCGCCGTTCTGCGGCGGCGTCACTGTTTGTCGGCAGTTTTGCTGGCCGAAGTGGTGCCAGTCAGTCATGACAACGGGGTCGCAT
>Ga0335074_10015397_pt1 | contig 10742 bp, 8 predicted proteins | sample Lox_Sample_23_FD_206715 | JGI IMG/M metagenome (GOLD analysis project Ga0335074, IMG submission 206715) | Soil microbial communities from Loxahatchee National Wildlife Refuge, Florida, United States - Lox_Sample_2.3 | ecosystem: Environmental > Terrestrial > Soil > Wetlands | place: USA: Florida... | reverse complement strand
CATTTGTAAGGACGATTTTGCATCCTGCAAGGCGTTTGAATCCTATTCCTAACAGGTAAGGGCGTCTACCTAGTTCCTTATGCTAGGCTTATATATAATTTAGAAGTTGTAACAGGATAACACTTCTACCTAGCAGGCTTGTCGGGCAGTTAAAACCTTAATAGTCATAAAATACTTTAAGGCATTATAGTCTAAGAGTACTTTAATCATTTAAGGCGTTCCCTTAAGCTTTACATGCTAATACTAGAAGCTGTAGATGATAGCTAGCAGTTCCTTATTGTAGATTAAGTAATTTAGCTTGGCGCTAACTATAGTCTTTAAGAGGAAGGCTATTAGGTGCTACTTGCTGTTTGCATGCTTTTAAGAGAGCACTCTACCTGTTACTCTGTTTAAAGCGTCTGTTTCAACTTGTAGAAGCAGGTTTGGATTGAAATGTGCTAGGACTAAGACTAAGACTAATTGCTTCTTAAGCTTTTAGAAAGCTGCGTAGCAGTTGCTGTTAAAAATAAAAGGTTAGTCTTTACGGACAAGGCGATTTAAGGGCTAAGCAACTTGTTTGTAATCCTTAATGAAATGCTAGTAGAAGTTGTAAAAACCTAAGAAAGACTGCACGCCCTTTACAGTTTATAGGGGCTCCTATTACTAGATAACAAACGTCTTTTCTAGATCTATTGCAATACTATTTGTACTAATAATAAAGCTTAAGTACTTTATACGTTTTACATAGAATTCCAACTTTTAGATGTTTACTTGTAACTTAGCTTTATAGAGCCGTATAAGCACTTTATAGACGTATTCTACGTGTTCTAGCTTATTTTCTAAGTAGATTATAATGTCGTTTAAGTAAGCTGTATAAAAGTCGTTTAAATAGTCGAATAAGGTGTTATTCATATACTACTACTAAGTTGCAAGTCTGTTTGTAAGTCTAAAAGGTAGGACCTTATATTTGTAAGTGCTATAGCAAGTCTGAAATGTTATAAGGTCCTTTAAATTAGGGTGCATTTGTATCCTATAAAACGCTTAGTAAATGTTAAGCTTTATAAATATTTTAGCCTTGCTTATTCGTATTAAAGTCTCTTTAAGTAGGAGCAACAAGTAATAGTCCTTGCAGGTTAAAGCATTTAGCTTATAAAAATCTATGTAGAACTATAACGACCTATTAGCTTTACAGACAAATAGTATTAAAGCTGCAAATAGTGCCTTGCTTAATTCAATAAAACCTTTTCCTAAGTGTTCTACAACGTACTGCTTTGTTGCTAGTAGTTCCTTTGCAAATTATTAGCGCAGCAAGCTATAGCTTAAGCCTGCTTCCCTATCGCCTTCTAGCTCGATCTTGTAGTCGTACGGCTAGTAGGGTGGCAAGGTGTTTAAGGCAGCTTAAGAGAAGACATCTTAGAGGTTGTAATATAAGGCTAAGAGCTTTAATTTGAGAAGCTGTTTGTCTGTAAGGTCCTTGTCTAATAGAGGCCGCTGTTTCTCCTTGATTAAGCAGTCAATTTCGTACAAGCTAGTAACAAACACAACAGCCCTTAGTCTCTTAAGGTTCCAATAAAACCTAGTAGCTTTAATGCTACAAATATCCACACGCAAAAGGGATTTACAAACTGTTACAAGCAGTTTTCTAATTTGAAGGAGCTTTATAGGTAACTCTAGCAACTATAACTCGCGTTTTATTGTCTGTAAATTGTCCTTTTAGTCTGCAAGTTCTATGTGACGCTTAATAGCCCTTAAAGTCTACTACGGTTGTTAGGATCTTACTGTAAATAGCAGTAGCAACAAGTCCTTAGTAGCAGCTGTTATTACTAGCTGTCCTTCATCTTAAAGGCGTTATAAGATTCAAACTCATTCTAAGTCTAGCTGGGCGTCCTTCTTAAAAGCAGTGTCTTTATAGTTAGTATCAGCTTAGTAGGCTGGCTTGCAGGCGGGCTGTAAGAGGGCTTTTATTGCAATACCAGCTTCCTTAACAAAGCAAGATGTAAGTGGTAGGTCCTTTAGCTATATTAGCTGTTAGCTTTGCACATCAAGCTGTAACTTAAAGTATAAGAGCTATTTTTAGCTGAGAATTAGGTTAAAATGGCTTAGATCTACTATAAGGAATAAGGTATTATATTGCTTTTATCTGTTAACGCAAATGTATATTTGTAAGACTGTTATAATTAACTGTACACTTAATCCGTTATATCCTTAAACTTAAATTAGGCGAGGAAGCTTTTTAAAAGGGGTAGCAAGGTATTCGGACAGTTTGCAGGCACACTTTGTGTTTATAAGGGCAAAAGCATTTGTTTTAGTATTAGCTAGTACAAAAGAGAAAACTTGAAATTTATTGCGAAATATTATACATAAAATAAAGCAGCTCTTCCTTCCTACTAGCTGATTTAAGTTAACATTAAACATATCAACCTTGCTGTTAGACTTTAAGGCGGAGTCTCTTCTTAAGGTTCCTCTTTTCCTAAGTCCTCTAAGTCCTCTAAGTCCTTTAGGTCTTAGATTAGCCTTACGTCTGCCCTTTTTGCTTTTTCGGACGGGCAGTCTTTTGCGAAGTAGTCATTCTGCTTGTAAGAGAAACAGGCTCTTTAGTTGCTAAGTGCTTATTGCAGTAAGTTGTTGTAAGAGGGGCGTTTTTAGAGTGTGAGTGTTATAGGGGTACTTTTACGAGTTAACTGGTTAATGTATATAGGGTTTGCAGACGAGACCGGGCTTGTTGTAGTACGTACAAGCGCTATTTGGTTAGGGGCTAGCCTGTTAGTTAGGTTTTTAGCTTTTATTCGCTTTATACGGGCTTTAATTCGTTGAAGTCCTTAGTTTAAGGCTTAGCATTATTGCATTAGCTCTTTTAAGGTTTAAAGGTTTAAGTATGTAGGCAATACGGCTTGTTGTAAGTTTACAGTTAGTTTGTTAAACAAGTTAGGGACGAAATTGTTAGCTAGGATCTTAGCTTAGCCTGCTAGGTGTAGGAACTATGTTTGGAAATCCGTAAATGCCTCTAACAGCTTTATTATTAGACTTTAATATGCGAGTTAGGCGTTTTAAACCTTATATAGGTCTTTGTAGATGGAGGCTAAGTGTGCAACTATTTCCTTGTCTGTTTTGAAAGCGTCTGCAGACTCCTTTGTGTATTAAGGTCTCAAATAGGTCTAAGCGTCCCTTTTAGTACGGCTAAAAATATAGGCTATTCGGGCTTGTACGTTAAGGAAGTAGTCCGCATTAACTTCCAACTTGTCCTAGATTTATAGTTTCTAATTGTTAAAGCTTGAGTCCGCCCTGTTTGTCAAAATAGGTGGGTCAGCGACTTTCACAGACTGTTACGGACGGTCCGTGGGGGATGACGGCCTGTCTAACTGTTAGGCAAGTATTTCAAGGACTGCGACTAGTCCTATATTGCTCGGCGAAGTGTCTCTAAGAGTTTGAGCTGCAAGCTGGGCCTGTAGCAGCTCGATTTCGGCTTGTGCGGCTAAAAGTTCTTCCTGTAAATCCGTTTAGGCTAGGGTTTGGTCTGTAAACGTACTAGCAGCAGCCCTACTAGCTGTCGATTTCGCGCCTAACGCTATAGTTAACAATAGCCTTCAATTTCCAGGAAATTGCTAGCGTGTTAGCCTTAATCGTTAAGGGCAAAGTTTAAGGGTAATAGTCTGTGCGTTTTGTTTGTAAGATTTAGTTGGGGTCAAACTGAGTCCCTAACTTGCAGCGTCTATATTTTATATGAGTGTTAGTTTGAGTTGTCTAGTTAGATATCTTTAAGTTCCTTCCTAGGAACTGTAGGGTGAGGTGGAGCTTTAGATAATGTTACAAACTCAGTTAATAAGTGGCACTAGGACGCTGCGAGTGGTAAAGCTGATGCTATTAGTAGTCCTATAATATAAGAATCTAAAGCTGAAGGAAGAAGAAGAAGAAGACACTGGTTTACAGGCGGGTTTATATGCCCCTTACAGGTCACATGTTGCTTACAGGCCGTCTGTAAACCAAGTGCTAACAGGCTATAGCTAACCGCCCGTAAACCCCTATCTGTAAGGGCAGCTCTGGGCCCCTGCCCGGGCTGTTGCGGACTGTTACCTGGTTTGCGGTCTGTAACATAAGCTGTTACTCGCCAATTTCATGTCGCCTTGTTTTTCACATACTACTGCTATAACAGCACGTACAAAATGCGAGAGTAATCTACTTTGTAGATTGCACTAATCGAAGATACTTAGCTAAGGAAATAAGAAGAGAACTTTTAGGAGGGCAGTTGTCCCTTATATACATACTGCGTGCTTGCCCCTAGCGTTACCTTTGCCAACCGGAGACGCTGAGGCTCTGTAGTTAAAGGCTGAGGCGGTAGTTGCTGCGTACATGTGATGAACCGTTATACTCAGCTGGCTTAGATGAGCTATTATTCTAACACATAGAGATCTTACAAGAACAGAATAAGGTTTTATACAATAAACCGAGTTCGTGGTGTTTCGGCTGCTGATTTTCGGCTGGTTTGGTCGCTGTTTTACGCTGCCCGAACACCTCGCTTAAGGCCTACTCGCTTTCCCGCTTAAAAGCTCGCCCCGGCTAAAAGCTCGCATTTCAGCTTAAAGCACTACTACCTTTAAAAGCCTATAAAATGGCCCACGAACAAGCTATGAAGGCCGCACTGGCTGAATTGGAAGCGTCATCGAAGCCCAATTACACTGAGATAGCTGCAAAGCACAAACTAGGGCGCCATGCGCTCTTACGGCGCTATTAAGGCAAAACGACCTCCCAAGCGGACTACTTCTCCAACTACTAGCAATGCCTTACCAACGTCTAAGAAGAGATCTTAATTAATCAAATTAATCGACTTACCAACTGGGGAATGCCTCCAACTAGTTAGATAGTCAAGAACTTTGCAGAAGAGATTATTGGACGTGCTGTTAGCAAGAACTGGGCTAGAGACTTTTGCAAGCGTCACCAATTAGTGTTAAAGAGTCTCTATTTACGCAATATTAACAATTAACGCGTTAAAGGGGAATATGCACCTACTTATAAGTTGTTTTATATATTAGTAGTATTAGTTGCTTTTAATATTGCAGTAGCATTAATAGCTAACTTGTACGTGTTACCTAGTTGATCCGTGCTATCAAAAAATACAACCTTACTGCTAAAAACATATACAACTAGGATGAGAAAGGGTTCTTAATTGGACTCTGTAGAGCTTTAAAGAGGATTATGACGCAACAAGCCTACAAATCAGGTTGGGTGAAGCAAGTAGTACAAGACAGCTCTTAGGAATTTATTTCTCTGTTAGCATGTGTCTTAGCTATTAGTCGACGCCTTCCTCCAGCTTTAATCTATAAAGGTGAAAGTTTTAACCTTCAAGATATATAGGTTAAGGATTTAAAAGACACTAATAAGGTATATTTTAGTGCATCAAGCAATAGTTAGAGCAGTAACAAGTTTGGGTTAAAATGGCTAGTATAAGTCTTTAATTGCTATACTTGTTGACTTACAAGGAATAGGAGGCGTCTTTTAATTGTAGATGGTCATTCAAGTCATATTAATATAGCTTTTTTGAACAAGTACGACGAATTAAGGATATTAGTACTTATCTTACCTTCTTACTCCACTTATCAATTACAACCTCTTAATATTAGGTTATTTCAACTATTATCAACTGCATACTCTTAAGAAGTCAACAACTTCTTAATAAAAGGCCTAAGAATAGTTTTAATAACAAAGAGGAGGTTTTAGTTACTGTTTTCACCTGCTTAGGAGAAGGCTTTTACTAAGGATAATATTAAGTTAGCATTTGCAAAGGCTGGGATATAGCTTGTAGACTAAAAACAAGTTGTAGATACTATTACTCGACCTTTTACACCTCTACAGATCGAAGTCGAACTCCCTTACCGTCTTAAAACTCCGTTAAGCTCGAAATCGATCTGCTAGTTCTAAATATCATATCAAGCTAACCTGTTACGGACCGGCGTCGTCCTTTACGGGCCAGCGTTGTGTCTTACCAGACCGACCTGGGCCTCTTGCAGTCCGTTAAGACCTAACGACAGACTACGCCTGTTTGGGCCTGTCACATAACCCGTTTTCCCTTATATATATACTGCTTTGCGCATTGTAGATTAGCTTTAATGATCATCCTTACTTACTAATACATTATATACACATTTCAAGCACTAGCTGTAGCATTTTGGTAGCAATGCTCTTAAAGATCTAAGTGTACCTCTAAGAGCTAGTTATATAAGTCTCTTTATTGTTTTAAGAGCACCATTTAAGTCTCTTTATTGTTTTAAGAGCACCATCAAAAGCCTCTCTATCCTTAAAAGCACCATCTGAAAGTCTCTCTATTGTTTTGAGAGCACTATTACCACTTTGTCTATGCCTACAGACCCCCTTGTAGAGCTTGCCAGTCAACTACAAGCATTCATCCGCACCAAGCACCCATTCATCGGCGACTTTGATTTAGCAACTCTACAATCAATTGAGTCGCACGCTCGCCCGTCAAGCCCATCACTGGCTTCATTTTCTTAAGAAAGGGCCTCCCGTTCGACTGCCTAGCCCCCCAAATTATCGCCCTACCCAGTTGAGTGGGCAGACTCTCAAGCCCACCTTCATACTACCATCCGACAATTTCAGAGACTCCTAAAACAACAAACTGCCTTAGGAGCTGATAGTGCAGTGCCACCAGCCTCTAAGTCACACACTAACTCTCTTACAGACTGAAATAATCTAATTACAAACCCAATCAGCTCCGCCAGCTAGGACACTACTACTATAGCGAGCTCTTCTGATTCGTCTACGGGTTAAGGAACCTCCCATTCCAACGCTAACAGACGCTAGGAGTTCTATTAGGAGATCATGCAAATAGTAATGTAAAGGGCTAGGGTGGGTGTGCCGTCGCAGTGCACGATTGTTAGGGCGATAGGTGGGTCAGCGTGCTCTCAATGAGGTGCTTAGTAGAAGGAATGGGACCTAAAACCACACAATAAGTAGCTAACACAAGAAACAACTGCATTCTGCGTCCGTAAAGTCCTATAAACCTGCAAATACTATGCGGGTGTCCGTAAAGCTCAGTCTATGTCTGTAAAACCGTCTGTAAAACTGCCCAATCCTGCCGTGGACAGCTTCGTACGTCCGTCGCGCGTCCCTTGCTGATTCCTGTCTGATGTCTGCTTCGATTCCTTGGATGATGCCTCCACAATGTCCTCCGAACCAGCTATATACATCAAGGTGCCCTGGTATAGGAACAACAATTGCCCAGATCAGCTGACCCAACCCAACTCAACCTCGCCTAAATCATGTGATTTTGTAGGGGACCATGGAACCCTACCACATACGTCCCCCCCCAAGAAAGTGGTCGTCCCCTAACTATGACTGCTGTCCCTAGATCCCCTTTTTACAGACGCTTTACAGGTCTGCACAACCTTTACGGGCCCGTAAACCTTAATCCTAATCTGTAAACTACAAAATGGAATGTAAAGAAATGTAAAAACAACAAAAAGAGCGGTATAGTAAGACAAATGAAACGTGTCAGTCTAAGTCCTCTACTTCTACAGCAGGTTGCCCTCATCGTCCTCCTCGAACCTGACATACTCTCTCCTCTGCTCTTCGGTCAGCATTGGAGGCACAATCACCAACCTTCCCGGCCTAGGTGCGTCCGGCATTAGAGTGTCCACTTCAACTTGCTGCTGCTAGGCATTTTGCTGGATACGAGCACTTCTACGGATAGGGGCTTCTGTTAGTAGCTCTTCATTCTTGCTGCTTTCAGACTCTTCCGGACTGTTACTACCCTCACTTTCTACTTCTTCATCTGTAACTAGTCCGTAAAAGCGATTTCGGACAACAAACTTCTTTAGACGATTGCCTGAATAGGTGCTAGCTAACTGCGTCCCGTCGAATTCCTCTAGAATGTATGTCCCTTTCTTAGGAATAGCTTTACGGACTCTATACGGACCCAGCTACTTGTAAGAAAGCTTCCGATTTCGTGACATGTCAACCTCAGCGATAGAGTTGTACTTTAAGACAAGGTCTCCTTCCTTAATTTCTGTCTGGCGGATCTGACGGGTCTGGTCAAAAGACTCCTTGCCTTCCATCTGCTTCCTCTGCTTTTACAGACGCACTTCTTCGAGGTCCTCGTCCTAGCCCATTAACTGTCTCGTATGAAGCGCTAGAAGCTCTACCCGGCCTGTAACCTTCTCCTATTCTAGCACGCGCTAGGTCTGGAATTTCAACTCGATTGGGAGCACTACCTCCCATCCGTAAACTACCTAAAACGGTGTCCGCCTAGTAGGCTGATGAATAGAAGTCTGATTTGCAAAAAGCACAATAGAGAGGTTCCTTACCCAGCTTCCAAGTCCTCCGTCTGTAAGCTTGGCTAGAGCATCCATAATAGGTTTGTGGCCCCGCTCTATCATCCCATTTGCTAGTAGGTGGTACGCAGACACTTAAACCCGCTTTATGCCGTACTTCTTAGTGAAAGCCTTAACCCATCCCTTATTTTTAAGTCCCCTATCAACAACTAGTCTCCTAAAGCATCTGTAACGGCAAACAACGTCTTCCCACAAAAAATCGGCAATTGCAGCTAAATTGGCACTTAATAGAGCCCGCGCTTCTACCCATCCGCTAAAGTCGTCCCTAGCTACAACGAGGTAGTTCTTCCCTTTGCAAGATGGCATGTAGATTACGTTTAGACCTATCTTCTCAAACAAGGTACTCGACTAGGTTGGGCACAAAGCTTCCTCCAAACGATGAGGGTCATAGAGTTAACACCTATTACAGCTTACAACAAATTCCCAGACGTCCTTATAGCAATTGTCCTAATAATACTAGTCTGCAACTCGTCTATAAGTGCTTTCTCTGCCCTTATAGCCAAACTCCTCATGCAATTCCTTTAAGATTTCTGCTTTACAGACGTCTAAATCAATAACCAAGCGTTAAGGTAGGGTTTTGCTTGCTCTCTAGTATAGGTTCCCGTCTGCAACTGCGTATAAAAGTGCCTTTCTCCTAAAACCTTAGAATTCTAACCTATTTATGCCTTCCAGCTTCCTTAAAGAGGTTAGATATCAAGCGATCTTCTAAGAGTCTTCTAAGTAGCCGTCCTCAAGCAGATTCTTATCTGTAATGCCCTCTTCTGCTACAACTAGTGCTATGCTAAAGGCATTAAGCTCGGCATCAATAAAGTCTTCAATGTCTACTTCATTTGCTTCATCAATGTCGTCCGATTCCGTCTGGGGTCTTTAAGACAACCCGTCTGCTGCAGTATGCTTAGTCCTAAGTACATAACGGACCTCGAAGTTAAAGAGCTAGATGTAAGCAATCCACCTTGTAATAAGAGCTCCAAGTAGGTTTATAGCTAAGCGATTCAATTGAGCCACTAGGACACTCGCATCTGTCTCAAGCACAAAATGCACTTTATAGAGCTAGTAGCAGACCTTCCATATAGCTTTTAGGACACTATAACACTCCCTCTTTGTGGCATTGTAATTCTGCTCAGCCTAGTTCTAAAGCCCACTCTCATACTAGGTCGGGTGCCTCCGCTTGGAATCGTCTAATTGCATCAACATAGCTCCTCAACCTTTAAGACTTGTATCAACAGCTAGGACGATTTCCCTAGCTCCTTCTATATAGACAATCTTAGTTAGAGCTAGTGCGCTTGTTAGAGCCACTTTAAGGGTATCCATCGCATTGTCTTGCTTTGCTTCCTACTGCTAGGGCACTCCCTTCTTGAAAAGACGATATATAGGCTCCGCAATAGTAGAAAAGTCCTTGATCTAGATCTAGTAATAGACATAAACCCCTATAAAAGCCCGTGCTTCCCCAATGTCCGCGTAGGGTTTCCACTTAAGGATCTTAATAACCTTCGCACTGTTTGGAGTCCTACCTTCTACTCTACAAACAAAGCCTACAATCTTAATCCCGTCTATGTAGAACTGTGATTTCGGGCTAATAGTACAGCCAGCTCTTTCTAATCGTATAAGGGTCCTATTTAGGGCTTAAATATGCTCTATTACAAACTGTTTGATGCCTAGAAGCGCTTCCTTATTATTGTACGCAGACAGTAGTCCTTTAACTCCTATATCGTCTAGAAAAGGAAGACAATCTTTAGGGATTAAATCTTTAAGAATCTTAGTTACAATCCGTACGAACTAGGCAACTGAGTTTGTAGCACCCTGTAGAAGCGTAGTCATCCATAAAAGTCTAATAGGTGTCTGGAAGCCTGTCAAATCCCTGCTCCTAACATCTAGCTCAATTTGGTTGTATCCAGAGAAGAGATCAATTATTAAAGCCATCTAACAACCTGCAAACTCTTTAGAGAACTCGTCTACAAATAGAGGGAGGTTGGCATCCCATATGGTGCGTCTATTCATCTTTACAGCAGCGTTTATCAAGCAGTACGCCTTGCTCTTCTTCTCTACTAGGAACTATAGGTTTCTATACGGACTATCGTAGTATTTAAGGACTCCATTCTTAAGTCTCTTACGCAGCATCTTAATAGCTATAGGCTGTAAAGCTTTAGGAATAGGGAAGCTGGGGACCTACTACGCTTTGTGCTTAATTGTCTTAATAACTTGAGGTGGTGCCACTTCAAGTCTGACCTTCCTAATATGTGAGAAATTAAATGCAATAGCCTTTTCCTAATTATAGAGCATTTCTAGGAATAGCTCCCTTTCCCTTAGCTAGAGATTGTCTCCTACAACGAGGTCCTTGATGCGCTTCTTTGTAAGACGAGAACCCTTTTGCACATTAGAAAACTTAGGGGTAATCTAGTCCGAAAACTGCCTTGGATCTTGGCA
>Ga0335074_10015394_pt1 | contig 10743 bp, 7 predicted proteins | sample Lox_Sample_23_FD_206715 | JGI IMG/M metagenome (GOLD analysis project Ga0335074, IMG submission 206715) | Soil microbial communities from Loxahatchee National Wildlife Refuge, Florida, United States - Lox_Sample_2.3 | ecosystem: Environmental > Terrestrial > Soil > Wetlands | place: USA: Florida... | reverse complement strand
CGTCGGTGCAGATCCAGGTCTTCCAGGGCGAGCGGGAGATCGCGGCTTACAACAAGAAGCTCGGCATGTTCGAGCTGGCGGGCCTTGCTCCGGCACCGCGCGGCATCCCGCAGATCGAGGTCACCTTTGACATCGACGCGAACGGCATCGTGAACGTCTCGGCTAAGGACCTCGGCACCGGTAAGCAGCAGTCCGTGACCATCTCGGGCGGCTCGGCGCTGGGCAAGGATGACATCGAGCGGATGATGGCCGACGCGGAGAAGTACGCCGAGGAGGACCGGCAGCGGCGCGAGGAGGCTGAGATCCGCAACCGCGGCGAGTCTCTGGCTTACACCACGGAGAAGTTCCTCTCCGAGAACGCCGACAAGGTGCCCGACGACGTCAAGTCCGAGGTCGAGTCTGCGATCGCGGACCTGAAGAAGGCGCTCGAAGGCACGGACAATGACGCCATCAAGTCCGCCACCGAGCACGCGGCTCAGGTGAGCCAGAGGATGGGGACTGCCATCTACGCCCAGTCCCAGGCTGCCAGTGCGCAGGACGGCGGCTCGGGCCCCGAGGCCGACGGCCAGGACGACGACGTCGTCGAGGCCGAGATCGTCGATGACGACAAGTCGGCCCATGAGGAGGGCGGCGCCGCCTGATGAGGCCAGAAGAGGAGAGCCAGGGCCCGGTCATCCGCGATCGCAGGCGGATCGACCCGGTCACTGGCCAGGTACGGGACACCGGCGAGTCTGGCCCGCGGCGCGGGCCGGCTCCGGCCGGCGCACAGCCGAGACCCGGCAGGCATTCGGTGTCAAGGCCGGGCGGAAGTTCCGCGACGGGCTCGCAGGCCCAGCCAGAGGCCAGCCGAGCCACGGACGCCGGCCGAAGCACTGGGGAGGCAGCCGGCTCACCGGACGGCCAGGCCGGCAGCGGAGCAGGATCCGGAGCGGCCGCGGACGCTGCCGCCAAGGCCGCCACGATGCTCGCGGAGCGGACAGCTGATCTGCAGCGACTGCAGGCAGAGTACGCGAACTACCGCAAGCGGGTGGAGCGCGATCGCCTCGCGGTCCGGGAGCAGGCGCTGGCGAACGTGCTGAACGAACTGGTACCGGTGCTCGACGACATCGGCCGGGCCAGGGAGCACGGCGAACTGACTGGCGGGTTCAAGTCAGTCGGTGAGTCACTCGAGGGCATCGCGTTCAAACTGGGCCTGGCGTCCTTCGGGGAACCCGGCGACCCGTTCGACCCGACGCTGCACGAGGCGCTGATGCATTCCTACTCAGCCGACGTGACTGAGCCGACGGCCGTGCAGATCCTGCAGCCTGGCTACAAGGTCGGCGAACGGATCATCCGCCCGGCGCGCGTGGCCGTAGCCGAGCCCGGCGGCGATGCGCCTGAGGGCACGGCGAGTAGCACGGCTGGGGCCACAGCCGAAGCCAGCACAGGCGAGGGTGGCGGCACGCGCGACGATAGCGATGCACGTGACGGTAGCGACACACGCGAGACCGGTGACGTACGCGAGAGCGGCGAAGCCAGTGCGGGTGACGGGACCGGCCAACGGTGAGATCGGGGCCGGGCGGTCCGCGCGAGCGGGCCGTTCGGCTCCGGCATCTAGATAGATCCCGAGAGAAGGCCCGTTGAGCACCAAGGATTACCTGGAGAAGGATTACTACAAGACCCTCGGGGTCGCTAAGGGCGCTACCGCCGACGAGATCAAGAAGTCGTACCGGAAGCTTGCTCGCAAGTACCACCCGGACGCTAACGAAGGCGATCCGAAGGCAGAGGCGCGCTTCAAGGAGATTTCCGAGGCCTACAACGTCCTGTCGGATGACAAGCGGCGCAAGGAGTACGACGAGGCTCGCTCGCTGTTCGGCAGCGGGGTCAGGATGCCAGGATCCGGATCCGCGGGCGGTAACTACAACTTTGATTTCGGCGACCTGTTCGGCAACGCCGCGGGCAATGCCGGCGGTCGGCTTGGCGACCTGCTCGGCGGCGTCTTCGGCAACCGTCCCGGCGGCACGACCGGCACCCAGGCCAGGCCGCGCCGCGGTGCGGACGTCGAGACGGAGACTTCGCTGCCGTTCAGCGATGCGATCAACGGCACGACGGTCTCGCTTCGGCTGACCGGCGAAGGACCGTGCAAGGTCTGCAAGGGGACCGGCGCGAAGGCTGGCACTGTGCCCAGGGTCTGCCCCACCTGTGAGGGCAGCGGCCAGGGCAGCCGCAACCTTGGCAGCTTCGCGTTCTCAGAGCCGTGCAAGACGTGCCGGGGCCGCGGGCTCGTGGTTGACGACCCGTGCACCGAATGCTCTGGCAGCGGACGGGCGATGAGCACGCGCACGATCCAGGCCAGGATCCCGGCAGGTGTCGCGGACGGCCAGCGGATCAAGATCCCCGGCAAGGGTGCGCCCGGCGAGCGTGGCGGCCCGCCCGGTGACCTCTACGTTCGCGTCCACGTTCAGCCGCACCCGCATGGCACGTTCGGACGCTCGGGCTCCAACCTGACTATTACCGTCCCGGTGACCTTCGCAGAGGCGACCCTCGGGGCGGAGATCAAGGTGCCGTCACATGGCGGCATGCCGGTCAGCCTTCGGATCCCGGCAGGCACGCCGAGCGGCCGCACGTTCCGGGTCCGCGGCAAGGGCGTCCGCCGCAAGGACGGAACGGCCGGCGACCTGCTCGTCACCGTGAACGTGCAGGTACCGCAGGACTTGAGCGACAAGGCGCGGGACGCGCTCGAGACGTTCAGGGACGCGACCGCCGGGCCCGATCCGCGGACCGAGTTGCTGAAGCACGCGAACGGCTAGCCACGCCGAGCGCCGGAAGGAGATGACATGACTAGCCAGTTCGAGCTCTCCGATGACACGCCTGTCTACGTCATCTCGGTGGCGGCTCAGCTATCCGGGCTGCACCCGCAGACCCTGCGGGCCTACGACCGGCTCGGTCTGGTTTCACCTGGCCGGTCGGCTGGGCGCGGGCGTCGTTACTCGCTGCGGGACATCCTGATCCTGCGCGAGGTACAGCGCCTGTCGCAGGAGGAAGGGATCAACCTGTCCGGGATCAAGCGCATCCTGGAACTGGAGCTGGCCGAGCGGCGGAGCAGACAGTTGCTTGCGGAGATGCACGCCGAACTGGGCCAGCTTCGCGCCGAGCTCGAGTCGACCAGAGCGGTTGCAGCCAGGCTCGCCACCCTCGTCCGGAACCGGGCCGACGGGGCGGCTCTGGTCCCGGTTCATCACGTGACCGCGAACCACCCGCAGTCAGCTCACGGTGTCGGTTCCGATCCCGGCGCTGCCGCTCCCGGCACTGCTGCCGCTCCCGGTGCAGCAGCCGCCGTCGGCTCCGAGATGACGTCCGACGCTACCCCGAAGGTGGCCGGGCCAGCTTGATCCGCCCGCAGCAGCGGCACGCAACAAAGAGTTCTATTGAGGAGAAGACAACAAGTGGACGAGAAGCTGACCAGGAAGAGCCAGGAGGCTCTGTCCGCGGCCGTGCAGGCGGCAGCATCGGCCGGTAACCCGGCCGTGGACAGCCTGCACCTGCTCGCCGCCCTGGTCCAGCAGGATGGCGGTACTGCCGCGCCGCTGCTGCGTGCCGTCGGCGCCGACCCGGCTGACGTACTGAAGAAGGTGCGCGAGCAACTGGGCCGCTTGCCGCGGGCGGCGGGCGCCACCGTAAGTGCGCCGGAGACCTCGCGTCAGCTGCTGTCAGCCCTGGCCACCGCCGGGAAGCTGGCACGGGAAATGTCAGACGAGTACGTGTCAACCGAGCATCTGCTGGTTGGCCTGGCCACCGACGGCGGGCAGGCCGCAGTACTCCTGCGCGATGCCGGCGCCGGGCCCAGGCAACTCACGGACGCGTTCGAGCAAGTGCGCGGCCATGCGCGCGTTACCTCGCCGGACCCGGAAGGGACCTACCAGGCGCTGGAGAAGTACGGCATCGACCTGACCCAGAGCGCGCGCGACGGCAAGCTGGATCCGGTGATCGGCCGCGACGCGGAAATCCGCCGCGTAATCCAGGTCCTGTCGCGGCGCACGAAGAACAATCCGGTGCTGATCGGCGAGCCGGGCGTCGGCAAGACCGCGGTGGTAGAGGGCCTTGCCCAGCGCGTGGTCGCCGGCGACGTTCCCGAGTCGCTGCGCGGGAAGCGCGTCGTCGCGCTCGACCTCGCCGCGATGCTCGCCGGCGCCAAGTACCGCGGTGAGTTCGAGGAGCGGCTCAAGGCCGTTCTCAACGAGATCAAGCAGAGCGACGGCCAGGTCATCACGTTCATCGACGAGCTGCATACCGTTGTCGGCGCCGGCGCGGCTGAGGGAGCGATGGACGCCGGCAACATGCTCAAGCCCATGCTCGCGCGCGGTGAGCTACGGATGGTCGGGGCGACAACGCTGGATGAGTTCCGGCAGCGGATCGAGAAGGACCCGGCGCTCGAGCGGCGATTCCAGCAGGTCCTGGTCGACGAGCCGTCGGCTGAGGACACGATCGCCATCTTGCGCGGGCTGAAGGGCCGGTACGAGGCGCACCACCAGGTGCAAATCTCGGATGCCGCGCTGGTGGCCGCGGCCACGTTGTCCGACCGTTACATCACCGCCCGCTTCCTGCCGGACAAGGCGATCGATCTGATCGACGAGGCCGCGTCACGGCTCCGGATGGAGATCGACTCCCGTCCGGTCGAGATTGACGAGCTGCAGCGCAGCGTCGACCGGATGAAGATGGAAGAGATGGCGCTGGCCAAGGAGAACGATCCTGGCAGCCGTGAGCGACTGGAGCGGCTGCGGGCTGACCTGGCCGACAAGCAGGAGCAGCTAACCGCGCTTGTCGCCCGCTGGGAGCGGGAGAAGTCCAGCCTGAACAAGGTCGGCGAGCTGAAGAAGCAGCTCGACGAGCTGAAGGGCCAGGCCGAGCGGGCGCAGCGGGATGCGGACTTCGAGACTGCGTCCAGGCTGATGTACGGCGAGATCCCGCAGCTAGAGCATCAGATTGCCGAGGCGTCCGCGACCGCCGGCGAGGAAGCCGAAGATAGCCAGGCCGGGCTCGGCGACAATGGCCCGCCGATGGTGAAGGAAGAAGTCGGACCTGATGACGTCGCTGACGTCGTGTCGTCCTGGACGGGGATCCCGGCCGGGCGGCTGATGGAGGGCGAGACCGGCAAGCTGCTGCGCATGGAAGACGAGCTTGGGCACCGGCTCGTCGGTCAGCGAGCTGCTGTCCAGGCGGTATCCGACGCCGTCCGCAGGTCCAGGGCTGGCATCTCCGATCCGGACAGGCCGTCTGGCTCGTTCCTGTTCCTTGGCCCGACCGGCGTCGGTAAGACCGAGCTCGCCAAGGCACTCGCGGAATTCCTGTTCGACGACGAGCGGGCGATCATCCGGATCGACATGAGTGAGTACTCCGAACGTCACTCGGTCGCGAGGCTGGTCGGAGCTCCGCCGGGGTACGTCGGCTATGAGGAGGGCGGCCAGCTGACCGAGGCCGTCCGGCGCAGGCCCTACTGCGTGGTGCTGCTTGACGAGGTAGAGAAGGCACACCCGGAGGTCTTCGACATTCTCCTGCAGGTACTCGACGACGGGCGGCTGACCGACGGCCAGGGCCGGACGGTGGACTTCCGCAACACGATCCTGATCCTCACCTCGAACCTCGGCTCGCAGTTCATCGCCGACCCGAGCCTCGACGATGCGGCAACCAGGGAGAAGGTCATGGCGGTGGTGCGTGCCACCTTTAAGCCCGAGTTCCTCAACCGGCTGGACGATGTGATCCTGTTCGACGCACTCACCACCGAGGAGCTGACCGAGATCGTCGAGTTGCAGGTCCAGCTGCTGGCTCGCCGGCTGTCCGCGCGCCGCCTGACGCTTGACGTGACACCCGCGGCGAAGGAATGGCTGGCCCTTTCCGGATTCGACTTGGTCTACGGCGCACGCCCGCTGCGGCGCCTCATTCAGTCGGCGATCGGCGACAAGCTGGCCCGCGAGCTGATCGCGGGCGAGATTACCGACGGCGACCGCGTGGTGGTCGACCTGGACGAAAGCGCTGACACACTGCGCGTCAGCCCGGAGCGGATGACCGAGGCGGCCAGCAAGCCAGCCTTGTGATACGCTAGATCTCGCTTCGCGGTTTCGCATCTGCATTGCCCGACGGGTCGGGTCGGGCAATGCAGGCGAGACCAAGGAGAGTGTCCACGGCAATCTCGAGCGGACGGACGTCCCGCTGGACCTGGGCGAGGATGAGGCCGCCTTGCAGCACGGCAAGCAGGGCCACGGCCAGGTCGTCCGGGTCCGTGCCGTCCGGCAGGTGCCCGGCGGCGTGCAGGCGGCGCAGCCCGTCGCTAAGCTCAGCGGACCACTGCCCCAATCCGGCCGCTATCAGCGCGCGCGCCTGCGGGTCATTCTCGGCCAGCTGCCCGGCGAGTGAGCCGAGCGGGCAGCCCCCGTTGCCGCCGCCACTGCGCGCCTGCGCTATCACCATGTCCCGCCAGGCGCGGAGACCTGCCGGGCTGCCGAGGTCGGCTTGTCGCTGGTTGCCGGTGATGGTCTCCGCATGGCGGCCGATGACCGCCTGCACGAGATCGTCCTTGCCCGCGAAGTAGTGGGACAGCTGCGATCCGCTCACCCCGGCCGCTGACCTGATGTCATCCAGCGTGGTGCCCGCAACTCCGTGCTCGTGAATCAGCCGCGCCGCCGCGTCCACGATGCGGCTCCTGGTGCGCTCGCCTTTGGCGGTCAGCCCCGGTGGGCCTGGCACCTCATCTCGCATACGGTCACGGTACCGCATTCTGGGTTTGACAACCCACTTTGCGCCGGGCATAGTGGGTCGCACAACCCATTTTGAGTGAGCGGTAGCGGAGGTCTTACTGTGATTCTTGTGACAACGGCCGGCAAGGTCGGCGCCGAGACCGTCCGGCTGCTGCGGGAGCGCGACATCCCCGTCCGGGTTCTGGTCCGAGATCCGGCGAAGGCAGTGGCGCTGGCCGAGGCAGGCGCGGAAATCGCAACGGGTGACCTAGAGGTGCCGGCGACGATCGACGACGCGATGCGGGGCGTCAGCGCTGTGGTCCTGGTCAGCCCGGCCGTACCAGCACAGGAACTGAACGTCGTCGCCAGCGCGATCCGGGCCGGCACCGGGCACGTCGTCAAGGCGACCAGCAAGGCATCGGCCGATTCGCCGATCGCAAGGCGACGCTGGCAGGCCGAGATCGAGGCTGGCCTGGCTGCCTCCGGAATCCCGCACACCCTGCTGCGCTCGAACGCCTATATGCAGAACGCCTTGGCGCTGGCACCGGCGATCGCGAAGACGAGCAGCTTCGGCTCCGCGGCTGGTAAGGGACGCTCCGGCCTGGTCGACACCAGGGACGTGGCGGCGGTAGCCGCCGCCATTGCCGCCTCTCCCGGCGCGCACGCGGGCCAAACCTACTGGCTCACCGGTCCGGAACTGGTCTCCAACTACGACGTGGCAGCCGTGCTATCACGCCTGCTCGGCAGGACCGTCACCTACCGCGAGCTCAGCTTCGAGGAAAGCATGGCCGCGATGATCAGCGGCGGTGTCCCCGAGCAGATGGCGCAGATGAACGCCCAGGCGTTCAGCCTGGCTGCCAACGGCGACGCTGAGTGGGTTACGCAGGACGTCCAGTCCGTAGTCGGCCGCCCAGCCCGATCCTTCGAGCAGTTCGCCAGCGACTACGCGGCAGCATTCTCCTAGGCGTCGTCCAGCATGGCGTCGTAGCTGTCCTCGGGCAGCCCGAGATCGTTGCGAATGCGATAACGGAGTCTGAGCAGGAGGCGCAGTTCAGATTCGCCCGCCTCTTGCTGCTGCCCGGCATCAGCGCTGGCGAGGCAGAGCTTCACCCCGGTGGTAGCCCAGTCCAGCGCTGCTTCGAGCTCTCCTCGCTCGACCAGCAGCTCGGCGACCAGATCGCAGGTCCGCGGATCGGCAGGTCCTTCCGCCTTCACCTGGCTGATCAGTGCTTGCGCCTCCAACTGGTGCCCGAGCTGGAACAACGCCCTGGCCAGCGAGATCCGCGGATCAGCGAACACCGGGCCGCCGTCCGCCATCGCCCGGCGGAATCCGGCTGCGGCCTCAGCTGGTTCGTCCGCCAGGAGCCATTGTTCGCCGGCGCGCAGGAATGCCTCGGCCCGCGGCATCGCGACCGTCTCGGTACCAGTCATCGCCAATAGCATCATCTGACGAGCAGCAGCCGCATGATCACCGCTTGCGGCAGCATCAAATTCGATTGAGTCGAACAGCTCACGACTCAGCACTGCCACGTCACCAAGGTATCTGGGAAACGGCAGCCTTGGACCCGACTACGGTGCGCAGTAATGGCTTCGTGACAATTACCGGCGTGCGGCGACGTCAGTGGCGGGAACGTTCGAGCGCGTCCCAGAACCCGCGCCGCAGCGCATGCCTCACCTCGTCGTGCAGCAGCGAGTCGATGGGCAGCGCTGAGCCCTGCAACAGGCGGGCCTCCAGGTCCGAAGGCATCCGGGGCTTGCGAGCGAGCACGGCCTCCAGCCACAGGGCTGGTGCGTCTCGGGCGACGGCCTCGCCGAACCCGAAGCCCTCGGCGTGCGCGGACTGAACTGCATCGCCAACTGACAGCCCGGCTGGTGGCGACACCGGCTGCCCGCCGTAAGAGCCGCGGCCGTAAGCAGCGCCTGGCGGTGCGCCGAACTGGCCTGGCTGCACCTCACCGCCGCCATAGGGAGCGGACCTGTCGCCGGCATAGTGCATCCCGTTGCCCGCCGGAAGCTGCCGCTCGGGCAACAGCGAACGCCGAGAATCCAGCGGCACGAGCCCGTTCGCCTGCATAGACGACGGGGGCATCGACGACTGCTGCATTGACGCCGGGGGCATCGATGGCTGTTGCATTGACGCCGGGGGCATCGACGACTGCTGCATTGACGCCGGGGGCGCGGCCGAGTTGCTGCCGTGGCGCTGCGGGCCAGCCTGCCCCTGACCCGGCAAACCCTGACCTGACATGCCCTGTCCGGCCAAGCCCTGACCGGGCAAACCCTGGCCCGGCAAGCCCTGACCCGGTAGCTGCTGGCCGTGTGATGCCGTTGGCTGCGGCGCAAGGCCGCTCTGAGCAGATCCCGGTCCTCCTGGCCGACCCGACTGGCCCGGCATCGACTGGCCCGGCATCGACTGGCTCTGTCGCTGCTGCCCGCCGCCTTGGCCAATAGCCTGGTCCGGCAGACCGTTCTGCGGCAGGCCAGCTTGCCCAGCGTGACCGGGCTGCCCAGCGTGACCGGGCTGCCCAGCGTGACCGGGCTGGAGAGCCGAACCCGGCGCAGCCTGGTTCACGCTGCCCTGGCCCGTACCGCCGGGTTGCTGCCCGCCCGCCCGATGTTGCTGCCCGCCCGCCCGATGGGTGAGGCTCCCGCCTAGGTCAGCCGCCAGTCCACTGCCGTCCTGGCCGCTAGCGTGGTGGCTGCCGACTGGCGGTGCGCCAGCCTGGCTCTGGCCGAACTCGCCGCCAAGCCCCTGACCCGGCCGGGCGTTGCCGAACGGCTGGCCGTTGCCGAACTGCTCAGCGCTGCCGAACTGCTCAGCGCTGCCGAACTGCTCAGCGTTGCCGAACTGCCGCCCGTTGCCGAACTGCTCAGCGCTACTGAACTGCTCAGCGTTGCTGAACTGCTCAGCGTTGCTGAACTGCTCAGCGCTGCCGAATTGCCGCCCGTTGCCGAATTGCTCGCCATTGCCGAATTGCTGGCCGTTACCGAATTGCTGGCCGTTACCGAATTGCTGGCCGTTACCAAACTGCTGGCCGTTACCAAACTGCTGGCCGTTACCAACCTGCTGGCCGTTACCGGGAAGACTGTTGCCGGCGAGCCGGCTATTGCCGTACTGCGAGTCCTGGCCACCGTTGGCCGCCAGGCCATTGGCCGTCAGCCCGTTCCGCTGCAGGCTTGCCTGCCCGCCACCTAGTCCGTTAGCCGGTGGCAGCCCGCTTGCCGCGGTTCCGCCCTGCGTCTGGCCTACACCCTGTGTCTGGCCACCGGTAATCCCCGGCGCCTGGCTGTTCGGCGACAGGCTGTCCGGCAACAAACCGTGCTCGGTGCCGCCTGCGCCAGTTCCGCCGCCGGTCAGAGCGCCAGGCGGGATGCCTGGGGGCAAGCCGTTATCCGGCTGACGCTGCGGAACGTCGTCGCGACTCTGCCCACCAGCGCCCGGACCCATGCTCGAGCCGGGAAGACCGCTGCGTCCCGGCGCGCCCTGCTGCACGGTACCGGTCGAACTCAGAACGCTGCCGCTGCGACCGTGGCCGTCAGCCGAAAGCTGGCGGTCGTCGCCCTGCTGGCTGAAACCGGACTGGCTGAGACTGGGATGGCCGAGACCGGGCTGACCGAGACCGGGCTGACCAACGCCGACCTGGCCGAGACTGGCGGATGGCTGGCCGCCCTGAGCCCCGGCTGACTCCTGCGCCGGGAATCCGCTGCCGCGGAAACTCTGGTCAGCACCCGCGTCCAGCAACTCGCGCCCCGAGTCGAGCCGCTGGTACTGCTGCGCTGAGGCCAGCGGGACCGCCTGCTCATGGCTGTGCACGTCGCGCTGTCCGCTCAGGCCGCCGACGGCTTGGGGCTCGGGCAGTCCCTGGTAGGGAGCCCCGAGCGAGGAGGCAAGCAACCGCTGCGCCGGAGCCTCGATCGCGGGATGCCGCTCGCCAGATTGCGACTGCCTGGCGTCAGCGGCCAGCTCCCGATACCCGGCGCTGGCCAGCTGCGGCTCAGCCCCGGAGATGAGGTCGACGTAGGGGCGCAGATGGCC
>Ga0335074_10015393_pt1 | contig 10744 bp, 6 predicted proteins | sample Lox_Sample_23_FD_206715 | JGI IMG/M metagenome (GOLD analysis project Ga0335074, IMG submission 206715) | Soil microbial communities from Loxahatchee National Wildlife Refuge, Florida, United States - Lox_Sample_2.3 | ecosystem: Environmental > Terrestrial > Soil > Wetlands | place: USA: Florida... | reverse complement strand
CTTATGATAATAGCAGGCGGCGCGATTGATGACGATCGTGCCCTTGCCGTCGGGCGACGTAATGTAGAGGGCGTCGTGAATGACCTTGATGCCGACGCCGTTGTAGACGTTGGCTCCCCCGTAGTAGTGCTGGATGCGCATCGTGCCGGAAGCCAGCGCCGGGGCGCCGGCCAGCGGCAGCGCCGCGCAGAACAACAACGCCGCGACCGACCGTGCGGCCCAGCGTTGCGGATCGAAGAGCTTCATGGTGCCTCCCTCGAGCGTGGGGCGATGCAGGGGACTTCGCCCAGAGCGATCCGGTACCCCGCGAGGGTGCGCTCGCCGACGTTGCGGGCCGTAAACGCCGCAATTCGGCGGTCGAGCTCGTCGCCGGGCTCGCGCGGCGGCAACGCAAGCGCGCGCTCCACTGCGCAGCGGATGCCGCGCGGATCCAGGGGATCCACGTAGTCCGCCAGCTCGCCGAAATACTCGCGCTCGGTACCGTCGTTGCTCACGATCACGCGCGCGCCGGCAGCGGCCGCCTCGAGGCTGACGATGCCGGGCGTCTCGCGATACGACGGCAAGACGTGCACGGCCGAGCGCGCGAGCAGCGCGAAAACCTCGGCGTGCGGCAACACCCCGGCAAAGTGCACCCGCGGCGTCACGAACCTCCGGCAGAGTTTGCTGTAATGCGGCTGATGCGCCAAGCCGACCAGGGTGACGTCGGCATCGAGGCCTTGGAGCGCGTAGAGCAGCATCGCCTGGTTCTTGACCTCCTCGATGCGCGCGACGCAGACGACGCCGCTGCGGGCGCCCCCACGCTCGATCGCCGACGGAGGATCGAAGGCGTTGTGCACGACGACGATCGGCCGGTCGTGCAGGCGCAGACGGCGCGAGAGCGCGTGCGCCTCGATCGCGCTGTTGGGCAATAAGACGCCGGCTTCGCGCATGAGGGCGGTCTGCCACTCGACGCGTTTGGCATACTTGCGCCGTTCGTTGCGGCGCAGCAGCGTGTCCGGCGAGGCAACCTGCAGGCGTGCCAGCTCGCGCTCGATGCGCCGCTGCGGCCCCGCCAAGATGCGCTCGGCGGCGCGCGACCGGCCGTAGTACTCGTAGAGGTCGTACCAGATCGGCGAGAGGGCGACCGGGATCCCAGCGCGCTTGCACGCAGCCATCTGCGGCGCGCACACTTCGGGGTCGAAGACGCCGAAGACGTGCGCGACGTCGTAGCCGTGCGTGACCGGTTCGAGCGTCGAGACGACGTTGGCCTCCACGCCCGCCGCCTCCAACCCGCGCTTGGTGTAGAGCGCCTGCACCATGTCGCCGCCGCCGCGCTCGTGGACGCTCGGCCGGACGATCAAAAGCGCGCGCATTACAGCTTCGAAAGCGGGATCGCGTGGATCGTATCGGTATCGGCCACGAAGAGCGTGCCCCCGACGACGAGCGGCGGGGACGTCGTAAACGGCTTGCCGTACGGATAGGCGGCCAGCGGCGTGCCGGTCGCGGCGTCGAGCACGTAGAACATCCCGGCGGTATCGCCGAAGTAGAGCTTGCCGCGGTAGACCAGCGGGCTCATCTTGACCGGACCCATCGTGTGCATCTGCCAGCGAATCGTGCCGTCGCTGGCGCGGAAGGCGATCATCTGGCTCGTCGCCTCGATCGGCTGATAGAGCGTGCCGCCGTCGTAGGTTCCGGTAATCGCGCGCTCGTTCGAGCCGACGGCGCTATAGAAACCCGGCGAGCTCACGTACCGCCAGCGCAGCGCACCGGTGTTCTCGTCGAGCGCGGAAACGTCGTTGCGGCCGTAGGCCTCGAGCGGACCGACCGGGCCGTCGAACTCGCCCGAGACGAAGACCAGTCCCTGCGCGATCGCCGGGGTGCAGTCCGAGACGCCGTACGGCGCGCTCCACACCACCTTTCCGTCGGCGGCGCGTAGCGCCAGCGTATGCCCGCGATCCGGATTACCGTTGAGCGACTTTCCCCCGGTCGCGAGCAGAAAGACCATGCCGTTCGCGACCATCGCCGACGACATCATCGGCACGCCGGGGATCGCCGTCTTCCACAACGGCGCCGCGGAGCTCGCTAGGACCGCCGTCGCAACGTCGTCGCCGGTCGCGAAGATGAGGCGGCCGCTATCGTAAGCCGCCGAGGGCATCGCCTCGCCCGCCTCGGGCAACGACCATTTCAACCGGCCGCTCGCCGCATCGAACGCGTACCAATGATTTCCCGCCGGGCGTCCCCAGACGGTGCCGGAGGGCCGGTCCCACATCACGGCGTTGGTTCCGGATCCGACGAAGACGAGGTTCTCCGCCACGATCGGCGTCGACATCAACACGTCGTCGCCGCCGGACTGCCAGAGGATTCTTCCGGTCTGCGGGTCGAGCGCGGTCAGCTTACGATCGAAGTCGACCGCAAAGAGGCGCACGCCGTCGTAGGCCAAGCCGCCGTTGATCTTCGCGTGCAGATCGCGCGACCACGAGACCCCCGGAAGCGACGACGCGACGATGGCGTTATGGGTCGTTCCGTTTTGGTACATCGGCCACGCCATCGTGCCGGCCGGCCCGGCGCCGCCGCAGGCGCACAGCGCCGCGAGCGCGCCGAGCATCGCCGAAAATCGCAAACCACGTCTCATCGTTCGATCGCTTCGACGACGTAGGCGGCCGGCCCGGCCGGGCGAGCGACCACGACGCGCTCGCCGGCGCGCCGCTCGAGCAGCGCCTGCGCGAACGGGGAACTCCACGCGAGCGCACCGCGCGCCGGATCCGCCTCGTCCTCACCGACGATCGAGAGGCGCAGGCGCCCGCCGGCCTCGTCGCACACGACGACCGTCGTTCCGAAGGCGACGACGCCGGGCTGCGCCGGCTCGTCCATCGGAATCGCGCAGGCGATACGTCCTTCGAAGTATTCCACGTTGCGCGCGTCACCGCGCTCGCGGGCGCGTGCCAGCGCCTCGTGCAGGAGCGCGAGCCCTCGCGACGTCACGTAGTTGGGCGCGTCGCCCAGCGATCGTTTGATCGGAGGCTCGGGGCGATCGTCGCCCTCCTTGACGAAGGCGCGGCTCACGGCGACGCGCTCGCCGTTCCCACCCGGATGGTCTCGAGCAGCTCGCGCTTGGTTTCGGGCACCATCGTGCGCACGAAGATCGCGGTCACCACGCACAGCATCGCGTAGATCGAAAACGTACCCGGCGATCCGAGGTCGTGGATCATCGTCAGGAAGAACTGCGAGACGACGAAGTTCCCGACCCAGTTCCCCAGCGTCGAGAGCGACATGCCAAGACCGCGCGCCGGTAGCGGGAAGATCTCGGAGAGCAGCAGCCAGAGAATCGGGCCGAGGCTGAAGGCGAAGCAGCCGACGTAGAGCATCATGCTAAAGAGCGCGATCGTCGAGAGCGAGCCGGAGAGATGCGGCTGCGCGAACGCATACGCGAGCGTTCCGAGCCCCACGAACATCCCCGCCAAGCCCACGTAGAGCAGCGGCTTGCGGCCGACGCGATCGACGAGGAAGATCGCGACGAGCGTCATGAGGCAGTTGACGGTGCCGACCAGCGTCTGCGCGAAGATCGAGGCCTGCGCCGAGCCGACGCCGGCGAACCCGAAGATCTGCGGGCCGTAGTAGATGACGGTGTTGATGCCGGTGATCTGCTGGAGCACGGCGAGCGTGATGCCGATGAAGAGCGCCAAACGCGTGGTCGGATCGCGAAAGACCTCGAAGCCCGCTGCTTTGGTCGCAAGGCTCTCCAGAATGGAGCGCTCTTCGCGCTCCACGTCGCCGGGGCCGTGGATGTGCTCGAGCTCCGCATGCGCCTCGGCGTTGCGCCCGATTTTAAAGAGGTAGCGCGGACTCTCCGGCATGCCGAGCATCCCGAAGACCAGCGCGAGCGAGGGTATCACCGCAAGCCCCAGCATCCAGCGCCACTCGCCGCCGCTCGAGAACGCGTAGTCGACCATGTAGGCCGCCAGAATCCCGATCGTGATCGCGAACTGGTAGAGCGAGACCAGCGCGCCGCGCACGTCGGCAGGCGCGACCTCGGAGATGTAGAGGGGCGCCACCACGGAGCTGAAGCCGATCGCGATGCCGACCACCAGGCGCGAGACCAGCAGCGTCACGATCTCCGGAGCAAACGCCGAGCCGAGCGCACCGACGAAGAAGATGATACCGGCGACGAAGAGCGTCCAACGCCGGCCGATGCGATCGGCCATCGTTCCCGCTACCGCGGCACCGAGGATGCAGCCGATCAAGACGACGCTGATCGTGAACTCCTGCAGCCGCGTATCGAGGTGGAAGTCCTTGGAGATGAAGAGGATCGCACCGGAGATGACGCCGGTATCGCCGCCGAAGAGCAATCCGCCCAGCGCCGCGACCGAGGCGACCAAGAGCACGTAGGGCCTCATGAAGGCGCTATTGCGGTGGGGCCGAGAACGCTCCTCCTCGATGGACCTCGAAGCGGCCGCCGCTTACGCTCGCAAACACGCGCTGTACGCGCTCGTCGTCGCGCGCGGCGACCAGATTCTCTACGAAGCGTTCGGCGACGGCGTCGATCCCGATAAGGCGCATCCGCTCTACAGCGGCACCAAGAGTTTTTGGGGGCCGGCGGCGCTGCGCGCGCAGGCCGAAGGCATCCTCTCCCTCGACGAGCCGGTGGCGGCGAGCTTCGAGCAGTGGGCCGGCGACCCGTGGAAGCGCCGCATCACGCCGCGCATGCTGCTGCATCTCACCGGCGGCTTCGGCTTCGGCGGCTTGGGCGCGAGCGTTCCGTCCTACGAGAAGGCGCTCGCGATCCCCCCACGCAGCGAGCCCGATACGAGCTTCGCGTACGGCGGCATCCAGCTCCAGATCTTCGGCGCGCTGCTCGCCCGCAAGCTTGCGCCGCTCGGCATGACGCCGCAGCAGTATCTGCGCGAGCGCGTGCTCGATCCGGCCGGCGTGCGCGTGGGGTCGTGGCGGGTGCTTGCCGACGGCACGCAGCCGCTGCCGACCGGCGCCTCCCTGACGGCGCGCGATTGGCTCGCGTACGGCCGCTACGTTTTGCGCGAACGCGCGCCGCTCTCGCCGTGCTTCGAAGGCTCGCGCGCCAACCCGCGCTACGGGCTGGGCTGGTGGCTCGGCGCCGCCGGCGCGCCGCCGGATCTCGTGTACGCGAGCGGCGCGGGCGGCCAAGCCCTCTACCTGGTACCCTCGGCGTCGCTCGCCGTCGTGCACTTCGGCAAGAGCAACTCGTGGAAGCACGAGGCGTTCCTGCGGCGCCTCTTCACGGCTTGATCGCGTTCGCGCCGGCGACCGGCCGCAGCCCGGCGGCCTTGAGATCGGCCTGCAGCGGCGCGAGCGACGAGACGAACGCATTGTAGTTCGCGACCGCGGTCGCGTAGGCGGCGTCGAAGCGCGCCGCATAGTCCAGCACCGCCGCGGTCGGCGGCTGCTGCGAATCGAAGCCGGTGCGCGGAATCTCTTCGCGCAGCGAGCCCGGGCGCTCGATCAAGTCCTCGTCGTTGTGGAAGTCGGCCGTGAAGCCCGAGAATATGCGATCGCGCACCTGCATCGCGGTCTCGACCCGCGAGGCCAGCGCCGCGTTGCCCGCCTTCTCGGCGGCCGCGCGATCGTCGCCGAGCGACTTCTTCATCGCATCGAGATCGTTGAGCGCGGTATCGATCTGCCCGTAGACGTCGAGATACTTCTTGGCGAACGCGTAGCCGGCTTGGTAGTCCGCTTGCGTCCAGGCGTCGCGCGGATCGGGCTTGACGGCGAAGCTCTGCTCCAAGGCCTTGCCGTCGAGCGTCACGCGCACCGTATACTCGCCCGGCACGACCATCGCGCCGACCTTAGGGCCGCGGTACTCCACCTTGGCGGCGCCCATCCACTGCACCGGTCCGTCCTCGTGGAAGTCCCACACGACGCGGTTGATGCCCGCGACGTTGGTCACGTAGGCGACCGTCTTTCCGGCAACCTTGTGCGTCCCGGAGATCGTCCGGATCGTCCGGCCGCTCGCATCGAGAATCTCGATCGCCGGCGGCGCCTTCTGCGGTTTGCTCTGGTAGAAATCGACGATCGCGCCGGCCGGGGGATTGGCGCCGGCGAAATCGGTGTAGGCGCCCTCGTCGTTGGAGTGGTAGTGATACTCGTACGACGTGCGCGGCGCGAAGAGCGCCACCCCGGCGGCCTGTGCCTGCGCGAGCCCCTGGATCGCCGAGGCGTCGTCGAGAATCCAGAGATCGCGCCCGTGCGTGGCGATCGCGATGTCGTCGAACGCCGGCTGCATCCGGATGTCGCGCACCGAAACTTGCGGTACGTTGTTGCGCAGGCTCTGCCAATGGGCGCCGGCGTCGAACGATATCCAGAGGCCGTTCTCGGTTCCCGCGTAGACGATGCGGTCGTTGCGGATATCCGGCCGGACCGTGCGCGCGTATTGATCGGCCGGGAGACCGGCAACGATCTCGCTCCAGGTCTTGCCGTAGTCGCGCGTGACGTAGACGTACGGCTTGGCATCGCCCATGCGGTGGTTGTCGGCAACGGCGTAGGCGGTGCCGGCGTCGAGCGGGGAAGGCGCGACCGTCTCGATGCGCGCGAACTGCGGCGTACCCGGCGGCGTCACGTTCGACCAGTGCTCGCCCCCGTCGCGCGTCATCTGCACCAATCCGTCGTCGGTGCCCACCCAGATCTCGCCCTTGGTCAGCGGCGAGCCTTCGATATCGATGATCGTGTCGGAGTACTCCGCGCCCGAGACGTCTTTGGCCAGCGGGCCTCCGGCGGGAAGCTGATGCTCCTTGACGTTGCGCGTGAGGTCGGGGCTGATCGGCGTCCAGTGCTCGCCGCGATCGCCGCTCTGGAAGACGACGTCGCTGCCGAACCACGCCAGGTGCGGATCCCACGGAGCGAAGCCGAGCGGCGAATCCCAGTTGAAGCGATACGCCGCCTTGCTCGCGTCGAACGGGCCCAGGAAGCTTCCCGGAAACGCGATGTACGGCGTGACGAAGCGCGACTCTTCGGTCTTACGGTTGAAGACCGTCAGCACGCCGTCCTCGAGATCCGCCCAAACGTAGTTCGGATCGGCGGGATCGGGAATCGCCCATTCGCCGTCGCCGCCCACGACGTTGATCCAGTTCTTGTTGAGGATGCCTTGCGAGTCGAGCGAGTTCGAGGGGCCGCAAAAACCGTTGTTGTCTTGGAGCGCGCCGCAGATCGTATACGGGTTCTCGTCCGAGAGCCCGACGTGGTAGATCTCGCCGATCGCGAGGTTGCGCGAGAACGACCAATGCTTGCCGCCGTCGAGCGTAAGCGCGTAGCCGCCGTCCTCGCCCGTCATGATGCGGCTCGGGTCGTTGGGCGCGATCCAGATTGCGTGATAGTCGACGTGGACGTCCTTGGCGATCTCGGTGAACTTCTTGCCGCCGTCCTTGCTCTGCGAGAGCATCTCGGAGACCGCGTAGACGTGATTCGCGTCGCGCGGGTCGACCGCGATGTGGGTGAAGTAGAACGGCCGCTGATCGACCAGCGTATCGTTGGAGGTCATCGTCCAGCTCGCGCCGGCGTCGTCGGAGCGCCAGAGGATGCCGCCCTTGGCCTCGATCAGCGCGTAGACGCGCTTGGGATCGCTCGGCGCGATGGCGAGCCCGATGCGCCCGGTCTGGCCTTCCGGCAGCCCGTGGCCGGTCAGACGCTTCCAGCTTTTTCCGCCGTCGGTCGACTTGTAGAGGCCGTCGTCCGGGCCGCCGCTCTCGAACGTCCACGGAAGCCGCCGGAACTCCCAGATACCGGCGTAGACGACCTTCGGATCGCGCGGATCCATCGCGACGTCGCTCGCGCCGCTGCGCGGGCCGGCGTAGAGCGACTTCGCCCACGTCTTCCCACCGTCGAACGTGACGTAGACGCCGCGATCGGTCGAATCGGCAAACGGGTCGCCGAACGCGGCGACGACGAGATGCCGGGGATCGCTCGGGTCGATCGCGATGCGCGAGATCGACCAAACGCCTGCCAAGCCGACGCGCTTCCAGTGCTTCGCGCCGTCTGTCGTCTCGTAGAGACCGTTGCCGTAACTCACGTCGTTGCGCGGGTTGGCTTCGCCGGTGCCGGCCCACACGACGTTCTCGTTCTTCGGATCGATCGCGACCGCGCCGATCGCCGAGACGCTCTGGCCGTCGAACACCGGGCTCCAGGTCGCGCCGCCGTCGGCGCTCTTCCAGACGCCGCCGCCCGCCGTTCCCACGTAGTAGAGACGGTCGTTCTGCGGCGTGCCCGCCACGGCCGCGACGCGGCCGCCCGCGACCGCCGGACCGATCGAACGCCATTTCAACTCTGCGTACGGGAGGGCCGCCGCCAGCAGCACCGCTGCGATCATGGCATCTTTTCCTGCGGGAGCGCGGTGAGCTCCTTGAGATTTGCCGCTTTGAGCTGGGCGTTGAGCGCGGGCACGCCGCTTGCGAAGGCGTTGTACTTCGCAACGCCCGCGGCCAGCTCGCCGTCGACTCGCTTGAGGAAGGTGACGACGGGCGGCGTGATGAGGCCTTGCGCCGCGTAGTACGCGCCCTCCACGTCCTCGCGCAGCTGCCCCTGGATCTCGATGCCGTCCTCGTCGTTGTGGTAGTCCGCCGTCAATGCGTGGAACAGCGCCTGGCGCTGGTCGAGCACGCCGGCGATCGCGGTTGCGAGCGAGGTGTCGTTGGCTTTCTTGGCGGCCGCAGCGGCATCGTCGAGCTGCTTCTTGGCCTGGTCGAGGTTGTTGAGCATCGTGTCGACCAGCGAGTACTTCGCCAGCGCGCGTTTGGCGGTGGCGTACGTGCGGTCCAGCTCGGCTTGCGTGAACTTCGAGCGCGGATCGTTGAGAACGACGAACCGCCGCAGCTGCGTGTGCCCGTCGATGGTCATGCGCACCGAATAGGTTCCGGGCGGCACGCTGGGCCCTTCGTCCGGCCCCTGGTACCGTTCGCGCGCGGCACCCGTCCATTTGACGGGCCCGTCGATCTGGTAATCCCAAACGTAGCGGTTGAGGCCCACCTTGTTCGCGATGCGCGGCACGTCCTTACCACCCACCTTGTGGGTGCCTTCGACCGTGCGAATGACCCGGCCGTACGCGTCGAGGATTTCGATCTTGGGCGCGCCCTTCTGCGGCGCTTTCTGATAGAAGGTGATCGCGGCGCCGAACGGCGGGTTGTCGGCGGCGTAGTTGGTGTAGACGCCCTCGTCGTTCTCGTGCAGCGACCATTGGTAGTTGGTCTGCACCGGGAAGAGCGCCCAGCCCGCGGCGACCGCGCCGTCGAGCTGCTGCACGGGCGTCATATCGTCCATGACGTAAACCGAACGCCCGTGGGTCGCGATGACGAGCGCGTCGCTCGCCTGCTGCATGCGGATGTCGTGGACCGAGACGTGCGGCAGATTGTTCTGGAACGGCTGCCAGCTCGCGCCCCCGTCGAACGAGATGAAGATGCCCTCTTCGGTGCCGAGATAGACGATGTTGCGATTGCGGATGTCGGGACGGATCGAGCGCGCCCACTGGCCGGCCGGCAAGCCCTTGACGATGCTGGTCCAGTGCTTGCCGAAATCGTGGGTCACGTATGCGTACGGCGCGTTGTCGCCGACGTAGTGGCCGTCGTCGATCGCGTAGGCCGTTCCGTCGACCAGCGTCGAGGGCGCGACCGTCGCGAAACGCCCGAACTCCGGCGCTCCCGGCGGCGTCACGTTCTCCCAATGCTTCCCGCCGTCGCGCGTGAGCTGCACCAGGCCGTCGTCGGTTCCCACCCAAATCTCGCCTTTGGCCAGCGTCGAGCCCTCGATGTCCAGGATCGTATCGCTGTACTCCGCGCCCGAGACGTCGTGCGTGATCGGGCCGCCGGAGGGCTGCTGATGGGCTTTGACGTTACGCGTGAGGTCCGGGCTGATGACCGTCCAGCTCCGGCCGCGATCGATGGTTTGAAAGACGACGTTTCCGCCGTACCAGCCGATATGCGCATCCCACGGTGCGAACGCGATCGGCGACTCCCAGTTGAAGCGGTAGCGGCTCGTCGAAAGATCGAACGATTCTTTGGAGGTCTGCAGGTACGGCTGGCCCGACCATCCGTCTTGCGTCACGCGGTTGTAGATGCTGAGCGCGCCGTTCTCGGAGTCCGACCAGATCCAGTTCGCGTCGTCGGGCTCGGGAACGGCCCATTCGCCGTCGCCGCCGGCCGTGACGATCCAATACTTGTTCTGAATGCCCGAGGGATCGAGCGAGTTCGACGGGCCGCACCACGCGTTGTTGTCCTGCAAGCCGGCGCAAACGGTGAACGGATTGTCGTTGCCCAGCCCAACGCGGTAGACTTGGCCGATCGGCAGGTTCGCCGAGAAGAACCAATTGTCGCCGCCGTCGACCGTGAGCGCGTAGCCGCCGTCTTCCCCGGTGATGATGCGTTTGGGATCGTTCGGCGCGATCCAGATCGCGTGGTAGTCGACGTGCACGCTGTCGGCGATCGCTTTGAAGGTCTTGCCGCCGTCCTTGCTCTCCGAGAGCGCCTCGGAGACGCCGTAGACGCGGTCGGGATCCTTCGGATCGACCGCAACGTGCGTAAAGTAGAAGGGCCGCTGGTCGACCAGCGTATCTTTGCTGACCATCGTCCAGCTGTTTCCGCCGTCGTCCGAGCGCCACAGGATACCGCTGGCCGATTCGATCAGCGCGTAGACGCGGTTGCCGTTGCTCGGCGCGACCGCCAGCCCAATGCGCCCCATGTCGCCCTCGGGAAGGCCGTGCCCGGTGAGCTTGGTCCAGGTGTTGCCGCCGTCGCTCGAGCGATAGAGCCCA
>Ga0335074_10015392_pt1 | contig 10744 bp, 7 predicted proteins | sample Lox_Sample_23_FD_206715 | JGI IMG/M metagenome (GOLD analysis project Ga0335074, IMG submission 206715) | Soil microbial communities from Loxahatchee National Wildlife Refuge, Florida, United States - Lox_Sample_2.3 | ecosystem: Environmental > Terrestrial > Soil > Wetlands | place: USA: Florida... | reverse complement strand
AACCCAGGTGTTGAATTCCGTGGCATTGGCATCTTCCAGAACGAAATTGTAGGGCGCGCGCGTGATGGTCGAATCGATGGTCAGGTCCTGCACCGGCTGCATGTAAAGCGTGATGCCGCTCACCCCCGCGACCTCGTTCTGCAGACGCTGAATGATCGCGCTGGCGCTGAGGCTGCGCTGGTCGGAGGGCTTGAGCGTAATGAGAAAGCGGCCGGTATTGAGCGTCTGGTTGGTGCCGTCGACGCCGACATAGGACGTCAGATTGACGACGTCAGGATCCTTGAGCACGGCTTGCGCGAGCTGGTTCTGCAGGTTCGCCATCTCCTGATAGGAGACGCTTTGCGAGGCTTCGGTGATGGCCTGAATGAGGCCGGTGTCCTGCACCGGGAAAAAGCCCTTGGGGATTTCGTAATAGAGCAGCAGCGTCAGCGCCAGCGTGCCGAGCGCGACCAGAAGTGTGAGCGGCTGCCGGTCCAGCACCCAGTTCAGCGACCGGCCGTAAGCGCCGATGATCGCCTCGAACACGCGTTCGGCCTGCAGATCGAATCCGGTGCGCTCGGCGTCGGGACGATGGCGGATCAGCCGCGCGCACATCATCGGCACCAGCGTGAGCGAAACCACCGCCGAGATGACGATGGTGACCGCGAGCGTAATGGCGAATTCGTGAAACAGCCGTCCGACCACGTCGCCCATGAACAGAAGCGGAATCAGCACCGCGATCAGCGATATGGTCAGCGATATGATGGTAAAGCCGATCTGCTGCGAGCCGCGCAGCGCCGCCTCAAGCGGGTTCATCCCCTCTTCGACGAAGCGGGCGATGTTCTCGATCATGACGATGGCGTCATCGACCACGAAGCCCGTGGCGATGGTCAGCGCCATCAAGGACAGGTTGTCGAGCGAGAATCCGAGCAGATACATCACGCCCAATGTGCCGACCAGCGACAGCGGCACCGAGAGACTGGGAATGATCGTTCCGGGCAGCGTCCGCAGGAACAAAAAAATCACGATGACGACGAGGATGACGGCGAGGCCGAGCTCGAATTCCACGTCGGCGACCGAGGCGCGGATGGTCACGGTGCGGTCGCTGGTGATGCTCAAATCGACGGCGGCGGGCAGCGCGGTGCGCAGCTGCGGCAACAGCGATTGGATGGCATTGACCACTTGGATGATGTTGGCGCCGGGCTGACGCTGGATCGAAAGGATGATCGCCGGCGTGGTGTCCGACCAGGCGCCGAGCTTGGTATTTTCCGGACCGCTGACGATGCTGGCGACGTCCGACAGCCGCACCGGACCGCCGTTGCGATAGGCGATGATCAGGTTGCGATATTGATCGGCGCTGGTGAGCTGATCGTTGGCGTTGATGGTCGAGGCCTGGGCGGTGCCGTCGAAATTGCCCTTCGGCGTATTGACGTTGAGGTTGCCGACCGTCGTCCTGATGTCGTCGATGTTGAGCCCGTAGGCGGCCAGCGATCGCGGGTTGACCTGAATGCGGACCGCCGGGCGCTCGCCGCCGCTGATCGTGACCAGTCCGACGCCGTTCAATTGCGAAATCTTCTGGGCGAGGCTGGTCTCGCTCAAGTCCTCCAGCTGGGTCAGCGGCAGGGTTTTTGACGTGACGGCGATCGTCAGGATCGGCGCGTCGGCGGGATTGACCTTGGCGTAGACCGGCGGCGTCGGCAGGTCGCTCGGCAGCAGGTTGCCGGCGGCGTTGATCGCGGCCTGCACCTCCTGTTCGGCCACGTCGAGCGACAAATCGAGGCTGAACTGCAGTGTGATCACCGAGGCGCCGGCCGAACTTGCCGACGTCATCTGATTCAATCCGGGCATCTGGCCGAATTGGCGCTCCAGCGGCGAGGTCACCGACGACGTCATCACTTCCGGGCTGGCGCCGGGATAAAGCGTCTGCACCTGGATGGTCGGGTAATCGACCTCGGGCAGGGTCGACAGCGGCAGAAAGGTGTAGGCAATGATGCCGGACAGCAGGATCGCCGCCATGAGCAGCGTGGTCGCGACCGGGCGGAGGATGAAAGGTTCGGAGACGTTCATCTCACCGATTCATCGTTGCGCGTTCGCGAGCATGTCCGCGGCCGATCCCGGCTGCTATTGGCTCGCGCCGGCCCCTTGACGCTGGGCATGGCCGCCTCGGCCCTTTTGTCCGCCGGTTCCGCTCTGACCGGCGGTCCCGGCCCGACCGCTGGCTCCGGTCTGACCTCCGGCTCCGGTCCGAGCGCCCGCTGCCGCCGGATTGCCGGTCGGCGCGACCTGCTTGCCGTCGATGCTGCTGACATTGACGCGCATACCGTCGCGCAACCGGTCGGCGCCATCGGTGACGACGTGGTCGCCGGCCGCAAGTCCGGTGTCGACGCTCGTCATGCTGACATTGCCGGCGGCGATATAGGACGGACCGACGGTGATCGGTCGTACCGAGACGGTGTTGTTCGGATTGACCAGATAGACGTAAGTGCCCATCGCGCCGCCGGGCGTGGAACCCGGCGCGCCGCGCTGGATCGCGGCAGTGGGAACCGTCACCGCGTTTTGCAATGTCTTGACCAGAAGCTGAACGTTGACGAACTGATTGGGAAACAGCGCATTGTTGGCATTGTCGAACTGCGCGCGCACCCGCACCGTGCCGGTGGTCGTATCGATCTGACTGTCGACCGCCGACACGCTGCCGACGCCGAGCTGTTTGACGTTGGCGCGGTCGAACGCCGTCACCTGCAGCTTGGTGCCGGCGCTCACCTGCGGCATGATCTCCGGCAGGTTGTCCTCCGGTATCGAGAAGATGACGGTAATCGGCTGCAGCTCGGTCACCACCGCGAGGCCGGTCGTACTGTTGGACTGCACGTAATTGCCCGGATCCACCAGACGCAGGCCAATGCGGCCGGTAATCGGCGAAACGATGTGGCAATAGCCGATGTTGAGCGCCTGGGCGTCGATCAGGGCCTGATCCTGTTTCACCGTGCCCTGGTATTGCTGCACGATGAAAACCTGATCTTCGGCCTGCTGTTTGGCGATCGAATTTTGTGCCGCCAAAGTCTGATAGCGCTTGAGGTCGGTCTGCGCCTGGGTGAGCAGGCCTTGATCGTGCGCCAGCTGGCCTTCGTATTGGGCTTTCAAGACCAGGTAGGGGCGGTCATCGATTTGCGCCAGCAGGTCACCTTTCTGCACCATCTGGCCTTCGGTGAACGCAACTTTGGTCAGATAGCCGCTGATCTGCGATTGCACGGTGACGGTGGCGACCGGCGTGACGGTGCCGAGCGCGTTGACAATGACCGGTACGTTGTTGAGCGTGACGGTCGAGGCGCCGACCGATTGCAGGCCATTCGCCGCAAAGCGTCCGGTTGGCGCCTTGGGCGCCTTCACCGCGCGCACAATCTGATAAGTGGCGAGCGCAAGCGCGGCGACGACGATCAGCCCGACGCCGATCCGGACCTTGGAAAAGGTCCGCGCTTTGACCGCGGGCTCGGGCGTTACTCGACGCAGGCTCGGCGCCAGCTCATCGTCTGTCGTGCGCGTTCGCTCGTCCATGTCGCCCGGTCATTGTTCCTGCGCGTGTCGCTTATGGCACTTATAATGTGAGCCGCTATCCGCCGCCTAATGAATATTTGCCCATGATTGCCGTCGTGCGCCGTCGTATCCACCACCAAGTCTGACCGCGGACGATCCGAAAAGTTCCCGGCGCCGGACGCGGAAATTCGAAGAAATCATTAACATTTCAATGTGTTATGCGACGGTGGCCGGCCAAGTCCTTTTGGTTCTTGCCGGATCATTTGGTCGGCAGTTGCGGCAGGATTGAGAACGATTCCTGCAGCTCTTTCTGGGTCGGCAGGAGGGTGGTGTCCCAGGTGCCGCCGAGGTCTTCGATCAAGGTGACGCTGGCGAGGAACAGATTCTCCCGAGTGGTCAGGGCGGTTTCCTCGTCGCCCAGCAACGTCACCTCGGCCGTCACCACCGTCGTGAAGGCGACGGTGCCGGCCTCGAACTGGTTCAGATAGACATCGACCGCGGTGCGCGCGTCCTTGACCGCCGCTTCCTGGAAGCGAAGTTGTTCCGCCAACAGATGGATTGCCACCAGCTCATCCTCGACGCCTTGAAAGGCGGTCAGCACCGTCTGGCGATAATTGGCGACGCTCTGCCAATAGGTGGCGCGCGCAGCGTCCAGTTGGGCGGCGCGCAGGCCGCCCTCCAACAGCGGCTCCGACGCGGCAGCGCCGAGTGTCCAGACTTCGTACGGGGCGCTGATCGGCAGAGGATTCTTGCCGATCCATTGCAGCACGCCGGACAGACTGATGTCGGGATAGAACGCCGCCTCGGCGACGCCGATCAAGGCATTCTCCTGCTGCATCGTGCGCTCCGCCTGCGCAATGTCGGGGCGGCGTTCGAGCAAGGTCGACGGCACCGTGACCGGAATCCGCGGAATTGTGCCGCTCAGGTCGTGTCGCGCGATGGTCAGTTCGGCGGGCGGGCGGCCGATCAACATGGCGATGGCGTGCTCGTCCTCCGCCCGCGTGACGCCCGAATTGATTTCCTGCGCCTGCGCGTTCTCGAGCGTGGCCCGTGCGGTCGCGACGTCGCCGCTGGTGACGGAGTAGCCGGCCTTGAATTGGTTGGTGACGATGGTCAGGTTGCGCTTGTATTCCTCGACGGTGCGGGCGAGCAGATCGTGCAGCGAGTCAGCCGTGCGCAGACCGAAATAGGCCGTGGCCAGCATCGCCTGCTCCGACAGTTTCACGTTGGCGAGATCGGCGGCGCTCGCCTGCGCGGCCGAGGTGTCGGCCTCGATCTCGCGGCGAGCCTTGCCCCAAACGTCGAGATCCCAGGCTCCGCTGAGCTGTGGAGTGAAGGTGGTCGAATAGGTACCGCCGCCCCCGCGGCCGCCGAGTGCGCTCGCCGCGGCGCTGGAGCCCGCCCCGCCGGCGTCCGGTCCGGTCCGCGAACGCGAGGCGTTGTAGTTGGCGGTCAAGGTCGGGAACAGGGCAGACTGCGCCTCCCGCACCACGGCGCGGGCGTTCTCGTAAGCGGCGGCTTGCGCGGCCACGGTCTGGTTCGACACCTCGACCTGCCGCATCAGGAAATCGAGTTTGTTGTCGTGGTAGAGCGACCACCAGTCGCCCCGAGTCAAGGCATCGCTCGGCGTCGCCAGCTTCCAGCCTTTGAGCTCCTTGAATCTTGTCGGTACCGGCGCGGCTGCCGGCTTGTAGTTCGGGCCTACCGCGCAGGCTACGAGCAATAATCCGCACGCCGACATGGAAAGAACAATCAAGGCGGCGCGGCGTGAATAGTTCGCACGCCGCCGCCGGCCAGCAACAGACCTATCCGCACGCGTCAACGCATGCACAATTGAAAAGCCCCAAAACGCGAACAGGAACGACGCCATCTACAGCCAACGCCGATCGCGCCCCGCCGCAGCGGAGCTTACTTAAGATCGCGCTCGCTTCCGTATCGAGACCCAGCCCTCGGCGAGATCGTGTTAACCATGACCATGCTGCCGCACGCATCGGGGAATATCAACAGCGGAGCGCCGATGCCGGGCCGCTGTCATCCTTTCTGTGGGAAGATGTGATATTCAGGCGACAGTGGGCCAGGGCCGGCGTCGGCCGGCCTCCGCGCGCCCGTTCGCCGACGGAGGTGCAAATGCCTTACACTTACACGCTCACCGCCGTGATTCCGGCCACGCCGGACGAAATTTACGAGGCTTGGCTCGACAGCGTCGCCCACTCGGAGATGACCGGCGGCGAGGCAAATGTTTCGGGCGAGGTCGGCGCCGATTTTTCGGCCTGGGACGAATACATTACCGGCCGCAATATCGAACTCGTGCCTGGCGAACGCATCGTCCAGTCCTGGCGTACCAGCGAATTCTCCGACGAACACGCCGACTCCGTCGTGACGTTGACCCTTGAGCCGGTGGAGGAGGGCACCCTGCTGACGCTGGTGCACAGCAATGTGCCGGACGAGCACCGCAGCTACGAAGAAGGCGGCTGGGAATCGCAGTATTTCGAGCCGATGAGGGTCTATTTCGCCAAGCTCGAGCAGGAAGAAGCGAGCGAAGAACCGGAAACGCCTGAACCGGCCGCGCCCGAACCCCCGGCCGCACCCCAACCCCGAGCCGAGGCTCGCCCCGCGGCGCCGCCGCGGGCGAAAAAGGCCAGTGCCCCACGGGCGGCGCCGAAGGCAAAAGCCGCCGGCGCCAAAAAGAAAAAGACCAAGCGCGCGGCTCCGGCGAAATCCAAGCGGAAAACGGCGAGAGCGGCCGCGAAGAAAACCAAGAAAGCTGGGCCGAAACGAGCCGCAAAAAAGAAGGCCGCGGCGAAGCGGACCGCTGCCAAGCGTAAATCCGGCGCCGGCAAGCGCGCCCGGCGCTAATCCGAAGAAGATGCGAAGAACCGCCTTCAGTGCGTGACGCGCTGGAAATCGGTTGAGAAGCTGTGCATGCGGCGGGCTCCGGTCGCGGTGATCTCGATGGTTTCCGCGAAGACGCAGCCGGTCTTGCCGTCGCGCCACTTCGGATCGAGCAGATCGATGTTGAATGCGAACACCATGCCCGGCTCGAAACGATCGCCGATAACCTTGATCGCCTCCCGGTCGGCGGCGATCGCATGGTGGCGAAAGCGCGGATATTCCAGCGAGGCGAGGCCGTGGCCGTGGATGCCGGCTTCGCAGATCGCCAGCCCCCGGCTGTCGATCTCGTCCTTCACCGCCATCAGCGCGGTCGAGATCGTCTTGCCGGGGCCAAAGTGTTCGAGCCCGCACCGGTAGGCGGCGAGGCAGCCCTCGTAAATGGCGAGCTGCTGCTTTTCCGGCTCGCCGAGGCAGAAGGTCCGCTCGACGTGGGTAAAGTAGCCGCCGAACTTCGGATGCATTTCGCAGATGATGAGATCGCCGTTTTCCATCGGCCGCATCGTCGGCAGCCGGAACGGATGCGGATAGGGATAGCGATCGCAATTCCACAGAAACAGCGTCGGCTCCTCGCCGCCATGGGCCGTCATCGTCTGCATCATGGCGCCGTAGACCTCGCATTCCTTGACGCCGGGCCGCGCGACATCGCGGCACGTCGCCAGCATCAGATCGCCCAGCACCGCGGCCTTGCCAAGCACGTCGAGCTCCTCGGCGCTTTTGATGGAGCGAATCTTCTCCAGCATGTCGTCGAGGCCAACGATCTCGGCGTCGGGCAGAGCAGCGGTCAGTTGCTTGTAGACGTCGTGCGGCAGCCAGCCGTCCGGATCGAGCGGGCCGGCGAGCCCATCCATGCCGATCTTGCCGCGTTCGAGTTTCAGCTCCTTGATGCGGCTGGCGACGGAGTCGGCCCAGGTCCTGGCGCGCGGCCGGATGTCGCTTACCCAGTTCTGCGCCGCGCCCCAGCCGTCGAGGAAGGTCGGCATCTGGATGATCGACGTCGGCTCTCCGGCCGCCGGAAACACCAGCACATTGAATTCGGCATTACCGCCGATCGGCGACAGGTAACGCGCGTTGGCGGTGTAAAAGTCCCACATCATCGGCCAGCCCCACAGCACGATGGCGTCGAGGCCGCGCGCCGCCATCTCCTTGCGCACGGCGGCGTAGCGCCGGTCGCGTTCGGCAAGCGAGAGGCGGGGAAGTTCGAGCGTGGGGCGCATGGATGTTCCTTCGCAAATGCCGGAGTAAGTGTCAGAGAGTGAAGATCAGCGGAGAAATCAGGCGGCCGCCTTCATCTGTTTCAGCGCCGCCAGATAATCGGCGATGCCGCGTTCCAGATCGAACTCCGGCTGGTAGCCCAATTCCTCGCGCGCCCGCGATATGTCGTAGACGCCGGTCGCCGGATAGGCGAAGCCGTAGAAATTGAGGCCGCCGCCGATCTCCATCTGGGCGTCCGGGATGTGCTTCTTGATGACGCGTTCGAAGTCGCGCAGCGTCACGCCGGTGCCGGTGCCGATGTTGTAGACGCGGCTTTTGATCTTGTCCGCCACGGTCGCCAGATAAATGCCGAGCGCCGAGTCCTTGTTGTAGATGAAGTCGTCCTTGTCGTCGCCGCCGCGCTCGAGCTTGAACGGCAGGCCCTGCGCGGGATTTTCGACGATCCGGCTCATCACCGCCATCGGGCCGTGCCGTGCGGTCTTGCCCGGACCGTAGGTCGAGGCAAAGCGCAGCGACACCGTCTCGATCCCCATGGTGTCGTTGTAGTAGGTGCAGACGTTCTCGCCCATGAACTTGGCAGAGTCGTAGATGCGCTTGGGCTTGGCCGGCAGCTCCTCCGACATCGGCTTCCAGGTCGGCGCGCCGTATTCGCCGGTGACCGGCCCGTAGACGCCCTTGGCGCTGGTGAAGACCACGCGCTTGACGTTAAGCGCGCGCGCAGCTTCCAGAACGTTGACCAGGCCCATGACGTTGACCTGGATGCTGAGCGCCGGATTGGCCGCCGACACCGCGCCGACAAACGCCGCGGCGTGCACGACGTGCGTCACCTGGTGCGTCTTGATCGCCTGCAGGATGCGCGGCATGTCGAGCACGTCGCCCTGCTCGAAATCGATGCGCTCGGCGATGTCGCCGATCAGGCTTAAGTCCCGATGGCGCGCGAAGATGACCGGGCGATGGCCTTCCTTGACGAACTTGCGGCTGGTCTCGGCGCCGATCACGCCCATGCCGCCGGTGATCAGAATTTTCATGGCGAGAGCCTTACAGGAACTTGATACCGGGAGCCTGCCGCTGGAACTTAGCGCGCGTTCTGCGCGCCGGTGACCGGGGTGCCGATGCCGAGCGGCGCGGCATCGACCAGCACAAACGCCACGCGGGCGCGCTGGTCGCTGCGGTTCGCCCAGGCATGGTTGGTGCCGCGCTGGATCATGATGTCGCCGGCCTTCAGCTTGACCGTCGAATCGTCCATGTCCATTTCGATTTCGCCTTCCATGACGATGACGTAGTCGATCGTCTCGGTGCGGTGCATGTGCGGGTGATTGCCCGGCGGAAAGTCGATGACCGCGAACCGCGTCCCGTTGCGCGGCGGCGCGGTGCCGAGAACCCGCGCGCCCATGTCTTCCGGCTGCTCGCCGGCCGGAATCGCCGCCGGCGTGCCGTCGGTGCACCACAGCATGGTCGAGACCAGTCCGGGCTGCGGCGTCTTTGCGTTGCTGGCCGGTTCGTCGCGCAGCACCTTGGCGACGTGAGCCGCATCGTGTCCGGTGACGACGCGGCGGATGGGCGGGTAGCCCGTCTGCATCATGTTCCTCCCGGCCGTGTTGACCTATTGATGAACGCGGCAATTAACTGGCACGTCCGCGAGCTGTCAAATTGCCATGTCTCGCTGCGCTCGCTGTGCCTCACGTTCTTCTCGAACCAGCACGCACGCGTGCATTGCAGCATCACGCCGCCGCGCGGAGCCTTCACATCTTCGGGAACCGGGTGCGGCACCCGGACGTTGGGCCTGTGGAATTTCATTCAAACGCTTATTTGAATCGGCGTGGGCGGCGCGATGGGAATTGGCATCATGCGCAGGGCAGAAATTGCTTTGTCTTTCGGCGCGGCCGCATTTGTGTTGTTTTTCGCTGCAGGCGCGGGTGCCGCTCCGCGAGGTCATCCCGGCCCTCCCGGTGGTCATCCCGGCGGCGGTCCCCATGTTGCCGCTCATATTGGCGGTGGGCCGCACTTTGCTCCGCATGTCGGCGGCGTGCACGTGTCGCCGCACATCGTGGGCGGTCCGCGTTTCGCATCCCACGTCGCACCCCACGTCGCACCCCACGTCGGCGTTCCGCGGTTTGCTCGACAAGCCCACATCGGCCGTCTCGGCAGACCGGCGCTCGGCGGACACGTTCATGCGCACAGGTTGATCGGCCGCACGCCGCACCGCAATTTCGCGCTCCGTCATGGGACGCCGAATCTCAGGCATCACGGCATGCCGAATGTCGCGCATCACGCCATGCCGAATATCGCGCACCACGGCATCGCGAATGCGGCGCGCGTCGTCGGCAGGACCGATCCAAGGAATTTTGCCGCGCATCGTCACCTTGCCGGGCTCGGGGCCTTTCATCCGTTCTTCCATCACGGCTGGCACCCGCACGGCCATCTCGGCTGGGTCGGCCCCTGGTTCTGGCCTTATGCCTACGGCGATGTCTTCTATTATGCCCTGTGGCCGTACGAGTACGCCTATTACGATCCGTTCTGGTATTACGGCTACGACGACATCTACCAGGGCATTTTCTCCCCCTACGACTATCAGCCATACGTCGCCGGGCCGGGCGCGCCGGCGCGCATGAACGCGCTTACCCAGGACATCGCGCAAAGCTGTTCCGACGAAGCCGCCGAAGTCACCGGCTGGCCGATCGACCAGATCCAGAGCGCGCTGCAGCCCAACCACCAGCAGACCGCGCTGCTGGACGATCTCGGCAATGCCGTCGTCAAAGCGAGCGAGGTGATCCGCGCCCATTGCCCGACCAAGCCGGCGTTCACGCCGACCGGCCGCTTGGCGCAAATGCAGGAGCGCTTGGAAGGGCTGGTGCAGGCCGTCAACATCGTGCAGCCGCCGCTGGCTAGGTTCTATGACTCGCTCTCCGACGAGCAAAAAGCGCGCTTCAACGATATCGGCGCCCCGCAAGGCAAACAGGCCGCGGCCGGTCAGCAAGCGGCGCAAAATCCGCAAGGAAATCCGCAAGGAAATCCGCAAGGCGAGTGCACCGGCAGTCCGATGGCGTTCCCGGCCGACCGGATCGATCGTGCGGTGCAGCCGAACGATGCGCAGCGCGCCAAGCTCAACGCGCTGCAGGCGGCGACCAACAAA